>OIZU01000001.1_pt1 | contig 335762 bp, 282 predicted proteins | sample 1588661 | NCBI WGS metagenome assembly OIZU01 (sample SAMN03283257) | human gut metagenome | biome: human-associated habitat; material: feces | host: Homo sapiens | place: USA | collected 2013 | reverse complement strand
AGTACTGGCCCCTCTGGGGTCTGAGCAAACCACTAGTTTACTAGTGGTTTTGATTCTTTTGTGCAAATGTACAGGCTCCCTTTACCGCCTGATCACAATAAAAAATAGCCACAAGTTCTTCGCTTTATAATAAAAAAACGCGGCATATACCGCGTGAAGATAACAAAACAGAAAGACCTATGTGGCCTCACATAAATTATGTATATATCATAGCCCGCAAATGCACATTTGTCAAGCGTTTTTAAAGAAAAAAGCGCGTTCGCCCCCTCTTGCGCCTTTTTCCGGCCCGAAAGCATGAGAAGCGTAAAATCAAGCTTTTACGAACCGGCCGGATGCCCCTTATAATAGATTTCCCCGCGCCGCCGGAAAAAAGCCCTCCATCGCGCGGCAATCACACCGCCGAGGTACGAAATGAAAGGAAGCAAGAGGAAATATGCCACAAATCGAATTATCCGGAATTTGCAAAACCTTCACCATACGAGAACGCCCAGGAGGACGCTTCAGCGTATGGAAAGGCATGGTGAAGCGCCAGAAGCGGGAAGTCAAAGCGATACAGGAGATTAGCTTTGCCATTGAGGAAGGGGAGCTTGTGGGTTACATCGGTCCAAACGGAGCCGGGAAGTCAACGACGGTCAAGGTGATGAGCGGCATCCTCACGCCGGAAGCCGGCTCCTGCTCCATCCTGGGGCGCACGCCATGGAAGGAACGCACGGCGCACGTATCGCAGATTGGCGTGGTATTCGGCCAGCGCAGCCAGCTGTGGTGGGATGTGCCCGTGAGCGACTCCTTCGAGCTGCTGCGCGATATCTACGGCATCGGAGGCCTGGCGTACCGCCGCCGGTTAGAGGAGCTCGCGCAGGTGCTAAATCTGGGCGAGCTGCTGAAAACACCTGTGCGCCAGCTCTCCCTGGGGCAGCGGATGCGCTGCGAGGTAGCGGCCGCCCTGCTCCACAGCCCCCAAATTTTGTTCCTGGACGAGCCGACCATCGGCTTGGACGCGGTTTCCAAGCTCGCGCTGCGGGAATTCCTGCTGCGGGAGAACAGAGAACACGGCGTGACCATGATCCTCACCACGCATGATATGGATGACGTGGAGGCCCTTTGCAGCCGCGTGATGACCATCGGCCGCGGCAGGCTCCTCTTCGATGGCACGCTCGAACAGCTCCGGGTACATTACGCCCCCCTGCACCGCATCCGGGCAACGCTGGAACGAGAGGCGGACTACCGGGAGATCGCCGGCACACAGCGGGGCAGTTTGCAGGGCCGGCAGTATACGGCATGGTTCGACGCGGCCCAACTGCCCGCACAGACGCTGGTCGCCGCGCTGGCCGAGGCCTATCCGCTGCGCGATATTGTGATTGAGGAAGAGGATATCGACAACCTGATTGCCGCCATGTATCGGGAGATGAAGATTTAGCCGCACGGAGAAAGGAGGTTAGAACAATGCGCAAACTTCACCAAAATGTTTTATTCCCCCGTCGGATGATTTGGTATCACGCCAAGGCCTGTTTTTCCATTTTCCGCATCCGTTTTTTGCAGGGTGTGCAGTACCGCATCTCCGCCCTCAGCGGCGCGGCGGTGAGCATCTTTTGGGCTCTGATCGAAATTACGGTGACCCGCATATTTTTTCTCTATGGCAACAATGCGGGGCTGGATGGGATTGGAAACGGCATGTCCGTTGCCCAGGTGGCAAGCTACATCTGGCTGGGCCAATTCATGGCGGTCATCATGATGCAGGGAGTGGATCGGGAGATCCTGCAAAAAATTGATACGGGAGACATAGGGCTAGAGCTTTGCCGGCCGCTTGGACTGTATGGCCATTGGTTTGCCAAAAGCGCTGCCGGTTCGGTTGCCCCGCTTCTGTTTCGGGGAATCCCGGTTGTGCTCGTGGGGCTAATTGCGCCCGCCTCCTACAGGCTCTCGCTCCCCGCCTCCCTGCCGGGCCTTTTCTGCGCCATGCTGACAGGCATTACCGCTGTGCTGCTGATCGCGGCCTTTACAACGCTGGCCGCCGCCGTCCGCCTAAATGTCAGTTGGGGGGATGGGCCGATGCATATGCTATTTCTGGCAAGCCAAGTCCTCTCCGGCGTTTACCTGCCGCTCCAGCTCTGGCCGGATTTCATGCAAAAGGCCCTTGCCCTACAGCCCTTTGCGGGCTATGCAGATCTGCCGCTGCGGTTTTATCTGGGGCTTCTGCCGCCCACGGAAATCGGGCGGGTGCTCCTTCTCCAGCTGTTCTGGATGATCGTCTTTGCAGCTGCGGGCCGCGCTCTGATGAAAAAGCGGCTCAGCCGCATCATTGTGCAAGGCGGATAAATGGGATAAGGAGAATTGGAATATGAATCAAATGAATGGGTTTCGCCTCTACTGGCGCTATATCCGGATGAACTTTTTATCCGGCCTGCAATATAAGGGCTGGCCTTTGATGATTCTGCAAACCTTTTTTGTCGTCGTCACCGACCCGCTGTCAACGCTGTTGCTTTTTTCCCGTTTCGGCTCCATCGGCCCGTGGCGAGTGGAGCGGATTTTACTGATCTATGCGCTCGCCGTGACGTGCTTTGGGCTGGCGGAAACCTTCCTGCGCGGCTTTGATTATTTCCCCTGGAAAATGGTGCAAAACGGCGCGTTTGACCGGGTGCTTCTGCGCCCACGCACAACGTTTGTGCAGGTGTCCGCTTCGTTTTTCCACCTCCACCGCCTCGCGCGCGTGCTCAGCGGCTTGGCCGCCTGCATCTGGTGCCTGTGGCGGTTGCAGGTGCGCATGGGGCCCTTTCAAATTTTCTTGTTCCTTTATGCGTTGCTTGGTGGTTTTATTCTCTACGGCGGCATTTTTGTGCTGACCTCCGGCGTTTCCTTTTTTACCATCAAGGGGCTCGATTGGATCTATCTCTTCACCAACGCCGGCTATCAGGTAACGCGCTGCCCAATGGAATATATGCCGCGGGCACTGCGCACCATTTTCACCTTTTTCGTGCCTGTGCTCGTAATCAGCTATTATCCGGCATCCGCTCTGTGCGGCTGGGGAGAACCTCTGTGGAAAGGTCTGCTTGCCCTGCCGGCCGGGGCTGGCTTTATGGCCATCGCGCTTATTTTTTGGCGCATTGGGATCCGTCATTACCAGAGCACCGGCAGTTAATCCAGCATATACACAAAATAGGCCCCCTGCGGCTCAGCAACCGCAGGGGACCCTTGTGTGCCTAATCAAAGATCAGGAATGTGTTATTTCTGCCAATTCCAGTTGTAAAAACGCACTTTTACCGTATCGGTCAGAACATTTCCATAAACATCCTCAACAGTAACGGTCACCCACATGGAACGGGCGCCGATGCCGCGGCCATTGGGAGCAATCCTTGCTGTGCTGCCGTTTGGCGTAATCGTAGCCTCCGGATCATCCACCGACCAATTTGCAGGCGACCAAGTGACGCTCGCGATCTCCGCGCCCTCTGTCACCTGAATGCCCAGGTCTACAGATGCCTTGCGATAGGGCTGTGTCCACGGAACCTTCACATAGACCATATCACCGCTCCGCTCGCCGCCTGTGATGGCAAGGCTGTCCAACGGCACGCTCTTGCCGAACGCAAGATATGCGTCAAGCAGAGCCGCATAGGCCTCGTCGACCGCCGCCTGCTTGGAAAGCGCATCCGCAGCGACTGCTTTCGCCGTATCCAGCGCAGCAAACAGCGTGTCCAGAAGCGTCTGTTCATACTGATCCGCCGTTAGAGTATCATCCGCGTCGACAATGGCGATGAGCTTGTTGAGCTTCACCATATCGGCGCGCACAAATACCTGGCACTGAGCGGTAAAACCGCCGTCCTCCGTCGTCGCGGTAATCACCGCGTCGCCGGGCGCAACCGCTGTAACGCGGCCGCCTTCTACCGTTGCAATAGAAGGATCAGAGGATTCCCACATCACAACCTTGTTATTGGCCTTGCTGGGCGTCACCGTAGCGGTCAGTTGTGCGGACGTACCGTCCGGGAGCGTCAGCTCCGTGCGGTCGAGCGCAATGCCGGTCACGCCGACCCCAGCCTTTTTGAAGGTGACAGTGCAGGTGGCCTTCAACTCCGGATTATCGTCGGATGTAGCTGTGATCGTTGCCGTAACAGGGGAATACAGCAGGCCCGTAAAGGATACCTTGCCATTCGCATCCACCCGGACAAGTGCATTGTCGCTGCTCCAATTGACTGCTTTATTAGTCGCGTTTTCCGGAGCAACCGTTGCCGTCAGTTGTGTGGAAGCGCTGCCGATGCCGGCAGTTACAGCTGTTTCAACAGAAACGGCGGAACCCTGGTCGATCGTGATACCCGTCACGGGCTGATACACGGTGACCTTCATTTCGCGGGTAATCTTGCCGTTGATCGGCGCGATAGAACCAGTATGCGCGCGCACATAAAGCGTGGTTTCCCCGCCGCCAACCGCCGTTACCGTAAACGTGCCGCCCTGGCCGCCGGGCGCATCGACGTTATCGGCCTTATCAATGCGAAGAACGCCGTCGGTTACGCCATTTTCATAGCGCACCTTGCCGTCTACCATCAAGCCTACGTCGACGTTGTTGAAATCGATCAGTGCGCCGTCGTCATACAGCGCCAGAGGATAGACCGTAAAGCTGTAGGTTCCGGTTTCCCCGACCGTCAGATAATCCGGCCCGCTGAACTCGAGATCCGTGGGGCTCGAAGTGTTGGAGCCCAGAATGTTGCCGTTGATCGTGCGGGAAATGCCGTCGATCGTCGCCGTGACCTCAATCTTATTGCCCCAGTTGCCGCCGGAACGGATGGTAAGCAGGCCTGTTTCGTCGACAACGGCAGTATTGGAGTCGTTAGTCGTCCAAATGACGTCGCCCGGCTTTACCACCGCGCCTTCCGGCTGAATGTTCGTGATGGTGAGCTGACGGGTTCCGCCGTAGGAATTCAGGCCATCCAGCTTGCCGAAGAGTTCGAACGATTCCACATCCAGCTGCTCCACCACCGTCACGGTAACGGAATCATTGATGGTGATGCCGAGGATGAAGTTGCCGACAACCGTGATGATTTTACGGAGCGTTTCCGCCTGATCGCTTTGATTGGCATCCAGAATCCCCTGGATCGTCTTGCCCAGAGCGTCGATCACCGTTTGAGAAACAGTCAGGCCGAACAGCTCGGTGATCACGCTGGCAATCGTTGTGCCGGCATGCGCGATGCCGCCGAACTGGTCGATCAGCTTGGAGATGTTTTGATAGAGGCCTTCCGTATCCGGCTTGGCGGTGATCTTATAGGTGCCGGTCTTGAGGAAGGTTATATGGCCCTCCGCGTCAATGGTGGCATCCCCGGTAGGAAGCGTGATCCAATCAAGATTGCCAATCTTCTTGGTGACCTCCCAGTTAACGCCCATATGCAGGCGCATCGGCGTAGTGATGCCTTCCATATCCATGGAATAGCCCACCTCGACCGTTTTGGGCACCGCATCATGGTTGGTGATATACGTGCCGTTCGGAATGAACAAAGAGCTGATCGAATCGTTGTTATCGACCACGACATGCGTAGAACTGGAGGCCAGCTTCTCGCCGGTTTCCGCATTGACCAGCACAGCCTGAATCTCCACGTTGATGCTGTTGAGCGTTTTCCGCAGAGATTCCGCCAACTTTTTGGCCGTCTCCTCGCCCAGAACAGGCTTCAGGCCAACCTCAAGCACGTTTACGATGCCCTCGGTATCCATCTGGTCAATTTCATACTCGTCGAACCAGCCGTAAACCATATCGGCCAGGCCGGGGCCGATGAGCCATAGGGAGGCGATATTGGTATCCACCCAAACGCGCAGAATCGCTCCCTTAGAGCTGTCGCGCCCCGTGACAACGCCGTTTTCATCCACATAGGCGAGATACGGCGTCGGCGAAGACCAGCGTACCTGCGTGCCTTCCGGCAGCGTTTCGCTGCCGTTGAACAGCACGCTCAGCTGCTTTTGCTCCGTCTCCTTGATGTGCATCGGGTTTTTATCATTGCCAGAGACGACCACCCCGTCGCACCAGATCTGCAGCGTATCGTCCGCCGCAAAAGCATACATGGGGATAAGAGTGGTACACAGCAGCACAAGACAGAGCAGTATGCTGAGGTACCGTTTGGTTTTGCTCATTTACATCACCTTTTCTTCTCTCAGGAGCCGTCTGAAAGCAGGGCTCGCAACGCCCTTGAACCCGTTGGACGCCGCTTGGCCAAAAGCCCCCGCTCGTCCAACAAATTCAGATCAGACACACAAAATTTTAAAGAAACGGCTCCATATATTTGTCTCGAAAGACGAGTTTATCTTATCATTTGAAATGTTTCTAGTCAACAGCATTTATAAGTTATTAGAACAATATCATAAAATATGTGATAAACATGACGGCAAGTTCGTTTTTCAAGTGGTATACCCCCAATTATAACAAAATAACGGCCAAAAATTCCCTGTGCTTATTTCGTGCGGTCAAAACAGATAAAATGAAGATGAGAAAATCACAGTCACACTGAAAAGCAAAAGAAAGGGTGGATGTTTCCATGCAAAAAGCAGTCAAAGCGCTTTCTATCATTCTCATATGCTGGTGCTCTCTCATAATCGTATTCTATTTAGGCATTATCATGCTGGCCTATACCGAATGGGCCCCTCCTGACTGGCTGTGGACGCTTATGAACCGCGCTTCCTATCTGTTATACGGCGGAATCCTGATCGTACCGCTGCTGTTTGTGGCCACAATGGTTCTTCTGACCATCCTGCGTATCCGGCAGGGGCCGCTGCCCGAGAGGCTGCTCCGGCTCACCATGGGAGCTACAGCGGAATGCCTCATCATCCCTCTGATTCTTTTCATTGACACTTGGTATTTGGAGCTGCTCTCATAAAGCAACACAAAATGGGCCGTTGCAATGATTTTTGCAACAGCCCATTTCAAATATTCTGATTCCAGTATGTGGAGAACGCTTAAAAAGAGAAGGCCAGCGCCTGCTGGGCAAGCTCCTTTAAATCCAGCCCATTGACCTCAGCCGGATAAGGATTGCGCCCAAGCACCCACTTCCATTCCATGTGGAACCAATCCTCTGCCTGCTCCTTCTCGCTGCGGCGGTCTTTCTGACCGCCTGTCAGCTCTGCCCGGCGAAGGGCAATCCACTTCTCCCACCGCGGGCGGTAAAAGTCGTGCGTCAGGCCGGCCCATTGCTTATTGGAATAATCACGCAGGCCGCCTTCGTTTGCCTGCCGTATCGCGCCCCAGGTAGTGATCAGGGCGCGGGCATTAAACTCGTAAAGGTCGCGCGTGAAATCATCCGCCCCCTCTGCAAGCTTCTGCGCGCCGCGCAGCCACGTGCCAAGCAAAAATTCCCTGCGCGTGCCGAGTACCTGCTCCGTGAGGCTGATGAGCTGGAAGAAGCGGGCGCTGTAATCGTCGAACACCGTGAGATTCTTTTCTCGGTATGCTTGCACCATGGTGTGATGATATTCCTGCGCCGTGTTGGAGAGCATCTGTTTCAGGCAGTCCGCGAGGTCGAAGAGATAACCGTCGCTCTGCTTCAGGACGTCATAGTCCTCCAGAAGCAGCCGCACCGCCCGCTCAAATTCGTGCTTGTCATAGCCGATGACCGCCGTCCCCCACGAAGAGGCGGAACGGATTTGAAAAGCCGGGCGCGCGTTGACAACGGATTCCGGCGCACCCTCGCCATTGTGGTTGAGGGAGGGGTTATAGACCGTTTTGCGCAGCAGGCGGAACGACTCCATCGCCGCCTCGCTTTCCGCGCCATAACGCCTGCGCACATATTGGGCAAGCCACATATCCGGCTCGATGGGCGGCAGGTGCTCCGGCGTATCGCTCCAAACCGTTTCAAAAAACAGGTCGAACAGAACTGGGTTGCTGAACGTTGCCTCCGGTGTGATGCCGATGCCCGCCATGCATTTCGCTGTATTCGCGGCACGGGCGACCTCGCTCGCGACGGTATCCATATGCCCATTGAGGCCCATACGTCCGCCAAAATTATTGAGCATGCACCACAGCCACGGGGTATTATCAAACTCGCCGCCCGCCCAGGTTTCCCAATGCGGGCGCGCCTCTGCGTACAGGTCAAGCACCAGCGCGTGCTCCTTACGCCCGCGCAGGCCTTGGAGCAAAGATTTGGAGGGGTTCTCCCCCCACGACTGGATCACCCACACGCTTTCCGGATCGTTTTTCAGCATTTCATCGAGCACAAACCGCGCCATCTTCTTCGGGGACATGCCGCCGTTCCGGCCGCCCTCGTGGAAGGGGTCTGTGGCGTAATAATGGCTGACATCGCCGAACACCTCACGCTGGCAGCGATAGAAAAGCTGCGCCAGCCTGCGGTAAGCGTCCGTCGTGGTTTTGAGCATCGCGGGGCGCGGGAAGCCGTTCCAAAGCCCCTGTGAGATCACCTTTGCATCCGGCACCTTTTGATTGATATCGGAGGGGGCCATACCACTGTAGCCCTGCAAAACCGGCTGCATGCCGAGGCGGCGCATCATCAGGTGGTTGCGGCGGGCAAGGCGGGTGCGCGCGGCAAACCAATTATCGTGCACCGGGCCGCCAAAGCCGCTGATATTCGCCATATAGGCCCAGGCATAATACGCGGGGCCGGCGATAAAATCCTTGCACTCCATGTGGGAATAGCCGAGCGCACCGAGGAAGCGCCGCCAAACCTCCTCCTGCGCTGTAATATCAAGCACGAGGTTAACGCCATTCATCGCAAGCCAGTAAAGCTCTCGCTTCCATTGGGCTTCTCCCCAGAAGGCCATGGTGTAGGAAAGGGTGCAGTAATTATAGCTGTAGCGCGTTTGAAACGGCGTTTCGCGGCGCACAATCTCCCCCACCGGGACCGGCGCCTCCGGCAGATTCACCTGCATGCTCATCTGTGAAACGTGCGCATTGCAAAAATATTTGAGATAATGGTGGAAGCCCACGGCGAGGCAGACGCCGGTGCGCCCCGTGATGGCGATCTTGCCAGTTTCATTGGAGAGGATAAAATAATCCCGGCCTGGCTTCCGCTCATTTTCCGCAAGGCGCAGCGTAAACCAATCCGCACGCGCTTCCCCTACGGTGTAGGCGATCAGCTCCCGCACCTCCCTGAGGGTATCCTCCTGCGTAATAGGCACGTGATATGCGGACTGCTCAAAATCCGCCGGAGGTACGAACGCCGCCGGTTCACATGCCTGCCCGGAGGGCTCGCCATAGGCCTCTATCCCGCAGAGAATTGCGCCGTCTGACGCACTGTTATAGGTAACACGCACGCGCAGGAAACGCGCTTCACAATCGACTTCAAAGGCCTCTCCCTCCGGCGGGCAGGGCAATTCCTCCATTTTCTGCGCGATCCGGGTAAAATCCACCCCGTCCAGGCTCGCGTAAACATCGAAGAGCGACGCGCCCTGCGCGGGTGTGTGAACCACCACTTTGGTAAGATGGAAACAGCCCTCCAGATCAATCTGCGCATAGGCGGGGTAGAGCACGGAGCACCAGCGGGTGGCAGGATCGCCGTCCGTGATGTGGGAAGCCGTGTCCCGGTTTTCATTGGTGTGGACGGGCCTGTGGAGCGCCAGATCGGCACCAGGGGACGCAATGGGCATAGAGATTCCTCCCAGTTTCAAATTTCTTGCTCATATTTCCGGATGCGGGAAAGCCGTTCCTATTTTTATATACAGCCACAGCCCTCCCTGTGAAAGGAGAACTGTGGCTCTTATTTATTCATCCAAACCGTCTTCATCCTGCGCTTCTGGGAGATCATCCGACATCGCGTTCATCTCCAGCCACTGCTGCTTGGAGATGAGCACCTTGCGCGGCTTGCTGCCCTCAAACGGGCCGACGATGCCGCGCGACTCCAACTCGTCCACCAAACGTGCCGCGCGCGCATATCCCAAACGCAGCCTTCTTTGCAGGAGCGTGGTGGAGGCCATCTGCGCCTCCACGACCACCTCGATGGCCTTTGGAAGCATCTCGTCGGAATCCTCACCGCCCTCACCCTCTGCTGCGCCGCCGCCCTTTTTCTTCTCCGCGGCGGCCTGCCGGTCGATCTCCTGGATGACCTCGTCGTCGTAATCAGCCTTTTCCTGCCCCTTGATGAAGTCCACGACCGATTCTACCTCACTGTCGGAGAGGAAGCAGCCCTGGATGCGCACGGGCTTGGAGATGCCGACGGGGCTGAAGAGCATATCGCCATTGCCGAGCAGCTTTTCTGCGCCAGTCATATCGAGGATCGTGCGCGAATCCACCTGCGAGGAGACGGACAGTGCGATCCGGCTCGGGATATTTGCCTTGATGATACCGGTGATCACGTCGACAGACGGGCGCTGCGTCGCAATGACAAGATGCATGCCCGCCGCGCGTGCCATCTGGGCGAGGCGGCAGATGGAATCCTCCACCTCATTGGGAGCGGCCATCATCAGGTCGGACAGTTCGTCGATGAAAATGACGACACTCGGCAGCGGCTTTTTCTCCGGATCCTTTTTGCAGAGCTTATTGTAGCCCATCATATCGCGCACGTTATTATCCGCGAAGAGCTTATAGCGGTTGAGCATCTCCGTCACCGCCCAGCCGAGCGCGCCCGCCGCCTTGCGCGGATCGGACACAACGGGCACCAGCAGGTGCGGAATGCCATTATAGATGCTCAGCTCGACCTTCTTCGGGTCGATCATGAGAAGCTTTACCTCATCGGGGCGCGCGTTATAGAGGATGCTGACGATCATCGAGTTCAGGCAGACGGATTTGCCGGAGCCCGTAGTGCCCGCGATGAGCAGATGGGGCATCTTGGCAAGGTCCGCGCAGGTGATGTTGCCCGCGATATCCTTGCCGAGGGCGACGTTCAGCTTGCTTTTCGCCTGCAGAAAGGCGGGCGTTTCGATGATCTCGCGCAGCGTTACCATGGTGCGCGTGCGGTTCGGGATTTCAATACCCACGGCTGCCTTGTTCGGGATTGGCGCTTCGATTCGCACACCGGAGGCTGCAAGGTTTAGGGCGATATCGTCCGCAAGATTGGAGATGCGGTTGATACGCACGCCCGCAGAAGGCTGTAATTCGTAGCGCGTAACGGCAGGGCCGCGGCTGATATCCACGATTTTTGTCTCCACGCCGAAGCTTTTCAGCGTGTCGACGAGTTTGCGAGCGTTCGCCTTCAGCTCCTCGCTGTAGTTAAAGGAATCAATGATCTGCGGTTTTTCCAGGCAATCATAGGGCGGCAGCGCATAATCCGCGCCGTTTTCCCGCGCGCGGGGTGCGGGATCCTCACGTGCAGTGGTGGTTGCCACGGGCTTTGCCGCCTTGCGGATGATGTCATCAAGCGCAAAGGATGGCTGCTGCACCTGATCCTGTGCAGCGGGAAACACTTCCACCTGCACTCCCTCTGCGGAAGCCTCATCCTCCGAAGAAGGCCCGTCCTTCGACTCCTGCGTGCCCGTCCCAAAGATCTCAGGCGGCAGATCGGGCAGCGGAGCTGTGGAGCCCAACATGTCGAGCGGGACATCTGGATCGAAGCCTTTTTTCAAGGGCTGGCGGCGCTTTTTCTCCCGGCGAGCAAGCGGCAGGAAGGCCTGCGCCCGTTCCGGTGTTTTGATGGAGGCCTCCATCGGCTCCTCCGGCTCCCGGATACGCTTCTCCCGCGGCGGGCGGGGATTTTCCTCACGCTCCTGCAATCGCGCCGCAATCTTGGGCCAAAACAGCAGCGTCAGGTCGACGAGTATCAATAGAATCACCGTCACAGCAGCGGGCGCTTTTCCAAAAAAGAGCAGAATTCCGCCTAACGACGCGCCGACCACACCTCCACCCACGCCGCTGAAGCCGAGAGCGTAGGCGTCCTTCAAATCTTCCACCCAGCCCGCGCCCACGGTATCGTGGCTGAGAATATGTAACGCGCTGCTCAGCAGCAGGGTCAAAATGGCAAGCTGCATGCCGCGCACGATCTGCGGCTTCTGCACACGGCGAAGAAACAGCAGCGCGGCAAAATAAACCAGCAGGCCGATCCACAAAAACACGCACCAGCCGAACACGCCCAGCAAAAATCCCTGCACCTCGCTCCACAGGCTCTGCCCTGGAACGACAGCGAGGCAGAACAGAAACACGGCGAGAAACAGGAGTAAAATGCCGTCGCGCTGCCCGGCGCGCCTGAGGCGGCGCTCCTCCTCCGCCTGACGCGCCTTCGCAGACTGTCGGGAGCCGGTTTTTGGCTTTCCTTTCCCGCTGGCGCCGGCTTTTTTATTTGCCGCAGAGGGCTTTTTTTTCGTCTGACTGGCCATTGCGATAAACATCCTTTCGGCCCGGAGGGCTTAAAGCAGTGGCGCTTTCAGCCCTAAATGCCGTTATTGAAACAAAGTGTATGATTGATTTGATCCCTAGCCCCTCCGGTCAAACGATCCCAGCGTATTCGAGCGCGCTGAAGATCACCACCGCCGTGCCGAGCACGAGGCAATAATAGCCGAAGAATTTGAATTTATCCTTCTTGACGAGCCACTCAAGCGCCTTGATCGCAGCCACGCCGACGCCCGCCGCGACGACAACGCCGATGATGACATAGGTCCACTCGATCGGCTCCGGGGATGCGATGGCGTCCTTGAATTCCATCAGGTTGGCCGCGAGGATGGCCGGAATGCCGAGGATAAAGGAATACTGCACCATATAGTCGCGGTTGACGCCGCACATCATGCCGGTGGCGATCGTTGAGCCGGAGCGGGATACGCCGGGCAGGCTCGCGGCAAGCATCTGCGCAAGGCCGACCGCTACTGCGTCTCTCCCCTCCACCTGATCATGCGTTTTGCGATGGTTATACCGCCAGGTGCCAAACAGGAGCAGGAAGGCCGTGAAGAGGAAGCAGAAGCCCTCGACCATGATGTCGCTGTCCTCCGCCAGGCCGCCGACAGCGTCCATGAGACTACGCCCGCTGCCGACCGGCAGGAGCAAAAGCAGCAGCGGCACACAGGAGATGACGAACATCACGAGCATGTGCTGCGTTGCATCCATCTGCTTCCACTTAAATTTTCCCGTAAAAATATCCCGCAGCATGGAAAACAGCGCCACAACAAGCTTCCAGATCGTCTTATAATACACCAGGAAAACGGCGAGTAGTGTACCCATGTGGAGCATGACGGAAAAGAAAAGGGAGCCTTCCCCGCTGGTATGTAAAAAATGCTGCGCGAGCGAAAGATGCCCGCTGCTCGAAATCGGCAAAAATTCGGTGATCCCCTGCACGATGCCGAGGATGATCGCTTTGAGAACCGTCATCTGAACTGTCCCTCCAAATTCATCATAATGATAAGGCTTGCTTTATATGTATCCTTTCCGCGCCGTCCTCATGACGGGCAGAAGGGCATTATATTCAGTTTCATGCTTTTCGCCCCGCGCGGTAAACGCTTCCCGGCGCAAGGCTGGGATCGAGATAGTCAAACGGATTCGTTGAGATCAAGCTCTGGATGACCGGGCCATCCGGCCCTTCAGTGCATTCAACGCCCCCGCAGCCGCGCGGATAAAACGCCGGGCGGACAATTGGCTCTGGCGGGAAGATATCGGATTCGGAAATGATGGTGTGAAGCATATTATTGTCCACCCTCTTTTCTCTCCTGCTCAATGAGGCCGTACAGGCAGTCCATTGCGTCCGATAAGCCGCCGAGCGAATCAATGAGCCCCTCCTTGACGGCATCCTCCCCGTTTAATACCGTGCCGACATCCATCATCAACTCCCCCGTCTCCATCATCAGGCGGCGGAATTCATCAGACGTGATATTGGAATTTTCACAGACAAAGCGGACGATCCGCTCCTGCATCTTATCAAAATAAGACAGCGTCTGCGGCACGCCAATGACAAGCCCGTTCATGCGCACAGGATGGATGGTCATCGTGGCAGACGGCACGATAAATGACCGCTTTGCCGAAACCGCCAGCGGCACGCCAATAGAATGGCCGCCGCCGAGCACGAGAGAAACAGTCGGCTTTTTCATCCCGGCGATCAGCTCCGCAATGGCAAGCCCCGCCTCGATATCGCCGCCGACGGTGTTGAGGATGATGAGCAGCCCTTCGATGTCCTTACTCTCCTCAATGGCGACGAGCTGCGGGATCACATGCTCATACTTGGTCGTCTTATTCTGAGGCGGCAGAATATAGTGCCCCTCGATCTGGCCGATGATGGTCAGGCAGTGGATATAGTGGCCGTTTTTATCTACCGTGATGGATCCGGTTTCAATGATTTGGCGGATATCGTCCTGCACCTGGCCGCTGTTCCCGGAATCACCGTCCGCGTTCTCCTGCTCCGGCCCCGGGGCGGAAAGCGGAGGCTGCTCAGTGGTAAAGGCTGTTGCCTGCTTTGCTTCCTTCATGATGAAAGGCTCCCTTCCGTTGCTGTTTTCCGTGCTATTTTGCCCGAAAATGAAAGGGTTATCACAAACGAAAGCCGGACGGCTTTGCGAAAAATGCCTGACGGTTTATTATACCAGTTTTTTGGAGGGAGAGCAACTATGCAATCAATGCTGAAACAGCTTGCTTTTTATCGGTAAAAAGGGAAAAAGGCGGAATCGACAACCGGTTTTCTGCAGAAAATTATTTCTCTTTCCGCGCGTTTTCGTCTTTGTGTCATATTGTATTTCAAACAGCGAATGCTATAATGAATATGTGATTGGATTACTATTTTTGTATCATTGGAAAGGAGTACCGTGTGATGTTGAACGAAAAGACTGCCAAATTACTGAACACGCAGATCAATAAGGAGTTGTATTCGGCTTACCTGTATCTCCATTTTGCAAATTATTATGTGGAACAGGGCCTCAATGGATTTGCCAACTGGTATCAGGTACAGGCGCAGGAAGAGCGCGATCACGCGCTGTTGATGGTCCAGTACCTGCAAAATAACGATTCCAAAGTCACCTTTGAGGCGGTCGCACAGCCTGACGCTGTGCTCAAAGAGAACATGGAGCCCCTGAAAGCCGGCCTTGCGCATGAGCAATATGTCACCAGCCTGATCCATACCATTTATGAAGCGGCCTATGAGGCAAAGGATTTCCGCACCATGCAGTTTCTCGACTGGTTTGTCAAGGAGCAGGGCGAGGAGGAGAAGAACGCTACCGACTTAATCAAGAAGATGGAACTGTTCGGCAACGACGAAAAGGGCCTCTATCTGCTCGATCAGGAGCTGGCAGCCCGCGTTTATGCCGCACCCAGCCTGACCTTATGAGCCGGGATTCCGGATTGGCGGAAGACTCTAGTGTTACAGGCCGGGATGCACTATTTTAATCACAAATAAAACGAACCCGAAAGAGAAGAACAGGCTCTTTCAGGTTCGTTGCTTTTTCAGTCAAAATGATAGAGGCCGCACGAAAGCGGGTGGCACACTGTCACTGCTTCTGGCTTTTAATCACCTTCAGCCTCGAGAAATCCTCGCGTTCCTTCTCCTCCAGCGCCTCGGTGATGAATTTGATCGTCGCTTCAAACTGCGGAATCATGATGTTGTGCAATGCGTTTGCGCGCTTCTGCGTCTTTTTGATCGCCTGCGCCAAACGGTAAACGCTGTTTTCAATTTCCGCAAGCTCCGCAGTGAGGTGCTTGACCTCGTCGAAGCAGCGGTATGCGTCATCCAGCATGGAATTGGTGGAATGGAGACCGTAATAAATATCCTCCTTTGTTTCGCCGATCGATACCGTCGGCAGCTCCACGCCCATAACGCTGCGGAAATCAATGGTAAGGCTCTTATCCACAGGGACGGCCTGCGCAAAGGACGAGCACATGCCCAGGGTTACATTTGCCCGCTGCAGGGAAGCATACGCCTTCGTATAGGTGCTGTCGATCCGGTTCTGAACCTCGTTTGCCTGATCGATCATCAGCATCATCTCGCGCACCAGAATGTTGCGCTTTCTGTCCAGCAGGTCATAGCCGAGCTTGGCAAGGTCTAAAGACTTCCGGGTGCTGATTAAATTGCTTTTGGTTGGAAACACCTGGCCAGCCATGGCGGCCACCCCCTAATTTCAATGAATATAAAGAGAAGCAGGCAAACAGCGGCTCCGGCCGCCCTTACCCAATTATTTGGAATCGCCTTTATAGTGCTTATCGAGCATTTCCTCATCCACGCGGTCAAGCTGCTCGCGCGGCAGCATGGAGAGAAGCTCCCAGCCGAGATCGAGTGTCTCCTCGATGGTGCGGTTCTCCGTATAGCCCTGATTGATGAATTTCTGCTCGAAGACGCGGCCGAATTCCATCAGCTGCTTATCTGCGGCAGAGAGCTCATCCTCGCCGATAACGGAGGCGAGCGCTTTCGCGTCCTGCACTTTCGCGTAAGAAGCGAAAAGCTGATTGGAAAGCATGCTGTGGTCGTCGCGCGTGTAGCCCGCGCCGATGCCATCCTTCATCAAGCGGGACAGCGAAGGCAGCACGCTCACCGGCGGGTAAATACCGCGCGTATCAAGGTCACGGTCCAACACGATCTGGCCTTCTGTGATATAGCCGGTCAGGTCGGGAATGGGGTGCGTGATATCGTCGTTTGGCATGGTGAGGATTGGAATCTGCGTGACAGAGCCGCCCTTCCCCTTGACGATGCCCGCGCGCTCATAAAGCGACGCCAGATCGGAATACAGATAACCGGGGAAGCCCTTTCTGCCGGGAATCTCGCCCTTGGAGGAGCTGAATTCGCGCAGCGCCTCAGCGTAGGAGGTCATATCCGTGAGAATGACAAGGATATGCATGCCGAGATCAAAGGCCAGATATTCCGCCGCTGTCAGCGCGCAGCGTGGGGTTAAAATACGCTCAATGATCGGATCGTTCGACAGGTTGAGGAACATGACGACGCGATCCATAACATTGGCGCTCTCAAAGGAGCGGCGGAAATATTCCGCAACGTCGTTTTTAACGCCCATGGCGGCAAAAACGATGGCAAACTCAGAATTATCCTTGATCGACGCCTGCTGCACAATCTGCACGGCCAGCTCATTGTGCTTCATTCCGGAGCCGGAGAAGATCGGCAGCTTCTGGCCGCGGATCAGCGTGGCCAACGCGTCGATGGAGGAAATGCCGGTGTTGATATAGTCCCGCGGATAAACGCGGGAAACCGGGTTAATCGGCGCGCCGTTTACATCCCGGCGGCAGGTGGGATACACCTCACCCATGCCGTCGATCGGGCGGCCGAGGCCGTCAAACACGCGGCCCAGGATTTCCGGAGAAAGCGGCAGCTCCATCGGGTGGCCGGAAAGGCGCGTGCGGGTATTGACCATCGACACGCCGCGCGTGCCCTCGAACACCTGGATGACCACACGCTTGCCATCGATTTTGACGATTCTGCCCGCGCGCACGCTCCCGTCGTCGAGATGCAGCTCCACCATTTCTTCATTGCTCGCGTTATCCACATCATCAAGGACGACCAGGGAGCCGTTGATTTCCTTTAATCCAATGTGTTCCAGTATCATTTCAAATGACCACCTTTCCGTAGCTGCTAGGGAAGCGCTGATACAATCAAAGCACGCGCCCCGCCGACACATTTTTGCCCCGAACAGCGTCCAAAATGCTTTGAATACGGCATGTATTCGTGCGTTTTTTTCCTTGTTGGAGCGTAAATCCGTTCGACAATTCGCGTATCCGACTCAATCAGTGCGTCATCTAGAGCCGGGCCTATGCAGTTTATTTCAAAAAGCCCTTGAGCGATTGATCGATTTCAGCCTCATAGCTGTCGAACAACTCCAGCTTATCGTTGGGAATATCGTATTTTATTTTGACAAGCTTATCAAACAGCCCCGTTTGCATAATTTTGGAGATCGGCACCTGGCGCGCCACAATTTCCTGACATTTGTGGTAGAGATAGAGGATGACCTTCATCATCTTCAGCTGCTTTTCCAGCGGAACATAGGTGTCCTCCGCATGGAACGCATTCTGTTGCAGGAAGCCGACGCGCACCACACGGGCGATTTCGATAATCAGCTTCTGGTCATCTGGCAATACGTCGGCGCCGATGAGCTTCACGATCTCCATCAGCCGGTTTTCTTCCAGCAGGATGCCGCACAGCTCTTCCCGGTAAGCCATGAATTCCCGGCCTACATGCTCCTCATACCAAGGGGCAAGATCGTTGATATATTCACTGTAGCTGTCGTTCCAGTTGATCGCGGGATAATGGCGCGCATAGGCAAGGCTCTTATCCAGCGCCCAGAAGCAGCGGGTAAAGCGCTTGGTATTCTGCGTGACAGGCTCTGAAAAGTCGGAGCCCTGCGGGGACACGGCGCCAATGACAGTGATAGAGCCCTCCTCCCCGGAAAGCGTTTGCATATAGCCGGTGCGCTCATAAAATTCCGAAAGGCGCGACGGCAAGTAGGCCGGGAAGCCTTCATCCGCCGGCATTTCTTCCAAGCGACCGGAAATCTCGCGCAGCGCCTCCGCCCAGCGGGAGGTAGAGTCTGCCATCAGGGCGGTGTGGTAGCCCATATCACGGTAATATTCAGCGAGAGTGATGCCGGTGTAGATCGACGCTTCACGCGCCGCCACAGGCATGTTGGAGGTGTTGGCAATCAAAACGGTACGGTCCGTCAGCGGACGACCGGATTTCGGATCGACTAGCTCGCTGAACTCCGTCAGCGCCTGTGTCATCTCGTTGCCGCGCTCGCCGCAGCCGACATAGATGATGATATCCGCGTCGCACCACTTGGCAAGCTGGTGCTGCGTCATGGTCTTGCCGGTGCCGAAGCCGCCGGGGATCGCCGCTGCGCCGCCCTTTGCAATAGGGAACAGCGTATCAATCACGCGCTGGCCGGTAATCAGCGGGCGCTGTGCGGGAAGCCGCGTTTGCACCGGGCGCGGGGTACGGATTGGCCAGTGCTGACAAAGCGTCAGCTGATGCTCCCGGCCAGCTTCATCGCGCAATACGGCGATTTCATCCTCTAAGTGATATCTTCCATTAGGCTTTACGGAAATGATCTCGCCGGAAAGCGCGGGCGGCACCATCATTTTATGAGTAATCAGCGGCGTTTCCGGGCATTGCGCGTAAAACGCGCCGCCCGAAAGCCTGTCGCCGGGCTTGACGAGAACCGTCACATCCCACTCTTTTTCCAAGTCCAGGGCAGGTACGCTCGAGCCGCGGCCGATAAACGCACCGAACTGCTCTTCGATCGTGTTCAGGGGGCGCTCAATGCCATCGAAAATACTCCGGATGATACCGGGGCCGAGCGTTACGCTCATCGGGCCTCCTGTGGAGATTACCGGCTCGCCGGGGGTAAGCCCCGTCGTCTCTTCATAAACCTGGATGGTCGTCTGCTCCGCATCCAGGCCGATGACCTCACCGACCAGGCGGGCGTTGCCAACATAGACCATTTCCATCATGCGTAAGGTCGTTGCGCCGCGGATGGTTACAACCGGGCCGTTGATGCCATAAATTACATTTTGATTGGAATCGGACATTCTGTATCACCTCCGGCGCATTTATTGTTCCAGCGTTAATCCTGCATGCTCCAAGAACCAGCCGCGCTGGTTTTGCAGCCTGTTATCCAACGTATCGTCCGCCACAAGGCCTTTTGCTTCACACGAGGCCTTCAGGCCGCCGATCCGGATGGAATCATCCGCCCGCACCTCACAGGGGCGGCCGAACGCTGCGCGCAGTGCATCCGCCAGCGTGAGATCCGCCTCGCGCACCAAAAGCACTGCTGCTTCCCCCTGCGGAAGGAGCGCCGCACAGCGTGCCGCACTCTCGGAGAGGAAGGCATGATACTCCGGCTTTTCCGTAAATGCACAGAGCGACTGCCCGGCATCCTGAAACACCTTGTCGGCAATCTCCGTGCGCCTGCCGGCCAGCGCCGCGCGCAAAGAGGCTGCTTCTTTCGCAAACTTCTGGTTGACTGCCACACGCCGTTTATACAGCTCTTTCCTGATGAGCTGCTGCGCCTGCGCCTGCGCCGCCGCTTTGGCGCGCTCCAGCGCCTCGGCATTCGCCTTGTCCACCTGCGCCTCGATCTGCCTGCGGCGCTCCTGAGCGTCTTTTTCAATCGCATCTAAAAACTTTGCGATGCGTTCATCTCGTTCGAGCATGTGCCTCACCTCAAATCTTTACGCCGATCGCTTCACGCACGTATCGGGTAATGGAATCCTTTGCGCGGCCGGAGCCGTGCCGGTCGGGAATTTCCACGATCAGCGGCCGGTCGCAGCTCTGCTTCATCTTCGATACCTGCTCCGGGCACAGCTTTACCAGCAGCTCCGTGATCAGCACGATACCGATATCCTCCGCGGCCATAGCGGTGTTCAGCGCTTTTTCAACGCTTTCCGGGTCGTGGACTACTTCGCCCTCAATCCCCGCCAGGCGCATGCCGGTCAGGGTATCCATATTATCGCTGATTAAATAAAAGCGCATTTCAATCCACCGCCTCTGATCGATCAATTTCTGACAATTGTTAGCTAAACAGCATGAGCAGCGCGATAACCAATCCGTAGATGGCGATTGCCTCGCCCAATGCAACGAACAGCATGGATTTCGCAAAGGATTTGGGATCTTCACTGGTTGCGGCGATTGCAGCGGGAGCGCCGGAACCAACCGCGATGCCGCCGCCGATGCCCGCAAGGCCAACGGCAAGGCCGGCCGCGATCATCGTAAGGCCCTTTGAGTTATCCGCCTGGGCGTTATCGGTGCTGGCGGTCTGCTCCGTCTGCGCGGGAGGCGCGGGCTGATCCGCTTCATTCGCGGCGGAAGCGCCGAGCGCCAGCGCGGACATCAGCACGACCAACACGAGCAGCGTGGCGATATGGGAAACCATCGCCTTCTTCATCGGCACGCCCTGCGCTCTTTTGCGGAACAGGGAGTAAAAGGAAAGGAACAGCACAACGATCGGAACGATGGCAAGCATAGCATACAGAAACGTGGACATAATCGTTACCTCCAAAAATGCAATTGTTTTTTCTCACTCTATTTGGAACTGACGCCCCGCGTCATTGGATGGACTCGGATACATGGTGCAGGCGCACCGGCTCAAAGGAGCGGCCCTCGCCCGCGTAGCAGCGGCTGAACAACTCGTAGAACTCAAGCCTCATTACCTGGATGGAGGTAAACAGCGCCTCCAGGCACATCACGAAGATATTGCCCAGCACGACGACGATGAGGTTGACCACCGCGCTGCTCGTAAGACCCGCGATGGCGAACACCGCGGTCATCATACCGGCATGCACCAATACGAAGGCCCCGATTCGCAAGAAAGAAATGGTGTTGCTGAAGAAAGAGAGGATATATTCAAACAGCTCAAAGAAATTCTCCAGGATATAGTCCGTGAGGCTCTCCGGCTTCCAATCCGGGTGGTGGTCGATCAGGCCGATGAGAATTTCCTTGAAGAAGAGAATGATACAGGCAATGCCGATCAGCGCGCCGAGCACTGCATTCGGTACAATCGTTTTGCTTGTCATAAAATTATAAACAAAGCAAACGCCCGAAAGATACAGCACAATGCCGGTCAGCCCGCTTTGGCTGAAGAGCGCCTCGCCGAATTTTTTATGCTTGAGGCAGCCATAGATATTAATCAGCATGGTAAAGACCAGCAGCACCACGCCAATAGCGATGGAAACAAGCAGCAGGCCGGTGATGGACTCCATGATATCGACCGGCTTGCCTGATAGACCAATTGCATGGTAAAGCGGGTCGAACCAAGTTTCATACCCGAAGCACTCGCCGTAGACCAGGCCGAACACACAGGCCGACACGCCGCAGGGAATGAGGATTTTTCCGATCTGCATGCCCTTGAGCTTCCACATCAAAAAGCCCGCGATCCCCAGCACAATGCCCTGGCCAAAATCACCGAACATAATGCCGAACATCACCGTATAGGTGATTGCAACAAACGCGGTCACGTCGATATCCTTGCCGGAGGGAAGGCCGAACATGCCGACGAGATATTCAAACGGGCGGAAAATCCGCGGATTTTTCAGCTTCACCGGCGGGATGGTTTTGCCCACCTCGTCGGTATCGTTGATCTCATAGGTCACCTTGTGCAGCTTGCGCGCATGCTTTTCAAACGCTTTGACAGCATCCTCTGCAAGCCACCCCACATAGAAGAAGGAGTCGCCGTGGCGGGCCGCGTAACGCCTGAGGTTAAACAGGCCGCTGAACCATTTCAGATGCGTGTAGATGAGGTTGCAGTGATCCGCCTCTTCATTCCAGTGCGCCGCAATCCGCGCATCCAGCTCTGCGATTTGCTCGTTGAGCAGATCAATATTCTTCTGGATTTCTTCAATGATATGTTCCGGCGTGCCGACCGCGCCGGGGATGCGCAGCCGCTCAAAGTAGAGGCTTGCAAAATTACGGTCCACCTCTTCAATTTGCTCCCGCGGAGCAAAATACACGCCCCAATCCTCTTTTGCATCGCTCGAGCAGGGAATAAACATCATATAGGGATTATCCGCATAGGCAAGCAGCTTCTGCGTGGATTCCTTCGGCATGTGGCCAAAGCGCACCTTGATAAACTCACAGGAAAACAGATCGTCCAGGTTGATATCCAGCCCCGTAAAATGCTGAAACTGTGTGATCGCGCTTTCGCAGGTTGCCAATTGATCCGTGAGCACCTTGCGCTCATCGTGCAGCTCGCTCATGCGGCTGCCGAGCTGGCGGATGAAGGCTTCCGTTTCCTCATTGGTCACCGGCTTCGGGATCTTTTCCACCTCGCGCAGATGGATGCCGGAGGAGGAGGCAAGCTCCTCAATCTTTTGCAACATCGGCGCATAGGGATTTTCCTCCACCAGCTGGGTGTAGCCCATCGAATCCGACATATACTGCATGGCCTGCTCCGGCTGGAACGTGCCATCTACGCAGCAGGAGCCGAGAAACGCATCCAGCTCGCTGAGCAGACCGATGACCTTAACAAATTTCATATTTGCGATTGCCATATCTGTGACCCTTCCTTTCGCAGAAGTGGGGAGCTACACACGGTTTTGCAAGGCGGAAACCGCCCTCTTCCCCTAATCTCCCACGCCGATAAGCATCCGGCTGATCTCTTCCGCCGGAACCTGATAGCGGATGCCTTCGATGATATGCGTAATATTATTAACCTCGTTCTCTGCGAGAAACATAAAGCTGAGCATCACAACGCTCGGGTTCGTAGAAAAACGAAGGTCCTTCAGGCAGCGGCCATATTGCAGCTTTTGTGCGGAATCCTCAATGAAGGAAAAATCCTTTTGAAATTTCCGCCCATAGGGCGTTGCATCCAGCAGCTTTACCATCTCAGCGGCGCTGGGCGCTTCAATCAGCAGTTCAAACTGGCGCCTGCGCAGCCTGCTGATCGGGCCTACCACCACTGACCGCCGGATTTCCTCCGGGGAGCGGCCGCCCATCCGCTTGAGGCGGTAGATGTTGACGATCGCCTCCATATCAAGCTGCATGCCGACCGCGCTCATGACTTCCTTGCGGTCTTTGCCCTTGAAGCCTTTTTCAATCAGCTCCTCCAGCCGATCGTAAAGATAGCGCTGAAAAACGGCTTCCATATCGAGAAAGTTGATCTCCGACGGCGCTTTCCGGGCAAACAAATGCATCATATCATAATACGGCGTTCCCTCCAGGGCGGCCAGCAGGCTGTCGAACGAGTTGACCGCAGCCAGCGTATAGAGATCCAATTTGGTGTGCTGGTTAAAAAACGCCGGCATTGCAAACAGATAATCGCCCGGGTGCCCGGTGCTTAAAAAGCGCGCGCAGGACAAAATCTGGTCGATATCGCTGCGCACGATGAAATACTGGTAAAAATCCTGCCCGATGGACATTTCATACCGGCAAAGAGACGCATATTGGTCAAAAACACGCTTTTTGAGCATCGTCTCCAACTGGCCGCGGTGGATATCCGTGGCGGTCGTCCCTTCGAAGATATCCGCATAGGCTGTCCGGTTTTTCAGATAATTGGCCACTTCGTTGACACTGTGGCAGTTGAGCAGCTCCGTATAATTGCGCTCTGTTAGCCGCCTGCCATACATGGCGCGCGATTTCGCCAGAATCGCATTGGAGGATACCGTTGTGAGCATAGAATCGGTTCACCCTTTCTCCGCGCATAATCTGTGTTCGCTTGATGATGGCCCCGCGCGGCCAGGGAAGCGGAAACGCCGTGCATCCGCCGGGTTGGGTCAGGAAACGCTGCCGCCCCTCACCCTAACAAAATACAGCCCGCTGGGCGGACTGTTCGCTTTGTGTTATGCTTCCAGCGCACGGCGTACGAGCTCCTGCACCCACTGTGCGCCTTTCTCTTGATATAACGCTTCCATCCGACGAACGGCGGCGTCATTGGCAGTTTTCGCCTCTTCCAGCTTTTTTTCCGCCGCCTGCTCTTCGCTGCGGGCAAGCTCGCCGACCTCGGCCTTTGCCTGCTCCAAGCGCTCCGCAAGGAGCTGCTTCTCCTTGCTCTCCAGCTCTTCCTGCGCTTTGCGCTGGTAGGCCTCCGCCTCCTCTGTGCGCTTGCGTGCTTGCTTATCCATTTCGATAATGGTTTCTACCATCTTATCCAAATCGGTCACCCCTTCCGGCAACGCTATTTTGACAGTTAGAAAGGGCCCGGCGCCCGGCGCCGTTCCCTTTGATGGTCTTTATTATAGCACTCTGATTTGAAAATACAATAGTGCAAAAGCTATAACAAAGGATTTTTATTCGGGGTTAAATCTGTTGTTTTTTCGATTTCTTTCCGTGGCCGGCCACATCTTTCCTGCCATCCCATGCCTCTCTGCCAGAGCATCAATAAACGCCGCGTTTAGAAGCAGCAGCCCATCTTCACAAAGCCCTATATATTTAGTATACTTTCCCCGGTATACGGCATTGATCCCTTTAACCGCATCCTAAAAACCGTATAGAAGCAAAAAAAGTCAAAAACTGCTTGCATTTCTTTCGAATACCTGCTAAGATAGTTCTGTTATTCTGTATCTGTCTAGTAAAAAGGAGGTGCGACACATGGCGAAATGTGAATTTTGCGGAAAAGATGTGTCTTTTGGTATTCAGGTTTCCCACTCCCACAGGCGCTCTAACAGGACTTGGAAGCCCAACATCAAGCGTGTGAAGGCAATCGTGAACGGCTCTCCCCGCAGGGTGTATGCTTGCACGCGCTGCCTGCGTTCCGGCAAGGTGACGCGCGCGGTCTGATTCCATTGACAAGCAAAAAAGGCCCGTTCTGGGCAAAAGAAGGAAGGCTGCTGGCCTTCCTTTTTATTTTGGGGAACACAAATCGGGCGGTGAGACTAGTCTCACCGCCCGATTTGTTTCATTTCGAACATAGAACCTTCCATAAACTTATTCACCATTTCAACCCACAAACTGATTGAACCAGTTTGACCAATTTATTATACAATTAATTCATCCAAAGTGTTGAACAAATTGTAAAAAACAGATTTATGGACAAATTGGGAATTTTAATGCAGAAACTGTTGACAAATTGGGAATAAGAGGATAGAATAGATATAAATTCTATAAGTTTTGATTCGAAAAAAGTGACAAAATGGTATATAAAACATTTCGTCATAAACATTATAAATCTTATTCACCGAAGTAAAATTACAACAAACAAAAAATGGAATCTAAATGAGGTGATGAGACACCTCATTTAGATTGATCCGCCGAGAATCCATCTGCTACGAAGGATGATCTCTTTTTGATTTTATCCTTTTATTGGACATATGTCAATTGTTTTCGGTAATCTGCCTCGAAAGGAGAAGTAGATATAAATTAAAAGTTGGCATTTTTAAGTTTGTTGTCTACATAAATAAAAATATTATTTAAGGAGCTCAGCATATGAATTATTATTTAAACATATGTGAGGAACCACATAATCCTTCCCATACGCATAAAGTGCATCGGGAGAGTTGTTACTGGCTTCCTGCTGAAAAAAATCGAAAATATCTCGGTGATTATTCAAACGGTAAAACAGCTTTGGAATGCGCCAAAACCTTCTATCCCGAATATTGTCCGATCGATAGGTGCAAATGTTGTTGCCCCTATATTGATTACGACGGACAAATGACTTTGTTCAGCTAGTTTCTCCCCTACCCACCCTTGGCAGCAGAGGTGTTTTTCGTTCAAACGCCTTGACAACCGGTCGGAATTGGCGTATACTTTCACACATAAAATCGCTAAATCGAAAGGATCTGAGTATAGATGGTTGTCATTCTTAAACCGAACGCAGAAAAACAGCAGGTCACTGCCCTGCTCAAAGCCGTGGAGTCGCTCGGGCTCAAAACCAACTACAGCGAAGGCCAGGAGACGACCGTCGTCGGCCTTGTGGGCGACACTACACGCGTGGATATCGACGCGCTCAAGGCGAACGAAATCGTGGAAGACGTCAAGCGGATTTCCGAGCCCTATAAAAAGGCGAACCGCCGGTTTCACCCGATGGATACCATCGTGCAGACAGGCGGCGTAAAAATCGGCGAAGGTTTTTTTCAGGTAATCGCCGGGCCGTGCTCGATTGAAAGCGAGGAGCAGCTCTGCACCATCGCGCAGGCGGTGAAAAAGAGCGGCGCAACACTCCTGCGCGGCGGCGCGTTTAAACCGCGCACCTCCCCCTACTCCTTTCAGGGCTTGGAGATGGACGGGCTGAAGCTGCTGCTGGAGGCAAAAAAGCTGACAGGGCTCCCAATTGTGACGGAGATCATGGGGCAGGATCAGATTGATGATTTCGCTGATGTGGATATCATCCAGGTCGGCGCACGCAACATGCAGAATTTTCGCCTGCTGAAAGCGCTCGGCCAGCTGCGCAAGCCAATCCTGCTCAAGCGCGGCCTCGCCAATACAATCGAGGAATTTTTGATGAGCGCGGAATACATCATGGCAGGCGGCAATGAAAATGTGATTCTCTGCGAGCGCGGCATTCGCACGTTTGAAACCATGGTGCGCAACACGCTCGATATTTCCGCCATTCCGCTGCTCAAGCAGCAATCCCATCTGCCGGTCATCATCGACCCGAGCCATGCGGCGGGCATCGCCTGGATGGTGAAGCCCCTTGCCAAGGCCGCCATCGCCGCCGGTGCGGACGGGCTGATGATTGAAGTGCACAACGATCCCAAAAACGCGCTGTGCGACGGCGCGCAATCTTTAACACCCGCGCAGTTTGACGAGCTGATGCAGGATGTGAAACGGCGGGCCTCATTTGAAGGGAAGGAAACGGCGTAAGGAACGATACAGAGCTCACAGGAATTCTTCCCCGGCAACGATAAAGGGCGCGGCATGGAAGTTACATGCCGCGCCCTTCTGTTTTCTATGTGATTGGGCCCAACAGCCTGTATGATTCGCATTGTTATATTCATGATGTCCACGCGTTAATAGGGCCGTAGAGGCAAAGCATCAGGAGAAAGATCGGTTATTTTTCAGATACACCCTGCACTCGCACGGGCGGAGCACGCCCGCCTGCACGGCGTTATAGTTGCACAGCACCAAGCCCTCGCGCGGCGTATCGCAGGGAACGCCCTGTGTGGTAAAATTGCAGTAAACCTGCGCTTCCTGATCCCCCATCGTGCGGCGGTATGCCCATACGGCCTCGGAATCCGGAAGCATCAGTTCATATACGCCGCAGAGGAACACATCGTGCTGCTTGCGCAGGCGGAGCAGCCGCTGAAAAAAGCAGAAAACGGAATCCGGGTCGTTTACCTGCCGCGCGGCGTTGATTTCCCTGTAATTAGGGTTCACCATAATCCATGGTTCGCCCGTGGTAAAACCGGCGTTTGGCGAATCATCCCACTGCATCGGCGTGCGCGCGTGATCCCTGCTGCGCGCGCCCAGGGCGGCGAGCATCTCCTCCTGTGTTGCAAGGCCGGCCCGCGTATAGGCGTGGAACCAGTTGACGCTCTCCAGATCACGGTAATCTGAAAGCTGCCGGAAGCCGCCGTTATTCGTCATGCCCAATTCGTCGCCCTGATAGATATAGGGCGTGCCCTTCATAAAATAGAGGCAGGCCGCCAGCATTTTGGCGGACAGGGCGCGGTACTCCGGCCGATCGCAGCCAAAGCGCGAAACGCAGCGCGGCTGATCGTGATTGCCCCAAAAGAGCGAATTCCATGCGCAGCCCTCCAGCGCGGTTTGCCATTTGCTCATCACCGCGCGCAGCTCCGGCATGGAGTAGCGCTGCGTCGTCCATTTGCCGAGCGGGCCGTCGCCGATCTCCACATGCTCAAATTGGAAAACCATATTCAGCTCGTGCGTTTCCTCGCCCGCGTAGCGCTTGGCCTGCTCAATGGTCACGCCCGCCGTCTCCCCCACGGTCATGAGGTCATATTTCGAAAGTACCTTCTGGTTCATTTCCTTGAGGAATTCATGCACGCGCGGGCCGCTGATCACATAGGGGAAAGCGTCGCCATAGAGCGCATTTTCCCCCTTCGCGCCATTGGGGAAGCGCTGATCCTTGGAGATCATGCTGATGACGTCCATGCGGAAGCCGTCGATCCCCTTTTCACACCACCAGGCCATCATATCGTATATTTCATGGCGGAGGGCCGGGTTTTCCCAATTTAAATCCGGCTGCCCTTTGGCAAAGAGATGCAGGTAGTACTGATCCGTGCCCGCATCATATTCCCACGCGGAGCCGCCGAAGATCGAGCCCCAGTTATTCGGCGCTTTGCCGCCCTTGCCGGGCCGCCAGATATAGTAATCCCGGTACGGGTTGTCCCGCGAGGAGCGGCTCTCAATAAACCATCGGTGTTCATCGGAGGTGTGGTTGACCACCAAATCCATCACGATTTTAAGCCCCCGCCGGTGTGCCTCTGCCAAAAGGCGATCAAAATCCTCCATGGTGCCGAATTTTTTCATGATCGTCCGGTAATCCGAGATATCATAGCCGTTGTCGCAATCCGGCGATTCATAGACGGGCGAAAGCCAGACCACATCCACACCCAGCTCCTTTAGATAATCGAGCCGCATGGTAATCCCGTTGAGATCCCCAATGCCGTCGCCGTTTGAATCCTGAAAGCTGCGGGGATAAATTTGATAGACCGCCGCTTCCTTCCACCATGCCCGTTCCATATTGATCGCTCCAATCTTGATTAGCCTTTCGCTAATAGGTTCATCCTCTTCCTGTTATTCTTTCATGCCCGCATCGTTTTATGAAGCGCCTGTATCACAACCGCCGAAAAAAACTGCCGCAGCCTGCACCCATGCAGCTGCCGGCAGCTTTTCAAGCATATTCTCACGTCATTCAGACGGCTCTGTGAAAGATACGGCTGCCCGCTTACTTTTGGAGGGCAAAGCAACGCGGTTTCCCGCTGCCTTTCACTTTCATATAAGGCAATGTGGGATCATTTGGAATTGCCGCCGCGTATTTTTGCAGCAAAGCGCGCACCACGGTTACCGTCTCCCCCGCCTGCTCCGGCGTGGGCCGGTATTCCCGGATGAAGGCCCACTGGATCAGATCATATACGCTTTGGTACTGCATGCATACAACCATCCTCTTTTGCACCAAACTGCAAAATTACCGTTTTGATGCATTCAAAATTTTGAGCAGCCTTTCTGATTGAAACGATGGATTTCTCAAATGGACAGCGCATATTCCCGCGCCAGCTCTTCATTTTTTTTGCGCCAGTAGCGGCAAAAATACGTTTGGCCCGGAACGTTGATTTTTTTGCCGCCCGCTTCTTTCAAAAAAGCCTCCACAAAGGCCTCCTCCTCGGCAAAGCACGCTGCGGATACTGCTTCCAGCCCGCTGGTATCCCGCGCTGCCAGCGCCGAAGCGAGGAATTTGCGCTGCAGCCCGGCGGCCTGTTTCAAATAATCCGCCTCGTCAATATTGCCGCTCATCAGGTGCCTGTGCAGCAGCTCGCGCTTGAGCCAATACTGGAGCGCCTCCTTTTCATCAGAGGGCAGCACTCCGGCGGCCGGAGACAGGGGCTTATAGATCGACAGGCACGGAAAAGAGCTGCCCGTCACAAAATAGAGCCGGTTGATTTCGCCGCAATAGCTCCCAGTCGTTTGGTCGCCAAACAGATTCCCCGCGTGCATGCACACGCTCGCGGTAGAGCTTGTGTGGATATCTACCGCTTCCGACTCATGGCTCTTCAGGGCTTTCATCATCAATGCAAACGGCTCGCCCGCCCCGCTGAGCACGGCGCGCGAAGCCGCGCGGCGTTTCTCCGCGCCGGCAACCGCCGTGACAAGATGGTTTTGATGTGCCTTCCTGAAATCGCCGGTTACGCCAGCCGAAGCATCCTCATAATCCGTGCGCAGCCCGAAGCAGTTGGAGATCGTCTCCACCTCGCCGGCTTTTTTGACGGCCCAGCTTCTCCCCGCCGTTTCCAGCACATAGGCTTCCTGTTCATCCGCAATCAAAAAGGCGTTGTCATAATAAAAAGCTTTGTGGAAGCCGCAGTTGCCGCCCTGCCCATATTCCCCGATCATGGCTGTAATCAGCTCCAGCGCCTCTTTTGCGCTGCGGCACCTTTCCAGCGCCAGCCGCAAAAGATCCATGCCGATCAGCCCGGCCTGCTTCTCCCGCTTTTCTCTCGTAAAAACGGCCTCGTTGCCGATATTCAGGCCGAACTCGTTCCAGCCCATCTCCGCGCCCCAAATCCAATGCGGCTTGAGCAGCACACAGGCATATGTACGCCTCACTTGAGGCACGCTGATATAGGTTGCACGCAGCATCTCCCCCTCTGCATATTCCCTTGCGGGAACCCGAAGCATCAAATGCGCTTCGTTTGGCGAGCGATCGCTGTTTTTACCAAAAAAAACACTTCGTTCTCGTTTTAAATACAAAGTGTCGCACATAAAACCACCCCTTTTTTTCATTATCGCACACCGCCGGCGAAAAGTAAATAATGAACTACCGGCCATTTATTTGTAGGATATCAAAATCTGATCCCGACCGCGAATCGCGCCCAGGCTCAGATTCATAAAAAATGAAACTTTTTTCATTATCATTCCATCGGTCGACTTTGGCGAAACTCTTCATCAAAAATGGATTTCATTCTTTCAATAAAGATTTGCAAAGCCTGCGTATCTTTATCAGACTTAATTTGTTCCTTTTCTAAACATGTAATAGTATCTTTTCTAACTGCAATGTACGAAGGAACCAGCATGTTTTGAATTTTGAATGAGTGATACTTTCCTCCCAATGGACGTAAGCTTTGAGAGCCGCCCCATGCTACTTTTTAATATTTTCAATGTATTCCCCACCCTCCCCATAAAATAATAGGCAGAGCCGTCAAACGGCCCTGCCTATTATGCGGACGAGCACTCCTTTTTTAAGAAAAAACAAAATGCTTCGACTGCTTCATCTTCATCAAGAGGTGAAAACTGATGCCCCTACGCGGGCAGTTTTGCTTGAGCAAAGGAAAAAGCCTGGAGCACGTATTGGCTTCAGGCCCTGCCTAGTGGCGGAGACGGTGGGATTCGAACCCACGTGGCGCTCATCACGCCAAAACGATTTCGAGTCGTTCTCGTTATGACCACTTCGATACGTCTCCATCTATCTTCGGAAAGCGCCGGTCACAAAGCGCCTTACCTATGTGACAGTTTTTGATTTTATCAAAAAAAATTCAAATTGTCAACCTGTGGACGATATAAGGATGGATTTATTGAGTGCAAATATACCTGCGCCCGTGAGCCGGGCATATCTCTTTGCTCCGGGAGGTTGCGATGGGCCTTTATCCAAGCCTGGCGGAGCAAGGTGTTGTTGCGCCTGCAGGCAGCAAGAAGCCCGGAGCAACCTCCCTTCGGATGGCTGCTCCGAGCTATTTCACGCAAAACAAATTTTAATTTACTGCTTTTATTCCTTGCGCAGCAATTCGCCCGCGCTCGTTGCAAGGCCTGCCAGGCCCTGAATATCGGACGGAATGATGATCTTCGTCGCCTGCCCGTCGGCTGCCTTCTGGAAGGCCTCCAGGCTCTTGATGGTGATCACGCCCTCGCCCGGGGCTGCCTCGTTAATCATGCGGATTCCTTCCGCCTCCGCCTGCTGCACGGCAAGGATTGCCTGTGCCTGGCCTTCTGCCTCGCGGATTTTCGCTTCCTTCACAGCCTCTGCGTGCAGGATCGCGGCCTGCTTCTCACCTTCCGCGGCGAGGATCTGGCTTTCCTTCTGGCCTTCGGCAACCAGGATTTTGCTGGCCTTTTCACCTTCAGCGCGCAGGATGGATTCACGGCGCTGGCGTTCCGCCTTCATCTGCTTCTCCATTGCATCCTGAATCTCGGCGGGCGGCACGATATTCTTCAGCTCCACACGGTTGACCTTGATGCCCCAGGGGTCGGTCGCTTCGTCGAGGATACCGCGGATTTTCGCGTTGATCGTATCGCGGGAGGTGAGCGTATGATCGAGCTCCATCTCGCCGATGATGTTACGCAGGGTGGTCGCGGTGAGGTTTTCAATTGCGGAAATCGGGCGCTCTACGCCGTAGGTATAAAGCTTGGCATCCGTGATCTGGAAGAAGATAACGGTATCGATCTGCATCGTAACGTTATCCTTCGTGATAACGGGCTGCGGCGGGAAATCCGCCACCTGCTCTTTCAGGGAGACGACCTTTGCAACGCGCTCCAAAAACGGAATCTTTACGTGCAGGCCGGTTTCCCATGTGGCATGGTAGGTGCCGAGCCTTTCAATGACGTACGCTTTCGACTGCGGCACAATTTTGATATTGAGCACCACAATAATCAGCACAAACAGCAGGATACCAAGCAGTGTAAATAACCATCCCATACTAGAGTTCCTCCTCAATTTTTATTTGGACAGGGGTTTTCCCCTGTTCCATTTGGACGATTGCGCCCCTTTCTTCAGGACGCGCGGGTAACAAGAACCTTGACGCCTTCGATTTTCTCTATCACAACATTGGCGCCTTTTTCAATTTGCTCCCCGCCCAGGGAGCGGGCCGTCCAGATGATCCCCTTGACATTGACCTGACCTGTTCCGATCTCATTGTTGATCGCCTCCGTCACGAGGGCGGTCGCGCCGATGCACCGGTCCGCGTTGGTTGGCTGCGCCTTGGCATTGACCACCTTTTTGACAAGCGGCCGGGTTGCCAGCAGGCAAACGGCGGATACTGCCACAAAGACGATCCACTGCACCACTATGTTCGCGCCTGCGATATTCGCAATGAGGGCAACTAAGCTGCCCACGGCGAACCAGATGGTGACAAGCTGCACGGTAACCGCCTCGATAACGGTAAACGCAACCATCAGGCCGATCCAGACAAACAGCATGACCGTGTTGGGTTCCATACTCTTCTCTCCTTTCCTCTTTTTTGATAGATATGCGCAATTCAGAAGCCACAGGACAATAGAAAACTGCTCAGCCCCAAGCTTAGCCCCCGAGTATGGCGCTCATCTCCGCCTCCGCCTTTTGCCTGAGCCGGGAGGAGATGCAGGCGAACGTCATGATCTTGAGCGTATTGCCCAGCTTTTCGCGGGAATCCTCCGCCGGGCCGTGATAACCGGAAATATGTGCTGCAATGGTTTCATCGAGCTTCTTTTCATCCATCACAGGCGTATCCTCAAGCTCAAATACGATTGCGCACAGGTAGTCGTACAGCGCACCGTCTGAGATAATATCGTCTGATACATCCTCCACGCTGCCGTTGAGATACTGCATCAGCTGGGCGATGCTGTCCAACTGAAGGGACGCGCGCAACGCATTGATCAGGATAATCCGCATCACTTGGCGCTCCCCATACCGCTTGGATTTTGGGTTTGCCACCCAGCCCCGCTTGACCCAATTTTGAACCGTGGAGTTTTCCAGCCCCGTCAGCTCTCGAATCTGGGAGAGCGTCAGGCCCTTTGTCAGAGAGAGGATCGGCTCAATCAAGCTGTAGGCGCCGCGGCCATCCGTCTGCCTGCGCTCCAGCAGGGTTCCCGGCAATGTTTGAAACATGATGGCTTTCTCCTTTCGTTTGATCTTTTGATTTGTTGATTGTATAATATCACGAGTTCGTATGAACATCAATAGCTGATTACAGACCTTGTTTAGGGATTTCATGACATTTATCATCTTAAAGGCTGTTTACCTCCTTTTTTCTAAGTGAATTGCATTTTTTCTCGTTTTTTCATCGTTTTAGGGGAAATCATAAAAATCGGGTCATCCATACGGTTTTGGCACAACGCACGCGTCACGCAAGGAGTGCTATTGCGCAGCGTAGATGGAGTTGTGCAACCTTTCCCTCCCCCTTTGATTTCCTCCATTTTGCAACGAAATACATCGCACAGCAGGCCATGCTTGAGAGAGCTATGAATTTCTTTCAGAAAATAGACAGATTGCATTGTTTTTATTGAAAAAGTCGTATATAATAAAATAGATATGTAGATATGGAGGTGGACGCATTGACGGACAAAACGATTCAATTCTCAATCAAAGAGGAGCGCGACGAGGAGATGCGGCAGGTGCTGCGCACCGTGTACGACGCACTCAGCGAGAAGGGGTATAACCCCATCAGCCAGATCGTTGGCTACATCCTTTCAGAAGACCCAACCTATATCACCACGCACAACAATGCGAGAAGCCTTATCCGCAAGCTTGACCGGGATGAATTGCTGCAGGCTTTGGTGCGCTGTTATCTGGATGCATAGTCCCCTTTTGCGTATCATAAGGCTGAGAGGCGGCCTGCCAGCCGGCGGGCCGTCTTTTTGTGAGCCTTTGGCGGCTGCATTTTTGACAATCGGCAGGAAGTATGCTATGATAGATAAGTTCTAGTACGGGATAGATCTTTGCAGAATAGGAGGAACTGGAATTGGCGGAGAGCAAGAAAAAAGCGCCGTTTTTAATGTATAAGGGCCGTCCTCTGGTCCGTAAGGGCAATACGCTCTACTATGGCAGCATGGCGGATCCGTTCGTTATCATGATGCAGATTACCAGCACAAAGAAGGTCAAGGAGCTTGAGGTTGCGAATAAGGTGACCGTTCAACTGATGAACACGGATCCGGATGTCCGCCCGCGCGAGCGAATCGTTAAAAAAAGCGAAAAAAATGGTTTATACGATGCGATGGACGTCGGCTCCATCTGGTTAGATCGCGCGCTGCAAAAAAGCTAAATCACGGGCAACGCAGCGCCCCCGGTGCATACCCGTGGGAAAACCAAACAGGGCGGTATGGCAATTGGCCAGGCCGCCCTGTTTTTTTGCTCATTCTCACCCGCTGAATACTTTGTAACCCAATCCATCATGATTGCGCACCGGCTCTCATTCTAATGAGCGCTTTGAAAAAGCAAATTCCCCAATAAGGGAGACGGTCTAGCCCCTGTTAAGAAACAAAACTCCGCCGTCGACCTGCCATCCTCACCTGCTTATGAGGGCAAAAAGGGGCTGTTGCAAAATGCAAGGCATTTTGCAACAGCCCCTTTTAAAAAACTGTTTTTGCCTCACGCAGGCAAATTTCGGGCCTTGCGCGCCCGAAACCACGGTTTGTCTCATGACGAGTTTCCGCAAGGAGCGTTTTGCAACGCGCCCTTTGATGAGGATAAAGAGATTGCGCTACACATTGACGGAAAACTTGATACATATCGCATCTCCTGCCGCAATCGTCCTTTCCTGTTGTAGCAGAAGCTCTCTGCCATGTGTTGTAAATGGCACGGGGTTGCTATTCACCGTAAGTGACACCGCTTCAAACGGCGCGGCGATCTGTTTGAGCCGTATCGTTCCATAGCGGATCTGAATTTTCATCTCTTCCCGGCAATAATGTACACTTCCCCAACACCCGTCTAAAGCAAAAAAATATGATCCTGGCTTCAGGGGGCGAAAGCCCATGCGCTGATGCGGCAGATCAAAAATCAGGCCGCTGTAGGCGAGCAGCAGGCTGTAGGAGGCAAGGGAACGGACGTAACTGCCGCCGCATTCAATTTCCGCCCACGGGTTGCGCTTTTGCCCATCGTAGCGGGCGCGTATGGCGGAAACGATCTCCAGCGCCTGCCGTTCCATGCCCTCCTGTAGCATCAGACAGGCCGCAGCATATTCAAAGCCACACATGGTTTCCTGTGCATATGGCAGCGGAATAGCGGGAGCGCCGCCCTCCCAGCTACAGATCACCAGGCCCGCCTCCCCGTCCGCCGCGTAAACCCGGCAAGGGTTGTTGAAAGAGCGCATCTGTTTGAAATTCTGCCGATAAATTTCCTCCAGTGCCTGATGAAGATGAGCGGGCTGAAAAACACTGCCCAGCCCCAAAAGGTTTGCATGCCATTGCGCGATCACCTGATCAATCTCGCAACCCTCTGCATACTGATATTTCATCTCCTGCGTTTCTGTGTTCCAATAAACTTTCTCTTTTCCAAACTGTTTCAACACGGATGGATCTTTCAGGTTGATTTGCTGAATGTAGTGCCGCCCGTTGAACAATTCGCGCTCCACATAAGCGCTGCCCTTTTGAAAGATTTGGCTATACTCCCTGGCTGCCGCCTCATCCCCATCCGCTCGAGCCAACTCCTGCGCAGCACGCAAGGCGGCAAGATAATAGCCGGTAATCCAGCTATTGGGGCCGAACAGTTCCATATCCAGCGTGTGGTGCTGCTGGCCGGTAAAAACGCCCTTGCGCTGCGGATCCCACTGATATGGATTTTTTTCGCTCCATGCGAAGGCCAAGGACCGCTGGACGGCGGGCCAATACTTTTTGCGCCAGTTTTCGTCGCCGCAGAGCATCCATTCACGATAAAATTTTAGAAGGCCGCCCATTTGCCCATCGGCGCATACCCCGCGAAACAAATGCTTTGAACGCAGCGGCAGCATCAGTCGAAAATTAACAGCCCCGCTTTTTTTCAGGCTGCTGCTATATTCCAATTCCCGCATAGAGCGCTCCAGCTCCGGAAACAAAAACGCCAGTGCATAGGCATAATTCCACACATGCGTGCAGCTTCCCTCGCAGCTGCCGCTATCCGCATTCGAGCCCTCAAAGGTGTAAAAAGCGCCGTCTTGCAGCCGCAAGCAGGTGCTGCTTTTGAGAATCGCAAGATTGCCCTGAATGGCGTCGAGGACACATTCGGGCACTTCAGACTGGAACAAGGTGTCACGGAACAGAAACGTCTCTTCTTTCAGCCGTGCCCAATTTGCAAAGCAATAATCGGCAACCGCCGCCGCATCACAAAAGCTTTTTACATAGTATTGCTTCCAACGGTATCGCCGCCCAAAGGTGCTTTTCCCCCAATATTTTTCCATCAGCTGAAAATGCCATGTGAGCAAAAAACAGATTCGCCCTGTGCCGCCGGCCGGAATTGTTATGCTGGAAGAAAGGGTGGCCATCTCCCCTTCCCCTCTGTTACCGCGAGCATAATGACGCTCTTTTAACGGGCAGGGAGATGAAAAGTCATTCCAGAAAGTGGTCAACGCATCAAACCATTCCCCACGATACCAATATTCCTGAATAGCAGTGTTTTCACAATCTGTTGCGATAAGGGCTGTACCGGCGTCGGCATTATGCTTTAGATTGGAATTGGAAAAGCGGACGCCGGTATATCCTTTGCCGTTGGCTTTATGATTTGCCGTCCGCCCTAAAAGTGGGTTTCGGCAAGAAAACGCAATGGTGTAGGTGATTTCCTGTGTAGAGGTGTTTTGAATTTCCCATTCAAAAAAAGCGGCCGGCAGGCTACTATCGAACACATTGGAGGGGATAAAGGGATTGAACGCCGTCAGCCGCATCCTAGCCGGAAAATCCGGATCACCGTATTCCACCTCTGCAACAGGAAAATTCCCATGGAATGTCACATTCCTAAAATGGACGAATCCCGCCATGGTGTTGCGGTCGATCCCATGCCCATATCCCCAGGAATGGGCCGCTTGACGATTGCTCCCCATAAAATCCTTGCGCGTATCCGATTGGAGAACGCGGGCGCCCAAAACATGATTCCCCTGCTGTGCCTTGATGGCAAAATGCGTAAACCCATTTACGCTTTGTTTATTGGGCCGGCTGTGAAGCTCCCAATCTATTAACCTTCCGTCGCCGGATAAGCCAACACAGCCGCTTCCAATTCCGCCCAAGGGGAAAGAAATCTCTTTCTGATACTCATTTTGATAAATAAAATCGATGCTTGCCATATTCAGATCCTTTCACTTCTATTTTGTCTATTTGATCAGCCTCATGGGGAGGCGCTGCCTTCGCACATTGCTTGCGAAAAACGCTCGGCGGGCATCCAACCAGTTTTTTAAAAGCAGCAGAAAAGTGGTAGGCGCTGTCATAGCCGAGCAATGCCGCGAGATCGGTAACGGAAATTGATATGGTGCACAAAATCTGCTTAGCCTTTTCGATTTTCCTGCTGCTGATATATTGCTTGGGAGACATTCCGCAGGATTGCTGAAAAATCTGATGCAGCCGCCGGGTTGAAATCTGAAAAAAATCGGCAACCTCCTGCACGCTAAGCTTTGCATAGATTTTTTGCTCAATATAGGAGCAGATTTCCTCCATCAGAATCGGTTGCCGCGCATTTTTTTCAGCCGGATGGTCCTTGAACCGCAGATAGTAAAAATAGTGGATAAAAATGCCGTTGATATACCACAGTTCCTCCGGATAAGAACGCCCCACCTGCAAAAGCTCTTCAAACAGCAGGCGCTCTTTTTCTTCAAAGGGGGCGAATCGTTTGCGGCCGATGGCCACCGGCTCTTTCTCCACCCATAAAAAATCCACCCAATAATAGGCCCACAGCTTTGCGGCGGCAGAATAATAGCGGATATCTCTCCGGTTCAGGAGGATATATTCCTTTTCAGAGAGAAGGATCTCCCCTTCCTCCGTTTGAATCCGACCGCGCCCTTCGATGGTGCGGATAAAACAGAGTGCGCGCGGATAGCCCAGTTCATCGACTTTCATATCGTAATGATACGTTTCATCCGCCACAACAGACCACGCCGCGATCACAGCGCTCTGCCCTTCCTGCAACATACGGTTGGCGGTATAAAACGAAACACACTTATACATGGTCCCCACCTGACGATCCTTTTCTGATTTTGATATGCCCAAGCTGAAGCGGGGCACCTGTTTCTTCTATTCATATCATATTGCGCTGCAAAACGCAAGGGGCGTGGGGATCTGCAATGCCGCAAGCAAATATATATTCGAAGATCACAACACAAACAGCGCCGGTGCAGCATATAACCGCACTGGCGCTGTTTGAAATGGAATAACCACGAAAGGCAGGCTGATGATTTCAGCCCTTGGTTTTAGTGGTATTCCCGAAGGAGTCGTTTATAGAACGCGACGGCGTTTCCAACCGCCTTAATATCAATATTCTCATCCGGGCTATGGACGCTTGCGAACTGCTGCGGGTCGATATCGATCGGCGCAAAGCGAATGACGCATTGGCACACATCCGTCAGCCAGCGCGCATCCGTGCCTGCGGGCAGGATAAACGGCGCGCAGGCCACCTGCGGGAAGATATCCGCCACGCATTCCCGCACATAGGCATAGGCGGGTTTGGTCAGGTCCGCGGGGGCATGGTATTCGTTGCCCTCCCCATCTGTCACCTCGATGCCGTATTGATCCGCAATTGCGCGGAAAGCGGCGATATCCTGCGCTAAATCCTGATCGTCAATGCAGCGCAGATAGGCATCCGCTTCCACGGTTTTCGCCTGCACGCTGCCATATTTGCCGCCGTTGATCGTATTGAAGGAGCACATCGTGCCGAGCATTGCGCCAGCCATAGGGTTAATCTTCGGCATGAGCACTTTGAGCAGCGGGGCGAACAGCCAGAGGTTTGCAAAGATCAGCCGCATCGGGAACGCCATATAGGGGCAAAGGCCTTCAAACATGGCGCGCACCGCGGGATAAATGCGGCGGATAAATGGGTTTTTCTTCGATACCTCTGCAATAAATTTCGCCATGCGCACCACCGGGGTATCCGTTTTTGGCGCGAGGCCGGTGTGGCTCGCGCCCTCCCCTGCCACGCATTTAAGCAGGTGGCGGCCCTTTTCGTGCACGGCAAGCATCGCGCACTTGCAGGAGATGCCCGGCATCGGCGCCGCGATCACCGCGCCGCCCTCGTCGAGAATCAGCTCAAAGGTAATGCCCTGCTTTTTAAAATACTCCAACGCCAGCGGGATGCCGTCGCCGCCAATCTCCTCATTGTGGGAGGAGGCGAGCCATAGATTGCAGGGCGGCTCAAAGCCCTCCTGCAGCAGCTCTTCAAAGGCTGTAAACTCTGCGAACAGCGGTGTTTTCGTATCCACTGTGCCACGGCCCCAAAGCTTGCCATCCGCCGTTTCCGCCGCAAAGGGCGGGTGCTTCCACTCCCCTGTGCCCGCGACAACGTCATGGTGCGACATCACCATCATATCGCGGCTTTGGTCTTTGCCGGGCAGCTTATATACCCAGCAATCGTCGCTGAAGGAGAGAAACTGCGCCTTTTCATGGAAGAGCGGGAAAAGCTCCCGCACCGTATCGCGCAGCTTTTTGAATTCCGTATCGTCAAAGCTTTCGCGGCAGGAAACCGTTTCGCAGCGGATCATTTTGGCCAAGCGCTGCGCATACTGGTCCAGCTCCTCCGCCGTGTAATACTCCGGCTGCGGGGCGAGCTTGCGCCCGCGCTTGCCGGCACGCACGGCGTTCACTGCAAGCACGGCGAACAGCAACAGCAAAGCCGCCAAAACCGTAAAAAGGATGTAGAGGGCGGTCATTTCGTCACCTTCTTCTTTTCCGCTCCAGCATTTGCTCCCTCACCTTTTTTATGAATCAGGGCGAGCACTTCCTCTTCCCGATACATGATGAACGCGATTACCGCACCCAGGCAGAACAGGCCGCCGACAAGCGCCGTGATCTTCAGGCCCATCCTGCCGATATTTTCACCTGCCGCTGCGCCGATCACCGTCAGCGACGGGACGATCATAATGGCGAGAGAGGTGCCGAGCTTCGTGATGAAAGAGCGCGCCGCGCTGAAAATGCCCTCCTGGTTGATGCCGGTGGTCAGGGTGTCATACTGGATGACGTCCGCCATCATGGAGCCGGGCAGGATGTTGAGCACCGCAAACGGGAAGGAGACGAAGATGGCGAGGCCGCAGGCCTTTACCATCGCCGGGCCGGGCATATCCGCGCCAAAGCAGATAATGAACTCTGCAATGGTAAACACCACGCAGCCCCAGATAATCGGCTTGCGCTTACCGGACTTTTTGCCCCATTTGCTGATGAGCGGATACAAGCACAGGGAGCCGACAATGGAAATCGCGAGGATCGCGACGGAGGCCGTTTCCGGCAGGCCCATCAGGCTCGTTACATAATACATGATGCAGGATTGGAAGAAGGACATCGCCGTGCCCTCCAGCAATTGGCCGAGGGTGACCCAGCGGAAGTGCTTGTTGTTGAACGCATGCTTTAAGGACTGCATGAGAGACACGGTCGGACGCACGGAATTGACGTATTCCCTCTCCTTGATCATAACAGCCGGGAGCAGCAGCAGGATGATGCCGACCACCGTGAAAATCGCGAACGTCGCGCGCCAGGCCAGCAGCACATCCAACCCCGCGTTTTTAAACATGCCGACGAGCGCCGGGGTCACATAGCCCAGCGCGCTGCCCGTGACAAAGAACAGGGAGTTGAAGGTGTAAACATTAACGCGCTCCTTCGTATCCGTAATCATCTCCGGCAGAAGGGCATTGTGCGGAATCATATACAGCGTATAGAAGATAAAATAAGCCCAAATGAAAAGCGCAACCCAGATATTATTCACCAGGCCCGGCCTGCCCTGCGGCGCGCAAAAAATGAGCAGCGCGGAAAGGCCGAAGGGAATGGCGGCATATTTCATGAACGGAATGCGGCGGCCCTTTTTATTGCGGCTTTTGTCGCTCAAATTCGCCACCAGCGGGTCCGTCACGGCATCGATCACATGGCCGACCGCTTTCACAAACCCGATAAAGGTGAGAATGCCGAGCACCACGACGCCCTGCGTGACCAACGTCGGGATGCCGGACTCCTTCGAGGGCTGGTAAAAATAGAGCAGATAATTGGAGATCATCGCCGTAAATAGGCCCACAGCAAACTGCGGAATACAGTAAGCGAGGATGATCTTCTTCGATACTTTTTTGATTTGATTCATAGGTGTGCTTTTTCCTTTCCTTCTTCCTTAATCCCTTACTTTTTCCGCACATAGCGCAACGCGCAGATCGGGTCTCCCTTGGCGATACACTGCGGAAGCTCCAGCTCGCAGCCATAGGCTTCGCCGATGCCGTGATCGCCCGCACATGGCGATATCGCACAACAGGGCGATCTCTTCATCCGAGCAGCCCTGCTTCTGCCAGGCCTTGACCAGCGGGCAATAGTGAAAATCAATCGCCAGCAAGTCGTCCGTGCATTCCTTGACGTCCATTTCAAACATCCACTGCGCCGGCTTGGTAAACAGCGTTTTGCGCAGCCCCTTCAGGCTTTGCGTGCCGCCCTTTTTCACAAGGCCCGCACCCTGATACAGGCCGCAGCGCTTCACTGCAGCGGAGCCGAAATCCTCTCACGAAAGGCCTCGCTTACCCGCCTCGTCGCACAGTAGATACAGCCATAAAGCGCGGTGCTCCAACTGCTCGCGCACGGCCTTGACAATCGGATTTTTGATCGTGGCCTCATTTTTGACTTTGCTCATCCCATCTTCTTCCTTTCTCCCCTGCCGTTTTCAAATCTTGAATCGAAAAACGGTTTTTCAAAATCATATGCAATCGTCCGGTGGGCCGGACGACAGGATTCTACAGAATCGTAACATATGAAAGCGTTTCCGCCAATAACACGGCGGTCTGAAAACTTTTTCATAAACTATGCGGTAACAATAAAATGCAGAACCGATTATTCCGCCACCTGCGGGAGGCTCCGAAAGCCCTTTTCAAGCTGTTCGTCGGTCGGAATGGAGTCGCTCATCGTTTGGTCGAAATAAGAGGCGTAAGCGGCCATATCGAAATAGCCGGTGCCCGTCAGGCCGAAGAGGATTGTCTTGGCCTCGCCGGACTCTTTGCATTTGAGGGCTTCTTCGATCGCCGCATAAATGGCGTGGGAGGATTCCGGCGCGGGCAAAATGCCCTCACAGCGGGAGAAGCGGATCGCCGCGTCAAACACCTTGGTCTGCTCCACAGCGCGCGCCTCATCCAGATATTTGTCGTGATAAAGCTTTGAGAGGATCGGCGACATGCCGTGATACCGCAGACCGCCCGCATGGTTGGGCGAGGGCTGGAATTCGCAGCCGAGTGTGTACATCTTTGCAAGCGGCGTGACCTTGCCCGTGTCGCAGAAATCGTACGCATATCTGCCGCGCGTCATGGATGGGCAGGAAGCGGGCTCCACGGCGATGAAATAGGGCTTTGCCTTGCCGGTCAGCCGATCCTGCATGAAGGGCGCAATCAGGCCGCCGAGATTCGAGCCGCCGCCCGCGCAACCGATGACGATATCCGGATATTCCTCGTAGAGCGCCATGGCCTCCTTCGCCTCCAGGCCGATCACAGACTGGTGCAGGAGCACCTGATTGAGCACCGAGCCAAGCACATAGCGCGTGCCAGGTGTGGTCACGGCCTTTTCCACGGCCTCAGAGATCGCGCAGCCGAGCGAGCCGCCGGTGCCGGGGAATTTCTCAAGAATTTCGCGCCCGACCTTTGTCGTGTCACTCGGGCTGGGGATGATATTGGCGCCAAAGGTTTCGATGATCGATTTGCGGTAGGGCTTTTGATGGAAGCTCGTCTTGACCATATAAACGGTCAAGGGAATGTGAAAATACGCGCACGCCATGGACAGCGCCGTGCCCCATTGGCCGGCCCCCGTCTCGGTGGTCAAGCCTGTCAGGCCCTGCTTTTTGGCATAATAGGCCTGCGCGATGGCAGAATTGAGCTTATGGCTGCCGGAGGTGTTATTGCCCTCGAATTTGCAGTAGATCTTTGCGGGCGTGCCCAGTTCCTTTTCGAGATTGTAGGCGCGGATGAGCGGAGAGGGACGGAAGGTTTTGTAATATTCCACAATCTCATCGGGGATATCGATATAGCGGGTTGTGGAATCAAACTCCTGCTGTGCAAGCTCCTCGCAGAAGATCGGATACAGCTCTTCGAGCTTGAGGGGCTGCATCGTCCCCGGGTTCAAAAATGGAGCGGGCTGCTCCTTCATATCGGCTCGCAGATTATACCACTGCCGCGGGATCCTCTCTTCCGGTAGATAAATACGATACGGTACGTGCTTCGACATGATGATTGCCCCTTTCTGAAATAAAATGAAAAAATAAAAAACTCCTGTCCCCTACTTTCGTAAGGGACAAGAGTTATCAGCAAATTATACTCCTGCGGTACCACCCAAATTGACGCTCAAAGCGCCCGCTCATTCCGCGCACCAGCATGCGCGCCCCTTTGGTAACGGATGGGGTTCCCCGGCGGCAACTACTCGGCTTTCGGCCTTTCGGGCCGCCCTCATGAGTCCATTCACATAACGCCTGCCTGCCACGCTCACACCAATGCGCGGCTCTCTGAAAAGCGGTGTGGTATGCTACTACTCTCAATCAGCGGTTTCAAATATTGATGGGATTATAGCATGAAGAAGAAGGAATGTCAAATGTTTTTTGGCGTGTCAGGGAAGCTGTCACTCGTCATGATTCGGCATCTGTTCTTTTAATTTTGATCCAAATGATGACCCACACAAGCAAAAGAATGGATAAAACGAGCGCCTGATATCGAAACACCAGCCAATAATAAGGAAACGGCCAGTCGAAAAAGATGAATAACAAAAAGATTGTAAAAAAGAGAAATGTGGCGATAGAAACAATCCGTAAGAAAAGCGGCACACGGCCTCCCCTTGTGCAGACCAATGAGCCCACTACAACGGCCAAGCTACTCAGCGGAACAACCCACATGTTGATAAAGAAGAATGCGTCGTCAGAATCCACAATGCTTGGGAAAACATATACAGTCGCTACAAAAGCCGTATAGCAAAACACTAGAATCGAAAGCCCGAACATAATGGATTTCAATGAACGTTTCATAAGATATCAGCACCTTCCTGCCGAATTGTCTGCCCGATTAACGGCATTACAAAAACACATAACTAAGTTTTACACAGACTCGCTCTCCCTTTATTCCAAGCCGCGCATTGAACATCAAAGCTAAAACATGGAAGAATTTTTACGAATGGGTAATTCTCATCAGAACAAATAGGAGCATCGTGCTTGCCGACATTTCCTGCGCCTCTAACCATCGATATTGTGTTCCCGTTGTTTTTTTAATCCCAGAAAAAAATCGGCTTTCATTCGAACCCCGTAACGTGTCATCTTTCCAAATATATTGCCTGTCATCGCCATTTGCACCATGGGCAGCCCAAGAATGATAAATTCCGATGTTCCCGTGAGAGGAGTAATCCTGCATCGAATGCATTGCGCGACCAACATAAATAGCTTCGTTTGTTGAGTCTACCGGATAATTGATTGCTCTTGTAAGCCAATAAGCAGCCATTTCAAAGCGCGTGTCTTCAGAATATTCACTCATTTGCCTGTGGCGGTCAAAATGATATTTTTGATTTTGGTTGGTTATAATTAAAGCGCTATACTCTTCGTCTATCCATACATTCCCATCAATCATTGAATTTAGCTTCGCGTAATTTTCACCCTCAAAAAGCAACTTCGTCAATTTATCATGGCTATTATCATCTTTCCTGATTTTCCAAAGGCCATTGGGATCAATGTAGTTCACTGGGTCATTCTCGCAATACGCATACATATTGGTGCCTAATATCCCTGTGCCTGTATCAACATAAAGGTCAGCATTCAAAAAGCGCCCCCATTCCGGCACATAATATCTTGATTGAAGATAATACATATCTGTTTCTCGGTCATAACAATAACCTCGATAGGATAAAATATTATATTTTTGCATTTCTTCATTTTCATAGCAGTTCAGAACTTCCCCATACGCCCCATAATGGTAGCTGGCAACCTGTGTTCCATTTTGATAGATACCTGTAATATCGCCTGCAATACTTTTTTCATACAAATAGATATCTTTATCATCTACAATAAATCCATAAGGCGTTCGCTCATCATCCAAAATAAAAACAATGGTATGAAGCTTTTCCGTCAAATAATCATAGTAATCAAAACCGAGCAGATGCTCACCGTTCCAAAAATAGCGATATTGATAGATCGGATTATTCTCGCTATATACTGTTTTGCTCTGACGCAAACCGTCTTCGCCATACGTATATTCTATCCGTTGTTTCTCTGTGATAATGGATTCTAACTGTCTGCCAAAATTCCAGAGAAATGAGGTGCTTCCATATGAAATCGGATTTCCAATTTCATCATACACCACCGCTTTTTGATTATATTTTGACAGCAGATCTTTCCATTGTGTATCATTATATGTATAGTTATTGTTTTTGTGCTGACTGGAATTCAACACCGCATCTTTTTTTAATAGATTTCCGGAATTATCATATTCATATTGGAGTGTCTGCCCGTTGGTAAAGTCCTTCCACCCTATCAGCTGGCCGATTGAATCATATGTGTACTCTGCATATGGTTCATCATTTAAGTTAACTGAAATCAGCCTGTCATTTTCATCAAACTTATTCGTCCATTTCTTTTCAATCGTTTTATTCTGAAATTGATAAACAGAGGTTAAAGTTTCTACGCTATATCGATTATTATTATCAAAACTCTCTGATACTGAAATTCCCATATTTTCATTTTTTGACGTTGTAATTAAAGCAATCGCATCATTGTTATCATAATTACGAATTATATCCACTGTTGCATCCGTATTGATTCCTTCCGTCTTATATTGTAATGAATATTTGCCATTGCTTTCATCATATACGGATTGCCATTTTACATTGAAGGAATGATCCCCTATTTTTAAGGTATACTGCCTTCCGGGGTGGACGATCACAGAAAATAATACTTCATCTTTATCTGAATCTAAAATTTCATAAGCGTTTTCCTTTAAAAACATTGTCGTATTATTGCTATGATTCATTATTTTTACATCATCATTTTGCAGATATTCGTATTCAAACATTGCTGTTTTTCCATCCGTGCTAATACTGGAGATGCGGCCATTATCATCATAAGCATAAGATATGCACTGACCATTTGCATACGCTTGTGTTTGTAGAAAGCTAATATTGCCATCCACATAATGATAACGCACATGGGGTTTCCCTTCAATATCTGCCCCACTGGGATTTCCCCATTCATCATATAATAAATCATATTTGGTGTTGTTATTCTCGATCGATATAAGCTTATCGTTGGCATATTGATACTTATTTTCGATAATACCATCGGTAAGTCCAGCCAACTCCAAAGTAACTTTCGTAAGGTTTTGATTCAGATCATACTGATATGCCACTTTGGTGCCCAAGCTATCTGTTTCTTCCGCTACATATCCAGACGGATACAGCTTTATATCGGATTGCGACGCAGACGCATTTGTTATCTTGGATTCCGCTGACAATGCCTTTTGACCACCTGTAGCCGAAATAGAAAGATTGCACGAGAAACAATTGCAATCCTCTTGCCGGTTACATTCACATTCACAAGCAACCAAATGGCAATCTTCGCAGTTGCAAGGGCGTACCCGTTCCACTGTAGCTTTCTCGGAAGCGAGTTCCACCTCTCTGGCCTCTTTATCGATTGCGGCCATCGTTTTGTCGTCGTAAACCAGCAATCCGTACTCATTATATTGATACGTTGTCTCTCCAAATAATTCTGACTTTATAATATTACCATTGCTATTATGTTTCAAGGAAGCAATATCACGGCTTAAAGCAGGATTTTCGCTAGAAATCTGCTGAATCGTTTCTGCTCTCTTTTGTGCATAGGCGATTTCTAAGCATTTTTCGTCAATGTTCTGGATGGTTGAGAGCTTATCTGGAAATAGATATCCATAGGATATGCTTTTACCATCTGGATAGGTCACAGATATCAAACGCCCTTTTATATCATATTGATATTGAATTTGGTAGGGGACATTTTTTTCACCTTTTTCAATTAATATCGGCGTTTTTCCTTGATAACCAGTAATCGTTTCGACCCTGTTGTCATTTCCATAATTGAATTGCAGCCTGTTTCCAGCGGCATCTGAAATTTCTGATATTCCATTTAGATGATATGAAATCTGAACATCCGATTGTTGCGTTTTGATTCGCACCAACCGCCCTTCAGAATCAAATGTCAACGTTTCGCCCTTCTTTGTTTCGATTCGCGCATCAGCAGGGTTGGTACTGTTCTGTTTCACATAAAGCTTATCCAAACGACATAGCATTGTGAGCTTTTCCTTCCAGTAAATGTCTCCCCCCTGCATCTCATCTGTCTTTTCAAAGGCTACAGTGGCTCCGTCATTATGAAGATAAATAAATTGATCGTTTTCAGCATCGTATTGCAGCTTGATATCATAGTTTGTTTTCCAATGGTTTCCATAAGGGGAATGCGAAGAATAGCCATTTTCATACGAGCTATAGTAATAAATCAACTCTAGTTGTGCATCATCACTCATAATGGATGCATCTGATCGTTTTACAATTGTCTCCTGATTATATTCGTTGACGTAAAGCATACCTGCCCTTCCAGCATCTTCCTTGACATAGTGTGCAAGCACACTGATTCCCCTCGATTCCTCAGATAGGGCATCCTTAAAAGACACAGCAAAAACCCCAGTCGGCATTGCCTGCATTACAAATAATACAGCTAGACACAACGCAATTTTTTTGATAGCTTTCATCATAATCCTCCTTTTGAAACTGTCCCATCCCTTTCATCATTCTGTCCAAAAAATCACTCACTGATTGAATCACCTTCTTTTTTACTTTATATGGTAAAAGATTTTAACATATGGTATTATTGGAGTAGAGTTAACACCGTTTCCTCTTATCGTTTTCATTATTATATGTAAAAAAATTGAAGATGTTTCAAAAATTTAGGAGTAATTTTTATGAACAAATCAGAGCTTGAACATATAGCCGCCGCCTATTATGAGGAAATATACTTATTTTGTTTACGAAAAGTGAATTATGATGAGCACCTGGCCAGAGATCTCGTGCAGGATGTTTTTTTATTGCTGCTGGAACGCCACGGCGGCCTGACAAATACGAATTTACGAGCGTGGTTATATTCTGTAGCGGATAAAAAAATAAAGGAGGCCTATAAAAAAGAGGAAAAAAATCAAAAGCTTTTTTCCATAGACCATTCCAATCAGGAAATCCCGTGTGATTCCGATATCTTAACCCTACTGGAAAACAGCATAACCGATGATGAGATTGCGCATGGCAAAACGCAGGTGCTCAGCAGCCTGGCGCCAAAAGAAATGGAACTGTATACGAAAATCTATATGGAACATAAACAGTATCATACGATAGCCACGGAATTGCAAACAACCGAGAAAGCCATCCGGCTGCGTGCTTTCCGTTTGCGAAAGCGGATGAAAGAGCTATCCAAAATCATCTTTTCATCCATCGGCCATTTTTGATCAGGATTTTGTGAAACCTTTTTTATTTACGACCATATATATTTGATCATGAAAGAACCAGGAGATTTATATGTGTAATAATAAGGATTTCTTCGAGCGGCAACAGGTGGAAATGCTGCTCTCTGCGGAGTTAGCGAAGCCTTATCAGGAGATGGACCCGGATTTTATCAAAGAATGCTCGGATTTTTTATTGCAGATGGATGGATATCACGCTGCCCATTCTGCCCTTTCGGAAGAAGAAATCGCCAATCGGGTGAAAACGATTCTGTCTGCCCGGAAGAGGTTCCTCAGGCGGTTAGCCCTGATTTCCGCCTGTCTGGCAGCAACCCTCGTTGTACTACATTGGGTCACATAAAATTTTTATTTCACATGGGGAGGTTTTTATCATGACAAAAACAAGAATAGTAAATGGGATCTTATCCGGGATGCTCGCCTTATATGCCGTTTTCATTTTTGTCGTAACGAAGTACCCTCGCCTCACGAATTTCAACGATTCGTTTTATTTCATAAATTGGTGGGCGCTTCCCCTGCTCACGATCCTGCTCCTGATTTCCTGGATCGTCACTTTTAAACATGATTCCAGCTTTTTTGCTTTCAAGTGCATATCTATCGCAGCCGGCAGTCTCTGGGGAATGCTATGGATTTTGTTTTTCTGTAATGCTCCACTTCCCTACGATGCGATTTTCAACAATCAGCCGGTTCTTTCGGTTCTCCTGATGCTGATGTGGATGGTTGCAGCTTGGAAAAGCAAAGAGAAACACGCATAATAAAATAACCTCATTTCGCCCGGTTCACAACTGAACCGGGCGCTTTATCATATCCCCATGACAAAGCGCCGTAAAACACTATGACGCAAAAATTGCATAAATGTAAAAGGATTGTGAAGCCGCTTGTAAGCCCATTCCCGCTGTGCTAAAATCAATGCAGAAACAAATTTGAAGGCTGGGAGGCTTGTATCATGCAGAAAATTCTGATTGCCGACGACGAAGCGCACATCCGCCGGCTGGTGTGCGATTTCCTGCGCCGAGAGGGCTACAAGCCGCTGGAGGCGGAGGATGGCGAGCAGGCGCTCTCCGTCTTCCGCACGCATCCGGATACGGCGCTCCTGCTGCTTGATGTGATGATGCCGCAGCGTGACGGCTGGGAGGTTTGCCGCGCCGTGCGCGAAACCTCCAACGTGCCTATCCTGATGCTCACCGCCCGCAGCGAGGAGTTCGACGAACTGATGGGCTTTGAGGCCGGTGCGGATGACTACGTGACGAAGCCCTTCAGCCCCTCTGTGCTGATGAAGCGGATCGCTGCCCTGCTGCGGCGTGCGCAATCGCCGGATGCAGGCGGCGCCATGCGGATGGACGAGCTCTGCATCAATGAAGAGGCGCATGAGGTCATCCTGCACGGGAAGCACCTGGAGCTGACGCTGAAGGAATACAACCTCCTGCGCAAGCTGATGGCGAGCCCAGGCCGCGTTTATACGCGCGAGCAGCTGCTCGATTCCATCTGGGGCATTGATTATGTGGGCGATATCCGCACGGTCGATTCCCACATGGCACGGTTACGCACAAAACTGGGCGAGTGGGGCAGCGCGCATTTGAAAACGGTTTATGGAATGGGCTATAAGATCGAGGGGCAGATATGACGTTGCCAAAGCTAAAGCATGATAAAAACAGCCCCCTCAAGGGGAGCATCAAGCAAAAGCTTTTTTTTCAGATCGTGGCGATCCTTCTGCTGAGCGCCGCGCTGATTTTGTTTGTCAATTCCCGCCTGCTCTCACAGGTATATATCTGGCGGGAAAAGGACAACCTCCAGCAGGCGGCCCGCAGCATCAGCGAGATGGATCAGACGCACGAGAACGATTTTCGGGAACAGCTTTATTCTCTTGCAACGAAGTATAACATCGCCGTGGAGATTATGGACGCATATGGCCGTCCCCTCTGGGCTACGGTTTACAATCCCTATAGCTATAGCTCCGGTAGCCCAATCTTCAGCGACGATTTTCTGAAACAATTCAAATATAACCTGACCACGCTTGAGCGGGAATTACGCGGCGACGGCTCCTACTTTGAAGTGCGCGAAGGGCGCAGCCATGATATTCAGTATATTATATTCGGCCTTCCAACGGAGAATGGGCAAACCATCGAAGTATCCGCCCAAAAAAACGTGATTGAATCCAATGCGCTGCTTGCGAATAACCTGTTTGGCGCGATCACGGTGATTATTATGTTCAGCGCCATCATTTTCGCCGCCTGGTACGCCAATAAATTCACCAAGCCATTGATTGCGATGAACCGGGTGACCCGTGGCATGGCGCAGATGGATTTCTCCCGTAAGTGCACCGCCAGGGGGAAGGACGAACTCTCCGAGCTCGCGCGCAGCATCAACGTGCTCTCCGATTCGCTGGACGCAACGCTTAAGGATCTGCAGCAAAAAAACCGGCAGCTGGAAGCGGATATTGAAAAGGAGCGCCGCACGGAGCAGATCCGAAAGGAATTCATCTCCAACGTATCCCACGAGCTCAAAACGCCGATCGCCATCATCCAGGGCTATGCGGAAGGCCTCCAGCTCGGCGTTGCGCAGGAGCCGGAGCAGGCCGCAGAATACTGCGGCATCATTATGGAGGAAACCCGGCATATGAACCGGATGGTGATGGAGCTGCTGGAGCTCTCCCGCTATGAGGCGGGCGCATACCAGCTGCATGAGGAGCCCTTCTCCATCCGCGCGCTGATCGATGAATTTCTCAGCACGCGCCGCTTGCTTTTTGCGGAAAATGAAATCGCCGTCCAAGCGGATATCCCAGAAGCATACCGCGGCTATGGGGATGTGGAAAAGCTCACAACGGTGCTCAACAATTATGTAATCAACGCCGTTTCCCATGCCTCCGGGGAGAAACGAATTGAGATCGACTGCGTTGAAACGGAAGAGGGCCGTTACCGAGTGCGCGTTTTCAACACAGGCGAACCGATTGCGCAGGATGAGCTGGATAAAATTTGGATCAGCTTCCACCGGGTGGATAAAGCCCGCAAACGCGGCACGGAGCAGCGCTACGGGCTTGGGCTTTCTATCGTCCGCGCCCTCCAGGAGCTATATGGCTGCGGATATGGCTGTGAAAACCAAACGGATGGGGTGCTGTTCTGGTTCGATATCAAAAAAGCGAACGCGCCTCCCACTTCTTCGACCGAAAAAGGCCTTCAACAGCAAGGGGATGGCACCTCAGGATCGGAAGGATGAGTGGGAAACATGCGACTTTTTGTGGCAATCTGTTTCGATGAACCATGCAAGGATGTGCTCTGCGCTGCGATTGCAGGGCTCAAAAGCCATGCGCGGCAGGGCAATTTCAGCCGCAGGGAAAACCTGCATTTAACGCTTGCCTTTCTCGGCGAAACAAACCGGTTAGCGGCAGCAAAGCAGGCACTTCAATCTATCCACGCAGAACCGTTTTCCATAGAGCTTGCAGGGCTTGGATGCTTTCAACGAAGTGGGAGCGGCCTTTGGTGGATGGGCGTTGCGGAAAACAAAGCGCTGGCCGCCCTCCAGCAGCAGGTGGTTACGGCGCTGGCGAGCTTTTCCCTGGAAAAGCGGGCCTTCCGGCCGCACCTGACGCTGGGGCGCGAGGTCATCCTGGAGCCTGGCTTTCAGGCAAAGGACTATGGGAAAACGTTGCCGCCCACCCGGATGCAGGTGACGGAAATCGCCCTGATGGAATCCCGGCGGGTAAACGGCCTGCTGCAATATGTGCCGAGGTTTGTGCAGCCAATTGGGTAAAAATTGAAGCAGGCGGTATGCACCCGCAGAGGGGTGGCATACCGCCTGCTTTTTTATTGTTTTAGCTGCTCATCTCCTGAAAGGGCTCCGCCATACCCGCCACAAGGCTCCACTGCCGCTTCATATAGCCCCGCAGGGGTTCTGCTGCCTGCCGGTAGGCAGAATAGATGGCCTCCAAATCTTCAAACCAATCCGCAATTGCACACGCGGCGCAGCAGCCGCTCTCCATCGCTGCGGAAATCCCCTCCCCCATCGGGTTCAAAAAACCGGCCGCCTCTCCCGCAAACAGCACGCGGCCCCGGCCATAATCAATGGAGCACCCGGGCCGGATGCGGGGCATCAGCCACCGGTCCGCCTTGATTTGGCGGTCAACCTGCAAATGGTGGCGCTCCCTCATGTAAGCGAGAAAACGATCGTAGAAGCCTTCGATGTGATCCGGATTTTTTACAGATACGCCCAAAATCAAAAATTGATCCTTGACGTTAAACCACGCATCGTATTCGGAGAATTCCGGCTGCAAATAGGCATAAAAATAGTGCGGGTCCAACGCGATTCGCCCCTCGTTAAAGGTTTGAAACGTGCTGATAAATTCCGGCGCGTCCTGCACAAGCTTGCGCTTGAAAGCGCCTACAACGCCTTCACAATCCAAAACATATCTCGCCTTCACCGTATCATTTGTTTCACCACGCAAAGTAACCGTCACAAAACCGGGCTGTTCTGCACAGGAAACAGCGGTAGTTGCATCCCTGATCTTCGCGCCGCTCTCCCGGGCTTTCAAGGCAAGCCAATGGTCAAAGGGGCCGCGCCACACATTAAGGCCCGGCTGCTCAAAGCGGTATTCTTTCCCACGGTCGTCCGTAAAAACCATGCCCCGGTTATCAACCGGTTCGCACAGTGCCTCTGCCGGCGTGCTGCCGCCAAAGTATTTGCCGATCAAATCAACCGACTTCTGGATCAACACCCCGGAGCAGGATTTATAGCGCGGCATTTTGCATTTTTCCACCAGCAGCACCCGATACCCCCGCCCAGCTAAAACCCGGGCGGCCGTGCTCCCTGCCGGCCCTGCGCCAATTACCAATACATCGTACATAGACGACCCCTCTTATCCTCTTTTTTCCCTTACAGCGGGTTATAGGGCCACGGCCGGTAACGGCTTTCCCGTCCCTTTCGGGCCTGTCAAAGCAAAAGGGGCGCATTGCGCCCCGCTTTTTGTTGATCAATTCCCGTTTTCATCTCCGATGGCTTCCAAAATGGCCTCCACCGTCTGCTCTGCCGTTTGGCCCGCCGCATCAATGATAAGATCGGCCCACTTTTCATACAACGGCGCACGCTCCTGATAAAGCGAATAGAGAGATTCGCCCTTTTCCATGGCAACGCCCCGCGTTTTGATATTATCGAGCCTATGCTCAATCTCCTCATACGGCAGTTGTAAATAAATCAGGATGCTGCTCAGGTGCAGGTGGCGCATGGCAATTTCACTGTAAACAGCGCTCCCGCCCGTAGCGATTACCGTATCGCGGCAATCGATGCTTTGAATCGCATGCGATTCCACACGCAGAAAATACGGCAGCCCGTGCCCATCAATGATCTCTTGCAGCCGCTTGCCCTCGCGTTGCTGCAACAGTAAATCCGTATCCAGGAAGCCGATGCCCATCGTCTTCGCCAGAATGACGCCGATCGTACTTTTCCCACATGCAGGCATGCCGATCAGTACAATATTTTTCATTTTTTCGATCCCCCAGCGTGCAAAAAGCTTGTATCAATTCCATCTTTTTGAAAAAAACAGAGGAGCCAGCACCAGCAGGCCCCTCCGCCCTTCTTATTATGATAAAACGGCTGACGTTTGCTTATCAACCGTTTTTTCAGAAATCCCTACGCTTTCAGCGCAATTGCCTTGTGAGCCTTCTCCACAATGTTGGCCGCATCAAGGCCAAACACATGCAGCAGCTCTACCGCCGGACCGGAGCAACCGAACGTATCCTCCACGCCCACGCGCACCACAGGCACCGGCACCGTTTCGCTCACGATCTCTGCCACCGCGGAGCCAAGGCCGCCAATGATGCTGTGCTCCTCCGCTGTGACAATCGCGCCCGTTTCCTTCGCGGCCGCAATGATGCAGTCACGATCAATCGGCTTGATGGTCGCCATATTGATGACGCGGGCGCTCACGCCCTCCTTCACCAGCTCCTCCTGCGCCATCAGCGCCTCATTGACCATCAGGCCGGTAGCGATGATCGTGACATCCTCGCCGTCACGGAGTTGAACGGCCTTACCGATCTCAAAGGAATAGGTTTTATCGAAAATGCGCGGCACCGCCAGGCGGCCAAAGCGCAGGTAAACGGGGCCGTCATATTCCGCAGCGGCAAACACGGCCGCGCGCGCTTCCATATCATCCGCCGGGTTGATGATGACCATGCCTGGGATCGTGCGCATCAGGGCAATATCCTCGCAGCACTGATGGCTCGCGCCATCTTCGCCCACGGAGATGCCGGCGTGCGTCGCACCGATCTTTACATTGACATGTGGATAGCCGATCGTATTGCGCACCTGCTCAAACGCACGGCCCGCCGCAAACATGGCAAACGAAGAGGCAAACACCAAATGGCCCGTTGTGGCAAGGCCCGCCGCAACGCCCATGAGGTTGCATTCCGCAATGCCTGCATCAAAAAATTGATCGGGATAGGCTTTTTTGAACACTCCGGTTTTGGTCGCCGCCGCAAGGTCGGCATCCATCACGATCAGGTTGTCATATTTTTCAGCCAGTTCGACAAGCGCATTGCCATAGCCGTCGCGCGTCGCCTTTTTGATTACCTCTGCCATCTTATTCCGCCTCCAATTCCGCCAATGCGGCCTTCAATTCATTCATCGCCAGCTCGTACTGCTCCGCATTCGGCGCAGTGCCGTGCCATGCGCATTGATTCTCCATGAAGGAAACACCCTTGCCCTTGATGGTTGTTGCAATGATCGCAGTGGGCTTGCCCTCGCATGCGCGGGCAGCCTGCAGAGCGGCCTCTATATCATCAAAGCAGTGGCCATCAATTTCAATCACATTCCAGCCAAAAGCCACAAATTTTTCCGGAATTGGATACGGGGAGTTAACCTCTTCCACAGAGCCGTCAATTTGAAGATTGTTGTTATCGACGATTGCAACAAGATTATCGAGCTTTTTGGCAGCCGCGAACATTGCAGCCTCCCAAACCTGGCCCTCTTCCAGCTCGCCGTCGCCGAGCACGGTGTAAACCCGGAAGCCCTTCTTGTCATATTTCGAGCCGAGCGCCATGCCAACGGCAGCCGAAATGCCCTGTCCCAGGGAGCCTGTGCTCATATCGATCCCGGGCAGGAGCTTCATGCTCGGATGCCCCTGCAAACGGGAGCCGACTTTGCGTAGAGATTTCAGCTCCTCCTCCGGAAAATAGCCGCGCTGCGCCATCACCGCATAGAGCGCGGGGGCTGTGTGGCCTTTGGAGAGGACGAAGCGGTCGCGCGTTTCCATCTTCGGCTGTGCAGGGTCGATATTCATCTCCTTGAAATAGAGGTACGTCAGGAGATCCGCGACAGAAAGCGACCCGCCCGGATGGCCGGACTTTGCCTGGAAGGTTTCTTCAATGACGCCCATACGGACCTTGCAGGCGGTCATTTTGAGCTGTTTTTTCGCTTGCGTATCCATTTATGACCATTCCTTTCTATGAGAGGCAGCACCTTTGCAGCCTAAAACGCGCAAAGCCACGGCCTGAAAAAGCTTTTTCAAGCCCGTGCCTCCTGAAATCTATTCTATTATCCGATAAAATCCTACGCTTGTAAAGAGAAAATACGAAAAAAGATTAGAAAAAATCCTCAAAAAAAATGATTGAAATCTAAAGAAAATAGCAAATTTATCCTTTTATTTTCCCAATTGGGCAATTATTTTCGGCTGTTTTGCCAAGACATCATGCTTCGCCATAGGTGCGCTCAATATACTCCAAAAAATCCCCCACCGCGCCTCGATTGCAATGGCAGGCATGGAATTTGGCAACGGCGTGCACTGCTTTAGGCGCCTGGCCGCAGGCCGCAGGCAGAAATACCGATTTGAGCATATCAAAATCATTGAAATAGTCGCCGATTGCCGCCGTATGATCGTAGGGGACGCCCAGCATTTCACTCAGCGCCCTGATCGCCGTGCCTTTGTGCACGCCCTCGGCCAGCATCTCATAGGTGGAAATGGAGGAGGCTATAAAATTCGTCTGGCGCTCCTCCAACGAATCAATAAAACGAACCACCTGCTTCATCTGATAGGGAAGCCCATAAAAAATCACCTTCCCCCAATCGCCTGATGGCACCTCCTCAAAGCGAGCGCACCGCTCATGCGGCAGATGATCCACCATCATCTGAGCAGGTGCAAAAATGCGCGGATGCAGCAGATAGATAAAATCCCTCGTGAACACTGAAGCCTCTACCAACGGGAATTTTTCAAGCACCAGCCTGGTGATTTCCTCTCCGCGCGCACTGATGGGGCGAAACCAGATCATCTCGTCTTTCTGAAAATCATAGATTCCCGCGCCATTCATGACGATTGCAGGCGTAGATGCAATCGGCAGGCGGTCGAAATGCTTTTTGAGCGATATGACATTCCGCCCGGAGGCCAGTGTGAAATGCCCGCCCAGATCACAGACAAAATGCGTAATCGCCTCCAAGTTGCGTTTGGGAAGCCGACGCAGTTTATTATTCAGCGTGCCATCGATATCGGAAACCACCAGCCAGCTGGAAAAATCCTTTTTTGCTTCTGGCTCAATCTTTGTCTGCGTCATATTTCCCAATCCTCCTTAAAAATGCGGTGAAATAAGGGGGAAGCTCGCTCGCCACCTCCAAATATCGCCCATCCCGCGGATGGCGAAATCCGATCAGCCCCGCGTGCAGGCATTGTCCATCCAGCCCGGGCGCGCTCTTTTTCGGGCCGTAAACCGGGTCCCCCGCCACCGGGTGGCCGATATAGGCCATGTGCACACGAATCTGATGGGTGCGCCCCGTTTCCAGCCGCACGCGGATCTGCGTAAAGCCGTCGAACTCCGCGACGGTTTCATAATGAGTCACCGCGTTGCGGGAATGGCGGTCTGTCACAGCCATTTGCTTGCGCTTGGTGGGATGACGGCCAATAGGCGCATCCACCGTGCCGGAGAGCTCCTTCAATCGCCCATGCACAACAGCGCTGTATTCCCTAGTAAAGGTATGCTCCTTGATCTGGCGGGCAAGCGACGCATGCGCAAAATCATTTTTAGCTACCACCAGCAGGCCGCTCGTATCCTTATCAATGCGGTGGACAATGCCGGGGCGGATCATGCCGTTGATACCGGAAAGGCTTGCCCCGCAGTGATAAAGCAGTGCGTTCACGAGCGTGCCGTCCGGGTTTCCGGGCGCCGGGTGCACCACCATGCCCTTTGGCTTATTGACCACCAGCAGGTCGTCATCCTCATAGCGAATATCCAACCGGATTTCCTGCGGTTGGGCCTCGATCGTACGCGGCTCCCGCATGGCAACGCGGACGCTGTCGCCCGCTTTGACCCGGTCATTTTTCGAAACGGGCTGCCGGTTTTTAATAATATTCCCCTCTTCGATCAGCCGCTGCACGGCAGAACGGCTCAGGCCCTCCACCAGTTGAGAAACCGCCCGATCCACACGCTCGCCATCCAACTCCGGCGGGATGGAAAACAGCAATGCGTCAATCATCGTGCTTCTCCGCCTGATTCTGCTGCCTGCGTTTCAGTTCCTCCTGTTGTTTCTCCTGCGCTTCCAGCCGCTTGATCTCCAGGCAATAGCGGGCAACCCAGATGATAAACAGCACGAGGCCCACTGTAATCAGGCAATCTGCAAAGTTGAAAACTGGAAAATTGATGAAAACCGGCGCGATAAAATCCACTACATAATGGCGAAAAATGCGATCGACAAAATTGCCCAATCCGCCGCTCAGGATCAGGATCACCGTGGCATAGGAAAGGCCGATGTCAAATTTATTTTGGGAAAAGGCCGTGTTCAGCTTTTTGCTGACGATCAGGTAAATGCCCGCAATAAAAATCACGCTGGAAAGCACACCCATCACCACCGCGCTGCCCTTGAACACGCCAAAGGCAGCGCCTGTGTTTTCCACATAAATCAAATGCAGCACGTTGGAGATCACAGGCACATTTTGAAGCGGTTCCAACCACAGCTTAATGATGATTTTAATCAGTTGATCGATACACACGAGCAGCCCTACGGTCAAAAGGGAAAAAAATTGAAGCAAACGCCCCACTCCTTCTTCCCGCAGAAAACAAGCCCAAAAACAGAGGGCAGGGGCCGCTGCATCATCCAGCCGCCCCTGCCTCTCCGTTTTGGGACGCATTCTGCGTTGTTTATTTTTTCTGATAATGCTTTATTTTTTGCGGAAGAATCCCTCAAAGGACGGGACGCCATCCTCTCCGGCTACGCTGGAAACAGGGATCGGCTCCGGCTCGTCATCAGCAACTTCCTCAAGATTCAGGTGAAAGCCCGGCTCGCCCATGGTGAGCTGCGCCCCCTCCCCGGAATCATCCGGCGATGCTTCCTCCTCGCTGTAAACGGTGCGGAACTGGCCCATCGGCCCGTCGGGCTGCGCAAAAGGCTCTTCCTCCAGCGGATCTTCTGCCGAAGCGGCAACTGCCTCCTCTTCCGGGGCGCTTTCAGCGGCCCGGGGCTCCTCTGCTTCCTCTGGGGGCACTACTTCCTCCACCGTGCCTGCGACAACGGGGGCATCGGCAGCATTCTCCTGCGGCTGTGCTTCTGTTTCCGGCTCCTGCGGCTGCTGCGCCTCATCGGTCAGCACCTCTTCAGGCTTTGAAAGCGGCGCTTGCACAGCGGTGCCCTCCGGCAGGATGGGCAGGCGGTTGATCAGCTCAATATGCTCTTTATACATGGCAATCAGGTTTGCCCGGAATTCACTGACCGCGCCGCGCGTTTGATCAAGCAGCAGGCTTTCGCGCTCTGTCTCCTCACGCAGCTGGGCCAAATTTTCCTGCGCGTTGCGGCCAGCTTCCTCCACCAAACGGTCGGCCTTGGCCTGTGCTTCTCCAACCAGGCTTTCCGCCTTAGCCGATGCATCGTTTAATAGGGCGCTGACGCGGGCGTCCACCTCGCGCGTGAGCGTCTGCGCCCGGTCGGACGCCTCCTGCATCACCTGGCCGGAACGGGCGTTGGCTTCTTCTTCTAAAGCCTTCGCCTGGCTTTCCGCCCCGGCGATACAGGCTTCTGCCTTCTCCTTTGCCTCGCGCACCACCTGATCCGCCGTGCGCTGCGCAACGAGCAGGGCCGAGCGGATCGTATCCTCATCCCTGCGGTATTCTTCCACCTTATCCGCCAGAAGGCTGATTTTTTTCAGCAATGCTTCATTCTGCGTATAAGCCTCTTCAAAAGAAGCGGCCAACTCCTGGACGAACGCATCCACCTCTTCCGCGCGGTAAGTGCCGCGGGAGCCGAGCTGGAAGCGATGATTTTTCACCTGCTGCGGCGTTAGCATCGCATTTCATCCTCCATATTGAATTTGATACAGCGTTTCCCATTAAAAGAAAACGCCGTTATTCTCCAACTCATCGGCCAAATCACCGGTAAAATCGACATTGAAGGGGACGATGATATACGTATTGTTCGCCAGAGGGCTGATCGAGCCGCCGTTGGCATAGGCCACGCCGCTGAGAAAATCGAGCAGGCGGCGAGAAGTTTCCCGGTTGGCGGATTCGAGATTCAGCACAACCGTGCGCTTGCCGTTCACATGGTCGGCAATGCCGGTCACATCGTCGAAACGGTCAGGCTTTACAAGCACAACCTGCAGCTGGGAAGAGGCATTGCTGATGCGCACAACGCGGTTGGGGTTCGCCTCGGCACGCGGCTCACGCGCGGGGCGTGCCGGCTCCTCTTCCTCTTCTTCCCTGCCGGTGTCGTAATCGTCATATTCTTCGTAGTCTTCTTCTACGGCGTCATTATCATAGTAGTTGTCCTCGTCCACATTGACGATCTGCTTGATTTTTTCCATAAAGCTCATATTCATAAACCTCCTGGCTTTTTAATAGACCCGCGCGCCAAACAGCGCGGAGCCGACACGGACCAAATTGGCCCCCTCTTCAATGGCTTGGACATAATCGCCGGACATGCCCATTGAAAGAATGTCCATATTGATATTATCTATTTTTTTTGCCTTCATGTCAACAAAGAATCTATGCATATCAGAAAAAAATCCGCGCAAAACCGATTCTTTTTCACAGATAGGCGGTATCGCCATGAGGCCGCGCACCTGAATACCCGGTATTTGCGCAATGGCGCAGGCCGTTTCCTCCAGCTCTTCCGGAGCCATGCCGGTTTTGCTCTCTTCCCCGCCGATGTTGATCTCCAACAGCACGGGCGTGATGATCTCCCGCTTGACGGACTGGCGGCTGATCTCCTGCGCAAGGCGCAGGCTGTCAACTGATTCGATCATATCCACCTCGCCCACGATCTGGCGCGCCTTATTCGTTTGCAAATGCCCGATCAGATGCTTTTCGCAATGCGCGAGGTTGAGGTATTCCCGTTTGCCCAAATATTCCTGCACCTTGTTTTCACCGATCAGGCTGATCCCAAGGGAAAGGGCGTGATTGATATAGACAGGCTCAACCGTTTTGGTCACCGCCATGAAGCGAATATCGCCCGGCGCCCTGCCGCTTTTCTCCGCGGAGGCCGCAATATTCTCCCGGATGCGCTTGTAGTTTTCCGTGATCTGCGCAAAGCGCGGGTCAGTCGATGATTTTTCCATCATATAAATCCTTCCCTTCTAATATGACCTCGTCATATTGCTTGAGATAATTGCCCGGATCATCCACAATCGGCTCGCCGTCCTGGCTGGCCGTAGCGGAAATCACATAGGTCTGGTCGGAATATACAATATTCAGCTTGCGGAAGCGGGCCACATTTCCGCGCCGGACATAAACGCCCTTTTCCCCGTCAACCACGCGCACCGCGCTGCCGCTGACGCGTATGCCCTTATCCACAACATACTGCTTGGGCTTCGGTGCCTCCTGCTCCTCTGGCTCCCCCTCCGCCTGCGGTTTGGCGTAATAAACGGTGACGTTCATCACAAGCTGTGCCGTCTCCTGCCGCAGGTTTGCAAAGGTTTCATTCATCAGGTTACACTTTAGGGTGACCATATTTTTCCCATTCTCACCTTGGGCGACATGCTCCACCTCGGCCTTGAATTCTCCCGCCGCGCTGAAGGGCATGCGCACCATAATGCTATCTCCCTGCTCAAACTGAAGCGCCTGCTTTTCATCGATTGCACAGAGCAGATACCAATCGAAGCTGTCCACCATCTTGCCCACGCCGCCGGTGGCCGGCTGTGCCTTTTCCTCCAGCGCCTTTTGAAGCATTTCCTGCGTGGTAGAGGCAACCTTGCCATAGGAAAGCGCCCCCTCCAGCCCATCCGTGCTGCTGATATAGTAGCCGGAGCGCTCCGCCGTAATCTTGGTATAAGCGCTTTCATCCAATGAGATGCCGCTGCGTTCCGCTTGAAGTGCGGAGATCATGGAATCAAAATCGATCTCCTCCCCCATGGTCAGTTGGCGGCGGGTCATCAAATCCCCCAGTTCCTCCATCCGGTCGCCGAATTTGCTGAATTGCCCGCTCCCCGCCGTATCCAAGCTGTCAAGCAAAATGGAAAAAGCCTCTTCATTCAGGGCGTTGATATCAGAGGCTGCCGAGAGATGCTTTGCGAGCTGCTGATAATGGCTGATCTGGCTTTCCAGCTCCCGAGCGCGCAGGTAATTTGCAGCGTCTTCATCGTTGCGGAACACCATGGCGACCACATCGCCCTTCGCAACCCGCTTGCCATCCTCCACCAGTGGGATCACCTTCCCGGAGGCAGTGTTGGATAGAATGTATTCATCCCGGACGACGAAAACCTCTGCATCCACGGCATTGTATACGCTCTGCTCCAATGCCACTTCGGTTTTCACACTCGGAACGCGCCACTGATAAAGCTGATAGCAGCAATACAGCGCCGCCAGAATGATGCAGAAAATCAGCAGGGGCTTCTTGCCCTGCTTGACGATGCGGGCCCTGAGCGCCTTGCCCGCCGGTTTCGTTTCCTGCTGCGTCATCTTATCTGCCCCCAATCCGATTCCTGTACCAGACGGCACGCCTCCTCGCACAGCGCGACGGGCGTATCATAATCCTCCCAAAACAGCCAATGGATCCGCCCGTTGCGGCGGAACCAGGTGAGCTGCCGCTTTGCATAGCGCCGGGTGGCGCGTTTGAGGTTTTCCAGCGCTTCTTCCAGCGCCATTTCCCCGGCAAAATAAGGCCTTAACTCCTTATAGCCGATCGCCTGCGCACCCGTGCCATCCGGATCGCGCTCGAAAAAGCGGCGCGCCTCCTCCAGCAGGCCATCGCTGGCCATTTGATCCACACGGCGGTTGATCCGGTCATAGAGGCGCTGCCGATCCCGGAAATCCAGCCCCAAATAAAAGGCGGCGTACGGCGAAGGGTTCTGCCTGGAGCGCTCGCGCTGCTGCGTCATCGTCACCCCGGCGGTTTCATAAAGCTCCAGCGCGCGGACAACCCGGCCCAGGTTGGCCGGATGCAGCTGCTTTGCCGTTTCCGGGTCAATCCGCTCCAGCTCCGCCCAGAGCGCCTCTGCTCCCTCCCGCTCCGCACGGTGATAAAGCGCCGCGCGGGCCTCCGGGTTTGCGGGGGCGTCGATCAATTCGATATGGTCGAGCAGCGTATCCACATAAAGCCCCGTGCCGCCCGCTAAAATGGGGAGCCTGCCGCGCGCGTTGAGTTCGGCAATGCAGGCCTCGGCGCGCGCCACATAGGCCGCGACGCTGAAGCGCTCCTCCGGCTGCAAAAAGCCGATGAGATGATGGGGCACGCCCTCCCGCTCCGCCAAAGTTGGCGCTGCGGTGGCGATCTCCATACCCTGGTAGACCTGCATGGAATCCGCACCGATCACCTCGCCGCCGAACGTTTTGGCAAGCTGCACCGCCAGCGCCGTTTTCCCGGAGGCGGTCGGCCCAACAACGGCAAGAACCGGTATTTGATGATCTGCCGCCATCACGGGATCATTCCTTTCCAAATCAAAGGGCTGAACGCCCCATCCTTATTGCATCCGGCCAAACTGCTTTTCCAGCTCCGCCTGCGATAGAACCACCATCACAGGCCTGCCATGCGGGCAGTAGCGGATTTCATCCTGGAGAAGCAGTTTTTCCACAAACCGCTCCCGCTCATATGGGCTTGTCTGCGCCCCGCCCTTGATCGCGGCGCGGCAGGCAACATTGTGGTAGAGCCAATCGAGCTTTTCCGGAATCAGCTCGCGCCGGTTTACCAGCAGATACCCCGCCAGCTCCTGCACCAGAGCCTGGATATCCTCCTGCGCAAGGGCCATCGGGCAGGCGCGCACGAGCACTGTGCCCGCCCCAAAATCCTCAGCTTCAAACCCCGCTTCGCGCAGCAGCTCCAAGTTTTGCAGCACAGCCGCATACTCCTCTTTGGAGAGCGTAACCGCCACGGGCACAAGCAGAAGCTGCCGCTCTGCCTGCCCCGCCTCGCTGCGAAGCTGCTCATAGAGCATCCGTTCATGCGCGGCATGCTTATCGATCAGCAGCAAATCCTTGCCGCTCTCCACCACAATGTAGGTGCGGAAGGCCTCCCCCAGCACCCGAAACGGCGGCGCTTCCTTTTGAGGCTGCGGCTCTGTGACAGAGCGCTCCTCCTCCCGCGCCACAGGGGCAACAGGCTCCGAGGCCTGCGCTTCCCGGGCGGGCGCTGCCATTTCCCGGGCAATTTCCGCCTGCGGCGCAAGCGATGGAGCAGGCTCCGGTTGCTCCCGGAGGGCGCTTTCACCCTTCTTTTCCGGCGGATGAACCTCTACCGGAGCCTCTGCCCGGCACTTTTGCAGCGCGGCAGCCACGGTATCCGGCTCCTCCCCGGCCGCATAGTCGGATACGGGGGAGGCCAGCCGCTGCTGTGGGCGGTTTTTCCCGATATAGGAGGCCGCCGTTTCGCGCCCCCAAAAATCATCCTTTTTCTTTGGGAGTGTGATCTGCTCCGGCGCGGGCGGGCGCGCCGCTTCCACAGGGGCGTCCAGCTTGTTCAGCTCCACATGCGGGCGCGGGTCGTTTTGCTGGATGGTGTTTTTAACGGCGTAATAAACCGCGTCAAAAATGCGCTTTTCATTGGCAAAACGAACCTCGATTTTGGCCGGATGGACGTTGACATCCACCGTTTCGTTTGGCACGTGCAGATGCATCACACAGGCCGGGAATTTCCCCACCATAATCGCATTGCGGTAGGCTTCCTCCAGCGCCGCCATGGCGGTGCGGCTCTTGACAAGCCTGCCGTTCAGAAAGAAAAGCTGCATCGTGCGGTTTGGCCGCGCGGCCAGCGGCTTTGCGGCAAAACCGGATATACGCACGCCGTTCAGCTCATACTCCACCGGGAGCAGACCCACGGCGAAATCCTTCCCGTATACCGCATAAATCGCGCTGATTAGCTGCCCATCGCCGGGGGTGAGCAACGCCTCCTTCCCATCCCGGATGAAGCGTACGCTCACCTCCGGATGAGAGAGCGCCACGCGGTCTACCACCCCTGCGACAGCGTTTGCCTCGGACACATCCTTCTTCAAAAACTTCATGCGAGCGGGCGTGTTATAGAACAGATCGCGCACGATCAGCGTCGTCCCCTGCGGGCAGCCCGCATCATCGAGCAGCGTCTGCTCTCCGCCCTCAACGCAAAGCCGCGTACCCACCGGCTCCTCCTGCGTCCGGGTCAAGAGCTCCACGCGCGCAACCGCCGCAATGGAGGCCAGCGCCTCGCCGCGGAAGCCCAGCGTGCCGATGCCGTTTAAATCCTCTTCCCGTCTAATCTTGCTCGTTGCATGGCTGACAAAGGCTGTAGGCGCATCCTCGCGCGCAATGCCGCAGCCGTTATCCGTGATGCGGATATAGGTGATTCCGCCGCGCCGGATTTCAAGCGTAAGCGCGCTCGCGCCCGCGTCGATGGAATTTTCCATCAGTTCCTTCACAACAGAGGAGGGCCGTTCCACAACCTCCCCCGCCGCAATCAGCTCAGCTACATGGCGGGGCAGCACATGAATTTTCGGCATGGCAATCTCCTTTCCCAGACGTACCGTAGGCAATTCGCATTTTTAAGAAGGCTTTCCTATTACAGGATCGGCCTGCTCTCCTTGAGCACCACGTCGTGCGCGCCGCCCTCGACGATACTTGTGGAAGAGATCAGCGTAATTTTCGCATTCTTCTGGAGCTCCGGGATGGTCAGGCAGCCGCAGTTGCACATGGTGGAGCGCACCTTGGAGAGGGAAAGCTCCACATTATCCTTCAGGCTGCCCGCATAGGGCACGAACGAATCGACGCCCTCTTCAAATGAAAGCTTTGCATCCCCGCCGAGGTCATAGCGCTGCCAATTCCTGGCCCGTGCGCTGCCCTCGCCCCAGTATTCCTTCATATAATTCCCGTTGACGTTGACTTTCTTTGTCGGGCTCTCATCAAAACGGGCAAAATACCGGCCCAGCATCATGAAATCCGCGCCCATGGCAAGCGCCAGGGTGATATGGTAATCGTGCACGATGCCGCCGTCGGAACAGATCGGCACATAGACGCCCGTCTCCTGAAAATATTCGTCACGCGCCTCGGCCACCTCGATCAGGGCTGTCGCCTGCCCGCGGCCAATGCCCTTCTGCTCGCGCGTGATGCAGATCGCACCGCCGCCAATGCCGACCTTCACGAAATCGGCGCCCGCCTCTGCGAGGAACCGGAAGCCGTCCCGGTCAACCACGTTGCCCGCGCCGACCTTAACGGAATCCCCATAATGCTCTCGGACATAATCGAGCACAATTTTCTGCCATTCCGTATATCCCTCCGAGCTGTCGATGCACAATACGTCCGCCCCCGCTTCCAGCAGCGCCGGAATCCGCTCGGCATAATCCCTTGTGTTGATGCCCGCGCCCACCATATAGCGTTTGGAAGCGTCGATCAATTCATTTTCATTATCCTTATGAGAATTATAGTCCTTACGAAACACCATCGAAACCAACCGCTGCTCCTGATTGATAATCGGCAGGCAGTTGAGCTTATGTTCCCAAATGATATCATTCGCAACCTTGAGGGAAGTATCCTCCTGGGCGGTGATCAGGCTTGCAAACGGGGTCATAAACTCGCGGACCTTCATATCCAGCGGCATGCGGCTGACACGGTAATCCCGGCTCGTGACAAGGCCCACCAGCTTACCCTGCGCGCTGCCATCCTCGGTTACCGCAACGGTGGAATGCCCGGTCTGCTCCTTAAGCGCCAAGATATCCTTGAGCGTTGCCTCTGGGGAGATATTGGAATCGCTGATGACGAAACCCGCACGGTAGCTCTTCACACGGGCGACCATCTGCGCCTGGCTCTCCACGGATTGAGAGCCGTAGATAAACGACAGCCCGCCTTCCCGCGCCAATGCAACCGCCATTTGATCATCCGATACGGACTGCATGATCGCCGAGGTCATTGGGATATTGAGCGTCAGCGCCGGCTCCTCCCCCTTTTTATATTTGACCAATGGTGTTTTCAGGCTCACATTTGCAGGAATGCATTTTGTGGAGGAATAGCCTGGGATCAGCAGGTATTCCCCAAAGGTGTGCGAGGGTTCCTTCATGTAAATTGCCATATACGTCCTCTCCTTCTATAAAAATGCTTTTGCTTCGCTTGTCGGATTACCTTTGTGCCTTGCGCACGAGCTCGTTCAGCATGGTCAGCGCCTCAATCGGCGTGAGGGTGTTGACGTCAATATTTTTTAACTGCTCCATGATTTCCGCGCTGGTGTTCCCAGCGATGGAAATCTGGAGAAGCGGATTTTCCTCCTCCTCGGGCAGTTCCGCCGCATCGGGGATCTCGGCCGGGCCTGCGCCCGCGCGGGAATGCTCCTCCAATGCTTTTAAAATCACGCGCGCACGCTTGACCACGCTCACGGGCACGCCCGCGAGCTTTGCCACCTCCACGCCATAGCTGCCGTCGGCCCCGCCGCGGATGATGCGGCGCAGGAAGGTAATTTCATCGCCGCGTTTTTTCACCGCGATATTGTAATTCTTCACACCCGCAACCTGGTTTTCCAGCTCGGTCAGCTCATGGTAATGGGTCGCAAACAGCGTTTTCGCACCCAGCTTTTTTGCGTCGGCACAGAATTCCAGAACCGCACGGGCGATGCTCATGCCGTCGTAGGTGGAGGTGCCGCGGCCGATTTCATCAAGCAAAATCAGGCTTTTGGCCGTGGCATTGTGCAAAATCGAGGCGACCTCGCTCATCTCCACCATGAAGGTGGACTGCCCCGCCGCCAGATCGTCGGAGGCGCCGACGCGGGTGAAGATGCTGTCCACCACGCCGATCTGCGCACTGCGCGCCGGCACGAAGGAGCCGATCTGCGCCATGAGCGTGATGAGCGCAACCTGCCGCATATAGGTGGATTTACCCGCCATATTCGGCCCGGTGATGATGGCGCAGCGGTTATCCCCACAGTCGAGCGCCGTATCGTTGGGGACAAAGGGGGCGTCTTCCAGCATTCGCTCCACCACGGGGTGCCGCCCGTCCGTGATTTCCAACCGATCGCCCGCATCCACAACCGGGCGCGTATAGTCGTAGGAAACGGCCACCTGCGCAAAGGAGCAGAGCACGTCAAGCCGCGCGACGGCATGGGCCGTGCGCTGCACGCGATAGAGCTCGTCCGCCACGCGGGTGCGCACATCGCTGAAAATCTGGTATTCCAGCTGCACCATGCGCTCCTGCGCGCCGAGCACCTTGGATTCGAGCTCCTTTAATTCCTGCGTAATATACCGCTCACAATTGGAAAGCGTCTGCTTGCGGATATAGTCGTCCGGCACCAGCTCCTTATAGGAATTCGATACCTCTATGTAATAACCGAACACGCGGTTATAGCCAATTTTCAGCTTCTTGATGCCGGTGCGTTCCTGCTCGCGCTGCTCGATCTGCGTCAGGAACCCTTTGCCGTTGGTGACGAGCGCATGGAGCGAGTCGAGCTCCTCGTGGAAGCCGGGCTTAATCATGCCGCCTTCGCGCACGGTAAAGGGCGGCTCCTCCACGATCGCGGCATCGATGAGGGCAAACACGTCTTCCAGCGGGTCAATATCCCGGAAGATTTCGCACAGCATTGCGCTTTTGCAGCCCTCCAGCCGCGCTCGCAGGGGGGCGAGCTTTTCAATGGCCGCCGAAAGGCTCCTGAGCTCCCGCGCGTTGGCCGTGCCGTAGGCGATGCGGGTCATGAGCCGCTCAAGGTCATAGATGCCGGTCAAATTTTCGATCTCGTCGCGCCGGAGCATCGTATCGCTGAACAGCTCGTCCACCGCGTTCAGGCGGCGGCTGATCTGCGCGCAGCTTAAAAGCGGCTGCTCCACCCAGGAGCGGATGAGCCGTTTGCCCATGGCGGTTTTCGTACGGTCGAGCACCCAGAGCAGCGTGCCCCGCTTTTCGCCGCTGCGCATGGTGCGCGTCAGTTCCAGATTACGCCGCGCCGCAAGGTCAAGGCGCATAAAGCGCGCGCTGCTGTAAAAATCGAGCTCCCGGATATTGTCGAGCTCCGCCTTCTGCGCATCCTTGAGGTAGGAGAGCGCAGCGCCGAGAGCACGCACTGCATCCGGCGCGCTGGAAAGCTCCAATTCATCGAGCGAGGCCTTCCGAAAATGGCTCAGCACAAGGCCGGTGCAGGCGGCAAGATCAAACTGCCCATCCTCCAGCAGCTCCGCCGTAAGGTTCATGCGCTTCGCAAGAAAGGATTTGAATTTCGGCAGCACCGCGGCGCCGGCATTCATCAGCGCTTCGCTCGGCATATACCGGCCGAATTCATTCATCAGCGCATCCTCGCAGCCGTCCGCCGAAAAATCCGTGAGATGCACTTCGCCCGTGGAAACATCCGCAAAGCACAGCCCGGCGCCATCTTCGCCCACGCAGACGCAGGCGAGGTAATTGTTGCGCGATTCATCGAGCATGCTGTTTTCGATCACCGTGCCGGGCGTGACCACGCGGATCACATCCCGCTTGACAATGCCCTTGGCGAGCGCTGGATCCTCCATCTGCTCGCAGATGGCCACTTTATAGCCCTTGGCGACTAGGCGGGCGATGTAGCTATCCGCACTATGGAAGGGAACGCCGCACATCGGCGCGCGCTCCTCCTGCCCGCAGTCCCGCCCGGTGAGCACCAGCTCCAGCTCGCGCGAGGCGGTTTTCGCATCCTCAAAAAACATCTCATAGAAATCGCCCAATCGAAACATCAGAATGGCGTCGGGATACTGCTGCTTCACTTCCAGATATTGCTGCATCATCGGCGTTAACGGTGCCATACTGAACCCCCTATATTTAGAATATAGATATAAAACACTTGGTTCAAGAAGCTGGAAGGATGGCGTGGGAAAGGAACCCCACGCCACACATCTGACATCTGAAATCTGTTGTCCGCAGTCTGCCTTCAGCAGCCGCCGCAGGCGGAGCAGTTGCCGCCGCAATCGTGCTCTTCCTTTGGCTCGCAGGTAGCCGGGTCTTCCCCGTTGACACAGAGGGTCAAAATCTGCATGAGATAGTTCATCATCCCATCCACTTCCTTGCGGGCTACTTCGTAATTGACCATGTTGGGATTCTGCATCACCTGTGCATAAATCGCACGGAACTGCTGATCAAAATCCTGCATTTTTTCTTCGCTGGGCTCTTCCTTCTGCGCCTCCTGCTGATAGTTCATCTGGATGAGGTTCAACTCGCCGATGAGGTCGTTGAGGGGCTTGTCGGCTTCGTTTGCCTCACGGGCCTTTTTGAAATTCAGATAACGTTCGTCCTGCTGAATTGCTGCGCCAAGTTCACGCGCCATTTTGATAATGTCCATTGAAATCTCCTTAACTTAATGTGAATTTATTTTATTTCAACTGTTCTGAATTGAACAGAAGAATGCTGGATCTAACTTTTCCTGGCGGAATGCCTGCCGCTATAAAACGCGGAATTTTATTCCATAAGCGGTTTCTGCAAGCCCTCAGGCTTGCAGAATGCAGGCGTTCAGCCTGCAAGCGGTTTTTGCAACGGATCTATGACGTTGTCATAGTTCCGTTTGGCCGCGTAATATCCACGCGAGCGCCTCTGTCACCGTGACCTCTGCAAATTCGCCAATCAGCGAATCGCCGCCCGGGAATTCAATCACAAGGTTGCCCTCTGTGCGCCCGGCCAGAAGGCCTGCTTTTTTGCCCGGCCCCTCCACAAGCACACGAAACCGCTTGCCCAGCAGCTTTTGATTGCGCGCGCTGGCAACGCGCTCCTGCAAATCGGTCAATTCGCGGAACCATCTGCCCTTTTCCTCCCGGGAAACGGGGTCAGGCATTTTTGCGGCGGGCGTTCCCTCGCGCGGAGAAAAGATAAATGTGAACAGGGAGGTGAAGCCGACCTCCTCCACGAGCGACAGCGTATCCTGAAATTCCTCATACGTTTCGCCAGGAAACCCGACGATCACGTCGCTCGTCAAGGAGAGTTCCGGCATAACTTGGCGCGCATAGCGGATCAGCTCAAGATACTGCTCTCGCGTATAGCGGCGATTCATCTCTTTTAAAACTCGATCGTTGCCGGATTGGAAAGGCAGATGCAGGTGCTTTGCAACCTTTTCGCAATCCGCCATTGCGTCAAGCAGCTCCCGTGTGCAGTCCTTGGGGTGGGAGGTCATGAACCGAATGCAGAAATCTCCTGGAATCGCATTGATCTCCCGCAGCAATTGTGCAAAAGAGACAGGCGTTTCTAAATCCTTACCATAGGAATTCACATTTTGCCCCAAAAGCGTGATATCGCGGTAACCCGCTTCCACGAGGGAGCGCGCCTCTTCCAGCACGGCCTCCACCATGCGGCTGCGCTCGCGGCCGCGCACATAAGGGACGATACAGTAGCTGCAAAAGTTGTTGCAGCCGTACATCACGGGCAAAAACGCCTTGAAGCTGCTATCTCGCACAACGGGAAGCCCCTCTGTGATGCTGCCCGCCTCATCCGGCAGCTCGAACACGCGGTTCCTACCGCAGAGGGCACGGTATAAAAGCTCCGGCAGGCGATGAATCACATGCGTGCCGAATACGAGATCGACAAATGAATAGCTCCTGCGGATTTTCTCCGCCACGCGGGGCTGCTGCATCATGCAGCCGCACAGGGCGACGACCATGCCTGGCCGGGCGGCCTTTCGATTTTTTAGCGCGCCGACGTTGCCGAACACACGATCCTCCGCGTGCTCGCGCACAGCGCAGGTGTTGTAAAGCACCAGATCGGCGTTTTCCACCGTATCTGTAAACGTATAGCCCATTTCGGCAAGCATGCCCTTGATGCGCTCGCCGTCAGCGACGTTCCCCTGGCAGCCGTAGGTGTGCACAAAAGCGCGCGGCGTGCTCCCATAGCGGGCGCCCAGCACGGTGTGCAGCAGGGCGGTATATTCCGCCTGCCCTTTTACAGACAGGTCCATTTTTTCTGCGTTTTGAAGCAAGCCGGTTTCCTCCGCATTCAAACGATCTCCACAGGGGGTAAAATCCCCCATGATTCTTTTTATTATACTACGAATGGTGGTTGTCCGCAAGTCAAAATCACACATCTTGCGCAAATAGAAAACCGCCCCGTCAAAGCAGACGAGGCGGCAAGGCGATCAGCAAATTGTTTTTCTTTTTCGCTTTGAAAGCTCAAAGCGGCACACCGCAATAGCGCATGACGGGGCTTTCCTTATGGGGGTTGATGCGGTCCACCGCCGCGAGGATCTCCACCCGGCGCGCATGCGCCTCCGCCTCCGGCAGGGTCAGCGCAATGTTCTCAATCTCATAGGGTCCATATCGGAAACGCCCCATTACCGCGCCCTGAAAACGGCCGTCGATGAGCAGATATTGCAGCACATCCGCATCCGGCTGCCGGAAAGCCGTTTTGAGCCAGTATTCATTGCACTTGACGAGAAAATCATTGCGGTGCAGCGTGAATACGCCGGAAAACGGCGTAAAGGTTTCTCGCTGCAAAAGCGCAAAGTCAGAGGCGAGCAGCCAGCCGTCGCCATCTGCTATAAACACACCCTCCTGCGCGAGCGCCTGTGCCGCCTGCACAATCTCCTTTTCCGGCAGGCCATAGAAAGATTTCGCCTCCATAGCCGTGAAGCGGACATATCGGTATGCAAAGCGCCGCAAAACGATCCTAAGCGCCTCCTGCCGCGAATATCGCTCTACATCCACGTCAGGAAACATCTCCTCAAAGCGCATCCAGCCCCGATCCCACTCGCCGTCCGGCTGATCCTCAAAGATAAAAAAGGCGGCCTGCAGCTTGTGCAGGGCGGGCGTGATCTCCTTGACCAGAAGCCCGGTCATCTCCTTCATCAGGGCGATGTTCATGGGCCCCTCCCGCCGGATGAGCGCGAGAAGCGTCTCCTGCGTGGGGGAGAGCTTGTACGGCTTACGGTAAAGGCCCGCAAAAAGCTCCAGCTCCTCCGCCTCGATAAAGCCGACGTTGCCGCTTTGAAAACGGCCCTTGACCAAAATGCGCTGCTCCTGCCGCACACGGTTGTACTCGAGATCGTCGAAATCCGCGCGGAACGTGATGCACGGCGGCTGGCCGAAGCCGTGAAAGTAAACGTTCTGCACCGGAGACGTGTCGCGATAGAGCCGGTCGTATTCCTCTTTGTCCGCAGGAGCGGACAGGCACTGCCGCCGCATGCGTAGCGCCGTGAGCTTTTCTTTCTCCAGCATTTGGGGCCTCCTCGCGCATTCTTGCGCATTTTTATTCTTTCCGTTCCGGGCAGAGCGTGGCGATTCCCATCTGATCGCCCTCGCCCGTTTCCAAATTCTTGGGCGTATGGAGCAGGTAGAAAAAGCCTTCCTCCGTATATTTTTTATCATCAAAGCCCTTTCCGTAGGCTTCCTCTATCGCCATATGGGTCACACGGCCGATTACCATCGCGGTCAGCCCCATGCCGGACAAATCCTCCATCCGTTCACATTTGCATTCGAGCGTGAGAAAGCTCTCCGCAATGCGGGGGACGGCCACGGTCCGCGCCGCCGCCTCGGTGAAGCCGCCCGCGGCGAACTCATCCTCCTCCGGCCCGTTGTGCTCAATCGTCCGGATCAGCGCATCGTAATAGCATTTGGAGAGGAAGTTGACGCAGAATTCCCCGTCCCGCTTGATATTTTCATAGGTATGTGTATGCTGGCACAGGCCGGCGAGGATGGCAAAGAACCCGCCCTTGTCCCCCTGAAAGCAGCTCCAGGAGTGGAAGTTGATATTCGGCCTGCCATCCGCCTTGCGCGTTGTGATTGCAAAGAGCGGCTGCGGAATGGCGCAGGCATACTCCATGTAAGAAAAGAAATCATACTGCCCCGGCCAATATTGCTGGAACTGAGCGGGCTTTTCCGCTCCGAATTCGTATTTCATTCTCATTTTCCTCCTTCGATGCGGTCAAAGGCGCGCAGGAAGAGCAGGTTATCAATGACGAGATTCGCCTTCCACCAGTTTTCCGCGATGGCGAATTCCCGCTCATACGCGCCCCAGCTCCAGGTGATCTCCCACACGCCGTCCGCGTTGCGGTTTTTCAGCATCTGATCGCATTCCTGCTCCGGCATCCCCTCGCTCCCGGGATAAAATGGGCTTTCCGGAGAGCGGATAAAACGGGAGGGCGTGCAGACGTAGCCCTGTGTCCAGTCTAATGGATCGTTGCCGATGAGCGCGCGCACCGCGCGTTGGAGCGTTTCCTCAAACGCGGCTTCATCAAACAAATCTATCCTGCCCGCCGCCTTGCAGGAGGCGAGCAGCTCCCAGAAGACGTTTACCTCATGCATATCGTCCAATTTGGTACGCGCTCCAATGAAATCCGCGGCGGCGTGCTTTACGATCTCTTCCGCTTGCCTGTAAAGCGCGGATTCCGGCGCTCCATATTGCAGGACGAACCCGGCAATGCTCGCCGTTGGGTTATAGCCCCAGTCCTCCCCCGACCGCTCGGTAAACGTCCACCACGGCGCGTGGGGGAAATCGTTGTTCGATGGGATCGCGCCCTGCCACAAACCATCTTCGAAATACGCGCCGCTGCCGAGGAAGCGCAGAATCCCGGCCACAATCGGGTGCTCCTTTGGGGCGTCGATCTCCCGCAGGATGCAGGTTGCCGTCCAGGTCTGCATCGGCGCGGACGCGGGATTCCAGCAGTCGGCCTCCAGCCCATGGCCAAAGCCGCCATCCTCATTTTGATAGGCAGAAAGCGCTTGGAGCACGGCCTCGGCCGGGCCGTTTTCGAAATGATATTGCCAGCGTGCCAGCTCCAGCGGCCGTGCGTTGCGGTAGATCCAGCGGCGGATGGCGTCAAAATCCCGATTGGTAAGCTTCATTTGTAACGCTCTCCTTTTCTCATTTGGATATGCCTATCTTATCCCAAAGAGAAACAAACGGATTGTAAAAAAGCGACATATTTACCGCACCCCGCGATGGCCGAGCGCATATGCCCGCGCCTGCGTAGGGCTCAGAGAATGAAACCGCTTAAAATCGCGCAGCAGATGGGATTGATCGGTAAACCCAAAGCGGTGCACCGCATCCTGCACATTGAAATCCCGCTCGAACAGCACGGCGCGCCACACCTGCTGATAGCGCACGAGCCCTGCAAATTTTTTAGGAGATACGCCTACCAGCTCCCCGAAAAGCCGCTCCAATTGTCGGGGACTGACGCAGGCATAGGCCGCCGCTTCAGAGAGAGCGGCTCGCCCTTCCTTTTCCACGATCGCATGAATGGCATTCATCACGGCGGGTTTTTCCCGCCGCTCCCGCAAGGTTTCTAAAAGATACTGCTGCGCAAAGCGGGCCCGCCCCTCCAGAGAATCTACACAGGGTAACATCGCCTCCAGCCGCTGCGTCAATGCCGGGAAGAAGCGGCGCGCATCAAAAAAGCCGTTTTGCACCTGTGCCATTGATTCATCGGAAAACAGCGGCACTGCCCAGGCGTAGAAGCGGACGGCAAAGGTGGAGATCAGATGCTCGGAGCCTTTTCCCCGGGAAATAAACGTCCGGTCGTCGATGCCGCAGAACACATTCGTCAATATCCCCTGCGTATGGTCCAGGTCAAACAGGATGTCCATGCAGGTATCCGGCGTGACGAGCCTGCCCTCATCCCCGGAGCGTTCCTCCCGTAGAGGCCTGCGCGTGCCCCAGAAACAGCAAATATACGGCCTGAGTGCTTCGCAGGGCGTAATCTCTATATAGGTATCGTCCCTCTGAAAGGGCATCGCGGTCAATGGGCGGTACATCTGATGGAGCTGCACAAGTTACATCCCCCTTGCGATTTTAGAAAAGAAAAGGGGCATACACGCTGCTTTTCGCGTATGCCTCCTTGATTGTTTGCAATTACAGCTGCCCGTCTAAAAATGCGCGCAGTTTTTCTGCATTCTGCAAGCCTACGATACGTTCCTTCTCCTGCCCGCCGGAGAAGAGCACCAGCGTCGGGATGCTCATCACGCCGTAGGTCATGGCAAGATCGCCCGCCTCATCGATGTTCACCTTGCAGAAGCGCACCTTCCCCTCATATTCGCCGGAGAGCGACTCCACTACAGGTGCAAGCATCCGGCAAGGGTTGCACCACTCCGCCCAAAAATCCACGAGCACGGGCTCTTTCGAATCGAGCACCTCTGATTTAAAATTGTCGATTGTAACCGTTGTAACCGCCATGGCCGATTCCCTCTTTCTTTTGTTTCAGTTAGTATTGCCTTCGCCCGTGAGCTTATACGCAAGGCGCTTCGCGCGCCGCATGGCATCCTGCCCCGCCGGGAGGCGGTCGGTCTCCTTCACAAACACGCACCCTGCGAGCGCCGTGTGCAACACCGTAAACGCCCGTTTCATCTGGCTGCGGATCACAGCGAAGCCCGCCGTTTCACCGGAGCCGCAGGTCAGCAGCAGTGCGGCGCGCTTCGGCTTTTGCACCGGAGGCCGGATGCCCAGCGAAAAGCGCGCGCTGAAATACCGCTGGAAGCGATCAAGCACCGCCTTGCCCGGCGCGGGCAGCGCATTATAGTAAACAGGCGAAGCGACCACAAAAAAATCCGCCTGCTCGAAGCGCTCCATGAAACAATCGAGGTCGCGCTGAGAACAGCCCTGCCGCTTCGAGCAATATCCGCAGTCGGTACAGGGCTCCGGGCGCTCTTGATACGCATCGTAGACCGTAACCTTCACATAAGGAGGCAAGCCCTCAAGAAAGGCCTGCAGCAGCCTGCCCGTATTGCCTGCCCGGTGCGGCGAGCAGAAAAGGACGAGCAGCTCTTGCTCCTCAGATGAGGTTACGTTCGTCGCAATATTGGCAGACAAGCATGCCGCCCTCCTCCCGGAACAGATGCGGAAGATACGCTTCCGTCTTTGTGATGCAGCGCGGATTTTGGCAGCTTGCCGGGTGCGTGCTGTGCTTTCTGGGCGGCACTTCGCCAGAACCCTTCCGGAGCATTTCCAAAATCAACGCCATGCGGGCATACATGCCGTATTCGCCCTGCTCGAAATACTTCGCGCGCGGATCGTCGTCCACCTCCACCGTGATCTCGTCCACACGCGGCAGCGGGTGGAGGATGCGCAGGTCCTGCTTCGCGCCGCGCAGCTTCTCCCGGTCAAGCACATATACGCCCTTCTGCTTTTCATACTCCTCGGGGGAGGAAAAGCGCTCCTGCTGGATACGGGTCATATAGAGCACGTCGAGCTCCGGGATCGCCTCTTCGAGGCTGTCAAGGCAGATATACGGGCATCCGCTTGCATGGAGTACATCCCGGATATACTGCGGAATCTGGAGCTGCGGTGTGGAGATAAGCACGAACCGGTTGCCCTCATACTGCGAAAGGCATTTAATGAGCGAATGCACGGTGCGCCCGTTTTTCATATCGCCGCACAGGCCGATGGTGAGGTTCGTCAGCCTCCCCTTTTCATAAGATAACGTCACAAGATCCGTCAGCGTCTGTGTCGGGTGCAGATGCCCGCCGTCGCCCGCGTTGATGACCGGGACCCTCGAATACAGAGAGGCTGCCAGCGCCGCGCCTTCGCGGGGATTGCGCATAACGATCAGATCGGAATAGTTGCTGATGATCCGCACGGTATCCTTCAGGCTCTCTCCTTTGGAGACGGAGGAATTACCGGGATTGTCAAACCCGATGATTTTCCCGCCCAGGCGCAGCATCGCCGCCTGGAAGGACATCTGCGTGCGCGTAGAGGGCTCGTAAAAAAGCGTCGCCATGATTTTGCCGTGGCAGGCATCCATATACCACGCCGGATTTTTGCGAATCTCTCCCGCCAGGGTAATCAATTCCTGCACTTGTGCATGAGAGAGCTGGTCGAGGTCGATCAGGTTGTTTGTTTTCATCAACATCATGCCTTCCTTCTGAGCCGTTTATGCTCTCATTTTATCAGCAAACCGGCAAAATAACAATACCCAAGCCAGTGGGAAACGGAGGGATACCGCCGCCAAAAGCACTGGCAATTTTTAAGTTTCTCAAAAAAGATTGTATCGAAAGGGCGAATGATGTAAAATAAAGAAAATTTGATCTGTACACTCCTCGTGGAAAGGATGAATCATCGGATGGAAGACATCTACAGCTCCAGCAATCGGGATCCGAACCGTAAAAAGGATAACGGCAGCCGGGATATCAACTCCTCCGGCCAACAGCCCCGGCGGCCGACGCCACCAAACCCAAATCAACGGCCTCCCCAGCGGCCTTCGCAATCACAACAGCGGCCATCCCAGCCGAACCAGCCGCCCAAACGGCCCTCTCCTGCAAAACCGGCCGATATCACGCAGGATTTTACACCCGTCCGTCCCCCAGCCCGGAACCCGTATGACAGGCGGCCGCCTCAGCAGCAAAGGCCTCCGCAGGGAGCAGGGGCCGGCCAGCCGATGGAGGATATCAAAAGCGGCCGAAAAAAGCGCGGGCGCAAAAAGCACGTCCTACTCAAGCTGTTTCTCGCGCTGATTGCGCTGATTCTGGTCGCCGCCATTGCGGGCGGCAGCTATCTTTATCATCTAATGGGTTCTTTCAACTACAATGAAGCAGGGCATAAAAATAACGTCTACGTCGATGAAAGCAGCCTGTTCAGCAGCAAGGATGTCACCAACATCCTCTTTCTGGGTGTTGACCGGAGAAGTGCGGATGAAAAATCCCGTTCTGATACGATGATGCTGCTCTCCATCGACCGCGCCAACAAAAAGCTCAAGCTCACCTCCTTCCTGCGCGATTCATGGGTATACATCCCGGATCACGGCTATGCGAAGCTCAACGCCTCCTGCTCCTGGGGCGGCGCACAGCTGGTGATGGACACGTTGGAATATAACTTCAACGTAAAAATTGACCACTATGTGCTTGTGGATTTTGATATGTTCAAAAATATCGTCAACAAGCTCGGCGGGATCACCGTGGAGGTAACGGAAAAAGAGGCAAAATACCTGCGCAATGACGTCCACCTCGATATCCAGGCCGGTGAGGCCGTCAAGCTGGATGGAAATGAAGCGCTCTGGTATTGCCGCATCCGTTATCTCGATTCCGATTTCATGCGCACCCAGCGCCAGCGCAAGGTGATCTCCGCTATCATCAGCAAGGCAAAGGGCACGCCGATCCCCACCCTCGTCAAGCTGGTGCAGGAGATCCTGCCCGATGTGGAAACGGATATGAAGCAGGGCGAGCTGATGAAGCTGGCCGGCGGCGCGGCGGTCTCCTACATGCGCTATGATCTGGAGCAGATGCGCATCCCCGCCGACGGCACCTGGAAAAGCAAAACGATCAAGGGGCAATCAGCCTTGTCGCTCGATATGGAAAAGAACCAACAGCTGCTTTATGACTTCCTCTATACCAAAGGGAAAAAGACGACGGATCAGGCCGTAAAAGGCGAATAAGGCGCGGCTTTCCGCCGTGTAGAAATATTTTAACAACCCCGGTGGGCAGGAATTTATCTTCCTGTCCGCCGGGGTTGTTTCATTCAAAAAATCTGTTTTAATCCGCCTGAACGGTAACGGAAAAGGCAACAGTAACTGATTTTCCGTCTTTTAGATCCTCTTGATTATCCCACCGGAACACGGCCGTGCCCGCATAGCGCCCGGCAGGGGCGGGCGTTTTTGCCGCCTTCTCCCAGCCGACGCTTGCATCTGCCTGCGCTGATCCGGCGTAGAACCGCATCTTCTGGGTGTAGGAAGCGCCGGGCGCAAGGCTGCCGTATCCGATTGCGGTATCCCCTGCTTTTTCATACATATCAATATCAGGAAACGAAAGGGAATCGTTTTTGATTTTTGTTTCGATCTCTAAATGCAGCTCTGGTGTGCACAATGGCATCCAATATTCAACCTTCTTATCGCTCTCATTCGTTACAACCGCCTCCACTTCAACCGTATCGCCCGGCCTGCATACCGGGTTTTGAACGGTGACGCGCAGGGTAACGCCATCCTTCGTCTGCGTATCGGTTTGAGGGGAAACGGAAACGCCCTCTGTGTGCGGCGCCGTGCTCTCTCCTGAGTCGGAGGGGGAACAGGCGGTCAGGGAAACCGCGAGCATACACAGCAGCAAAAAAGCCGCGATCCAACGTTTCATAAAATTACATCTCCTTCCTATCCTTACCACCATGCCAATGCGACATTCTCGCGGTACCAGAAAGCTGTGTTACGCATATCCACAGGTGCCCGCCGGAGTGATTTCTCTAAAAAACCTGTTTTAATCCGCCTGAACGGTGATGGGGAACGCAACAGCGACCGATTTTCCGTCTTTTAGATCCTCTTGATTATCCCACCGGAACACGGCCGTGCCCGCATAGCGCCCAGCAGGGGCGGGCGTTTTCATTGCCTTCTCCCAGCCTCCGTCTGTACCCTCTTTTGCCGACCCGGCATAAAACCTCATCTTCTGGGTGTAGGAAGCGCCGGGCGCAAGGCGGCCGTGACCTTCCTCGGCATTCATCGGTTTTTGATAAACATCCAGATCCACAAAAGAAAAATCGTTCTTTTTTATCTCTACTGTTATTTCAAAATGCATATTATTTGTCGTTGTCGGCAAATAATATTGAATTTCTTTCCCGCTCGCATTCGTCACAACCGTTTCCACTTCAACCGTATCGCCCGGCCTGCACACCGGGTTTTGAACAGTGACGCGCAGGGTAACGCCATCCTTCGTCTGCGTATCGGTTTGAGGGGAAACGGAAACGCCCTCTGTTTGCGGCGCCGTGCTCTCTTCTGTGCCGGAGGGGGAACAGGCGGACAGGGAAACCGCAAGCATACACAGCAGCAAAAAAGCCGCGACCGTTTGTTTCATCGTGATCTCTCCTTTCCAAGATTAGGAGCAAGTTTCTCCAAAGCAACTTTTTCAAAAATCGGGTTGCCTTTGATTTGATTGTATCGCCTTTTTCACACTTTCTCAATTCATCCGGAAAAATGTAATTCAAATGTAACGATTTTCATCTTTTTGTAAAGAAATAACAGGCGGACGCGCGCTGCGTCCGCCTGCTATGATATACCAACTAAATTTAAATTTATTTGCTCTCCAGCAGCTTTTCACACGCCGCGAGCTGCACGCACACGCACAGGAGCGCCACCGCCTGCTCAAGCTCCGCCACGGGCGGGAGCGTCGGTGCAATGCGAATGTTGCGGTCCGCCGGGTCCTTGCCATAGGGATAGGTCGCGCCAGGCGTGGTGAGCGTTACACCCGCCTCCTTGCAGAGCACGCCCACGCGCTTTGCGCAGCCGTCGAGCACATCGAGGCTGATGAAATAGCCGCCGTTTGGGTTTTTCCAAGAGGCGATGCCCTTGCCGCTAAGCTCTTTTTCAAACGCGTCGAGCACGGCCTGGAACTTCGGGCGGAGAATCGCCGCATGGCGCTTCATCTGCGCACGGATACCGTCCGCATCCTTGAAGAAGCGAACATGGCGCAGCTGGTTGAGCTTATCATAGCCGATCGTCTGAGAGGCCATGCGGGTTTTGATCATGGCGATATTCGCATCGGAGGCTGCCATCACAGCGACGCCCGCGCCGGGGAAGCTGATTTTCGAGGTGGAGGCCACCATAATCACACGGTCAGGGTTGCCCGCCTTTGTGCACGCATCGAGCATGTTGAGCACCTCGTCGGGCGTATCGGTCAAATCATGGACGCAATAGGCGTTATCCCAGATGATGCGGAAATCCTCCGCGCCCGTCTGCATGGCGGCCATCCGGCGCACGACTTCATCGGAATAGGTTTTGCCTTCCGGATTGGAATACTTCGGCACGCAGAACATGCCTTTGACCGCCGGATCCTTCACGATCTCTTCCAGCAGGTCCATATCCGGGCCATCCTCCAGCATCGGGATGTGGATCATCTCAATCCCAAAGTATTCGCACACGCCGAAATGGCGGTCATAGCCGGGCACCGGGCAGGCGAACTTCACCTTGTCGAGCTTGCACCAGGGGGTGATGCCTGCGCCGTGCGTCATGCACTGGGAAACATAGTCAAACATCATATTCAGGCTCGAATTGCCGCCTACGATGATATTCTGCGGGGCGACGCCCATCAGCTCGGCAAACAGGCGCTTGCACTCCGGGATGCCGTCGAGCACGCCGTAGTTGCGGCAATCCATCCCATTCTCCGATTTCACGTCGGAAGCTGAGTTGAGCACGTCGAGCATCTCCATAGACAGATCGAGCTGATCCGCGCCGGGCTTGCCGCGCGACATATCAAGCTTCAGCCCCTTTGCCTGAAATGCCGCATACTCCTTCAAAAGGCCCGCTTTCTGCGCTTCAAGCTCTTCCCTTGTCATCTCCTGAAAAACCGGCATGAAAACTCCTCCTAAAACGGCTGCACCCAGCAGCCTAAATCTATTGATATAGTATCCGATTCTCCTGAATTTTGCAACTATAAAATCAAAATCCTGCATTTTAACCAGTTTGTAGGGGAAAACCATCGCCATCCCCGTGCAAAGGCCGAAAAAAACAAAACCGGCCGTGCTCCGGTGCGGTTTCCCACTAAAAGATCCCCATCCGGGTGAGTGCCGGATGGGGATGCATGGATGATTTCTATTCACCTTTTATGCCGTTTTTTTTACCGCGTGGCCGTTCTCCCCCTCCTCCTGCCGACTGATGCGTCGGTAGAGGAAGATACCGCCCACGGTCAACGCGCCTGTCAAAAGGTAGACAATCGCTGCAAACCAGAAGTTGCGCTCCCCCAGCGCGTTGCCGCACAGGGTGGAGGAAAGAATGGAGGGAATGCGGGCGATTCCGGTTAAAATCAAAAACGTGAAGGGGTTCACCGGCGTAACGCCTACAAAATACGTGATCAGATCCTTCGGCGTGCCGGGAATCAGGAAGATGATGAAGAGCAGTAGGTTGAGCTTTTTGGTATTCTGCAAAAAGCGGAAGGATTGGAGCTTCTCCCGTGGCACAAACGCCTCCACCATCCGCATCCCGAACAGCTTTGTCAGCCCGATGATGATGAGCGAGCCAATTGCTGTGCCGAGCATACACAGCGCCATACCCCACCAGCTTCCAAACGCATAGCCCGCGCCGATTTCCAACGGTTCGGCGGGGATGATCTTGACGACCGTCTGCACAGTACGGATGGCGACGAAGGTAACCGGGCCTAATGCGCCATGTTCATTCATCCAGGCGCGGAAGCGGCCGGTGTCGAGCACAAATTCCAGCAGCGGCTTGCCATAGAACCATGCCGTCAACCCGCAGGCGAGGAGAAATACAGAGAGCCCGAGGAGCACCGCGCACTTTTTCTTTCGATTGCCGGGGCGGATCAGGTTGTTTTGGCGCACCTTGTCCCAGAACTCTTTGCAGTATTGTTTGAGCTTTTCCATTCAACTGCTCCCCTTTCGTCGCGCGGATCAAATTCATCAAATCCGTTTCTGCTATTAGAATACCCGAACGGATTTACGAAAGGGAAACGGAAAAATTACAAGTTTCTTACGAGAGCTCTGTTTTTTTCAAAGCTGTGTGAAGGCAGGGGGCGAGCGCCTGCTTCGTTTCATCACTTCCGGACAATTCGGATGTGCTCGTGCAGCTCCCACAGCGTTTTCAAGCCGGTGAAATCGAGGGTAATTTTTTTCTTTTTTTACTCATGGTTTGATTCTTCCTTATCATGATAATGCAGAGAAGCGTCTTCCGGCTATTAGCTCAGCACTATGTAGTTGAACTCTTCCGGATCCGGTTCCCAGTGCGCCTGCCATTTTTTATTTCTCTCGAGTAATTCAATCACCTTTTTCCCACACGGCTGCAATTCCCCAGGCAGCATCTTGAGGCCACGCACCGTAACCATTGTTTCGTCGCGCGGCTCGCTGAGCAGATCCCAAAAGGCAGACCAGTTCTTCCCGTACCATTCCGGGAAGTCGAAGGCTACCCGGATACGCTCGTGCAGCTCCCATAGCGTTTTCACGCCGGTAAAATCGAGGTCGATTTCTTTTCTTTTTTTACTCATGGTTTGATTCCTCTTTTCTTTTTTCTGTGTTACCCGATTGCATAAAAGGTTTCATAGTGGTCGTAGGTCACAAAAATGAGGCCATCGTTCGACCAGACGATCCGGTGCCGGTTGCGCCTCCCCTCGTGGTAATTGAGATCCGCCTCGTACCAGATGCGGCCGCTGCGCTGCGGGAGATGGCCATCATCATTCTTGTATACCCCTCCTGCGATCATTTTCCCCGGCGCGTAACGAACCGGGGGCTTGCCATCCCGCCAGCCGAGCGCCCGTATCTCCTCTTCGGAAATATAATACTCCGGCAGCCTTCCGCTCATTTTCAGCCAGATATCCGCCCCCATCAGCCCCTTGTCCGTAGCCATCCCTGCCGGAATTTCCTTGAGTGGCACAAGCCTGCACTTGCAGTTAGGATGCACCGGCGGCGGCAGGCCGGGCACTTCCTCCCGGTCGAAAATGCGGCCGTCTTGCCGCATGCAGTAGGCGCAGGTGTTCGGCCCCACCAGCGTCACCCACTGCTGCCAGCGCATGCTCTCGCACACAACGGGCGGGTCAAAAACATCCAGCTTTCCCTTCTGCTCCAAAAGCGTTTGTGTGATAAAATCAATGGTTTCCAGCATTGATTCGCCTCCTGCTGTGATTTGGAAAAAAGCTTCCTATACAGGGGGCAAACCGGCACTTTTGTTGCACGCGCTTATGCAACAAAATAGCGGCTGTAAAAAATAATGTTACGTTTCGTGTTTCGCTGAATCTATATTTCGATTATCTCATACTTCTTTCGCCCATTCAATACCATTATTATATAATATTATCTTTTATTCTATATAAAGGAACCTGAATGGACAATTAAATTTTAGAACTCAGTCAAGGCCGCTCGAATGCGTGCAGCCGCCTGAAAACTTCCGTTTTTTCTTGAATCCACGCCCGGTTAATGCTAAAATAAAAAGAATAGAAGGGAATGATGGATTTGAGCCGCAAAAAGTGGTGTATTGCGCAATTTGATAAGGATTGCGCGGCCTCTCTGGCCGAAGCGTGCGGGCTTGATCCGTTTGCGGCGCTGCTGCTCGTTTCGCGTGGCGTCAAAACGCCGGAGCAAGCGCGCAGCTTTTTAGAAGCGGACACAATGGAATTCGACCCCATGAGCCTGCCGGATATGGACAAGGCCGCCGCGCGGATTCGAAAGGCCCTGGACAATTTTGAGCGGATCGCCGTCTACGGGGATTACGATGCGGATGGCGTGACCGCCACTGCGGTGCTCTATTCCTACCTCGAAACACAGGGAGCGGATGTTTTTTATTATATTCCCGAGCGGGAAACCGAGGGCTATGGCCTGCACCGCGCCTCCATCGACGAGATGGCAAAGCGCGGCGCGAAGCTCATCATCACGGTGGACAACGGGGTCAGCGCCCTGGAGGAAGCGGAATACGCCGCCTCGCTCGGGCTTGATCTGGTGATTACAGACCATCACCGCGCCGGGGAAACACTGCCGCACGCCGCTGCAATCGTCGACGCCCACAGGCTGGACAGCACCTGCCCCTTCTGTGATCTGGCAGGGGTCGGAGTTGCATTTTATCTGGCCGCCGCGCTTGAGGGCGATACGCAGGCGCTGATGGAGGACTATGCCGACCTGGTGGCGTTGGGCACAGTGGCAGACGTTGTGCCCCTCCATGGGGAAAACCGCCGCATCGTCCGCTATGGCCTGGAGCGAATCAATGCAAACAGCCGCCCCGGCCTCACGGCTCTGCGGGCAGCGGCGGGCTTTGCGGAAAAGCCGCTCACAGCCGTCAACATTGCCTTCACGCTCGCACCGCGCATCAACGCGGCGGGCCGCATGGGCTCCGCCCAGCGCGCGCTGCATCTTTTGCTCAGTGAGGAGGAAGAGGAAGCCGCCTCCCTTGCCGAGGAGATCTGCCAAACAAACGCCCTGCGGCAGGAAACGGAGGGAGAAATTCTCCGGCAGGTGGAGCGTCAGCTCGACGAACACCCACAGCGCCGCTTTGACCGCGTGCTGGTCGTGGCCGGCGAGGGTTGGCACTCCGGCGTGCTCGGCATCGTCGCCGCCCGGCTGGTGGAAACCTACGGTCGGCCAAGCATTGTGATCACAACAGACGGCGGCCAGGCCAAGGGCTCCGGCCGCAGCATCGAGGGCTTTTCCCTTTATGACGCGCTGGAAGCCTCCAAAAACATGCTGCTCCATTTTGGTGGCCATACGCTTGCCGCTGGGTTGGAGCTGGAAAGTGGGAATGTGGAGGCCTTTCGCAACTGCATCAACGGCTATGCTGCCCAGGCGGAGCTCCCCTTCCCTGTGCTGCGGCTCGATTGCCGTTTAAACCCTGTTTATCTCACGCTCGATATGATTGACGCGGTTGGCGCGCTTGAGCCCTTCGGCGCGGGCAACCCGCAGCCGCTGTTCGGCCTGTTCCGCATGCGGCTGGAATCGGTGCAGCCCGTGGGAGGCGGCAAGCATCTGCGATTGCGTTTTTCACGTGGAGGCACGCAGATCACCGCCATGCGGTTTGGCCTTACCCCCGCTGAATTCCCCTACTGCATCGGGGATGTGGTGGATTTGGCAGTGCGCGCCGCGCGCAATGAGTTTCGGGGGAAGGCGGATGTTTCCGTTCAGATCCATGCGATGCGCCTTTCCGGAATGGATGAGGACGCGCTCTTCCAGGCGGAACGGCTTTACGAAGCATATCGACGCGGCGAGCTGCATACGGTGGAGGAAGCCGCCCTTGCCCTGCCCTCCCGGGAGCAGACGGCGCATATCTACCGGATGCTGCGCGCAAATGTGGGTTGGCGCTTTGGCGCGGAAATGCTCTGCCTGCGCCTCGCGGGCAAGGGCGGGAACCTCTGCCAGGTGCAGGTCGCCCTTGACGCGATGGAGGAGCTTCATCTGATCCAAAAAAACGAGGAGGGGAATATCATCCTCCCACCGGACACAATAAAGGTAAATCTCGATGATTCTTTGATTTTACAACGCCTGCGGGCGATTGGAGGCGATCAACATGACGGACGAAAAAAAGAGGCCTGAGGCTGCCCTGCACGACAGCCTGCCAGTAATCCGCAATGATGCCGCGGTGAAGCAAACGGAGAGCGCGCCCGCCCCACAAAAGGGCGACGGCTACATCGCTCTGCGCGAGCTGCTCGCCAAAAGCTTTTCTCCCGAGGAGATCGCCGAGGTGGATGGAGCCTATGCGCTCGCGCGCCAATCGCACGAGGGGCAGCACCGCTATTCCGGCGAGCCCTATATCATCCACCCGATCTGCGTGGCGCGTATCCTCGCGGAGATGGGGATGGATAAGGAATCTGTAATCGCCGCGCTCCTGCATGATGTGGTGGAGGATACGGACGAAACCCTTGAGGATATCACCGCGAAATTCGGCAAGACCATCGCCCACCTTGTGGATGGCGTGACAAAGCTCGGCAAGGTGCCGCTTTCCACCAAGGAGGAACAGCAGGCGGAGAATATCCGCAAGATGCTGCTGGCGATGTCGCAGGATATCCGTGTGATCATCATCAAGCTGGCGGACCGGCTGCACAATATGCGGACATTGAATTTCAAGCCTGAGCAAAAGCGGCGCGATACGGCGCTGGAAACGCTCGAAATTTACGCTCCCATCGCGCATCGGCTCGGCATTCGCGCCATCAAGGAGGAGCTGGAGGATCTCGCCATCAGCTATCTCGACCCGGTGGCTTACCACGAAATTGAGGAATCGATCCAGCTGCAGGGCAACGCCCGGCGGGAATTTCTGGAGGAGATCAAAACGCGCATCCAGGCCCGCGTGGATCAGGTGGTGCCCGGCGCGCGCATCGACGGGCGCATCAAGAGCGTGCACGGCATCTACCGCAAGATGTATATGCAAAACCATAATTTCGATGAAATCTACGATATCTACGCCGTGCGCATCATCGTCGATTCTGTGATCGACTGCTACAACTGCCTGGGCATCATCCACGATATGTTCCGCCCGATCCCCGGGCGGTTCAAGGATTATATCTCCACGCCGAAGCCGAATATGTACCAGTCGCTCCACACGACGGTGATCGGCAAGGAGGGCGTGCCGTTTGAAGTGCAGATCCGCACGTGGGAGATGCACTACACGGCGGAATACGGCATCGCGGCGCACTGGAAATACAAGCTCGGCATGTCCGGCAAGGATAAATTTGAGGAGCGGCTCGCCTGGATCCGCCAGCTGCTCGAAAACCAGAAGGACAGCGAAAATGTGGAGGACATCGTCCAGACGATCAAAAGTGACCTCGTGCCGGACGACGTGTTCGTTTTCACCCCGCGCGGCGACGTAATCAACCTGCCCACCGGCGCAACGGTGATTGACTTCGCCTATGCCATCCATTCCGCAGTCGGCAACCGCATGGTGGGCGCAAAGGTGGATGGCAGGATCGTCCCGCTCGACTATCAGGTAAAAACCGGCGAAATTGTGGAGGTGCTCACCTCCGCCCAGCCCGGCAAGGGCCCCAGCCGCGATTGGTTGAAAATCGTGCGCACCAGCGAGGCGCGCGGCAAAATCCGCACCTGGTATAAGAAGGAAAAGCGTGAGGAAAACATCATCGAGGGCAAGGCGGAGCTGGAGCGGGAATTTAAGCGCAACAATATCCGCCTTGCGGACGACGAGCTCAAAGAGTTCCTGCAAAAAATCGCGGACCGGCAGCACTGCAACTCCATGGAAGATTTCTATGCTGCCATCGGCTACGGCGGCATCTCCGTCATCCGCATGATGCCGTCGATTAAGGAAACGTATTATAAGCTCGTCAAGGCGAATCAGCCGCCCGAGGTAGCCATTACGCCGCCGAAGAAGCGTGTAAAGAGCAGCGAGGGCGTGATCGTCGAGGGCATCGACAACTGCCTGATTAAATTCGCCCGCTGCTGCAGCCCTCTGCCCGGCGACCAAATCATCGGCTTTATCACGCGCGGGCATGGCGTTTCCATCCATAAGCGGGATTGCACAAACGTGCCGCAAGTTGTCGCCCTGTGCAACGAGCCGGAACGCTGGATCAATGCCTATTGGGATAAAAATGTGAAGGAAGAATTTAAATCCTCCCTGCTCATCACCTGCCTCGACCGCGTGGGGCTGCTGGCGGATGTGTCCGGCCAGCTTGCCAACATGCATGTGATGATTCATTCCATGAATACGCGCGAGCTTAAAGACGGGCGCTGTACGCTGACGATGACAATCACGGTGGACGGCGTGGAGCATCTGCGCAGCGTGATGGCAAAGGTAGCGAAGATTGACGGCGTGTTAAAGGTTGACCGCTCGTAACGCAGATACCAGATTACAGCCGTCAGACATCTGATTTGGAGTAGGGCTGTAGACGGAAGTTTTGCCCGGAAGGATGTTTTGTGTCAGAATGAAAGGGGGCGTGCCACCATGCCGCAGGAACGCATCGATAAACTAATCGCCTCCCAAGGGGCGCTTTCCCGCAGCGACGTGCGCAGGCTCGTCAAAAGCGGCGCGGTCGTACTTAACGGCAGCCCTGTGCAGGACGCAGGGCAAAAGGCCGATCCGGAAGCGGATCAGATCACCGTTTCCGGCCGGCCTCTTTTTATTTCCAAATATCTTTACCTCATGCTCGATAAGCCCGCAGGCATCGTCTCCGCGAGCCGGGATTCGGAGCAAAAAACCGTGATCGACCTGGTACCCCCCGCCCTCCGACGGGACGGATTGTTCCCCGCCGGGCGGCTCGATAAGGATACGACCGGCTTTGTGCTGATTACAAACGACGGCGCCTTTGCCCACCGGATTCTCTCCCCGAAAAAACATATTGCCAAAACCTATCTCGCCCGGCTTGCGTGCCCTGCGGACGATCGGCTGGCGGAAGCGTTCCACGCAGGCGTCCTGCTCGCCGACGGCACACGCTGCATGAAGGCGGGGCTGCGAATTATAGAGGGCGGCGAAACCCCGCTGGCCGAGGTGGTGCTCTATGAGGGGAGATACCATCAGATCAAGCGCATGTTTGCCGCCGTTGGCAACGAGGTCACGGCCCTGCGCCGCGTCAAAATGGGCAATCTCCCGCTCGACGAAACGCTTGGGCCGGGCGGGTGCAGGGAAATCACGGCAGAAGAATTGCAAAAAATAATCCAGGCGGGTAACGGATGAATCCGGACCGGCATTCAAAACGTATCCGACACAAGTGAAAGGAGGCCCATGACGATGAAATGCAATCCATCTGAACATACCTTGAAAAACGGGTCTGTCATTATCACGCGCAGTTTATGCGCCGCAGATGCGGAACAGGCGCTTGCACATCGGGTTCGCGTCTGCGGAGAAAGCGACAATTTATCCCGGTATCCTGACGAAATCAGGATGACGCTGGAGGGAGAATGCATCTTTCTTCAAAGGCAGGAAGAAAGCGAGAAGGGCGTGATGCTCGGTGCGTTTGCGGATGGAAAACTGTTGGCGATGGCGAGCGTTCAGCCCATATCCGAAACACACGAACGATACCGGCACCGGGGCGGCTTCGGCATCAGCGTCCTCCAGGACTATTGGAATCAGGGAATCGCCAGTCTCCTGATCCCTCGGGTATTAGAATGCGCCCGCCGAGCCAAATACGAACAAATTGAACTAGAGGTGCTTGCGGAAAACGCAAAAGCCGTATCCCTTTATCAGAAATACGGCTTCCGGGAATACGGCCGCAGGCCACATGGGTTCAAAATGCGAGACGGCACCTACCGGGATGAGTTGCTGATGCTTCATCAGCTGTGAGCCCGTTTTATGACTGTGCGGCAAACACTGAAAATCAGGAGGCACAGCAGAAATGCGAATTTTTCTATGTGGTGGAAACACCTACCGGCTGTTAGCCGGATTGAAAGCAAGCGGCTGCTTTGAGAAAATTGCCGATTATATCCGTCACGACGGCGTTGTATTCGGCGGCAGCGCGGGCGCGATCCTTTTCGGCGCGGATATTGATAGCTGCGCATGCGACGACAACAATGACGCTGATTTGACGGATACCGCGGGCTTCGATGTGCTAAACGGCCTCTCCCTCCTATGCCACTATACAAACCGTTCGGTGGAAAAGGATCGGCAGAGCACAGAGTATCTTCTGGCCCTCTCAAAGCAAAGAGCCATCCTTGCGCTGCCGGAGGAAGACACGATTTGCATCAACGGGGCAGAAATAGAAGTGATCGGTGCCCGACCCTATTATGTATTCAAAAACGGAGAGCGGATCCAAAGAAAAATTTCATCGCATCAGAGAACGGTGGGATCAAACGAATCGTTCGCCGCCTGTGTAAAAGATGCCGGCCTCCAAAGCTTCTCTGGCTCGACAAGTTGAAAGCCGGGAATTTATGTATTCCCGGCTTTGTCTTCTCTCTCCCGCGGGCCAAGGCCAAAGCTGACGGACAGCGCGCGGTTGATGCGGTTCATATCATCGGGTGCAAGGTTGCCCATTCGCTCGCGCAGGCGGCGTTTGTCCAGCGTGCGCACCTGCTCCAGCAAAACGATGGAATCCTTAGCAAGCCCGCAGTCATTTGCATGCACCTGAATGTGCGTAGGCAGATTGGTTTTATACTTCTGGCTGGTGATGGCGGCGGCGATAACCGTTGGGCTGAACTTATTGCCCACATCATTTTGCACGATCAGCACCGGACGGACGCCGCCCTGCTCGGAGCCTACCACAGGGCTTAAATCCGCGTAATAGATATCTCCCCGTTTGATTGTCACGTTTCATCACTCTCCAAAGGAATTTGTTTTTGCATTTCTATTTTTGACCAGCCATGGCGCAGTTAAACATTTTATTTGAATTTCGGGGAGCAAAAATTCAAGCGCCGGTTTTCCATATAAATTTTGTGCAGCGTATATTCGATACAATACAGTGTATTCCACCCAGCCGGAATTGTGAAAAAGGAGCCGTTGCAAAATGCACAGCACTTTGCAACGGCTCCTCCGCAAAATTCGTTTGATCTGCTAATCCGCTTTGATCTCCTTGAAATTGGTAAACGTCGCCTCCAGTTTACACACCGGGACGGAGATAGACAGCAGCGCGCCCGTTTCCCCATCCTGCACCAGCTCGAACGCGCCGGATTTCGACTCGCCCTTGTAGTGCCACTGGCCGTCCTTCTCCGAAATTTCGAGCGATTCAAGACGCGCGAGCGATTCAATGGAATTCACCACCGCCGCACCCAAAGCGGATTGCGGAAATTGCGACAGATCCACATCGAACGCCATCGATTGATATTCCACGCGATAGGTGTCGCCATTCCAGATGATCGTAACGCCGTTAAACATTTTCGGCTCTGTCACCCGGATTTCACAGGAGAGCAGCGCGTGGCGGACAATATGCGCTTTAATCGTCTGCTCGGAGATCACCGCCGTCATATCCGCCTCAAATTCCGCAGGCAGGGCGGGTGGCTGACCATTTCCTCCACCCTCGCCCTTGCCGCCGCATGCGGGCAGCAGGAGCAGGCATACGAGCAGCAGGCAAAGCCATTTTGCCTTTTTCATCACGCAACCATCCTTTCAAAAGGCGGCTATCCGCCAAACCGTTTGAGCAAAACGGCCAGTTCTTCAGCCATCAGCGAAGGCGTCATTCCGCACATGGAATAATGCTTTGCAGCGGCATCTCCTGCCAATCCGTGCAGATAAACCGCTGCGGCGGCCGCTTTGAGCGGCTCCAAGCCCTGCGCCGCAAGGGAGGCCAGCATACCCGCCAGCAAATCACCACTGCCGCCCTTCGCCATGCCGGGATTGCCCGTGCGGTTGACGAAGAGGGAGGCGGCGTTTTCCCCGGCGATCACGGTGTTCGCGCCTTTCAGCACCAGCGTAACGCCATATTCCTGCGCGAACCTGCGCGCCGCGCCCGTGCGGTCCGCTTGGATTTCCGCGGCCGTGCAGCCGCACAGCCGCGCCATCTCGCCCGGGTGGGGCGTGAGGATCAGCGGAGCCTTTCTGTTCTTTAGCATATCTATATGCGCGGCGGCGATATTTATGCCGTCCGCATCGAGGATGACCGGGCAGGAGGCCTCCGCCAGAAGCGATTCCACCAGAAATGCCGTATCCCCATTCACGCCGAGCCCGCATCCGATGAGCACCGCGCTCGCTTTGCCCAGCGCCGCGCGCAGTTCGGGCAACGCCGCCTGCGCAAACGATCCCTCACGGTTCGCATAAAGTGGCAACAGCAGTGGCTCCGTCAGCTTTGACGCAACCGCCGCATACGCCCCCTCCGGGAAAGCGGCCGTAACCAGCCCCACGCCCATGGCAACCGCGCCTTTCGCCGCCAACACGGCAGCCCCCGGCATCCTGTGGCTGCCGCACACGTTCAGCAGATGGCCGTAATCACCCTTATTGGAAACCGGATCGCGCGGTGCAAACCAGCCTCGCACCGTATCCCCTTCAATGGAGAAGAGCATGCCGTCCTCATCCTCATAGCAGCTCTCCGGTATGCCGATACGCACCACGCTCACCTCCCCGCTCAACGCAGCCGCCGGATAGAGCACATGGGCCGGTTTGAGCGTGGAAATCGCCGCCGTGCAGTCGGCATGAAAGGCGTGCTCCGGCGTAAGGCTGACATCGCAGTTGACGCCGCTTGGCAGATCCACAGCAATTTTCAGAGCGGGCGAAGCGGACATCGCTTCAAACAGCCGGGCGGTCTGCGCATTCGGATCACCGTAAAAGCCGATTCCAAACACTGCATCCACAAGCACCTGCGCCGTGCGGAGCTTTTCCAGCGCCAAATCGCGCTGCGTTTCATAGTTCACGACCTCAATGGGCAGCGCGGTCATGCGCGTGTACATCTCCAGCGCATCCGCAGCAGCCGGATGCCCCGCTGCGAGAACAACGCTGACCTCAGCGCCCTTATCATAAAGCTTGCGTGCAATCACGAAGCCGTCGCCGCCGTTTTTGCCTTTTCCGCATACAACGGTGGCAGCCGTATTGGATTCCAGCGTAATCTGCGCCTTTTCTGCAACAAAGCGCGCACAGGCGGAGCCCGCGTTTTCCATCAACCGCAGATAGTCAAGCCCCGTATCCACGGCCTGCTCCTCAACCGCGCGAATCTGCGCGGCGGTTAAAATTCTCATGACGTTACCCCCTTGCGATTTAGAACAAGTGTAGCACGGTTATGATAAAAATGCAATTGGCACACATGGGAATAAAAATGCCGGGCGAAACCGCTCCGTTCAAAGCGGCTCCACCCAGCAGGGTATCGTATCCTATGCTATTGCATATTACGCTTCGTATCTCCGGGCTTGCAGGTATAAACCCATTCCATCCGGTCGCCCGCCTGTAGCTTATATTGGTTGGCGGCCATATTCGGGAACACGCCGTTCACCTGATAAAGCCATCCGCTTTGGGGAAAGCTCTGTTCTCCCCGCAGTTTTTCACTCAGGCCGTTGATGGAGCGGACATAGCCGTGCTTTTCACTGAGCGGAATTTTCTGCTCTTTCAGCGCTTTTTTTAGCACGTCGAGCACAGTTTCACCCTCTGCAATGGAGACCGCGCTGTTTTCATAAATCACGCCGTTGGCCGGTACGATTCCGCTGTAGCCAGGCCAGTTCTGAATGCCGTTCGCCACAGCATTGTGGCAGGTGACGGCAAGCGCTACCGTCGCCTGCTTGGGTGAAACGACGGCAGTTTCCGGCGGCCTTGCCGGGGCAGGCGCCGCAGCCGTTGGTGCGGGCTTCGCCGCCTGCGTTGCCGCTCCTCCCAGGCTCTGGCTTGTGGTAACAGCGCTTTGCGAATCGGATTCCCTGGCGGTTTCACTGGAAAGGGAGGAACCGGAGCCAGTCGGCCTGGCATCCGCTTCCGATGTGACCTGATATCCAAAATCAGAAACAGCCTGCGTGCTCGCCTGCGTTTCCGGCCCTTCCATGATACCGCATCCCGCCGCCAACAATAGGAGCAGCAGGGTGATGCATAGCGCCAAAAAACGCCGGCAGTTTCCCACCTTATCCATCTGCGTTCATCCGCTTTCTGCTCACCATCAGCGCGCAGACAGAGAGAAGCGCCAGCGAAGCGATTCCCGCCACTGCCACACCGGAGCCGGTGGAGGGGTTTTCCGGATCGGCAGTTTCCGTGCCGCTTTCCTGCACACTGTTTGTCTGGGGCTGGGTAACCGGCGATGCAGTGGTTTCTGCTGTGCTTCCCGTTTCAGAGGATTCGGGCTCCTGCTTCAGATCGGAAAAATCATACAGCGCCGTGCCCTTCTCTACAAAGCGCGCATAAGCCTCCAGCGCACTGAGCGATTGATAGGTCGTCAAGCTGTTAGAACTACCGTCCCATGCGCGCATACCGCCATCCGGGTTGACGAAGGTAAGCAGCGCATCAATCATGGTTTTTCCGTTTTTTACATAGTCCGGCCCGCAGGGGTCAATTCCCAGCGCGGTCAGGCCTACAATGGCCATCGAGATCGTTTCTGCGCTGTCGCTCCCCATAAATCCAAAACCCGCCGTCTCCGCATTTTGATTGGCCTTCAGGAAGGCGAGCGCACGCCCAGTCACAGCAGCAGCTTTCTCCTCTGACTGGTAAGGCGCAAGCGCCGCGAGCACCGGCCCCGTCGTATCCACACTTCCATCCACCGAATAGGGATCCTCCGGATTGACGCGAAGCGCATAATTAAAGCCGCCATCCTCCCGCTGTGCGCTGCAAAGCGCCTCCACCGCAGCGCGGCGCGCCGTTTCCGGCAGCTCATACCGCATGGAATCCATTGCAAGCAGCGCGAAAGAAACGCCGTCCGTATAAATCTCCTGCGTGAAATCCGTTTGGGCGATGGCTGCGATCAGATCGTGCCCGCCCACATTGCGGGCATCCCCTCCCGCCGCGGCAACCGCCAGCGCGATGCGCGCATAGTCGCTTAAATAAAGCTTAGAAAAATTTGCCCTCACCACTCCGTCGATATACTGCAAATAATCCCCATCGGCCTGGTAACCGCCCCGCGCAAGGGCAAAGGCCGCCCAGTCCACGATGTTGTCCGGCTCCTGATCCGCCGGATCTATGGCCACGTTTTTCAGCAGCCAAGCGGCTGCTCCATCTGCCACGCTCTCCCGCCCGGCGGCCATTGCCCCCGCCGCCGCGCCAACGGTGATACACAGCGCGAGGAGCAAGGATAGAATGGGCTTCCATCTCTTTTGCATGTCATCCAACTCCTTCAAATCTTTTTTATTACAGATAAAGGAAAAGCGGGCCCCTTTCGGGCCCGCAAAGTATAGGGATAAAGCCCGGAAAGGAGAAAAAACTTCTCCCGCGCTTCACCGCCGCATACTTCCTCTCCCGCCGAAAGGAATGATATGTTTCTGGGGAAGCACTGCGCTTTCAGCAGCGCTTCCCCCCGCGCACGGCAGGTTTCCTGGCTCGAAATCATCCGCCTTCCCCATGCCTTCCCAGAGAGGTTGTCCAGTGGCCAGGGGATCTGCGGCAAACATAAAGTGAGCCGCAGATCCCCCAAAAACGCTTGCAGGCCTTGCATTGCGGCCTGCATTTTTTGATCCTTGCGGATACAAAGCAACGTTTCTCCGGCTTTTCAGCCGGTGGGGGGAATTTGTCCTTCACACAGTAGCGGGGGCTGTCACGGATTCACACCGTGTTCCCTTTTCATCCACCCCCACCGCTATCCGGCAGGGGCGGAACCGATACGCCATATTCTATTTTTCATCTATCATTGCCGCGTAGAATTCCGCTTGATGGTAAACTTTTGCCCCAACACATTGGCACATCCCTGGGTAGCGCCTAGCGGCGCATTCTCCCACCGCGATGCATCTACCGCCTCATCTGCAACAGGCGTGAGCACCGGGCTCTGCCCCGCGGGCCAGAAAGCCGGATGCTTCCCGCAGCCCGCGCAGCGGTCCGCCCCGCGGAAGCCTTCCACATGGGCACAGATATCGGCAAAGATCTCCGCCGGGCTCTCATAATCCATCCCGCGGCTCTCCATGCAGTCGTTCGCCAGCGCCTGAATCATCTGCCAGCCCTCAAACCCACACAGCGGCCGGAACGCTTTGCGCACCACGCCAAGCTTTCGCTGGGCGGAAAGATAGGTGCCGTCGGTTTCCGCAAAAATGCTCCCAGGCAGCACAACATCCGCGCGGCCAGCCGTATCCGTCAGGTAAACATCCTGCACTGCCAGGAATTCCGCATTCTGCGTGCAGGCCTCCGGCAGCATCTCCCCAAAGGAGATAACTGCCTTGATCGTTGTCCAGTCAATCTGGGAAGCGGGCTTCACCCCCAGCAGGGAAAGGCCCTGGCTGTTTGCACCAGGTTTCAGGACGATTAAGCCGTCGCGCGCATGGCCGATATGGCCGGATTTTTTGGCGAGTGATGCTGCCAGCACGGCAGCCTGCCGCGACACCTGCGCATCGTGATAAACAATCATCGCTTTTTTTGCACCGCGATAAATTGCGGCCGCCTGCGCCGCCTCGCCCGTGGCCTCCGGATTTTGGAGCGCTTCAAGCATCGCTGTGAGGAAAGCTGTTTCATCCGTCTGAAAATGCCACTGTGCGAAATCGTCAAACCAAGTCCGGTTCGGGCCGACCAGCATGAGCTTCGCGCCCTGCTTCACCGCTTTGCGGATGCGCACGCCCGCCATCGTGGTGGAAAGCGCAGGCGTGGCCCCGATGAGCAGGATCACATCTGTGCCGTTAAGCTCCTCCAAGGTGTTGAAGGATGCGTCCACGCCCAGCACCTCCTCCACGCCGCTTTCCATCAGGCCGAAGGAGCAGAGATTCTCTGTGCCGAGCGCTTCCGCTGCATAGCGCTTGGCCAAAAACGCCTCCTCACAGGTGGAGCGCTCGGAAACCGTAACGGCAACCGCATCGTTCCCATAGCGGCTGATGATATCCGCCATGCGCTCGCTGACGCAGCCAACCGCTTCATTGAACGGCACCTGAACCAGCGCCCCATTCTCCCGCAGCATCGGCATTCTCAGCCTGCCCTCTTCCTGCGCCGCGCCAAAGCCGAAGCGCCCGCCCGCGCAGAGCATGCCGCTCTCCCCCACGGGCAGCGCGCGCGTTATCATATCGCCGCGCGTGCGCAGGTCCACCGGGCAGCCCATCGAGCAGAAGGAGCAGGTAGTCAGCGTGGATTTTTCCGCCACCGGCACGCTCTTCGCCACCGGCTGGAGCTCCCGCAGCGCGCCCGTCGGGCAAACCGCCACGCACTGGCCGCAGGAGATGCAGTCCGTCTTTTCAAGTTTCCGGCCGAATTCCGGCGCAACCACCGTATCAAAGCCGCGGCTGACAAGGCCCAGAGCCGTCCGCCCCATCGCCTCGTCGCAAACGCGCACGCACAGGCCGCAGAGGATGCATTTATCGGCGTTTCGCTCGATAAACGGATGCGTCTGCTCCTGCGGGCGGCTATGCTTTTCGCCGTCAAAGCGGGCGGGCGCAACCTCATATTCGTTTGCATAGTGCAACAGCTTGCATTCAAACGAATCATGGCAGCCGCATTCCAGGCAGCGGGAGGCCTCGCGCTTTGCCAGCTCCTGCGTATAGCCAAGATCAATCTCTTTGAAGTTTGTTTTTCGCTCCTCCGGGGAAAGGTGCGGCATCTGCACGCGCGCCTTTTTCTCCCGTTCCGCCAGCATCTCCGGCGTAACGGTGCGCTCCACCACATAGGGCTTGCGGTAAGGGACGGCAGCGCCCTTGAGGAAGCTGTCGATCACCTTCGCGGCCTTGCCTGCCTCGCCGATGGCGGCAATCGCAATATCCGCGCCGCGATTTGTCGCGTCGCCCACCGCGAACACACCGTTGAGGGAGGTGGCAAACGTGCTTTCATCCGCGGCAATCGTGCCGCGCTTTGTCAATTCCAACGCTTCAAAGCCCTCCGGGTTCGTCCACTGGCCGATGGCCATGATGACGGTATCGAGCGGCAAATCTTCAAACGCGCCCTCCACCGGCACCGGCCTGCGCCTTCCGCTCGCATCCGGCTCGCCGAGCGCCATCTGCTGAAGCCGCACGCCGCGCACAGAGCCGCCAGCGCCCAAAATCTCCACTGGATTCGTCAGGAATTTGAAGGTGACGCCTTCTTCCTCCGCCTGCGCGATCTCCAGCGCATCCGCCGGCATCTCATCGCGCGTGCGGCGGTAGATGATATACACTTCCTTCGCGCCCATGCGCACCGCGGTGCGGCAGGCGTCCATCGCCGTGTTACCGCCGCCGACGACTGCTACGCGCTCGCCGATCCCGGAGGGCTCGTTGAGCGCCACATGCCGCAGAAAATCAATGCCGCCCATCACGCCGTTGAGCGATTCGCCCGGCACGCGCATAGAGCTCGAAGTCCACGCGCCAATGGCGACCAGCACCGCATCGCTGCTCTCTTGCAGCCCATCGAGCGTCAGCCCGTCGCCCACCTTCGCGTTGTTAAACATCGTCACGCCCAGCTTGGCGATCGCTGCGATCTCCTGATCGAGCACTTCCTTCGGCAACCGGTATTGCGGGATGCCATAGCGCAGCATGCCGCCCATCTTGGGCATGGCATCGTAAACCGTGACGGAATGGCCCATCGTCCGCAGAAAATAGGCCGCAGTCAGGCCAGCCGGGCCGCCGCCCACGATAGATATTTTTTTGTGCGTATCCGGCGCACATTCGGGCCGATATGGCTCCCAGCTGCGCAGGTCGAGATCTGCCGCAAAGCTCTTCAGGTGCGCAATCGCAATGGGATCCTCCACCAGCTTACGGCGGCAGGCCTGCTCGCACGGATGCGGGCAGATGCGCCCGATAGAGGCGGGCAGCGGCACCTTCTCCTTAATGAGCTTCACCGCTTCCCGATACTGCCCATTTGCAATCAGTCCAACATAGCCCTGGCAGTCCGTCCCCGCGGGGCAGTTGAGGGAGCAGGGTGCCTTGCAGTCGCCCTCGTGGTCGGAGAGCAGCAGCTCCAACGCTACCTTGCGCGCCTGCTTTGCCCGCTCGCCCTGCGTATGGATCACCATGCCGTCCGCCGCCTTGGTGGCGCAGGCGCGCGCAAGCTTCGGGCTGCCTTCCACCTCAACGACACACAGCCCGCAGGCGCCGTAGGCCTCTACGCGCGCGTCATGGCACAGCGTGGGGATTTCAATGCCGTTTTCCCGGGCAATCTGGAGGATTGTCGCGCCCTCCTGCGCTTCGATCTCATAACCATCTATGTTCACACGAATTTTCATGCTAATCTCCATTCTGCCGCTATACATCAACACAAACAGTGATGAAAAAGCGGCGATTCCGTGAAGTGGAATTTGGCTCTTTCAGAGCCAAAAGCCGATTTTTCCATAGCGTGAAAGCTTCTTTCACGCTATAACCAACCTTTCTACGCAAAACGGCTAGTCTACAAGGACTGCGCCAAACCGGCAGACCGCCCTGCACTTGCCGCACTTGATGCAGATCTCCGGATCGATCACATGGGGCTTTTTGACCTCGCCGGAAATTGCCTTGACCGGGCAGTTGCGCGCGCACAGCGTGCAGCCGGTGCACACATTGGGGTCAATCCGGTAGGAGATGAGCGCCGCGCATTGGTGCGCCGGGCATTTCTTTTCCCGGATATGCGCCTCATATTCGTTGCGGAAATACCGGATGGTAGTCAGTACCGGGTTCGGCGCCGTCTGGCCGAGGCCGCAGAGCGCGCCGTCCTTAATGCTGGCGCACAGCTCTTCGAGCAGCTCGATATCGCCTTCCTTCCCCTCCCCGTTGACAATACGGGTGAGGATTTCGAGCATCCGCTTCGTACCCAGCCGGCAGTGCACGCACTTGCCGCAGGACTCCTTGGTGGTGAAATCAAGGAAAAAGCGCGCCATCTCCACCATGCAGGTGGTTTCATCCATGACGACCATGCCACCGGAGCCCATGATCGCGCCAGTCGCGCCCAGAGCCTTATAATCGATGATGGTATCGAGCTTTTCCGCCGGGATACACCCGCCGGAGGGGCCGCCCATCTGCACGGCCTTGAACTCCTTATCATCCCGGATGCCGCCGCCGATGCCAAAGATGACATCCCGCAGGGTTTTGCCCATCGGGATTTCCACCAGGCCGCCTTTTTTGATCTTGCCTGTGAGGGCGAACACCTTGGTGCCCTTGCTGTCCGGCGTGCCCATGGCGGCAAAGGCCTCGCCGCCGTTGAGGAGAATCCAAGGCACATTTGCAAACGTTTCAACGTTATTGATATTGGATGGCTTATGCCAATAACCGCTCGCCGCAGGGAAGGGGGGTTTCAGCCGCGGCATGCCGCGCTGGCCCTCCAAGGATTCGATCAGCGCCGTTTCCTCACCGCAGACGAACGCGCCCGCGCCCTCCTTGATGCGCATCCGGCAGGAAAAGCCGGAGCCAAGGATATTGTCGCCCAGAAAGCCCTGTTCCTCCGCCTGACGGATCGCGTTGCGCAGCCGCTTGACCGCAAGCGGATATTCCGCGCGCACATACACCACCATCTCGGAAGCCCCAATCGCATAGGCAGCGATCAGCATGCCCTCAATCAGGTTGTGCGGATCGCCTTCGATCACCGCACGATCCATGAACGCGCCGGGATCGCCCTCATCCGCATTGCAAATGAGGTATTTGGGCTGGGCCTGCTCTTTGCGCGCCGCATTCCATTTAAACCAAGTGGGGAAACCCGCGCCGCCACGCCCTTTCAGGCCGGAAACCTTGATGGTTTCGATGACATCCTCCGGCGACATGGAGGCGAGCGCTTTGCGAATGGAGCTGTAGCCGCCGTCCGCGAGATAATCCTCGATTTTCTCCGGGTTGATCACGCCGCAATGCCGCAGCGCAATGCGCGTTTGCTGATCGAGGAACGCTTTATCGTCATCCGTGATCACAAGCGCGGCCAAGGCGCTTTGATCGCCTGTTTCCACCGCCTTTGCAATGGTTGGAACATCCTTTTCCTGCACGCGCACAAGCCTTGTGAGCGCGCCGCTCTCTTCATAGAGATCTACAATCGGCTCGAGATAGCACATGCCGATGCAGCCTGCGATCGTCAGCTCGTGCGCTGTGCCTGAAAGAGCCTGTGCCAGCGCGTCATAAACGCGCCCAGCGCCCGCCGCGATACCGCAGCTGCCCTGCCCGACTATAATTTTCATGATTCCGGACCTCCCTTTTGCTCTGATGCGCGCGCCTTTAGCTCCCGCAGGATTTTTTTGGTTTTCTCCGGCGTAAGGGTGCCGTAGGTTTCATCATTTATCATCATCACAGGCGACAGGCTGCAACAGCCAAGGCAGGCCACATCTTTGAGTGTAAACAGGCCGTCCTCCGTCGTTTCCCCGTCGTGAATGCCCAGTTCCTCCTCGATCGCCTGCTCGATCATCTGCGAGCCGTTCACGTGGCACGCCGTTCCCTGGCAGAGCATAATCAGATATTGCCCCACCGGCTGAAAGCGGAACTGCGCGTAGAAGGTTGCCACGCCAAACACCTTCGCAGGCTTTACGCCCGTCCGCTCCGCAATATGGCGCAGCACATCCTGCGGAAGATAGCCATAGATCTCCTGCGCTTTTTGTAAAATGGTAATCAGGCTGCCCGGCACGTGTGCATAGTCCGCTAACACGCTGTCTAAAAGCGAGAGGTCGCTTTCCGGTTTCTGTTCACAGCAACAACTCAAAACAAATTGCCTCCTTCAAAAAACGGCTGATTTCGCCGTTTGCATTTCAAAAAAAGCGAACAATCCGCATCCAGAGGGCAATGCCGCAGGGTGCGCATGGATTGTTCGTCTCTAGCCTCGCATTTTATTATACATAGTTTCAAGGCCGCTTTCAAGCGTTTCGGCATCAATTACCAGCATCACGGCGTATTTTAGTAGAGATGAACGGAAAATAACCCGGTCACAAGCCTACATTTTTTACATAAGATGGAACGATGGGCGCAATGCCCTTGTCAAGATATCTGCCCGCCGAAGCATGCGGCAAAAGTTGCCGGCGGGAATCAGCCAGAGCGAAAGGAGAATTTTTTACATGACAGATAATAATACGTCTCCGGGGCTCGTACCAGAGGAGACTTCCCGATATCCGGAACGCGTCTGTTCCGATATTCAAAGCAACCACGGCATTATCCAGACCAAATCACTGCCCGAGGTCATGGCCGATGAGGTAGGGCATTATATCGTCTGCCAGATGCTGGTCGGGACAAACAAAATTGTGGTATTTGAGGGCATCCTCACGCAGGTGGGCAACAACTATTTCGTCCTATTTGACGAATCGACCAACACGCTGACCTCCTGTGATATGTACTCGCTCAAATTTGTCACCTTTTTTAATACTGGAACGCCTGCTGCAGGCTATGTTGCAGTTCCAGAGGACGTACAGCATGTGGAGGATAAAATCTGCAAATGGTACGACACCATGACCGGCAGCCGCAGTTTCCGCTATATGCCGCTGAATGATTCCACGATCGGCGGCTCAGTCCCGAGAAAGCTGCGGGAGGAAGGCGTCATTTTCCAAAATAAGATTTAGCCTGGCCGGGAGCCAGCGAAGCAAGTAAAAACCGGGCGTGCTGCAAACGGTGTATTCCCCGCTTGGCAGTACGCCCGATTCATCCATGCGCGGATGACAGTCCGGCAAGGCTAAACTCCCGTATCTTTTTGAAATCACGGAATTCCTGCTCGCTGACGGAAAAGGCAATGCCGTCTTCCCGCAGGAGTTCCTCAACCGCCCGCTCAACGCACCGGTCCCGCGAGGATGCGCTAATGCACATAGACACCCTGTCACCGCATCCGACCGCGGCGGCGGTCATCCCTCCCCCACCCGCACCAAGATACATCTCGAAGCGGACGAGCTTCTTCAAAACCGCAGGCGCGGGCTTTTGAAAGCCGATATTCGAAAGCGTCGTCGTCAGCCCCTGCCCGGCTATGGAGCGATAAACCCGGCGGATGATAACTTCCTTGAGTGCGCGCGGGGTAAACCGGACAAAAAAGTTATTTGCCGTTTTTACCGTGGCGGCAATCCCAGATAGTAACCGTTCCCGCTGCATAGCATCACGCACCTGCCGGTGCACACAGTGCAGGGCTTCCTCCATGCCCGCTGCCGCGGGCACGCGCACATTCACATAGTAAGAGAAATTGCGCTGTGTGACAGAGCCGAAGAACGGACGCAGATTGATCGGAATGGAGAGTGACACATCCGGCGCATCTTTGGGGATTGGCACGCCGCGCGCAATAGCCAGATACAGCGCCGCAGCCAGATAATCATTCACCGTGAAGCCCTCCGGCTTTACCCTGCCCTTGATTCCGCCCAGATCGATGGAAAGGCAGGTCAGGCGCACATAGTCGCCATCTGGCGGAAGGCGGAACTGGTACGCCTGCTTTTCCACAAAGGAGGCATTTTTCCGCCGGTCAAAGTTTCGCAGGTAATCATCGGCCAGCTCGGCTTCTGAGGCAGGGACTGGCGCGCAGGGCTCCCGCCCCTCCAAGCGCATGCAATAATCTTCCAGCAGCTGCTGTAAATACACAATCGCCGCGCCCGCATCCGCATTGGCATGGAATACGTCCATGGTAACCCGGCTGCCCTCGCAGTAAATCCGGAAGGCGGGCTTAGCGGTATCATATAGCTCCGGCAGGGTAAGGCATGGCTCCTCCCGCCCGATGATATTCAAATCTTCCGCCGGCACATGCACATAGCCCAAAAAAGTTTTTTTTAGATGCGTATACAGGATGGGAAACCGCGGCCTGAGCGCCCGCACAGACGCACCGAGCAATTCCGCATCCACCGCCTCAGTCAAAACGGCGCACAAACGGAACAGATAGCCGCGCTTGCCGAAGCTCAGCGCCGGATAGAGCATCGAAACGGCATCCAGCCGTTTATACGGCATAGGCATGCTCATAACCATCCTTTCTCTGCAAGGCAGAAAACGCAGAACCGGTCAGGCAGTCGTATCCGCCTGACGGATATAAATAGAGCGGTTGCCGGACTCCTTATCCACCATCGTCAGGGAGCTGTCCTCAATCGAATAGGTATAGCTTTTCGTGATGCTCTTGCTGTAAATGGAATAATTGATCGTGAGGGTGTTGTCCTCCCCGATGGAATACGTTCCCTTTACCGAGCCTGTAAACGGGATGTTGACGACCGGCACGGTGAAATTCGCATAGGTCAGCTCCACAATCCCCTCTTCCTGAAATTCATAGCCGCTCATATTGGAGGAATCCATCCATTTGCCCAGGAGCTTCTTCTCCGGGCCGGCACAGGCGGTCAGCGCCGTCAGCATCAGGATTGCAGCGAGGAGTAACGCAAGCGGTTTCCATACTTTTTTCATTTCATATCCATCCTTCCAGCAGCAGACCCTAGCCGATAGAAGCAGGGCTGTTCACTGCTTTTTCTTCTTTATTATACGGGATACATGCAAAAAAGTCTATCCATTTCTAGGCTTGTGCTTTTCAAGAAAAATACAAAACTCCCGGCAGAAAATTTCTGCCGGGAGGGAACAATAAAAAGGCTTTTATACCGCTTCCATTGATGCGCAAATTGCATCCACCATCGCATCTACATCGGGCATTTGCTCCTTTTTCAACGCGGAGCGGATTTCCAGCGGCTCGCAGACGAGCGCCATATTCTTCATGCCCTCCACCTGCTTTTTCATCAGGTTCGCCGCCGCAGGCGCCCAGGAGCCGTTGCCGACGATTGCCACCTTGCGGTTTTGCAGGTTGAGCGCCGCTATCTCATGGAGAAGGCTATGCATGCCATAATAAATTCCCATGTTATAGGTCGGCGAGGCGAGCACCATATGGCTCAAACGGAACATCTCTGCAATGATCTCGGAGGGGTGCGTTTTGGAAACATCGAAAACGCTCAGGTTTGCAATCCCGCGCTGCGCAAGCTTACCTGCAATCAGATCCACCGCGTTTTCCGTATTGCCATACATCGAGGCATAGGCCAGCACCACGCCGGGCTCCTCTGGGATATATTTGCTCCACCGGTCATACTTCTCCAGAATATAGCCGAGATCCTCGCGCCAGACCGGGCCATGCAGCGGGCAAATCATTTTCACATCAACGCCGCTAAGCTTTTTGAGAGCGGCCTGCACCTGCGGGCCGTATTTGCCCACAATATTGGCATAATACCGGCGCGCTTCCGAAAGGTAAACCCGCTCAAAATCCTTTTCGTCGCTGAAAATATCCCCGTCATGCGCACCGAAGGAGCCAAAGGCGTCCGCCGCAAAGAGGATGCCCTGACTCTCCTCAAATGCCAGCATCACCTCCGGCCAATGCACCATAGGGGCAAAATAAAACTTCAATGTGTGCGCGCCAAGCGGCAGCGAATCGCCCTCGCGCACCTCTATGCAGCGATCGTCCAGCGAAAAATCATAAAACTGGCGGATCATCTGAAACGTTTTTTGATTGCCCACAATTTTCATTTCCGGATAGCGACGCGCAAGCTCCTCAATGTTGGCGCAGTGATCCGGCTCCATATGGTTTACCACCAGATAATCAATCGCGCGCCCCGCCAGCAGACGATCCATATTCTCAAAAAACTGGCGGGTGATCGCCGCATCTACCGTATCCATTAAAGCCACTTTATCATCTAAAATCAGGTAGGAGTTATAGGCTACGCCCTGCGGCAGCGGAAACATGTTTTCAAACAGTGCCAAGCGCCTGTCGTTGCCGCCTACCCAGTGAATCCCGGGTAAAATTTCCCTTGTGTAATCCATACGATTCAGCCTCCAAATTCAGCATGATCTCTGTGCATTATGTTAGCTCATTCTAACAAAACTCATTTTACGCCAATTTCAGGAAAAAGTCAAACCGTAATGCGTAAAAATTCAATTCCCTGCAGAGGGGAGATGCAACGGATTCGATCGAATCTATTATGCCACGCTCCCCCAGCCCTCAATCATGCCCAAGCCGGTTTGCCGCAAAAATAAACCACCGTGCTTTCCGAAGAAAAACGGTGGTTCACTTTCACTGCGCGCTGGGGGGCTAAGAGAGAACCGGGGCAAGACCTGTTTGCGCCTTTGCAAACGAAAACACGTCACAGTTCTTCTCGCGCAGTTCTTTGGCTGAAACGCACACAACATCGCGGCAGACGCCGCCTGCGAGGCGGACGCGTTCACGCAGCGTATCCATTGCTTTTGCAGCGTGCCGCCCATCATATAAAAGCAGGCCTGAAATCGCCCTGCCGCGCAAGTCCGCCTTATGCAAAAAGGCGTTTACCGCAGGCACCGGGCTGCCATGCCAAACGGGAGTGGCCAAAATGACCGTATCATACGCATCAAAATCGATTTCGAAGGGATCGATCTGTGACCCCAATCCTCTTACGGCTAGGTAGGAGCCCACCGTGGCGGCGGAAAGCACGCCTCGATCATAGCGCTCGCGCAGTTCTAAGACATCCACTTCCCCCTCCTTGGCGGAAGCTTCACAAAGCGAGCGGATGTTTTTTTGATTGGAATAGTAAACCAACAGTGTTTTCAAAAGATACACTCCCCTAATGAGCAACGTTTTTTCAGGACGACCGTAACGGTTGGCCCATCCATCCTTCCAATATTAACCGGCTTCCGGCGTGTTTGCGGGCGCCCCTTCTGCTACGCGGCGCGCCCAATCGGCAATAAATGCAAACACAGCGTCCCGATCGGTTTCGTTGAGGATTTCATGCCGGTCGCCGGGATAGAGCTTGAGCGTCACGTCGCCATGCCCCGTCTTTTTGAGATCTCGGTAAACCTGACGCACGCCCTTCCCGTAATCGCCCACCGGGTCCATCTCGCCGGAAATGAGCAGGATCGGGAGCGGATAGGGCACTTTTTGATACCATTTCGGCGCAGACACATGCTTGAGCAGGCTGAACAAATCGCGGTAACCCGCCGCGGTGAACAGGAAACCGCACCAGGGATCCTGGAGATAGCGGTCAACGATCTCCTCCTCTTTTGTCAGCCAGTCGAAGGCCGTGCGCGGCGAATCGCATTTTTTATTATAGCTGCCAAAGGCGAGACGGTTGATGAATTCGCTGCGGTAATGGCTGCCGCGGCGCTTCGCCACAAAGGAGGCAAGGCCCACCGCAATCCCAGCCGCCGGATTTTCGCCGCTTGTGCCGCAATAAATGACGCCGTTTATCTCATTGCCATACAGCTCTGTATAATATCGGGCGGCAAAAGAGCCCATGCTGTGCCCAAAAATAAGGATGGGCCGCCCCGGGTACGCCTTGCGCGCCAGGTCTGTGACCTGCTTCGCATCCCGGGCAAAGGCCTTCCAGCCATCTTCCTCGCCAAAATAGCCCAACTCCTCGTCGCTTTTCGCGCTTTTGCCATGCCCGACATGGTCGTTGGCAAACACGGCAAAGCCCTGCCCGCATAGATAGGATGCAAATGCATCGTATCGTGCAATATGTTCCGCCATGCCATGCAAAATCTGAATCACAGCGGTTACCTCCCTCTCCTTCGAGGGAGCCCAGCTCTTCGCATAAATATCGGAGAGGCCGGTAACCGATGGGAAGGAATATTCCTTCGTAACAATCTCCATACGGAATGCCTCCTAAAAATCTGTTTGGTCCATGTGATAGATGGGCGCAATCCAGCTTGTCGAGCAGATCCGGTGACACGCTCATTGGAACCTCTTGCTGTTATTATAGCACACGATTACAAAATTGTAACCCTTTTGTTACAATTTTGTAGTAATAGACAAATTAAAGGTCGCTTTTTTTACAAAAAAGGCCTGTTTGATGCTTTTATAGCATAAAGCAGGCCTTAAAAATTACAATCCGTTACAAATGTTCTTTTTCCTTTCGCAGGCGCTGCGCCAGCTCCCCAGAGGGGCGGACGCTGACCGTCCGGTAGGTATCATAAATCACTTTACCTGGCCGAGCGCCCTGCGGCTTTCGAAGCATGCGCACCGGCGTATAATCCACCGGCACGGAGGAGGATTCCCGCGCCCGGCTGAACCATGCGGCAAGCTGGGCGGCCTGAAGGAGCGCCTGCTCGCTCGGCTCCTGCCCGCCGGTTACCAAGATCACATGCGAGCCGGGGATATTTTTGGTGTGCAGCCACAGATCCTCCTTCGCCGCCATTTTCAGCGAAAGCTTATCATTTTGCACATTATTGCGCCCGACCAGCACGGTAAAGCCATCCTCCGTGCAAAATTCCATGGGCGGCAGCGCCTTGGGTGCCTTCTGTTTTGCGCCGTTTGCACCCCGCCGAATTTTTAAATAACCGCCTGACGCCAGCTCCTCCCGGATTTCCAACAGCTCCCGCTCTGACTGGGAGCGGCTCAGCGCGTCGAACACGCTCTCTATATATTGCAGTTCCTGTTCCCCAGCGGTAATTTGCCCGGTGAGCACCTTCTGGGCCGTTTGCGCCTTGCGGTATTCCTTATAATACTTTTGCGCATTGCGCGCGGGCGACAGGGCAGGGTCCGCCGGAATGCGCAAAAGGCGGTTGCCGTCATAATAATTTTCCACCTCATAAAACGGCGCGCCTTTTTCCAACGCATATTGGTGGGCATTGATTAGCTCCGCGCGAATGCGCAGTTCCTCCCGATCCTCGCTGGCGGCAAGCTCCGCGCGCTGCGCGTTGAGGCGGCGCGCAATGCGTTCCATGGTGCTCGTCACCAGCCGGAATAAATCCTGTGCCCGCTGCCGGGTTCGCTCCACACGGTCGCGCTCCGTATAAAAATCATCGAGCAGCGGGGAGCATGCCGTATACGCACGCGCCTGCATCAGCGCGCCATATTGACGGATGGGGAAAAACGCAAAATCAGCGGGCTTTCCCTCCTGATCGAGCACCATCTCCGGCTCTGCCTGGCCTTCCCGCACCCGTGTGCAGAGCGCCTCAAGCGCTTGCATGAGCGCCTGCTTCTGCTGCAAATCCAAAGAAGAAACGGGCAGATCCTCCCCTGCCGCGCGGAACGCAAGCTCCCTGCACACGATGGGGGAAACGCCTTGCAGGGAATGCAGCAGCGCCGTGGAAAGGCGCGCATCCCCTTCCAGCAAAACGCGCTCGTAGGCATCCTGTGCGCACGCCTCCAGAAGATTTACCTTTTCCTGTGCGGGCGGCAGTTCATAGGGCGTGCCGGGCAAAATCTCACGGACGGAGGATTTGGACGCGTCAATCCGCTTGACCGCATCGATCACAACGCCATTTTCATCCAGCAGAATGATGTTACTGTGGCGCGCCATCACCTCGATGCAAAGGCTCGGATGCACCCGGTCGCCAATCTCGTTGCTCGCATCAAAATCGAGAAACAGCACGCGATCCAGCCCTACCTGGCGCAGGCCGGTAAGCACCGCGCCAACGAGCGTTTTGCGCAGGAGCATACAGAGCATCGGCGGCTTCTGCGGGTTATCCGGCGCAAAATTGGTGAAATGCAGCCGCGGGCTGTTGGAGCGCACGCTGAGCAGCAGTTTCAAAGCCCCTGTATGAGACCGGCTGCGCAGCGAGAGCACCAGCTCCTCCCTGGAGGGCTGGCTGACCTTTTCCACCCGGGCACCGAGCGCCTCGCGCTCAATTTCCTGTTTTAAAAAATGCAAAAAAATGCCGTCAAGCGCCATTACAATGACTCCTTGCCATCAAATTGAACCCATGCCACCGGGTTTTCCTGCGGGATGCGAACCACGCGAACGCCCGGGAACCGGGCGGATAGCTTCTGTGCCAGCACATCGGCCACAGGGTTCTCCGTTTCATAATGCCCCGCCGCGAGCAGCGTAAGCCCTCTCTGTCGCGCTTCCAAAAATTCATGATGGCTCGCGTCGCCGGTCACATAAGCGTCCGCTCCCGCCGCCTGCGCCTCTGCCATCAAGTCGGCGCCCGCGCCGCCGCAAATCGCTACGCGGGTGATCCTCTGCTCTCCATCCACCGCAGCCATCCGGACTGCCGCGTGCAGGCGGCGGCTGACAAGGCCCGCAAGCGCCTGCGCATCCATGGGCTCCACGCGGCCAATCCGCAACAGGGGCGCGCCCTCCTGGGCGGGCACCACCTCCACGGCGGCCAACCCCAGCCGCTCCGCCAGCACATCATTCACGCCGCCCTGAGCCACATCCAGGCTGGTATGCGCACAAATGGCGCTCATCCCCGCCTGTGCAAGCAAATAGGCGGGTTCCTGCGCCAGAAACTGCTTTTGCGCATGAAAGATCACCGGATGATGGCTGACGAACAGCTGCGCACCCTCCTTTTCAGCCCAATGGACCGCTTCCGGCGTAATATCGAGCGCAACGGCTACCGTATCCACCCGCTGCTCCGGCGCGCCAACGAGCAGGCCGCTGTTATCCCAGCTCTCCTGCCGGTCAAAGGGCGCGATGGTATCCAAATACTCATAAAAATCCTTTACACAAAACATTTTGCCAAATCTGCTCCTTTCGCCGGTCATCCATTCAGCCGCTCACAGAGCGCTGATTCCATCACCGCTTCCACCATCTTCTGTATGGCCTCGCCCATCTCTGCGGTCGCTGTTTCCAGCAGGGCGCATTCTTGCTGCGCCCGGTGCGACTGGCGCAGCGCCTCCACACGGGTGAGCAACCGCTGGCGCTGCTTTTGCAAATAAACAAGCGCCGCATCATTCCGGCACTCCGGCAGCCGGCCCAAATACGGCAGACCGGGCGAATAGAGGGTGTTTTCCCCCGTATACTGCGCGCACAGGGCAATGTAGCAATGCGCGCCATCCTGCACGGCGTTTTCCGCCAAAATCGCAAACCCATTTTCATAGAGGAAGCGGCGCACATCCTCCGCGTGCGTCATCGGCTGAAGGATCAGCCGCTTCCCCCCATCCCGCAGCCAGGGCGCGCGCGCAAGGATGGCGGCAATCAATTCGCCGCCCATCCCGGCAATGATAATATCCTGCGCCCAATCCGGGGCGATTTCGTCGAGCCCATCCGACAGGCAGGCGGTAATCCGATCCTCCAAATGATAGCGCCGGATGGCCTGCCGCGCATTTTCCAGCGGCATTTCACGCAGGTCGGCCACCACCGCGCGGGGGCATTTGCCGGAAAGAACCAATGCCACAGGCAGATAGGCGTGGTCCGTGCCGATATCGGCAACCGATACGCCCGCGCGCACAAAATCTGCCGCCATCTGCAGGCGGGGGCAAAGGGGCCGGTTCAGGGGAAACGCAGGCATTGCGCCGCCTCCTTCTCATTTATTCAGTCCAACTCCAAAAACTGGGAACCTCATGATACAAGGAAAAACCGCCCGGCAAACGTCGGGCGGTTTTAAAGCCTTGCTGCTTATTCCTTACCGGCAAGATACGCGTTGATCTCCTTCACCAGCGCGTCGGCATCAACGCCATGCACCATGCAGGCCTGCTCCACGGTTTCGCCGCGGGAGGCGGGACAGCCGAGGCAATGCATGCCCATATTCAGAAAATAAACGGCCGTTTCACGATCCAGATCCAGGATGTCGCCAACGGTCATATTTTTATCAATCTGAGCCATTTGGTATTCCTCCTTATTCAAGAACTGACCCTATTATAATCCCTCGGCGCGTCGAATGCAATACATTCTATTTTCCTGTTTTTCGGCTTTGTCATACTTTTGTCATCTGCTTTTCTCACAATCTTTTATTTTAGAACACAAAATCGTAACATTTTGCGGATATACTGAAATCAAGCTAAACGAAAGAGAACCTACCGCCTAAGATCCCCTCGCAAGAGGGTTCCTATATTTTTCTACTTTTTCATTTTTTCTCTCCTTTTTCCCTCATTTTGCAAAATGGGCGCCGCGTAACCGGCGCCCATTTTGTCGTTTGGATTTAAATTTCTTTCTTTTCAAAAATGTGGACGGACATCGTATAGGATACCGCCAGCGCCGCAACGGTCAGGATGGGGAGCAGCGTCCACATCCGCGCAAGTGTTTCTAGCGCGCCGGGCGCCGTCTTTTTCAGCAGCACATATCCGCCGAACAGGATGAAAAACAGGAAAAAGAAAACACCCAGAAGCAGAAAACGCATTTTTTCCGTACCGTACCGGTAGGTAATCGGAATCATCAACGATACATAGATGCAGCTCATAAACAAACATCCACCGACGGAAGCAAAAATTTCAAGCCAATCGACTGCGCCGCGAATCATACCGGCGGCAAATCCGGCTACTATCGCCAGAAGGATACCAATCAGGCTGAGCAGCATGGCGAACAGATATTTCTCCTGCACGGCGGTTTTCCGGGAAACTGGCATAGACAGCATATAGGTGTTCCATTTTGCCGCATCGTCATAGGAAAAAGTCGTAATCGCCAACATAACTGATTCGATCATGACAATCCCCACGATAAAAGCGATGCCGGACGTTAGGCCGATGATGAAAAACAGAGCGAATAAAAGCAAAAGTGATTTGCCATAAGACCGGAGCAGCATAAAATCTTTGATCAGCAGGCCCTTCATTTTGTATCCCCCTTTACATAAAACACCATGATATCCTCCAGCGTTGCCGGGTCAAGCACACAGCCGTCGTAAGCGTGCGGCCGGGTGGGATCGGGCTTTACCAGCGCCTCCACGCCCACGCCGCTCTTGCGGAAGCCGATGACATTGCTCTGATCGATCGAATGGAACCGCTCCGCCCCGCAGCGCAGAACGCGGTAAGACAGCAGTAAATCATCCTTCGATTCGCTTGCGAGCACGCGCCCCTGATGAAGGAACGTGATGTAATCGGCCACGCGCTCCAAATCGCTCGTGATATGGGAAGAGAGCAAAATGGAATTGCGCTCATCCTGGATGAACTCCTGAAACAGATCGAGGATTTCATTGCGCACCACGGGGTCGAGCCCGCTCGTCGCCTCATCGAGCAGCAGCAGCCGCGGATGGTGCGCCATAGCCGCCGCGATTGAGAGCTTCATTTTCATACCACGAGAATATTCCTTGATTTTCTTCTCCCGCGGGAGTTGAAAGCGCGTGCAAAGCGAATCATACAGACGATCATCCCAATTGGTATAAATTGGGCGCAGAATGGATGGAATATCCCGTGCACGGAGAACGTCGTGAAAAAAATTCTCATCGAAAACGACTCCAATCTGCTCTTTGATTTTCCGCTCCTCTTTGACAGGATCGAGACCAAAAATGGAAATTTTGCCGCTATCTCTGCGGATCAAATTCAAAATCAACTTAAGCGTGGTGCTTTTGCCTGCGCCATTTTCTCCGATCAAACCCATAATACAGCCTTGCGGCAACGTAAAGCTGACGTTTTCAAGCTGAAAAGAGCCATAATTTTTGCAGAGGTTTGAAATCCGAATGCTGTCATTCGTCACGGTAACCAATCCTTTCCTTGTGAACAAAATCCAGGCTATTGCGCCTCATATTGAAGCCTGAGCAGCTCCAGCAGCTCCTCCTGGGAAATCCCGCTGCCCTGCGCAAGCTCGACTGCCTGCTGCAGCAAGCCTTCCATCTTCTTCAGCTGCTCCTCGCGGATAAATTCCATATTTTTGCGCGCGACAAAGCTCCCCTTGCCGGGAAACGTTTCAATAAACCCATCTCGCTCCAACTCCTCATAGGCGCGCTTTGTCGTAATCACACTGATGCGCAGCTCCTGTGCGAGCTGGCGCATGGAGGGCAGAGCATCCCCCTGCGCAAGAAGGCCGCTGATGATCCTGTTTTTGATCTGTGACGCGATCTGATCGTAGATCGGCTTCCCGCTCGCATTGCTAATGAGGATCTCCAAAGTGATTGCTCACCTCCTATATTGTATATATCTAGTATATACAATATGATTGATATGTCAAGTGAAAAATTAAAAAAATCTGCTGCAAAACACAAAGCATTTTGCAGCAGTTTTTTGATTTCATCCAATAATCAGTTTTTTTAGTAGCCGTTGCGCATTCCGCGCGTCATGCCGCCCTGGTTCCCCATGGCTGGCGCCGACGTGCCGCCCGGGATGTTCCCTTGCATCATATTGGAGCCGTTTTGCAAATTGGCCGGCATGGAAGCCCGCGCCATACTACCGATATTTCTCGCAGCCGTAGCCCCGCGGCCCTGCATTTCAAAAAACGTGATAAACCGCAGGGAGAAAATATCACACACGACATACCTGCCTTCATTGGGCTGGTAAAGCGTCATATAGTTGGTGCCGGAAGAATAGAGGATGCCGTCCCGCCGGACGATATTATTGGTGCCGATCAAAAATTCACAGCTGACCGGCTGGCCGATATTGGCGCGTAGAATGGCGGAAAGGGAATCCAGATAATACTCCTGTGCAGTTTGAGGCGTTTCAATCTGCTCTGGTGTGAGCCCTGCTTCCTCCGCAGGGTTAAGATTCAGCCCGTTATTTTGATTGGCTTGCGCAAAGCTGTTGTTGTTGCCGTCCATCATAACACTCCTTCGATCATTTGATAAATACGGTTTCCGGTGTCAGGTTTGATAATAAGCGTCCGTCGGGTTATAAAAGCAGTGGTTTACAATCCGTGCGATAAAAATGCCGACATTGCTCGGAAAATACGTGCGGCACGTGGGGGAAAAAGGATTGAAAAACCAGAGCGCCTGGCCAACGTTAAAGAGCCTTTGGCCAGCAATTGCCCAATCCGCAATTTCATAATGGATGGCCTCCGGGCGCATGTTGTAAATGTTCTGTGGATTCGGCCGTCCTCCCACATATTCCTGCACACAGGTGAACTGGCCAGGCTGAAAGATAATATTGCGGATGCTGCCTTGCCCAACACGCTGGTATTCCCCTCCCGGCGCCTGGACGCGGTTCATGACGACGCCGGCCACGCCCTGCATCCCTGCGTCGCCTTCCCCTCCCGCCTCGCACTGCACCAGACGGGCCAGCAGCTCGCGATCCGAAAAAGCCATAGCATCCCTCCTCCTGCACAGGAAATCTATATGCTTATACACTTCCCGTTATGCAAAACACGCTGTTCTGAAAACGTATATCAACAAAATTGATTTTGGGAGCAGCCGTACAAAAGCGCGTTTTAAAAGATATAGATTAAATTATATGCCAAATTCAGCAAAAAATATTAAAATATTTATCATTAAGGTTCAATATATTTATTTTATTATTGATATTATTGATTCTAAAAGATATAATCACAGGCAAGGAGGCGTGAAAATGAAACGAATAATTCATCGCTGGGCTCGACGAAACGAGAAAAATTACGCCCGTTTTTTGCAAAGGACCGACCTTGACAAAATGCCTTCGCTTCAAATCGGCTCGATCAGCGGCATGAAGGAGGCAGAAGAGGAAGGTCTGTATCAATGGATGGAGGATTATCCCGTTCTGCTTGACAAATACAGCCTTTCTGAAATCGCGCCGGGTCCGGACGATTTCAGCGCCGCGCTCCAGGTGATGGACTGGCTTACCGCGCACACGTATTATTGTGGATTGCAGTCCAAACTAGTGCTTGACCGTACCCCCGCAATTCTTGCATATGCTTACGACAAGCCCTTCCGCCATGCAATCAACTGCCGCTTTAAAGCCATCGCCATGGCGGACTGCCTGCTGGCTCTGCAAAGAAAGGCCTACCCAGTCGCCTTGATCGCGCAGGAAGAGAAGGGGAAGGACATGCCATGCCACCTGATGGTGCATATGTATGCGCGGGAGCTGAAAAAGTGGGTTCTTTTCGACCCTTCTTTGCACACGTATTTTTTGGATGAGGCAGACCGTCCGCTCGATGCCTTTGAATTGCGGGAGCTAATGATGGAGGGAAGAACGCCCCGGTTCCCAGGTTACGACCTCAACGGGTCGGACGGCTTGCAGGATATTTACATCCAATCCTTTGTCAGACCGGCATTGACCCATATCACCACCTGGAACAATTCGATAGACAAAAGAAACGTCAAGGCCTTTCAGGATCGCCAAGCCTTCGACTGCGTCCCGCCCGGATTCGGGCCGGTGATCCAAGCGCAGGCGGAGCGATTTTCCGCTGAGCTGCCAACCCGTTAACCACTCGAATCAATGATAAAAATACCGCGCGGCATGGCTATGGAGCCATGCCGCGCGGTATTTTTTATCTTTTCTTTACTTCGCAATCTCATCAAAGGCAAGCGCACGGTTGATAAGACGCACCGTTCCGCCGGGGAGCTTCTCCGCCCTCACCTCACCCGCTGGCAACGCCTCATTGATAGCCTCCGCGCAATAGGCGGAGGCGTCAAGCGCGCCGTCGAGGTAGAGCTTGAGCATTCCGTTTTTCTCCCGCAGGGCGGTAACGCTGCGCCGCTTTCCATCGTTGACCGGCTTGGTGGAGGCAACGCATACGCTCCCTACGGTAAAACGAAGCGTTCCATCCACATCGACAGCGGCGGTAAACGCGCCGTCCTGGGCGAGCAGCACCGCATCCGCATCCTCTGTGGAGAGCGGGAAGGCCAGCGTGAAATCCCCCTCCCCCTCTATGCCGCGTTCAGCCAGCACCGCACCCGGCTGCGCATCCGCGCGGAAGATCAGATCATCCGGGTAATAAACCACCTGCGCCGTTTCCTTGACCGCATTGCCTGCGCAGTCTGTAAGGGCCGCTTCGATCTGCACCGCCTCATAGGGCTTGAACGCCTCCTGGCACGCGGCGATCACCGTATGATAATCCGCACAGAGCGTGAGCTTTGCCTGCACGCCGTTCAAGAGCACCCGCGCGCCCTCGGTGCTGACGCGCTTATCAAAGCAAAGGCTGACCGCATTGCCTGCCGCCGCTTTGGCCACATGCAGCCTGGCCGCCTGACGGTCCGGCGCGCCGAAGCGCAAAATCCGCACCTCGTGTGGGGCGAGCGTGAGCTTCACCCCGTCTCCATACCGGTAGGCCTTGCCATCCGGCTTGGCCGCATAGGGCAGCACCTGCGTGCAGCCCATATCCGCCGCGCCTTCTTTCACGCCGATGAGCCGGTTCAGCGTGATTTCGTATTCCTGTTGGAAATTCGCCGGGTTGCGCAGAGAAACGATCCCCTCTGCGCCATCCCACGCCGAATAGCCGTAAACGTCGCCTCCCGCGGGCGTTTTGCCGATGAGCTTCGCGTTGCGCAGGATGTGGAAATGCGCCTCCGCCCAGCGGAGCACCTCCGCGCAGATCTCCCATTTTTCCTCATCCAACATGTGAAAGCTGAAATAGAGCTCCCAGAAGGAGGTACCGCGCGCGGCGAGCTGATAGAGATAGTTGCGGAATTCCTCCGTGGTCGCCTGAATGGTTTGCTTCGTGCGGGGGGATTTCACCGTGTTGCCATAGATTGGGTCGTGATTATACAGATGCGCCAGCGGGAATTGAAGCTCGCGCGTATATACAAAATCAAAATACCGGTCGTCGCGGTATGTCATCATCCGGTCAACATCCGAATCCTGCTTGGAGCCGCCCTTTGACGGGATCTGGAAGGAGTGGTCGCCGCTATTCTGCATCCAGATGGAATTGACCCACTGCAAAAACCACGGGCTGGGATTGACATAGCAGGTGAAATTGATCCACAGGCTCTTCCCCTGCTCCTCACGCTGGCGACGCATCTCGGTGAAAATATCCGTCCAGTTCTCCCACAGCTCTGTGGTGAAATACATATCGTGCTCGCCGCCAGTCATGTGGCCGTGCCTTTTCTTCGGGCAGGGACGCAGGGCGAAGCCATCGAGCTTCCAATAATTGAGATCAAACCGCTGCATGAAATCGAGGAACAGCTTTTTGACGCCCTGCTGATAGACTGGGGCCGCCACGCAAATATCTTTGGATTTCGGATTTCTAAAGCCGTTCCCCGCCTTTTGGATATGCTTTGCAAACCGCGGCGTATCCATGGTATAGCCGCCGCGCGGGCCGAGCCAGAGGCCAAAATGAGAGGCAAATTTTTTGGCAAGCGCCGCGCTGGGATACAGCTCCTGCGGGAACTTTTCATTAAAGCACCAAAAGCCCTTGCTGTAATCATTCCATCCATCATCCACCACATAGGCGTCCATGGGGGCCACGCCGTGCTGCGTTAGGCCCTTTTCGATTTCATAAAAAGAGCCGACGATGTTTTCCGACGTGATGTCCAGCATATGGTCATACCAGGAGTTATATTGCTTGCGAAATTCTGTTTTGGTGGAAATCGTTTCGATATAGCAGAAAAAATCGCTTTGCAGCACTTCCCTGTCGTCGCTGCGCGCCGCACCAAGCACGGCAGGCCAGGAGAGAAACACGCCGTCCGTCTTTTTCAGGTGTGAAAAGGGCTTGCCGGAATAATACCGTGTGCGCGCCGTATGCTCCTCGATGCGCGTATCCGCCGCCGGGAACTCACAGCCCAAAAACAGGCTGCCGAGGTAAACCGGCTGGCCGAGCCCCATGTGGAAGCCGGAGATATTGGCGGGCTCCATCTCCGGCCGAGACCAGGTTTTTTGCCCTTGCTGCACATGGAACGACAGAAGGTCGAGTGAATCGAGCGTAAGCGAGTCCGCCTGCTGCTCCGGCACGGAAACCTCTATGTATTCGCGCAGGAAATGATCCTGCTCCTTTAAAACAGCAACCAGCCGAACCGTTACCGGCAGGCCGAGTACGGCAGACGGCTGAAAGGAGATGCACAGCGCCTTTCCGCCGGATACATCGGCATAGGAAAGGGAATCAATCGTGAGATCACCGGCAGACAGCGCCGCCCTTTTCCGCCCGGATACAAAGCGTAGAATAAATTCCTGGGAGGCCTCCCCCGGCAGATACTCCGCCGCCGCGCCATCCACCCGTCGGTTCAGGATGCCGCCGGCCGACAGCCTGCCGCCCATTGTTTGATACGTGCGTGAAAAATACCCGTTTCCAAGGATGACGCCCTGCTCCGACAGGCGCAGATAGACGCCGCCTTCCACGGTTTCCTGCACGGGCGCAAAGGATTGGGACGCTGTGGTAAACGGTTGAAAGCTCATAAAAATCATTTCATCCTTTCGCAGAGGCCGAAAAATGTTCGGTGATTGTATGCTTGCCTGATTCCCGCATCCGTCAAATTACGTTTGCTGAAACTGCCCTTTATTGTAGCAAAGGCGCCGCCTGTTTGCAAGAAAAAAGGCCCGTTTGGCGCATTTTTTTGCTGCGCAAAACGGACCGGGGTTGAGGGGCGCGAAATCGGGGCGGTCAATCTGGCTTGACGGCCTGCCGGGCGCTATTTTCTCCCGTCAAAAAGCGGTTTTTACAGCCACCTTTCTTCTCACAGCGGTCGGCATGCATGCAGTGCAGCTGCCGGTTGTGGTTGGCGTCGAGTCGCTCTTCCATAACAACGTTATGTCCAACCACCCAGCAGTACTGCTCCCTGGGCTTTGAACAATTGTATTCCATCCTCATCACCCACTTATCCGTTTGATTCTCCCTTTTAGTATATTCATCCGTATGGCGGATAACCAATCAAGGCGGCAAAAAATATATGAATAGCGTGCGGTATATTTGTCCAATAATATTTCATAAATATAACAGGGAGGCTGATGATTCGTGGATAGTAACTTCAAGCTCACCGTTTTGGAAAAGGTGCGAAAAACGCCAGTAGAACCGACGCCGGAGGAAAAGCTGATCGGGGATATCAGGGAGATCTGCCGGAGGATCGATACAGCATACGCCCGCTTTGAATATGAGGAGGACGCAGATCTGGTGGAGGCCGCTATCTATGAATTGGAAGCGCTCAAGGCCCGTTACCGGTACCTGCTGCGGATTGCAAAAGAGCGGGATCTCCACGGCGCAGCGATCAAGCCCGTATGGGGCGCAAACGGAAGGATGGATACGATGGGATAGGCCTGACGGTTACTCTCTATGTGGCCGGGATCGCGGCGGCACTCGTGATTCTGGGCGCAATGCTGCGCTCCGGCCATGCAATCAAAGCGCTGCTGATGAGCGTTTTGCAGGGCGTTGCGGCGCTGTTTGCGGTCAACGTCCTGGGCACGCTGACGGGCGTAACGCTCGCCGTCAACTGGTGGACGCTCGGCATCAGCTCCCTGGGCGGCACGGCGGGGGTAATTCTTCTGCTGGTTTTGAATGTGATCCTGTAGCGGAACATAGGAAAAATTTTTTGAAAAAATTGAAAAAGGGCTTGCATTTCCTCCTGCGATCCGATATAATAAATCTCGCGCTCAGGAAGGGGAGGACACGCAGTCGTTCCCACTGGGAAATGCAGGCACGGACGTTTAGCTCAGCTGGTAGAGCATTCGCTTGACGTGCGAAGGGTCAGCGGTTCGAGTCCGTTAACGTCCACCAGAAGAAACCCCATAACCATGAAGTTTTTCGTGGTTATGGGGTTTTCTTTTTATTTAAAAGTTCAAGAAAAAACATTATCCGGGCTTTTCGGTTGAGGACTGGTGGAATCTGTATCCATGCTTTCGGCTTGTTCAAGCCCCCGAATTACCGGAAGGCGACCATGTTTTTGGGTTGTCTGTTTCCTCCAACAGCCAAGCGGCAGAAACATTTAACACTTTAGCAAATGCGAACAATTCTAAATCCGTAACGTACCGATCTCCCACCTCAATTCTTGATATAGTATTTCGGGATATGTTGATTCCTTCAAGTTGTAGGCGGGCAACTAAATCGTCCTGATTTAATTTGTGCATTGCTCTGGCTATTCGGATCCGATCGCCGGCTTTATTTGCTTTCATCTTTATTCCCCATTTATCAAGTATCATTTTGAATATACTTAATTTTATCCCAAGGAATGATAGAATAGTCTCGTTAAATAAGAAATATTCCCATTCTGTAGGAATTTATAAAAAGGCAAAGAAAACAGGTAAAGAGATACAGGTATTTTAAATGAAAAAATATTGTCCACATTATTTGCACGTTTCTTTATGGCCTTACCCCGTAAACAATAATAGAACATTGCCCACTGATTTAAAACAATCTTATATCGAGCAATAGCATTCTATCAGTTTGCATATCCTTTCAATATGGAATATCATTGACGCGAGGCAAAACGTTATGCAACCTTTCCAAGCGCATGAGAACCATCGGTCCAAAAGAACACATTCAAAACATACAGGCCGGATCAAGTAACAGATCAAAACGACGCAGACACGGATTTCTTCTCTAAATCGAAAAAATCCTGTCTGCGTCATTTTCTGCTGGCTATACCGTCTTTATTTTAATCCTTCTTACTCAAATCGTTCTGGCGGATCGCCACGCGGCGGATCTTGCCATTGACCGTTTTGGGCAGCTCATCGACGAATTCGACCACGCGGGGATATTTATAGGGTGCGGTTTCCTTCTTCACATGGTTCTGGAGCTCTTTTTTCAGCTCTTCGCTTGCCATGAAGCCGGGACGAAGCACAATCGTCGCTTTCACAACATTGCCGCGCAGCGGGTCCGGCACGCCGGTGACCGCGCATTCGAGCACCGCCGGGTGCTCCGCGAGCACGCTCTCGATTTCGAACGGCCCGATGCGGTAGCCGGAGGATTTGATCACGTCGTCCGTCCGGCCGACATACCAGTAGTAGCCATCCTCATCCATCCACGCGGTGTCGCCCGTGTGATAGAGTCCGTCGTGCATCGCTTCCTTTGTGCGCTTCTCATCCCGGTAATAGCAGTCGAACAGGCCGAGCGGCTTACCGTTGCCGAGCTTTACGACGATCTCGCCCGTCACGCCGGGCTGGACGGGCTCGCCATCCTCATCCGCGATCATCACGTCATACTGCGGAATCGGCTTGCCCATGGAGCCGGGCTTTGGCTCCATGCCCACGAGGTTGGCAATCAGGAGCGTCGTCTCCGTCTGCCCGAAGCCCTCCATGAGCTTGATGCCGGTGGCCTCATACCATTTATGAAAGACATCAGGGCTCAGGGCCTCGCCCGCGATGGTACAGTATGTTAATTTGCTCAGATCCCAGCTCTTAACATCCTCCTGCAGGAAGAAGCGGAACATTGTCGGCGGGCAGCACAGGGACGTAATGCCGTACTGCTGGATCTTATTAAGGATATCCGCCGCTACAAATTTATCAAAATCATAGACAAAGACGCAGCTCTCCATGAACATCTGCCCATAGAGCTTGCCCCAGACTGCTTTGCCCCAGCCGGTATCCGCAATCGTGAAATGGATGCCCTCCGGGTCGACATTGTGCCAGTATTTCGCGGTGGAGAGATGGCCCAGCGCATAGGTGAAAGGATGCAGCGCCATTTTGGGATTGCCGGTCGTGCCGGAGGAAAAATAGAGGATCATCGGATCATCCGCGTGCGTGGGGACGCGTTCAAAATCCTCAGGGGCTTTCTCCATCTCGGCCATAAAATCATCCCAGCCGTCGCGCTTGCCATTGACCATGAGCTTCACCTGCCAGGTCGGGCATTCCGGCGCAGATTCGTCAAAATGCGCGGCCACGTCGCCCTGCCCGGTGCAGATGACCGCCTTGACGGAGGCGGAATTGATGCGGTAGACGATATCGTGCTTTGTCAGCAAAAAGGTAGCGGGAATGATCACCGCGCCGAGCTTGTGCAGCGCAAGGATCGTGAACCAGAATTGATAGTGGCGCTTTAATACCACCATGACCATATCGCCCTTGCCGATGCCCTTGGCGCGCAGCATATTGGCGGTTTTGTCGCTGTAGCGCTTGAGGTCGCCATAGGTGAAAACATGCTCCTCCCCCTCCGGGTTGCACCAGATCATGGCGCGGCGGTTCGGTTCCGCCTTGGCGATCTCATCCACCACATCATAGGCAAAGTTGAAATGCTCCGGGTATTTGTATTTGTAATCGACGACGTTGCCCTTTTCATCGCGCGTCTCGTCGACGTATCTCTCATTGACATGCAGCATGGGAAGCTCCTCCGTTTCAAAGATAAAATGATTGCGTTATTTCTTTTCGTCCTGCACCTTGAGGATAATCGCAAGGAACAGGCAGTCCTCGCCGCCGGTTGCGATCATGCCGTGGCCGTGGGAGGAATCATAGATGACGCTGTCGCCCTCATGGAGGATTTCCGTGTGGTTTTCAAACTGTGCCTTGAGCGAGCCCTTGAGGATGAAATCGAACTCCTGCCCCTCGTGGGTGGAGAGCTCAATCGGCTTCTCCTGCTCCTCCTCCTTGTAAGGCGCAGTGACGAGGAACGGCTCGCAGAATTTGCCCTTGAGATACGGGGCCAGATGATAATAATCAAAGCCGGAGCGGCGCTTGATCGGCAGGCCCTCGCCCTTGCGGACGATGGAATAGAAGAGCAGGTGCGGATTTTCGCCCGTCAAAATTTCGATCATATCCACGCCGAACTTGTCAGCGCATTTGAACAAAAAGGTGAAGGAGAAATCCGTCTCGCCGTTTTCCGCCGCCTCGTACTCCGCAACGGTGCAGCCGATGGTATCGGCCATCTCCTGTGTGGTAAAGCCCATAATCTCCCGCAGTGTGCGGATGCGCTCCGCGACCTCCGTCAGTTTCAGTTCCATTCTTACAATCACCCTTTCTATAAAATCAATTGCTCTAAAAATAAAAATCAAAAATCCCGCCCCAAGTATTCCTTGGGGCGGGATTTGATCAGCAAAACCCGCGGTACCACCCAAATTCAGCATTTTCCCGGCAATCTGCCCGGCGGAAACGCCCTTCAAGGCTCCAACAAGCCCCTGGCCTTAACGCGGCCCGACGAAGGCGCTTACTCGCCCGAAGGCTTTCAGACCCCTGCTCAAGAGTGATTCCTGTTACCGCTGCCACCCGTTCTCACCAACCACGGGCTCTCTGAAAGCAGGGAGGATAACAGACGTCTCTGTCCATGCATTTCGAATTGGAAGACCATATAAACGATGTTGGATGCATTATAACGCCGGGATGGGCGGTTGTCAAGCGGTAAGTAAAAATTTTTGGTATAAAAAAGCTCATTTATTTTTCTTTCCGTATTTCTTAAAATAATATAATGAATAAAACCTTGGAATGAACAGTATACAAGAAAACACCAAAATATCTATCCTTCCAACGACGATGGGATGAACCAGCAGAAAAACGGATAGGCATATCAAAATACCACAAATTGTCCAAACGATGCTGGCGCATTGGAGCGTTGCTTTTTTATTCACTGGATCAGAGGCTGCCCAAGAAGTGGCATACGCCGCTGAAATTTTATCTTCCAGCCTCGGAATGAATATCCCTGTCAAAACCATGAGCACTCCAAAAAAGATGCTGATAAGAAAGCCCCACTTAAATACAAGTTCTCCAACCATGAATAAAATAACGCTTTGTACGATGATGGGGACAGCGGCAACTCCCCAAGTTCCGATTGCAAATAAAAGATCCACTTTTCCGTTTTGATCTGTACGGTTCTGACGAGACATCTGAAAAAATATCACAATGGCCAATAGAATCGCTGGGATTCCCCATGCTGCAAAATTTCTTGAGACAAAGCTGTCGGCTATCCCCTGGGAATTCCAGTGCACGGCAACTTGATCTGGATATCTGGAATAAAAAAGGGCCGATAAAAGAAAGGGGGCAATGAGCAAGCATACATACAAAATCTTTTGAAATATTTTCATAACGCATTCCTCTAAAACCTGGCAGGTCGTTGTACACCGAGGGTAACGTAAGCTGAGAAACAAGCATATTTTCATCTTATTTTAATTAGACTACATCCTTTCGTAAATGTCAATACAAAAGTATATTCTCATTTTTAGAAATCTGTATATTATCATTTTTTATTACGAAGCGCAGTAACAAAACAAAGCCTAACACAACTACAAAAATGAAAGAGATACAACTTGCGGCTATTTTTATATTGATTCCCCTCTCCAGATCATTGAGTAATTGCCCCATATAATCAAACCTGACCCATGGCACGGGTAATCCCATGAAAACTCCGCCGGGTTCCACTCCAGCCTGCACCCGTGGTGCGGGCAGCGCAGTGCAACGATGATTACAATCCCGAATGAAACCCGTATTTTCTTCTGATTGCGCAGTCGCATAGGTAACACTTCCTTTCCATGGCTAATGCAGAGCAAATACAAACACATATCACACTTATCTCTGGCATTTTAAATCCTTCTATTTTAAACAAATACGCCAGATTCATTTAATCATTTCTATAGGCAAAAGTCAATCAACACAGGTATTCAAAATCAAAATCCTCTATAGAGATCAGCGCCACAAACCAGTAAAAACAAAAAACCAGCTGTGTTTCCCCAGCCGGTTTCCATTGCGTTTTTATTCTTCCTGTGGTTTCCCAATATCCGTCTGCGCCGGGTCGTTCAATAATTTCCCCGTGTAATCAAACCTTGAGCCGTGGCACGGGCAATCCCATGTGAGCTCCGCCGGGTTCCACTCCAGCCTGCACCCGAGATGCGGGCAGCGCACCGTCACAAAATACGCGCCGCCATCCGGCGTTTTATAAACGCCCACCTTCTCCCCCTCCACCTTGACGACCGCCGCCGTGCCGTTGGGGATTGCAAGGAGGGCCCCCCGCGGAATTTCCAGCTTTTCCTTCGCAATGCTGTAAACCGTCTGCGCGCCGTCGATCATCAGTTTGGGCGCGCTGACAAAGGGGTGGCATCGCTGCGGGGAAAAGACGGGCGCATCCCGGTTCTCCCGCCCGCAGATCAAATCCGTCAGGATTTCCGCGGCAGCCATGGAGGAGGTCATCCCCCACTTCTGAAAGCCGGTCGCCACATAGACCCCCGGCCATTTTTCGCTGAGCAGGCCGATATAGGGGATTTGGTCATGCGGCATGCAATCCTGCGCCGCCCAGCGGTATATGGCCTTGCAGGCCGGATAAAACACCGTTGCGCTCTGCATCAGCTGCTCAAAATTGCCGCCCTCTTTGTTTTTGCCCGTGCGCGTGCCCGCGCCGCCGAGCAGCAGGCAGCCCTCCGCATCCCGGAAGGAAAGGCTGTGCTTCTCCTCGCCGATATACATCCCGCCGACGGGCGCGGCGTTTTCAAGCGCCAGCACGTAGGAACGCTCCTGATGCATACGCAGGAAGAAAAGGCCGGGCACGTTAACAATTGGGAAATGCGTGGCGATCACCACCGCCTTTGCGTGGATCACGCCCCCGGATGTGAGCACCTCCCCAGGGCCGATTGCCGTGGCCATGGTGTGCTCGTAAATCTCCATATCCGGAACGAGTGCGGCGAGGAATTGGAGCGGATGAAACTGCGCCTGTTTCGCAAACCGCACGGCATTGGTCACCGGGAACGGCAGGTTCGTCTTGGTCACCAGCGAGGCGGGAATGCCCAGAGACTGCGCAGCAGCGGCCTCCCGCTGCGTTTTTCTTCCACTCGACGTGCTATAAACATAGGCGTCCGTTTCCTGCATGGCGCACTGGGCGCCAATCTCCGCTGCCATCTCCCAGAAGCAGTCAATTGCCTGCTGGTTTGCATGGGCGTATTGCCGCGCGCGCTCATGGCCGAAACGGCGGATGAGTTTCTCATAAATCAGGCCGTGCTGCGACGTGATCTTTGCCGTTGTACCAGCTGTTACGCCAGAGGCGATTGTTTCCCGCTCGATCACCACCGTATCCAATCCAGCCTGCCGGAGGCGTGCCGCCGTCAAGAGGCCCGCCATCCCGCCGCCAACCACGACGGCATCCTTTTTCAAATCCCCCATCAGGGTTGGAAAATGCGGCATTTCACTTGTCGCCTGCCAAATCGAATCCATACTTATCAGCCTGCCTTTTTTCAATCATCAGCAAGTTATAGTATGCTCCGCCGGGCGGGAATCATCCAAAAAAATCCCCCATACGCCGCAGAATTCTCGCAGCATATGAGGGCATTTTCAATTTTATGGTTTTTTCAGCGTAATGGAATGCAGGCCATAATACCGTGCCTTTGAGGTGTTGGCCCAATGCTGCGGATTCGGCTCCACATCGGCTAGGCCGTAGTAGGGGGAATACACATTCTTTTTGACCCGGATATCGCTGAGCGCCACATCAAAACGCCCCGCGGCCTTCTCCTGCTCAATATAGGCCTCCCGCTCCTGAATCTGCCGGTATGCCTGCGCATTATCCAAATAGGTTTCGCCATACATCACGGCGGCGCCTGCCATACAACTCACAAAAACAAGCGCTTGGATTACCCGCGGCGCCGTCTTGTCCAGACGAATTCCAGCATACAGCGTCCCTGTGGCGACGATCGCGCATGCAACCGAACCAAATGCCGCCCGGGCTGGGAAATACGGCACAAACAGCATGGCATAAACCCCTGCCAGCGCGCCAAGCAGATAGATCCCGCTGAGCAGCATCCTGCGGCACTTTTCCCGCTTGCCCTCCAGGCCGAAAAAATGCAGCAGGGCGAGGCAAACGGCATATAGGGCGAGAACGGGAAGCAGGTAATAAAAAAGCTTGCGGTTGCATACGGTAATGCCGTTCCAAAACCTTTGGAACGCCGTGACAGGCGTGCCAAGATTGCTTTCGAGGCGCACATGGTTGCCCGGCGCGGCAATCATCACCGCAAAGCCTGCGGCCGCGCCCGCCAGCATGCCAACCGCCCACCGGGGGATTTTCCCCTTGGTTGCCCGATTGTAAAGCAAAAACAATCCCATGGTCACGAGGAAAGCCGCGCCGGAGTTTTCATTGGTCCAGCCGGCGACCACCCCGACCGGGATGGAAAGCATCAGCCACCACCAGCTGCCGGCCTCCTGCCGGTCCGCCTGCACATGCAGCCGCAACGGCAGCAACGCGGCCAGCCGCAGGATCGAGCCCCACATATAATTTGCGCTCCCATCTACCCACAGCATGGTCTGCCCATATACCGGGATAAAAAACCACACCATGAGATGCACGCCAAAATACAGCGCCGGGCTGTGCCGACCCATACCCTTGCAGTGCCAGTAGAGCAGCCCTGTGAAGAGAAGATACCCCAGCGTGTTGACCACATTGAACACAGGCTTCCCCCAAAGCAGGAACAGCTGCGTCAGGGAATGCAGAATCAGCCGCCCATTCATCGTATTGTAATGGGTGCGCATGGATCCAAGAATATCAGCGATATGCTCCACCCGCTGATTTGCCGCGCCAAAGATAAAGCGATAGTTAAAATCATCGGCAATCAGTGCCGTTTGCAAGTTAAATGCATAAAAAAAGGCCGCGCAACCAGCGGCAATCGCAACAAAAACCGTGATCCGTAGCCAGCGCTTCTCCTTATATGTAAGCCGCATGCGGCGCATCAAGCCCTGCGGCTCACACCGCTGCGCAGCGGCTGCGGCTGGTATCCGCTCCTTTACCTGCATAAATGCCGGCACACTCCTTCCCCCGCCGATGCGGGATGCTCCTATTTTACCGAAGCGGCCTGCAAAAGTCAACGTTTTCCATGGAATGTGAAAAACGCCCACGCTGTTTTTCCTTTAAAACTGCCTGCGAAACATGGTATCCTCCTGCGTCAGGCTTTCCACGCTTTCGTAGCCCAGGCGGTGCAGAAGCTCCATCACATAGGGGTTGTCAACCGGCGTGCGCACGGGAGCCGCCTCGCCATAATGCGCCACATGAAGCGCGCCCTCCTCCCGCGCAATCAGCCGTTTCGGGCCGCCTACACAGCCGCCCACGCAGCCCATGCCTTCCAAAAAATTGCCCCGAATAGCCCCCTGCATCAATTCATTCAGCATCTGCTTACAGGCGGGCACGCCGTCCGCCTGCCGGGCCCGCAGCGGAATATACCTGCCGGGGCGCAGCCGTTCAAGCGTGGTTTTGACTGCTTCGCTCACGCCGCCGGTATGCGCATAGATACGCCCCGCGCGGGAGGAATGGTCACGCAGATCCTCTTCCATATTCTCCGGATCAACGCCGGCAAAATCAAACACATCCTGTATCTCCTGAAAGGTGAGCACAAAATCGACCGCGTCCGCAATATCGGCCTCCCGCGCCTCCGCCTTTTTGGCAACGCAGGGGCCGATAAACACCGTGACGGCACCGGGGACGAGCTGTTTGACCGCGCGCCCGCAGGCGATCATCGGGGATACGGAGGCGGGAATGTGAGGGGTGAGGCTGCCGTAAACCTTGCGGATCATGGCAATCCAGATCGGGCAGCAGCAGCTCGTCAGCAAAAAATCCTCCTCCGAGCGCACCAGCTCGTCAAAATCGAGCGCCTCTTTCAGTGTGAGGATATCGGCAAACAGCGCCACCTCCACCATGCCTGCAAAGCCCAGCGCCTTAAACGCGGAACGCAGCCTGCCCGGCGTGACCCGCTCGCTGAACTGGCTGACAAACGCGGGCGCGATCAGCGCATAAACCGGCGATGTCTGGGCGGCGACCGCTTCGAGCACAGGAAGGGTTTCTTTACTCTGCGTGAGTTTTTTGGCCTTGCAGGCATCTACGCACAGGCTGCACCCTGTGCAAGCCTCCTGGTCAATTTCAATATTGCCATTTTCATCTCGGCGGATCGCATGAAACGGGCACACGCCCAGGCAGGCGGATTCCTCCTCTTTGCAGTCGCAGGGGGAAAGCCGCCACACCGGGGCATATTGTTTGGGATGGAGCAGGCAGTCAAGCTGGTGCGGGTCGAAATCGAGCTTTTCGACCTCCCGCAGCGCTGCTTCATGCCCGCCCGCAAGCGCGCCGCGCGCAAGCTTTTCATAAAGGGCATAGAAGGTTTCCATAAAAATCATTCATCCTTTCGCAGAGGTCTTTCCCCATCCGGTTGCTCCCAGCGAACAGAACAAGTGCCGCGTGAAAACGCCATTTTCCACACGATTCTTCACTTTTCAAAACCGGCATGCAGCCTTTTGCGCTTAGAGTGTGTTTTCAAATCTGCAATATGCTGAAAAATGGAACGCAAATAGTGGATGACAAGGGATAAAACACACGAATACTTTCTCCGTATTCGGCGTATTTTTGACGCAGGCAGGCGCCATTTTTGTCATTTTGCGGTGGGTGATCGGATTTGAAGACACACTCTAGTATGCCCAACAAGTACAACTTGCTTCATTCGATTCAAATTTCCAATACGAGCATAAGAACCAGGAATACAACCGCTCCCGCCCATGCGATCACCACATCGTCCACCGGATAATCCGGCGCGCCCCGCCCCTGCCGCTTTTCTCGCAGTACGGCAGCAATACTTTTTACAAATAAAATGAAAAACACCAGAAACGTGGGAATTAAAAGATAAGCGGCGTAAACAAACGGATAGCCGATATACCCATACCAGGATGGCAGTGCCCCGGCGGCAAAGCCGAAAAAAGCGGCGATGCAGAGCCAGTAAACCCAACGTGCGCTGGTGCGCAGGCTATGAAACATCGCTAGACTTCTCCTTTCTCTGATTAGCATAGCGCTTGATACGGTCTGGCACGGCCAATTTCCAGCCCGCCTTTTTGCAGGAAACGCACAATTTTCTTCTCTCGCCGCCCTTGTTTAGCCGGGCAGGGAAAACCAGAAATACACGCCGTCCCCCTTGTTATATACGCCGTAGCGCGCCCTGTGCTGATCCAGTATTGCCTTCACTATCGCAAGCCCCATACCGCTGCCGCCATTTTCCCGGGTGCGGGATTCCTCCGCCCGGTAAAAAGCATCCCACAGATAGGGCATATCCTTTGTGGCAACCGGCTCCCCCTGGTTGAATACCTCTACCACGATACGGCGCTTTTCCGGAAAGGCGCGCAGCTTGACCGCTTTCCCCGGCGGTGCGTATTTGACCGCATTGGAGAGAAAATTTCGCAATACCAGCGTGATGCCTTTCTCATCCGCCGTCACGTAGAAATATTCTGGCACATCCATATAAAGGGCAAGGCCTTTCTTTTCTATCATAGGCTGGAAGTCCACGATCTGTTTTCGAATCAGCCAATCGATTGCAAAGCAGGATAGATGCATCGGCAAATGCTGCGTATCAATCCGGGAGAAAGAGAGGATTTGCAGCACCAACGCATCCATGCGCTCCGTTTCGCCAACGATCCCGGTGAGATAGGCCGGGTGCTTTGCCGGGGCGATCCCCTCCTGCATCAGCTCGCTATAGCCACGGATGACGCCGAGCGGCGTTTTCATTTCATGGGCGAGCGCATTGGTAAAATCCCGCTGACGCTGCGCCGCCCGGCTCTGGGCTTGAGAAACCGCCCGGAATTTGCGGGTCAGCAGCGCGATAAAAATGCAGAGATAAAAGAAAAACAGCACAACGAGATAAATCCCGTAATCACTCAGCGCATCATAGAGGGGGTAAGAAACCAGATTGACGGAGAGGTAAAGGGCGGGTTCACCATGTTCTGCAGGCCGCACGCAATCAAGCAGGCTGTATTCCTCCCTGAGCAGATGTTCATCCCCGCTGCTCCATCCGCTCACCACAAAATCCTCCAGCTTGCCCGCACGATATTGTTGATCCGCATTTTGAGCCAATTTTGCCGCCTGCTGAAAAGCGCGAAAGGCGCGCCCGCTCCCCTCCAGATCCGCGATCGCTTTGTATGAATCCAGGTTGCCAAGCAAGAAGGGCTGGAAGCACGTGGTCAACACCATCGGCTCCCCCTGGGTATACCGTTCCGGAGGGGAAAAAACGAGGCTCTTTGTTTCCGTTTTCTGCTCTTTCTCTAAGGTGTCCCAATTCATCTTTTGGTTGGAATACTCCAGCTCAATCCGGGTGGGATAGAGTAAATTGCCCTTCCGGTAGCCTGCAACAGAAGTGACGCTATATTGATTCAAATGCTGAATCAGATCAACCACTACTTCATCCGCAGCGCCGTCGAGTGCAATATAAACAGGGTGCTCCTCCTCTTCCAACAAAAGAGACAGATAATTCCCGCTCACAGCCCGGACGCTATCCACATCCCCCTCATATAGAATCAGGCTCGCATATATCCTTTTTTCGGCAAGCATTTGCACATATTCCTGTAGCATTTGATAATCATCCGGACTATAATCTTCCGCATGATTCTGCTGGTAATATGTAATTTGACTCAGCCTGTTGGCAACCGTCACGCCGACCGATAACGGGCTATAACCATAGTTGTCTCCGCCCGCCTTGTTGAGAATCAACATTGTCCCTGATGTGAGGAACAGCAGCAGCAAAACCAGCGCCGACCTTCGCGTTTCCCGCCAAAAATTCCGGTCCATCCCCAGCCCTCCTCCGTAAAATAGCGGGTGGTGTATTCAGCGCCCCGGCTCCTCCGGCTCAAACCGGTAGCCCATTTTAATCACCGTACGGATCTCTCCGGCCCGCCGGCCGAGCGCCTTGCGCAGCTTTTTGATATGGGTATCCACCGTGCGGATATCCCCGTCATAATCATAGCCCCACACCCGGTTTAACAGCTGCTCGCGCGAGAGCACCAGCCCCCTGTGCTCCATCAGGCACACCAGCAGCTCGTATTCCTTCGGCGTGAGAGCAACCGGGGTTTCATCCACCGATACCTCGCGGCGCTGGTCGTCCACTTGAATGCCGCCCATTTCCAGCACGTGGCCGGCAAGGCCTCTCCCCTTGGCACGCTTGATGAGCGCCAAAGCCTTGGCGTGGAGCACCGGGAGGGAAAACGGCTTCGTCACATAATCATCCGCGCCGAACCCATAGCCGAGCAGCTCGTTTTCCTCCCCGGAGCGCGCAGTCAGAAAAATCACAGGAACGGCGCTCTCCCTGCGCACCGCGCGGCAAACGGATAAGCCGTCGAGCCCCGGCATCATAATATCGAGGAACACAATATCAAAGGCATGTTCCTTCAGCACAGCAAGCGCGCGCTCCCCATTCGGGCAGAGCGTTACATCAAACCCTTTCGCCGCAAAATAATCCCGCAGCATCTCCCGCATCTGCGGCTCATCCTCGGCAACCAAAAGCCGGTATCGCATGAATCCCTCTCCTCCCTGTACCTCCTGATAGCTTGATCGTAACGCAGCTATGTGTATTCTTTGTGTCCTATATGGTTCTTCTTCGAATTAGCACTCGTATCGAATGAGTGCTAAAGTTTACACTTCCGTCATAAATGATATCTATTTTTTTCATAAATACCGGGTATTCTAAAATCAAATCTAGGGACGCCCGGATGAAAGCAGAACATAACAACCAGCAACCAATCATGACGATAGAATTTTCAAAGAAACGGAGCGACCGGCTATGTTTGAATTGATTCCCCTGACCCGCAGCGAGCGGAATATGCTCAAAGAGTTTGACCGCGGCCTTTCCCGGATGGAAAAGGATTTCCGCCGGGAGGAAAAGGAAATTGCCTCCATGCGCACCGATATCATTGAAAAAGAGGATTGCTTCCTTGTGCAGGCGGAGCTGCCCGGCTTTTGCAAGGAAGAGATTGCAATCGATATTGAGGAAGGCCGCCTGACCATCCGCGCCGTGCATCACGATGCGGAGGAAAAATCAAAACACCCATTTATTCGCAGAGAACGCCACTACGGTACCTATGAGCGCAGCTTTGACCTTGCGGGCATTGAGGAGGATGCAATCACCGCCTCCTACCGCCACGGCGTACTGGAGCTGACGCTGCCGAAGGCTGGCGCCAAAAAGCCGGAGAGCCGGCGCATCGACATCGGCTGAATCAAGCGGAGCTGCGAAGGGACCCCCCTGGCCGCTCCGCTTTTTTAAAACGCCGCTGAAACAGGCAAAACCGCCTGAAATGAACACTTCAGGCTGTCCGCAGAGAAGGGAAGGTTATCACAATGAATGCACAAAAATTTACGCAGAAATCTTTGGAGGCCATCGGGCTCGCCCAAGACACCGCCATTGAATACCAAAACATGCAGGTGGAGCAGCAGCACCTGCTCTATGCCCTGCTGACGCAGGAGCAAGGGCTCATCCATGAGCTGCTCGTGAAAATGAAGGTCGATACCCAGGCCATGCTGTCGGATCTCACCTTCCAGCTCGCCAACATTCCCAAGGTGACGGGCACGGGCCGGGAGGCCGACAAAATCTATGTGGCGCAGGATGTAGACCGGGCGCTGAACGCGGCCGAAAAAATTGCCGCCAACATGAAGGATGAGTTTGTCTCCGTGGAGCACCTCTTCCTCTCTCTGCTCGACAACGCCAACGATAAATTAAAGCAGCTCTTTAAGGACTATCATATCACAAAGGATGCTTTTTTGAAAATCCTGATGGGCGTGCGCGGCGCAACGCGCGTGACGACCAATACGCCGGAGGATACCTACGACGCGCTGAAAAAATACGGCGACGATCTCGTAGAGCGCGCGCGCAGCAAAAAGCTCGACCCCGTGATCGGCCGCGATGAGGAGATCCGCAACGTCATCCGCATCCTTTCGCGCAAAACGAAAAACAACCCCGTGCTCATCGGCGAGCCGGGCGTAGGCAAAACGGCGATCGCAGAAGGGCTTGCCCAGCGGATTGTGCGAGGCGACGTACCGCACAGCTTGCAGGATAAAACGATCTTCTCCCTCGATATGGGCGCTCTGATCGCGGGCGCCAAATACCGCGGCGAGTTTGAGGAGCGGCTGAAAGCCGTGCTCAACGAAGTGAAAAAGAGCGAAGGCAAAATCATCCTCTTCATCGATGAGCTGCATACGATCGTGGGCGCGGGCAAAACTGAGGGCTCCATGGATGCGGGCAACCTGTTAAAGCCCATGCTTGCGCGCGGCGAGCTGCACTGCATCGGCGCAACGACGCTCAACGAATACCATCAATATATTGAGAAAGACCCCGCGCTGGAGCGCCGCTTCCAGCCCGTGATGGTCGACGAGCCGACGGTGGAGGATACCATTGCCATCCTGCGCGGCCTGAAGGAGCGCTTTGAGGTGTTCCACGGCGTTAAAATCCAGGATCAGGCCCTCATCGCCGCCGCAACGCTTTCCAACCGCTATATTACCGACCGCTTCCTGCCCGATAAGGCGATCGACCTCGTTGACGAGGCCTGCGCCATGATCCGTACGGAGATCGACTCCATGCCCATGGAGCTTGATGTGATTCAGCGCAAGATCATCCAGCTTGAAATTGAAGAAGCTGCGCTGAAAAAGGAGAAGGATGCGCTCTCGCTCGAACACCTCTCCGAAATCCGCAAAGAGCTAGCGGAGATGCGTGAGCAGTTCAATTCGCTCAAGGCGAAATGGGATAATGAGAAGGCCTCCATTGGCAAGGTGCAGAAGCTGCGCGAGCAGCTCGAACAGCTCAACGCCGATATTGAGCGGGCGGAGCAGGCCTATGACCTGAACAAGGCCGCGGAGCTCAAATACGGCAAGCTGCCCGAATTGCAGAAAAAGCTAGAGGAAGAAGAGAAGCGCACGCAGGAGAAGGAGCACCGGGACAGCCTGCTGCGCGATAAAGTGACCGAAGAAGAGATCGCCCGCATTGTGGAGCGCTGGACGGGCATCCCCGTCTCCCGCCTGATGGAGGGCGAGCGCGAGAAGCTGCTGCATCTGGAGGATATCCTCCACGAGCGCGTGATCGGCCAGAATGAAGCCGTTACCAAGGTGACGGAAGCCATCATCCGCTCCCGCGCTGGCATTCAGGACCCCAACCGTCCGATCGGCTCCTTTTTGTTCCTCGGCCCCACGGGCGTGGGCAAAACAGAGCTTGCAAAGGCGCTGGCGGAATGCCTGTTTGACGACGAGCACAACATTGTGCGCATTGATATGACCGAATACATGGAGAAGTTCTCCGTCTCCCGCCTAATCGGCGCGCCGCCCGGATATGTGGGCTATGAAGAGGGCGGCCAGCTCACCGAGGCCGTCCGCCGCAAGCCCTACAGCGTGATCCTGTTCGACGAAATCGAGAAGGCGCACCCGGATGTGTTCAATATTCTGTTGCAGGTGCTTGACGACGGCCGCATTACGGACTCCCAGGGCCGCACGGTGGATTTTAAAAATACGATCATCATCCTCACCTCCAACCTCGGCTCCTCTGCCCTGCTCGACGGCATTGAGCCGGATGGCGAGATCAGCGCCGCCGCAAAGGCAGAGGTAAGCGACCTGCTGCGCCGCTCCTTCCGGCCGGAATTTCTCAACCGGCTCGACGAGATCGTTTTCTACAAGCCGTTGAGCAAAGACGACATCCGCAAGATCGTCGATTTGCAGATCAAGGACCTCAACCGCAGGCTCAGCGACCGGCAGATCTCCTGCAAGGTGACAAGCGCCGCGAAGGATTTCATCGTGGAAAACGGCTACGACCCGGTTTACGGCGCAAGGCCGCTCAAGCGCTTCATCCAAAAGCATGTGGAAACCCTAATCGGCCGCCGGATCATCTCCGACGATCTCATGCCGAACACCGTGCTTGTGGTTGACAGCGATGCAGACGGCCTGACCGTTACTAAAAAAGAATAATCGGCACACTTCACTTGCCCAATGAAGCATAACTGCCTGGGAGACGGTGTACACCGTCTCCCAGGCAGTTTCGTTTTTTTGCATGCAACTCCATTCAAAATTGAAGGGTTACCTTGTGATAGCCAATTCCCGTATCCAGAAGCAGGCGGGCAGCATGGCCCTCCTCCCGCTCCACACGGTAGCTGCCATCCGCTTCAATGCTTTGGAATGGGCGCGGCAGGTAGATGGCGGTCGGAACCGAATAGGTCTTTTCCTGCTCATACTCCAGTGTGAACAGGCGCTTCTCCCTGTCATAACAAAAAGACTGGATATGGCCTGTGACCGCCTGCGGATAGGGGCGCGAAAGCAAATCCATGAGCGGGCGGTTGAGCTTCTCCGTGGCGTAGGCCCAATATGTCTGGCTCCATAGATTGCGGTCGAACAGATCCAGCAGATGCGCCAGGTGCGGAATTTCCTCCGCCTTGCCGTCGCCCGCGCCCCATTCGCCCACCAGCACCGGGCAATTCAGGCGCTCCTGTGTGCGCAGGTGCTCTTCATAAATCACATCGACCCGGTTGTTACTGGCTCCCTGATAGGCATCCGTGTCCACTGTCAGGTCATAACCGTGCGGCGTAAAGGCAAACTGCGGCTCTGCCTTGCCATCCCGATAAATCAGGCGTGGCGTGGAGCAGGGAATGCCAAGGTTGGAATAATAGCAATTTTCCATCAACATGATGCCGCGCGGCGTGATTTCACGCACCGCAGCGGCTGCCTTTTGGAAAAAGGGCGCATACACCTGCGTATCAAATTGCCGGATCAACTCCGCGCCGCTCATAACAACCTCTTTAAAAATCGCCTTATCCTCTGCCACTTCCAGCAGCTCCGCCAGCTGCGCCGGGTCTCCTAACACCCCGGCGAGCTCCAAAACCTGCACGGCTTTGCCCGTTTTTCTGCCCAGCACCTCGCACATTTTCTGAATGATCGTCCAGAATACCGTTCCGCCTGGAGAACCGGGAAACGGCTCGTTGAGCAGATCAAACCCAAACAGGTTCGGGCAATCCGCAAAAAAGGCGGCGACGTGCTGCCACATAGCGGTAAAATGGTCCATTAAGCCGATGCCATCCGGCGCCTTGGCATTGGCCCAGAAGTTATCATACGCCGTATGGACGGCTTCGCCGGTGAAATACCCCTCCGCCCAAACAAAAAGCTTCTCTTCAAACTCTGCCCCCTCCGCAAGCGTCGCCCAGCCGGGCGCACCGTCGCCATACAGATCGCTGTAAAGATCCTGATGCATATCCAAATAGATATAAATCCCATGCTTTGCACACAAATCTGCATACGCTCTGATTTTGCGGAGATAGTTGTCATCATATACGCCGGGCTGCGGCTCCACCGCGGCCCAAATCAGGCCCAGCCGCACGATATTGATGCCGCGCCGCGCCAATGTTTCAATTTCATAAGGAGCCCATGTAGGGAGATAGCTGCGCACCGGCCTGCGCCCTGTATCCGGATCGTCATCGTTTTTATACACCAGATTAACCCCGTTAAAAATACGTTCGCGGCCGAATTCATCGATAAAGCAGCGCCCCTGCACCATGATTTTTTCCATAAAAAAGGCTTCCTCTCTCTGTTTTTTCATGTTTTATTACTTATTAGTATAGAAGAGAAGGCTGCCGTTGTCCATGTACATTTCGGCACAAAAAAAGATTGTTGCAAATCGATACCAACCGGTTTGCAACAATCTTTTTGCTATTTTGACCCGTCAGATGAAAATCTTCGCGATCAGCTTTGCAATATGTAGGAACGCCTTCGTAATCCAAGCTGCCATTTCAGGGCACCTCCTTCTCTCTCAAGCAGTTGTTTGAATTGCATTGAGTTTGTTATCTGCTTGTCTTTATTATAGCAGAAGAATTTCAAAAATCAAGGCTTATTAAATATTTTTTAAAGTTTCCGTAGACGTTTTTCATGCATAATAACAAACATTCAACAAATTGAAACAACTTTTTTGAATGATTATTCTATAGAAATCTTAATCAATATTTGATATCCCATCAGCCCATTTTTATGTTGGTATGGTCATGAGAAGACAAACTGGCTATCATCATTTACAAAAAACGCGAATCATCATGTATCCATACGGACTAATCCCACCGGTTAATCAAAAAAAACCGCAAACCATTCTACCGGTTTGCGGGTTTTCTTTCGCGTTCGCGTGATTCGATTAGAAAATCAACCTGAAAAGCGGCCTCAACACATGCTGATAAAGCTCTCGGAAGAAACGATACGTCTGAAGCATCTTCTACACCTCCTCATTTTACAAACAACCTAGCCCATAGGCTTGCATTGCTTCTTATTTCCATTTTAACTGAAGCTCCAAAAAAGTCAAGATAAATCCACAAAAAAAAAACAATAAATGCTATCTTTTTATTAATACAAATAAAAATCCGGCCTGAATTGCAACATTTCTGCAATCCAGGCCGGGATGCTCCACAATTCAGATATTGCGCCTCAGTTCAGCCGCAGGAAGCTGCGCGCCGGGATGGTAACGCCGTTGACCGTTGCTTCCGCATCGCCGTAATTCACATAGACCAGCGAGGAAGAATCATACTCTGTGCAGTAAACATTCTCCTGCACCATGCTGTGCTTCGTCATACGGGCGCCGCGCAAATCCGCCAGAGCCTGATCCGCCTGCTTATAATAATCTGCCGCCTGCGCAAGGGAGCCGACATAGTAAACCTCCGGCGCGTCCTTTGCGCCCTCTTTCGCCTTTAGCTCCTCATAAGACCAGGTGAAGCTGGGGCAGGCGCCGTATTCAATGGAACGAAGCATCTGCGTTTCTGGATCCTCCGCAAGGTTGATCGAAGCGCCTGAATAATCCATCATTCCATGCAGGAGCATCTGCACAAACGGAATCGTTTCATAAGCGGCATCCTGCGTGACGGCGGAAGTGAGTGGCAGATTCGTAACAATATCTGCATTTTTCAGCAGATAGAAGTTGCCCGTATCGACCATCAGCTTCCGGTTGGCGCCGATGGATTCGCCCTGTTTGGCAAGCTGCTGCGCAGCCGCCTGCCTGCTTGTAAACTCCTTGTTGAAGTTGGAATACAAAAGCCGCCCGGCATCACCGATGCAATAGCCAGTCAGGGTAACTTTCCTGGTATTTATCATAAATTCACGCGCTGCGGCCTCCAACGACTTCAGGCTTCGCAGCTCACGCTGGAAGGATGGTGGGCCAACATAGGCAGCAAAAGGATTCTCCTTTGCAGCCGTAATCGCCTCCCCCTTGATCCCATAGGCGGTATTGCCCGCAGAAAAGGAATCGCGCAGATTGGTAGAAAGCAGGTCCGCCGCTAAAAACAGCTGCAGCTTCTGGATGGACATGCTCTCATAGAGATCATTAAACCGCATCTTGCCGCCCAACGAAATCAAGAGCTTGGCGTCTGTGGCCTGCTTCTGGTTAAAGCCCCCTGTCAAAGCACCTTGATAGCAGAGGTTGATTTGATCGATCCCTTTTGCCTTCATCTGCACCAGCAGATCTTCCGCCTGCTCAAAAGTGGCAAGCTTTTCGGAAGTGCTCAGACGGCCATCCTTTTTCGGCATGCTGCCGGTCAGGTTCAGCGTCAGCGGCAGGTCCCCCGTTGCCTCCACCGTCCGGGTGGAGAGCACCGCATCCCGAATCAATTGCTCCCGCACGGCCAGCGCCATGCCGGAATAGGAGGCGTTATCGCCGGAGAGGAAGCGATAGCAGAGCTTTAGGCTGCCGTCATAGCCTGCCGTGCCAACATACTGCGCAATCCCATCCTCCGTTTTTTCCTGTGCAAACGGGGTGATTGCAAACTGCGCGCCAACCTGATAATAGCCGGTTTCTCCCCCGGCACGCCCGGCGTTGATTGTCGCCAGCGCATCCCCCTGCTCAATGAGCACGGCAAACGCGCTGGAGCCCTGTTTCACGCCAAATGCAGGCACCAGGGCGGAATAAACGCCCTCCTGCGCGGGCAAAGCCGCATCCTGGCCATAAACCGCAAAGTGCAGGGTATCCTGATTTTTGGTTTCCCGGCCTGTCCGGAGTAACGCGCCGCTTCCATCCGGCACCAACAGAAAATCCTCCGCCGCACCCTTTTCGGAAGCGCCGAAATACTCAAGCAACCCTAGCTTCAGCACTTTGGCCTCACTCTTTGCCTCAGCGAGAGGCTTACAATCTACTTGTGCAAAAAAGCTGCCATCCTGCAAGGTATAAGTCACCGAAACATCAAAGGCGATATCTGCTGCCGACCGGTCCCCCACCGCCTTCTTTGCCGTTTTTTCATCGGCGGCGATCACATAGGAAACCTTCAGGCCGCTATCCGTCAGCTCATAGGAGGCGGTGCCGAAGGCCACGCTGTTATCCTGGCTGTTGAGGGAATACTGCTTCCCGCCCTGGAGCACCTCAAGGGATACCACCGCGGCGTGGTTTTCCTCCTTGCCGTTATCCTGCTGCGGCAGAGCATACCACATTTTATTTTGGGAGGTTTCCTTCACCGCCACCGCATAGGTCGTCTCATCGATATACAGCTCAATCAGGCCGGATTGTGCAATCCGTTTGAGCGATGTGGAAGCGGTGTGCAGCTCGTGCCCAGCCTGAACTGGCGCTACCGTCTGCACCTCCTTCTCCTGATACACCGTGCGCGTAACGGTTTTTTCCACCCTCCTGCCGCATGCCGTCAGGGAAAGCAGCAAACTGCCTGCCAGCGCCGCGCAGGCCGCCCGTTTCCAGATTTTGAACCCACCCCGCGCCTTTGGGGCCGAATGTAATAAATCAAAAAGCTTCATAGCCATTTCTCCTTTTGGTCGGCATCAACACCTACAAGATCAAAATTCTGCCTTTATCGGAAGGCACACGCAGCCGCCCGGCAATCCGTTATCCCTCCGGCGCAGGCTGCGAACCGGATGGAAACTCCTTCTCATACCGGCAAAGGCAATCCAAAATGATCTGCTGCGCGGTCTGCGCACCCTTCACGCTTTCCAACGCGGTTGCCTTTCCCTCCAGCGTTTTATAAACGGAGAAGAAATGCGTCATCTCTGTAGAAACATGTTCCGGCAACGCGCCGATATCCCGGTAGCCGTTATACGTCGGGTCGTCAAAGGGGATTGCAATGATCTTCTCATCCTTATAGCCCTCATCCTCCATGATAATCACGCCGATGGGGTAGCAGGTGACGAGCGTCATCGGAACGACCTGTTCCGAGCAAAGCACCAGCACATCCAGCGGATCGTGGTCGGCGGCATAGGTGCGCGGGATGAAGCCATAGTTCGCCGGATAGTGCGTGGAGGTATACAGGATACGATCCATGCGCAGAAGGCCCGTCTCCTTATCCATTTCATACTTTACCTTGCTGCCCTTGGGGATTTCGATCACCGCTGTAAAGCGCTCCGGGCGGATGCGCTCCGCGGATATATCATGCCAAATATTCAACTTCCATTCCTCCACTCCGGTTCAGGAAAGCCGCAGGCCCATCACAAGAGCCCCCGCTACCGTTCCTATTTTTTGAAAGCCGTATTTTTGATAGAAATTCACGCCCTTTTGATTGGTTGAGCCAACACTTAACATCAGCCCCTTCACATTTTGCCCGGCCAAGCAAGCAGCCAGTGTATCCACAAGCCGATGCCCAATGCCCATACGCTGGTAAGCATCCAGAATATCAATATGCATATGTGCCGGGTAACGCTCCGCATAGCGGCCCGTCAACCCTACCTCCGCCCGTGCCGCTACGGCGCGCCATACGCTGAGCGCGCGGATGCGGGGAAGATAACGCTCCAGAAACCGCCGCCGGTAGGCATGATATTCTTTTGCACACAGAATATAGCCGATGGGCGTATCCGTTTCATCCACTGCCACAAAGCAGGCGTCCGGCTCCTGCTCCAGATAATAATCGCAATATTGCAGCAAAAGCAGCTCCTTCTGCCGCTGTGTTTTCACCGGCAGGCCGCTCGTTGCAATGCAGATGCCACGCACCGCCTGCTGATCCTTCTCCTGATAAGGGCGAATCCCGATCTGCTTCGCGCGTGCTTCACTCCCCATCGTCAGGCCTCCCCGCCCAAATACCGCACCATATCAACATGCGGGATATGAACATCCATATAAACAGGCTCGCCACAGGTGTGAAAGCCAAATTTTTCATAAAACCCCTGCGCTTGCACCTGAGCGCCGATGTGAAGCTCATGCGCGCCCAGCTCCTCTGCTTTTTTCAGGAGCTCTTCCATCAGGCGTGCGCCAAGATGCTGCTTGCGGTATTCCCGCAGCACGGCAATCCGCCCGGGCTTCAGCACGCCGGGAGAGAGCGTGACCAAACGCGCCGCCGCCACAGGCGTCTCCCCGTCGAACAAGGTGAGGTGCCACGCGCCGCTATCCAGCTCGTCGAATTCCAGCTCTTTCGGATAACCCTGCTCCGCCACAAACACTGCCAAACGCACTTGAGCCTCCGGGCTATATGCCTCTCCGGGCGCGCTCCACTTTGCTTCGATCAAACAAACACTCCCCCGCCATCTGAAATAGCTCCGCCCCTATCAGGCCGAAGCGGTATCGATCTGCTTGCTGCTAGTATAGCATACCGCCGGGCGCGCTTCAAGAAAAAACGCTCCCGCACGCGGAAGAATCCACACACAGGAGCGTTTCAGCGATTCAATCAGTATTCTCCTTGGAATCCTGCAAAAATTCCTTTGCAGCACGAATGGCAATATATTCCAGATCCTCCCGGCAATATCGCCCGATTTCATGCGGCGGCCGTTTGCGATAATTCGCCTCATAAATCCGCACGAGCCCCATCTGGCACGCCAGTGTGGAGCGATCCCCCTGAATTCCCCCGGCAATTGCGATCACCGGCGTGTGCGGCGCATGTTTTGCCACGCCCCAAGGCACTTTCCCCTGCATGCTTTGCGCATCGATGCGGCCTTCCCCGGTGATGACGAGCGCAGAACGCAGGGCGAGCGCATCGAACCCTGTTTCGCGCAGCAATGTTTCCACCCCGCCAGCCAAATGCGCGCCGAGCATGGCATACAGGCCGCCCGCAAGGCCGCCCGCCGCGCCCGCGCCCGCAAGGCTCCGGATATCGCGGCCCGTATAGCGCAGCACCGTCTGCGCAAAGGCTCTGAGCGCGTTATCCAGCGTTTGCACCTGCTTGGGCAACGCGCCCTTCTGCGGGGCAAACACAAACGCCGCCCCCTGCGCGCCATACAACGGGCTTTTCACATCGCATAAAACGGTTACATCCGCTTCCCGAAGCCGCTCATCGAGCCCATCCAGATGGATGCAGGCCACCCTGCCCAACCCGCAGCCCATGGGCGGCACCTCCTCGCCCGTTTTATCCGTAAAGCGGGCGCCAAGCGCCGTCAGGCAGCCAATTCCACCGTCCGTCGTCGCACTGCCGCCCGCCCCGATGCGAATTTTGCGGCAGCCGGCATCCAGCGCGGCGCGGATCAGCTCCCCCACGCCGAAGGTTGTGGTATACATGGGGTTCGCATCCTTCCCGGCGAGCGGAAGGCCGGAGGCCGCTGCCATTTCAAGAATGGCCGTGCCATCCTTCAAAATGCCGAAGGAAGCGTCGTGCATGGCAAACAGCGGGCCGTGCACCCGCACGGTTTTGCGCGCTCCTCCCAAGGCGGCCAGAAAGGCGTCTACCGTCCCCTCCCCGCCATCCGCCATGGGAAGACAGGAGATTTCAAGCGCCGGATCTACCTGTAGGAACGCTTTGCGGATAATGCGGCACACCTCTGCGGCGGTCATAGTACCCTTAAAAGAATCCGGAGCAATCAGAATCCGTCTTTTTTGATCCTGCATCAACTGCCATCCCCCCTGACAAAATGGCATATGGAGAAGGGAGAGCTGCAACGCTCCCTCCCTTCCATTTGCTACCATCAGGATAGCATACTATTAAAAATTGCGCAAGGACAATTTTCCCGTTGATACGGCAAAATGATACAAAGGCTTGAAAAGCCTGCGGGGGCTGCTGCAAAATGAAAACCACGTTGCAGCAGCCCCCATCTTTGACTGATCGCCCAAACAGAAAACTCAGGAAACCGTCACCGGGCATGTAATGGGCGCGCTCTCCTTGCCGAAGGACTCCTGCGCGTAGATCGTTGCCGTATAGCTGCCCGCAGGCGCCGATTTCAGCGCGTCCGCAAGATTCAGCTGCACCGTTTTTGCCATTTTGCCGATCCCCGCATAGAAATCGCTGATATAAATCAGCTCCTCCTTCTGATCTTCCCCTTCGCCGAAGGAGACTGCTTTTCCGTTGGAATCAGAAAGCGTGATGCGGTAAGAATGAACGAAATCCTCATGCACAGCCGCAGGGAAGGTCAGCAGCTGCCGCTCCCCTTCCTTGCTGAAGGCGGCCTTTGCATCCTGCGGCCAGGTAGGCGCTTTGCGCTGCTGCGCGCGTGCCTGAGTGGTATAAGAAAACTGCGTTTGATCGATTGGGAGCGGAATCACCCAAGGCTCCTTCTCCTCCTGGCCGCTTAATACGCCATAGCGGCGGATGGTGATCTGATTGTCCGCAATCTCCATCATCATGCACATGGGGTTCGCCTCCACATCGCCCGGCTCCTCCAGCAGCGCGCCTTCCTCAAAATCCGTATAGGAGAGGGACTGCGTATTGATCGCCGTATAAGAGGTTTGCGAAATGGAGCGTTCATCAAGGATGGAAGCGTGCGTATGCCCTGAAATGGAGATCACCTGCGGATATTTCGCAAACAGCGCATCCAGCTTAGAGTCGCCATAGTCGTCGCTGGTGTAGACCGTATCCTTCGGGTTGTTGTGCGTGATCACAAAAACAGGCCGGTCGGGCGCGGCGGCAATTGCCTTTTGAATCTCCTCCTCGGCCCATTCGAGCTTGCCCTCATAGGCATCGTCCTTCATGCTGCCGTTGACCGGGCTCAGGCCGATGAAATGGTAGCCATTGAGCACCTTGTGGGACCATGGCGATTCGCCGGTATACTTCTCCATCCGGCGGCGCATCTTGCCTTTGAAGGGAATCTCCCAGCACTTGACGAAATCGCTGAGCCAATAATCGTGGTTACCCATGATGAACAGCTTCATTGGGCTGCTGCCATCCGGGTAAACGCCCTCATAAATATCCTTAAAATTTTGATAAGCATCCGCCAGGCCTACATCCGTGTAGTCGCCCGCATGGATGAGCATATGGATCTCCCTGTGCTTGAGCAGCTCCAACGCACTTTTAAGATAGCCGTCATAAACGTCAGATCCACCTTTTTCGGCCAGCTGGGTATCGCTGATGATCCCCACGCGCAAAACTTGTGTATCCACTGTTTTTTCCTCCTGCACCGGCTTCGGCGAGCAGCCTCCCATTCCCGCACAAAGGAGGCCGGCGAGCGTGAGACTGATCAGCCTAACCAGTCTGGTTCCGGCAATCCGTTTTTTCTTCATTTGTTTCTTCCCCATTCCATGCTATTGGCAGCATGACTGAACGGCTTGCTTATATTCGTCGTAGGTCATGAATAAATTCAAAATCTGAACCAGCGCATTGGAAGAAAGGTGCTCCGGCAGATGAAGCTGCGAAAGCAGCTTTTTCTTTAGCGCCTTGCTGTTTGGGCGGCCGCTCAGGCCATCCTCATATAGGTCGTTTTTCGTAATTTTACGCCCGGGCTCTGCCGCCTCTTCGCAGGTAACGCCCGCGCGCTCCAGGCTCTCCATCAGGGTTTTGGAGGGGATGCCCTCCACGCCCAGCTTCCCCTCCTGCGAGGGCGCGCTTTTGCGCTTCTCCTTGCCGATGATATCCGGGATATAGGCGTGGATCACCTTATCCTGCGGCAGGCTCCCGCCGATGTAAGAGCGAATTTTAAAGCCCGCAGAATCACTGTCCGTGAGGATAACAATCCCTCTGGTTTGCGCCAGGCGGCGGATCAGCGCCATCTTTTCTTTATTTTTAAAGATACCAAACCCGTCGGTTTGAATAATCACGGTGTCGAGCAGGGAGGAGAGCTTGATTTTATCATACTTCCCCTCCACGATCACCGCCTGTTTGATACGGATCATGAGTTAGGACCATCCTTTTTTCTGAACCTTTGCATCAGTGGGTAAGGGCAACTGCGAACGTTTCCCTCATCCACCGGCGTTTTGCTTGGTGATGCATTGCAGCCGGAGCATCGCCTCTTCCAGCACGAGCCGTTTCTCCGCCCGCGTGCTTTTGAGCGCCTCATCCGCTTCGCTTAACACATCGAGGCACGCCCCCAGCTGGGCAAGCGTCAGGCGGGAGGCATCCTGCGCGGCGTACCGCAGCCGGAACTCCCGGCCTTTGTAATTAAATGCCTGCGCCACGGCCTCCGCACGCTCCCCGGAGGAGAGCGCCGCCTTGGCGCGGTACATATCGACATAGGAGGAAATCAGCGCGCCGGCGATCATCACCGGTTCCGTTTTCTGCGCAAACAGCGTATCCAGCATCCCGTATGCATCGGCGTATTTGCCGCGCAGGAGCGCTTTGACCATATCAAAGGCCGTTGCCTCCACGCTTTTGATGCACACGGCATCAATATCCCTGGGCGTAATCTCCCGCCCCGCCGCATAGGCGCAGAGCTTATCGAGCTCGTTAATCAGGAGGTTCAAATCGCTGCCGGAAAAGGCGACCAGGTAGGAGGCCGACTCCGGCGGCAGGCTTCCGCCGCGCTTTTTCGCGCTCGCGCAAAGCTGGCGCGTAAGCTCTGCGCTGGTGCGGCGGCTGAGATGGACGGCGGCGCCGCTCTTTGCAAACAGCTTGATGAGCCCCTGCCAATCCTTATTCTGCTTGGGGGAAACCTCGACCGTATCCATCCAGAACACCACGGAACACGTGCCCGGCGGATCGGAGAGAAATGCCTCCAGCTTCTCCCGCTGCGCACCTTTGAGCGCCTTCAGGTCGAAATCCCGCACGAGCACACAGGTGCGCTCCGCCATCATGGGCAGCTGCTCCGCCGCGTCGGCAATTTCGTCAAAGGAGGTTTCTTTGCCCTCCAGCTTGTGCAGATTGAAGGTTTCAAACCCCTCGGCAACTGATTTTTCCGCAATCAGCCCCGCGTAATACTGCTTTAGAAACGCCTCTTCCCCATATAGCAGATATACGGGGGCAAACATGCCGTTCGTGATCTGCTTTTTGAGCTCTTTCTCCGTTAGTTCCGCCATCGTCCAACCCTCCTTGGGTCTCGGCGCCTCAAGGCAGCCGTTTGATATCCAGCGTTTTTGCGCCATCCGCCCGGATGCGCAGCGCGCCTTTTCCGCCTGTGGCGAAGGCCTTTCTGCCATTTTGGGCGTGTGCGCGCGCCGTGTTCCATACACGGTCGCCCTCACCGGAAAACAGCGTCACCCCCGCGTGAAGGCCTTCCGGCTCCTGCACGCGGCAAAAGGCCACCGGCGCGGAGCTCCAACCTTCCGGCAGCCGGGAGAGCTCGCCGCCCGGGCAGAAGGAGAAGAAAAAACGCTGCGTTCCAATCTCCAACAGGGCGCAGGAAAGCGCACCCTGCGTGATATATTCCAGCGTAACGTCGCCCCACAGCCGCACCCGGCCCACTCCCGCGACCACCGCATGCGTGCCATTGGGCAGGCCATCCACTGCTTCCGCGCAAACAACCGTTTGAGCCGGAATGCTCTCCAAAAGCTGCCCGGCGGCGGAGGCCTCCGTCTGCGCGGCACGGGGCAAAAACAAGAGGTCCAGCGCAGTCACATTTTGCGATTGCAGCACAGCGGATACCTGTGCCGCAGCGTCGTAATCGCCGCCGCACCCGATCACGGCGGCCCTGCGCCCGCGGGTGAGCACGATTGCCGTGCCGTTGCCCACATCCGCCATTGTGATGGCCGTCAGGTTACGGCCCATGAGGGTGTAAGCAAAAACGCCCGCCAAAAGCGCAAAGGCAGAGCAGAGCGCCGCCAGCCGGGCGAGGTGCTGCGTCCGGTTCCGGTCAAGCAATACGATTGCCAACAGCACTACCGTGCCCGCAAGCCACAGCGCCGAAGCGCCCGGTTCCAGCGAAACGCTTGCGAACGGAAGCTTCGAAAGCAATGCCGTTCCGCCCAGCAGATATTGGGAAAGCAGGCCGCCGATCAATGCAAACGGATAGGCGAGGAACGAAAAAATCCACGCATGCGAAAGCGCCGCGCACAGGCCCGCGCAAAGCATCGCCGCCCCGCCCGCATTGACAAACAAGAGGTTCGCGAGCGGCGCGATCAGAGAAACCTGCCCAAACGAAAGGATGCTCACCGGCAACGTAAACACAATAGCGGCGAGCGTAACCGCCAAAAGCTCCGCCACCCCCTTGCAGGCTTTGCGCAGGAGCCCGGCAGGCATATGCTGCGCCGGGCGCTCAAGCACACGCGCGAAGGGCTTTTGCAGCAGCAGAATCCCGGCGGTCGCGCTGAAGGAGAGCAGCATGCCGAGATCCGCCGCAGCAAAGGGATTGGCAAATAAAATCACCAGCGCCGCAAGGCCGAGAGAATTAAGGGAATCCGGCTCCCGCCGCAAGAGAAAACCGCCCAGATACAAAAGCATCATAATCCCCGCCCGCGTGACAGACGGGGAAAACCCGGCGAGACCCATGAAAAACAAGACAAATCCCATTGAGCAGGCAGCCGACACACGGCGGCTCCATTTCAGCTTTTGCAGCATGCGAAAAAGAAACATCGCCCACAACGACGTATGTAGGCCCGATACCGCCAGCAGATGCGAAACGCCGCAGGTGCGGAAATCCTGGATGACCTTTTCCGAAACAGGGGCCGTCTCCCCCAGCAGCATCCCGCCTAAAAGCTTCCCCTCTTCCCCCGGCAGATACCGGTTGAGAGCGGCCAGCATCCCTTTTCGCAGTTCCAACAGGCGGCAGGCAAGAGAAACATTTTCCCGCGGCGTCACCGTGACGGGCTCATAGGTGCTGCCGCGCAGAAAAATCCCCTTCGCCCGGTAAGAGCGGCGGGCAGCCTCGCTTTCGCCCAGCGCGTCGATCCGCAGGGTTGCCTCTACCGTATCATACGGCTCGGCGGGAAGCGGCGTTTTCCCGGAATAGCGCAGCCGAAAGCGCACCTTTTCCCCGCCCGCCTGCGTCACGAGCAGAATGGTATAATACCTGCCGTTGCGGCTTTCCGTCAGGGAAACCACCTGCGCGGTGACCGGCAGCGTTTTCTCCGCAAAGGATGCGACCGGCTCCAGCACAAACTTTGCCTGCACCCCAAAGAGCAGGCTGGCCGCCAGTACGGCAAGGCAGAGCGCCTGAAGCAGCCGCTCCCTGCGTGCCCTCGGAATACAGAGCAACAGGAGCAGAAGGCAGAGGGACACAAGCCCTCCCGCAATCGCGGCCTGCAGGCCGTATATGCAGAAGAGGATCAGCGCGCTGAAAAACGACAAGCCCACCCAGGCCATCGGCCGCTTCATCCGCCATCAGCTCCCGTCCGGTTCCAACAAAGCGTTTCCGTTTATTTAAAAAAGAGCGGCAGTTCTTCCAGGAAGATGATATCCTCCCGTTTCGCCGCGTCGCCCTCGGCGAGCACGGCGGCCTTGCCGACAATCTGCGCATCGAATTTTGCGAGCAGCGCCTCCACAGCGGAGAGGGATTCCCCGGTGCTGATCACATCGTCGAGAATCAGCACGCGCTTACCGCGCATGCGCTCGCCCTCCGCCTCATCGAGGAAGAGCGTCTGCATTGAATCCGTCGTGATGGAGCGCACATGCACGGAAACCGGGTTTTTCATATAAAGCTTCGCGCCCTTGCGCGCAATGATATAGGGCTTGCCGCTCTGGCGGGAAAGCTCATAAGCCAGGGGGATGCCCTTGGCCTCAGGCGTAAGGATATAATCAAACGCCGGGCACTTTTGAAGTAGCTCCGCGCAGGCCGCGACCGTCATCTCCACATCGCCAAAAATGATAAAGGCCGCGATATCCAGCTTGTCGTTCACCGGGCAGAGCGGCAGTTCCCGCTCAAGGCCCGCAATCTTCATGCGGTAGGTTTCAGCCATTGTTATCTTCTCCTTCTCGCCGGAATCCCGGCACATATTCGATCAGCCCGCGGGCCAGGTGAATTCCCGGCCGCCCATGAGGTGAAAATGCAGGTGCTTGACCGTTTGCCCCGCGATATCGCCGCAGTTATTGACCACGCGGAAGCCCTCTTCCAGCCCCAGCTCTTTGGCGAGCTTTGCGATCACCTCAAAGATATGCGCAACCACCGCGCTGTTTTCCGGCGTGATCACCGCAGCGGATGGGATATGCTCCTTGGGGATAATCAGCACATGCACAGGCGCCTGCGGCTCCACATCGTAAAACGCGCAGACCGTGTCATCCTCATAAACCTTTTTCGATGGGATTTCTCCACTGAGAATTTTGCAAAAGATACAGTCCATAAACGTCCATCCTTTCTATCATTATATCAAATTGATTCAGGGGAATGTCATCAAGCCTTCAGCATCCCGGCAAGCGCGCCGGGCGCGGCTGCCAGTGCCGCATCCACTTTGGAAACATCCTTGCCGCCCGCCATGGCCGCATCCGGCTTGCCGCCGCCGGAGCCACCCGCCGCCTTCGCCACCGCGCGCACCAGATTGCCCGCGTGCGCACCCGCCTGTACAGCGCCCTTGGCGCAGGAGGCAGCGAAGTTGACAGAGCCTTTTTCCGTTTGTACTGCCGCGAGAACACAGACGATCGTTTCCGCCTCATTTTTCACCGTTTCACATAACGCGCGCAGCGCATCGGGCGCCATGTTGTCAAACCGTGCTGTTACCAGCTGGAGCTCCCCAACCGGTTGAGCCTGCGCGAAAAGCTCCTTCGCCTGCGACGCCGCTATGGTATCATTGAGGCGTGCAACCTCCCGCTGGGCCTCCTTGAGCTCGGCGGAGAGCTGCTGCGCCCGCTCGGCCACCTGGGAAACGTTGTTAGCCTTCATCGCCTGTGCCGCGCTGTGCAGGAGCGCTTCATCCCGGTACAGGCATTCGAGCACGCCCGCTCCGGTCACGCCCTGAATCCGGCGCACACCCGCCGCAACGGAGGATTCCGCCACGATCTTGAACAGCCCCAGCTGCGCCGTATTCTCCACATGCGTGCCGCCGCACAGCTCGGTGGAAAAATCCCCCGCCCGCACTACACGGACGGTCGCCCCATACTTTTCGCCAAAGAGCGCCATCGCGCCCTGCTTTTTGGCCTCTTCCAGCGGCATCTCCCGCGTGGTAACCGGCAAAGCCGCGAGGATCGTTTGATTGACAAGCTCCTCTACCTGCCGGATCTCCTGCGGCGTCATCGCCTCAAAATGGGAGAAGTCAAATCGCACCTCTTTGCTGTTGACCATTGAGCCTGCCTGCTCCACATGGTTGCCAAGCGTTTTGCGCAGGGCCGCCTGCAAAAGATGGGCTGCCGTATGGTTTCGCATCGTGGCGCGGCGGGTGTTTTCGTCCACGCGTGCCGTCACGCCGCCCAGGGAGGCAAGCGCGCCGGATTCCATCGTGCCATGGTGCAAAAATACGCCGCCCGGCGTTTTGGTCGTATGGGTCACGCGGAAGGTAAACTCCCCGTTTTCGATCACGCCCGCGTCGCCGGCCTGCCCGCCGCTCTCCGCATAAAAGGGCGTGCGGTCGAGCACCAGCACGGCCTGCTCGCCGGCGGACACATATTCGGCCGGGGCGCCATCCTTCACCGCGGCAAGCAGAGAAGCTTCCGCGCAGAGCATTTCATAGCCCACAAACTGCGTGGCCGGCAAATCGCCGTGCGCGCCGCCGGTGGCCTTCCAGGCATCCGCGCCCGCATCCTTGCGGGCCTCCCGCGCACGCTTGCGCTGCTCGGCGATCAATTCATGAAAGCGCGCTTCATCCACATCCATGCCGCGCTCCGCCAGGATTTCCCGCGTCAGGTCGAGCGGGAAGCCATAGGTGTCAGAGAGCTTGAAAGCATCCTCCCCGCTCATGGTACTGCCAGCGCTGGAGGCAATCATCCGATCCAGCAGAACAAGCCCTGTATCGATCGTTTTGCCAAAGCTCTCCTCTTCCCTGCAGATCACCTTTTTGATAAAGTCCCGCTTTTCCGCAAGCACCGGGTAGGCGCCCTCATTTACTTCAATTACCGTTTCGCACACATCCGCCAGAAACGGCTCCTTGATCCCCAGCAGCCTGCCGTGGCGCGCCGCGCGGCGCAGCAGCCTGCGCAGCACATAGCCGCGGCCCTCGTTGGAGGGCATCACGCCATCGCCGATCAAGAAGGTGGTGGAGCGGATATGATCGGTAATCACGCGCAGGGAAACATCGGTTTTCGCATCCTCCCCATATTTCACACCCGCAATGCGCATGATATGCCCCATAATGCGCTGCATCGTATCAATTTCAAAAATATTATCCACATCCTGCACCATGCAGGCGAGGCGCTCAATGCCCATGCCGGTATCAATATTGGGGTGCTCCAGCCGCGTATAATTGCCGTTGCCGTCGTTTTCAAACTGCGTGAATACCAGGTTCCAGATTTCTACAAAGCGATCGCATTCGCACCCTACGCCGCAATCCGGCGATCCGCAGCCGTAGCTCTCCCCTCGGTCAAAGTGCAGCTCCGAGCAGGGGCCGCAGGGGCCGGAGCCGTGCTCCCAGAAGTTATCCGCCTTGCCCATGCGCTTTACGTGAGACGGGTCAAGGCCGACCTCCTTCGTCCAGATCTCATAGGCCTCCGGATCCTCCTCATAAACCGTCACATAAATCCGATTGGCGGGCATGCCGACCACCTGCGTAAAGAATTCCCACGCCCAGGTGATGGCCTCGCGCTTAAAATAATCGCCAAAGGAGAAATTGCCCAGCATCTCAAAAAAGGTGCCATGGCGGGAGGTCTTGCCCACATTTTCAATATCCGGCGTGCGCACGCACTTCTGGCAGGTCGTCACGCGTTTGCTCGGCGGCGTTACCTCACCGGTAAAAAACTTTTTCATCGGCGCCATGCCGGAGTTGATGAGCAGCAGGCTCTTATCCCCCTGCGGGACGAGCGAAAAGCTCGGCATGCGCAGGTGGCCCTTGCTCTCAAAAAAACGCAGGTATTTTTCACGAAGGTCGTTTAGCCCAGTCCATTCCATTTGCAGCACCTCAATCTTCAAATTCTCTGGAAAACAAAAAACGCCTTTCGTACAAATTGGGACGGATCACTCCGCGGTACCACCCAAATTGTGCAAAAAGCACCTCTCAACTCCCTTAACGCGGGGGGACGCGCTGCTCCTCGCAGCGGGCTCCGGGGCGGCACGCCGTGTATTCGCCGCGGAAAGCCTTGCAGCCTGGGGGCCTTCCTCTCTGATGGCGGGAAATCACACGGTCGATCCCTTCAAAGCCTGTTAACAATGATTAAAATAATTATAACGTGAAGAAAAGAGTTTGTCAATGCGGTGCAGCCGCAATGGGATGGCCACATTGGCGGAGGTAGTCACAGCTTGATCGCAGACGTTTCATCACCTGTATCAGCATGCCTCCGCAAAAAAACAATCGCCCTTTCGCCTGATTTCAAAGCCCATGATGAGGATTGTCGAAAACGAAGGCCTGAAAGCGAGGGGAGGATCCCATTGCGCGGTTACCGGACCAGTTCATATTGCCGCAAAACCCACCCCACAGCCGCCGTTTCGAAGGCGATGCGCAACAACAGAGAAAGGATTGTACCGGCCAGGGATGCATCGCTTGCAGACAGCTCAAAGATCAACCCGGCGCACAGCAACAAAAACGAGGCCAACACCCCCGACAAAGCCGCGGCAGCCGTATGCCCGCAAAGAAAGAGCGCCACGGCCACAATCCGAACAGGCCGCGGAAACTGCTCTTTTCGCCCGGATGCATAAAGGCGAATCCCGATGGCAAAAATGAGGAGCGGGAATAGGGCGGACAGCGCCGTCGTCAAATAGGAGATCAGCAACGGGGCAATCCCTTCCGGTGAGAATGCCTGTATCCACTCGATCAGGCTGCGCCCCAGCTCCTGTATTACGAAGAGGAAAATTTCACTTAAAATACTAAAGCCGAGAATCCAGAGCAGGGGAAACAAGCGCTCCTGGTCTTCCTTCTTTCCCAAGGCGGTATCCTCTTCCATTTTTCTATTGGAAATGGAATTCGTCTGTTTTTCACAGTTTTTACAATTCATTCGTTGCATTCCCCCTCTTTTCTCCACAATGTTTACAACGAGTTTAGCGGATTTTACGCTAAAAGTCAATAGCGGAAAATCCGCTATGTTATCCTTTATCTGGGTGAAAAAACATGTTATATCAACGAATCCGCGAATTGCGCGAGGATCACGACCTGACACAGGTACAGATGGGCAAAATTTTATCCTGCAGCCAGCGCGTTTACAGCAATTATGAACGCGGTGAATTGGATATTCCCACCGAAATCCTGATTCAATTGGCGGATTTTTACGAAGTTTCCGTCGATTACCTTTTGAACCGCACCGATCAGATGCGGATGATGAAATAAAATTGGATTTGCAATATTCTGCAGAAAAATGCGCCGCAAAGCATCCACTTTGCGGCGCATTTTTTTGTATTTTTTTCTTTACTAACGCCCCTGAACCTTCATCCGAGTAATTCCCTCCGCAATCTCTTTGAATACCGGCGCACCATCCGTTGCGCCGGAGGAGCCATCCTCCTTAAGCACAACAATCGCATATTCCGGCTCCTCCGCGGGGAAATAGCCTGCAAACCAGGTGTGCAGAATTTCCCGCTCTCCGTCATACCAGCCGGTCTGTGCAGTCGCCGTTTTGCCAGCCGCCGTACCGCCCTCCGGTTTTGCGTGCCTCCCGCTCCCCTCTTCTACCGTCTGAATCAAAAAGCGTTGGATCGTATGCGCCGTCGATACGCTCATCGCCTGTAGGGGCGGCTGAATTTCCGCTTCCTCCAGCAAATTTCCCTCATCATCGACTCGCCCTTCAACCAACATGGCCTTTTGATATCCGCCGTCATTGGCGATACAGGCGTAGAGGGATGCAAGCTGCAAGGGTGTGGCCATCAACGTCCCCTGCCCAAAGGCAAGGTTCGCCACCGCGGCTGGGGAATTGAGCTCCTCCGCCCGGGGAAGCGAGCCCGCCGGCGCCGATAAATTGTCCGCCAGCGCGGTAGCAGTGCCAAAGCCGAGCCGGTCCGCCATCTCAACGATCTGCCCCGGCTCCAGCTTGGAAGCCAAATTGATAAAATACGGGTTGCAGGAAACCTCCATCGCCTCTTCCATATCGATCGTGCCGTGCCCGCCCAGCTCATGGCAGTGAAATACGGTTTTCCCCTGTGTAATCGCACCCGTGCAGGTATAAGAAAGGCTTGAGGAAAGCCCTGCCTCCAGCGCGGCGGCCGCCACCACGGGCTTAAAAACGGAACCGACTGCATAGGGCGTAAGCGCCCGGTTAATCAGGGGGGAATCCGCATTGCTGAGGCTTTTGGCAATATCGTTTGGATCAAACGCAGGGCAGCTTGCCATCGCACGAATTTTTCCCGTTGCAGCTTCCAGCACAACGACAGCCCCGCGTTCAATGGAGGAGTGCGAGAGGCTTTCCTCCGCCAGCGTCTGAATGTGCTTGTCGATCGTCAGCCGCACCCCTTTGGGAGAATCGTAGCCGCCGCGCTCCACCGTGGGCTGTTCCCCGCTGAGCAGCCTGCCCTGTGCATCGATGGAAAAACTCACGCGCAGATCGCTTTCTGGCATTTGGAGCCAGCTGTCAAAGCTCTTTTCCAGCCCTGTTTCCCCTTTCTCTCCCGCGCCGTCCAGATGGCCGATCAGATGGACGGCGGGCTGCTGCTGCGTATAGCGCACCTTTGCCTCCACAACCGTAATATCCGGGCAGTCGATCGCATCTGTATCCACATCGATCGATATCGGATAGCCCTTGCTCATCTTCTCCCGGATGCCGGAGAGCTCCCCGGCATCGATATACGGCTCAATTGCGCTCAGCGCCTCAGGGGTTGGCTTTAAAAGCGCAACATACCGCTTGTCGGAATTCACCAGCGGCAGGCCATTGCAATCATAAAATGTGCCGCGCGCAGAACCGGCCGTGATCGTGCGCGTATTGTTCCGCACGGCGGCCTGCGCATATTCGCTTTGAGAAATGCTCAAAATCCGGACAAACAGCAATCCGAAAGAAAGCATCAGCGCAAAAAACATAGCGACAACGCGTTTCGCCATTTTGATCTCCGCCTTTTCAATGGTACTGCCTGTAGTATATCCACTTTTTATGCGGGTCAAGCGGCGTTTCACGGACAATCTTTTCAAAGTACGCATATTTACGCTTTGCCATGCCTATAATTGGTAACAGAAAACAAAAGCAAAGGAGCTGTTTTTTATGCCACGTCCACGCAAAGCAATTGATTATGAGGATGAAATCAGGAAGGTGGAAGCCCAGCTGATCCGCTGCGATAAAACCAAAGCCGAGCTGCTTGAACGCCGTCAGGAGCTGCTGAATGCCAAACGGGAAACAGAGGTCGGCGCGCTGTATGACGCCTTGCAGCAAAAAGGGATTTCCGTGGAAGAAATCATGGAATTAATCCGGCAGACCGCCCAGCAGGAGGCCGGATAAGCGCGCGGCAGGTTCCTTTGATTTTTCAAAGCGCAATGATTTGAAGGGCCAAAACGCCTCCTTCTCCAAATGGAAGAGGGAGGCGTTTTCGCATTGAACGGAAATGATAATATCCGATTTCCTTAACCGTTTATTTCCAACAGCTTTTGCTTGAGCTCGTTTTCAATACGGCCCATCTCCAGCTCTGCCTCGCGGCGTTTCTGGCGGCCCTCCTGCTGAATACGGAGCACCTCATCCAGTGTGGAGATCAGGCTCTCGTTGGTATGCTTAAGCGTTTCAATATCCACAATTCCGCGCTCGGATTCCTTCGCGGTTTCCACGGAGGCCATTTTCAGTGTGTCGGCATTTTTGCGCAGCAGCTCATTGGTCATATCCGTCACTTCACGCTGCGCCTGCGCCGCCTGCTGGGAATGAGCAACGCCCAGGGCCAGCACCATCTGGCTTTTCCACAGTGGGATCGTATTCACCAATGTGGACTGGATTTTTTCCGACATCAGCGTATCGTTATTTTGCACCAGGCGGATCTGAGGCGCCATCTGGATGGAAATCATGCGCGTCAGCTCCAAATCATGCAGCTTCTTTTCAAAGCGGCTGCACAGAGAGGAAAGGTCGTTTGCCGCCTGCGCATCCTCTGGCAGGCCGGTCTGTTTCGCCCTTTCCACCAGAATGGGCAATTGCTCGGCGCGCGTCTGCGCAAGCTTCTTCTTGCCTGCCAAGATATACATGGAGAGTTCCTTAAAATAGACCTTGTTCAGCTCATACATTTTATCCAACATTGCAATATCCTTTAAAAGCTGCACCTGATGGCCTTCGAGCGTATGGCAGATCGCGTCCACATTGGTTTCCGCCTTGGCGTATTTGGCTTTCATAGAGGTAAGCTTATTCGAGCTGCGTTTGAAGAAGCCCAAAAAGCCCTTTTCCTCTTCCCCCACATCAAAGCTTTTCAGCTCCGTGACCACGTTGGAAAGCATGCTGCCGATTTCGCCCAGATCCTTGGTACGCACATTATTCAGCGCCGATTCAGAAAAATCGGCCATCTTTTTTTGCGCGCCCGCACCATATTGCAGCACCATGCTGGAATTGCTCAGCTCAATTTTAGAGGCAAAATCCTGCACCATTTTCTTTTCCGCATCCGTCAGAGAGCTTTCGTCAAACACTGCGGTTTGGGGCGCAGGCTCGGCCGCGCTCACCGTTTGCAACGCAGCCTGTTCGTTTTCAAATGGCTCGAAGGTCAGGGTGGGAACCGCCGTTACTTCTTTCATTTCTTCGCTCATGGCAAAGATCCTCCTTCAATCAATCAGGTGTGTCGCCCTGGGAAGCCGGGGATGGTGCTTTGGAAAGCCTAGTTTTGAAAATCATTCCCCGTCAGCCCCTCCTGGGCCAGCATGGCTTCCAACGCAGAAATATCGGTGGAAATATCCATTGCCGCATTCTCAAACAAGCTATCCAGCAGGTTTTCAAACGCCTGATTAATGGTATCCAGCGTTTCACGGATTTCCGCTTTGGCGCTCATAATATGCTCGCCCTGCACCGGCTGGCTGTCAAACTCCCGGTAGGCGTCGACCAGCTTTAAGGTGATAGGCAGATAATAATTCAAAAACTTTCGGATTTCGGGCAGCTTCTCCGGGTGCTTCTCCACATGGTCAAAAATCTTTGAGGTGATCTCCTCCAGGCGAAACAGCTTCTGCGAGATATCCTCACCCGGGATCGCATCGTTTGCCTCCCGAATCTGTCGGATCACCCGATCGCCATCCTCCAGAAGGGCCTCCAGCTCGGCGGCCTTTGGGTCATTTTTCAGGCGCTGGCGGCGGCGCTCATCCTCCGCCTCCCGGCGTTTTCTGCCTTCTTCCGCCTCCAGGTAACGGGCGTAGGTTTCATGATCCAGAATCAGGCATGTTTCCTGTGCATCCAGGTGCGCCTGCGGGAAAAATCCCAGCCCGATCATGCGCTTGATATCTTTTGCCACAAAGCGCTCTGATTTGCCCACCGATTGGGCAAGGTGTGCCAACGAGCAAAAGCTCATGCCCCTCAGCTCCTTGCGATAGGCTTCAAAGCGAAGCGCTCGCCTGCGCATGCGCAGGCCGCCGCCAAATAGAACGCCGCAGCCAGCAGCACCCACGCTCAAAAAGGCCACAGCCGCGCCAAGGTTCAGCCCTTTGACGGCCAGCAGGATCGCGGAGACCACCAGCGCCACCGCAATCGGCACGCCGGGCACGGCGCCAAGCAGAGCCAAAAGCAACCCGGTGATTTTGCCAGGCGCAGAACGCTTCATCAGCTTGTTATCCACCCATTGAGAGGGATAGGGCGCCGGTTTCGGAGGCGTTTTGGGGTGCGCTGCCGTATTTTTAACAGTATCGACCGTTTCCAGCACGGTGTCCTTAATCCCCTTCACTGTGCTGCCCACCGTGCGCCTGATCTCTACAAACGTTTTTGAATTGCTATTGACCGTTTGCTGAACCGATTGGCTGATCTCCCGCACCAGATCGGCAAGATTCCATTCATCCATTTTATTCCTCCACCCTATTGATACGCCTTTCCACATGCGCATCCAAGCTGCGGCATCTCCCGCTGAAAAAGCCCCCTAAACGGGAAAGCCGCAAGGCCATTCCATTCAAGCCCTCCACCATTCCCGGTACGCCGCCCAGCAGGCGGTATGCTATTTATTATATCCCATTCCCTATCAAAGCACAAGATGATGCGCAAAACAAACGCGATGCCTGAAAGGCCAGATTTCATCCCGTTTTGCAGCACTTGCCTCACATCAAAGCGCAAAAAATCCAGCTGCAATCGGCCGCAGCTGGATGTTTTTGCAATGCGCAACTCTCGATATGTACTTATTTCAGCCCAACCGCATCATACATGCAGCAGGCTTCCGTGACCACTTCGATGCCCGTACGGATCGCTTCCGGCTCCAGCAGCTCCCAGCTGTCGAGCCGCGTGTGGTAATAGCGCGGCGGCGTGGGATCCATCGCGGCAAAGCCGGTGGCCTTCACCCCGATCTGCGTAAACGCGGCGGCGTCGCATGCGCCGATGTAGATTGAGGCATAGGGAAGATCGAGCCCGCAGTTGGAGGCAGCGTTTTTCACAAGCTCCTTTGCCTGCTTATCATGCTTTAAGGTGCCGCTCAGATCGCGGTCATAAACAGCGAGATCCTTCAGGTCGCGGAAGGTATCCAGCCCAAGCACAACGGTTTCCGTAGCGAGCAGCTCCTCCTTATGCCGCTTGGCATAGGCCTTTGCGCCGCGCAGGCCCGCTTCCTCAGAGCCGGAGAGCAGCACGACAACCTCCGTATTTTCAAAGCGGATATCCGCTTCCGCCAGCGTTTTGAGCGTGCTCATGGCAACATAGCAGCCGGTGAGGTTATCGTTCGCGCCGGGTACGCTCTTAAAGGGATTCTGAAAAAACAGAAAGCCAATAAAGCACGGGAACAGGCAAAACAGAAGCACGCCAAAAATCTTGAAGAAGATATTCAGCCCGCCTGTCAGCGCCACGCCAGCCACATCGGCCACCAGGAACTTCACCAGGCTGGCAACGCCGCAGATCACAAAGCCCACCACAGCAGGGATTAGCACCGCCTTCATGCCGTTGCCGCCCAATTTATAGTTGAGCGTCCACTCATATTGGGAGTCAGAATGGCCCACCAGGAAAATCCGGCGTTTCACCTCACCCTTTGGCTTACGGGTAGCGATCACGTTGTGCGACGGGTGGCCGGGGAACAGTGGGTCGATAAACTGCTTATACATCACAAATTCCAACACCAGGGGAATTGCACCGATGATCACAAGAATCAGCGCGGCCAGCGCATGGTCGAACCAATAGAGGAACGAGGCGATGATGCCCAACGCAACCGTAAACGGGATGAAGCCCATAAACGCCTGGCGGTGCACGGTGAATTCCTCAATCTGCACATCGTCCGCCCACTGCCCGAGCTCTTCGGCCATCATCTTCTGCGCCTTCAGCTCTTCCGGGCTGCCGGGCGCGCGGGGGCCGACTTTTTCAATGATCTGTTTGATCTGGTCACAGCAATACTGCACAGTTGCCTTCAGGTCAAAGGCTTTGCCGTTTGCCGCCTGCTCTGCATACTTCAATTCTCTCACTCTTTCTATCTATTTGAAGCTATTTTACCGTTCGCGCAGAACTTCTCCTCCACAAAAATGACGTTGCCGCTTTGCGGCAGGAGGCGGTTTACGCCGACAGGCATTTTTTCAATGCTTCAAACAATATGTTTGAAGCTATTTTATCATAATTTATGCGCTGTGACAACAGCATTCCAAAAAGAATGCGCTTTCATAATCTTCATAAAGTCTTTTTTTTCCGCATATGGTGCAAGAGGGGGAGATGAACAGGATGCCGGAATATATCTGCGTAACGGATTTAAGCAAGGTTTACCGCAGGCACGAAGCGGTTAAGCACATCAGCTTTCAGGTTGGCAAAGGGCAGATTTTCGCCTTTCTTGGGCCGAACGGGGCGGGCAAAAGCACCACGATCAATATTTTATCCACCCTGCTGCTCAAAAGCGGCGGAAGCGTCTGCGTCGGCGGCATGGATCTCGACCACCAGCGAAAGCAGGTTAAGCGGGAAATCGGCATTGTCTTTCAAGACGACGTGCTGGACGGGAACCTGAGCGTGTATCAAAACCTGTTGTATCGCGGCGGCCTCTATATCCCCAGAGAAAAGGATTTGAAAAACCGCATTTCAGAGCTTTCCTCCCTGTTGGCGCTGGAGCCAATCCTCCCGCGGAAATACCGGGAGTGTTCCGGCGGCCAAAAGCGCCTCGCCCAAATTGCGCGGGCGCTTCTGCCCGCGCCCGGCCTGCTGATTCTGGATGAGCCAACCACTGGCCTTGACCCCGTTACGCGCCAAAAGGTTTGGGAGGTGCTGCACAGCTTACGCAGCCAATTGCAGATGACGATTTTTTTCACCACCCACTATATGGAGGAGGCAGCCTTTTCTGATGCGATCTGCGTGCTCGACCACGGCCACATCTTGCTGTGTGACACGCTGGAACGGATCGAAACCGCGCAGCAAACCCGCGGAAGAGAGCTGGATTTAAACGCGCTTTACCTTCGCCTGTTAGGAGAGAGCCGATGAAAAAATTACTCTATTTCATCCGGCGCAACCTGCGCCTATTCTGCGGCAACCGGCTGAATATTTTGCTCTCCTTTGCCTCCGTGCTGATCGTCGTTGGCATCTATATCCTGTTTCTGCGGGATTTTCTGCTGGATACGGTCACGCGGGCAGGCGTGGAGAGCACGTTAGTCAAAGAATTTACCGACCGCTTTATGCTTGCTGGGCTGCTGATCGTCATCAATACGACCACCTGCTTCGGGATTCTGCAATTGAGCGTTGCCGATGCGGAAACCGGTATTCGGCGCGATTATCTGGTTGCCCCGGTTTCGCATTTCTCACTGACGCTTGGCTACTGGGTGACGGCTGTGCTCATCTCGTTCGTTTTTACCATATGTACGGTGTTGGGCGGGGAGCTTTTTTTCCGCATGCGCTATCACCACGCACTATCGGGCCCAAGCCTCTTCCAGGCAGCCGGAACCGTTCTGTTTTCCTCTATGATAAACGCCGCCATCCTCCTGTGCCTCTCCCGGCGGCTGAAAAACACGGCCACATTTTCCACCCTTGCAAACCTCTATGGCACGCTGATCGGCTTTCTTGCCGGGGCCTACCTGCCCTATTCGTTTTATCCAAGCTGGCTGCGCGGCATGCTTTTTTACTTTCCGCCGACGCAGGCGGTCAGCGTGCTGCGGCAAATCTATACCGAGCATTTGAGAATTCCACTCGCACGGCAGCGCCCTGCGGAATTTCTGCCGGCACTTTTGCAATCCTTTGGCATAGAGCTCCGTCTGCACGGCGCCTCAGTGACTATGCAGCGCCAATATGGGCTGCTGGCTTTCCTCTTTTTGCTGCTCATGCTCTGCCTCTGGGCGGGCGGGCTCGAAAATAAGCCTCTGCCAAAAAATCCACCGGCAGCACGCCGCCGCTGAGCCGGTTATGCAAAATATAGAATGCGCATCTCCCCGAGCTGCTTTTCCAGCTCGCTGTGCAAAAAAAGCTCCGCCTGTGCGCGATGCTCCGGGCGGTAGCAGTATTTTCCAGCCCCGCGCCCAGTCATCAGAGCGGCATCATAGAGTTGCGCCGCGTTGGGAAACGCCTCCTGGTTGATCGCCCGGTGCACATAGCTATAGGTCATAAAGATCACCTCAATCACCGCCTGCCGTTTCACGGCGGGCGATAATTCATCCGCAAGGCGTTCCAGCAGCCGGTGATAGGCCTGCTGCCAGTTTTCCATCAAAATAACGGGCGCGATCAGAAGCCCCGGTCGATAACCCACCTCGCATAGGCGGTTGAGCGCGCGGATGCGGTTTGGCAGCGGTGAGGTGCCGAGCTCCACCTTCCGGATCACCTCTTCCGGATTCACGCTCATGCGCACAATCGTCCGGCCATTGTGCCGCAGCGGCAGCAGAGGCTCCACCAGATCAAATTTGGTGGGAAAGGTCAAAAAGCCCTTCGGGCTGTCCGCAAAGTGTTCAATCGTCCACGGCAGGTTCCCCGTGATCGTGTTTTCTAAAACGAGGTCGCTGTTGCTGCCGATTTCAAAGGTCAGGTCCCGGTCGGCGGACGCCGCTGTTTTCATCAGCTTTTCGAGCATCTGCTCCCGGTTGACAAACAGGCGCAGATAGGCGCATTTATTATAGTGACAAACCAGATAGCAATAAAGGCACATCGCCGTGCAGCCGGATGAAGTGTATGGGACGAGGAAATCCGATACCTTTTGATTTGGCACATAGCGGTGTGTTTTGCGCACGCCCAAAACCAAGTGGCGCTTCAGCTGTGGAAAGGCGCTGTTCGGCTGCGTGCGCAGGCTGTCGATTCGGTTGTGGCTTTCGATCTCCGTCCAGGCAACGTCTGCGTATTTCGCCCGCAGCTGCTTGCCCAGCGGATACTCAAGAACGGCGGGCTCGTAGAAAATTTGATCCGGAAACATAAAATCCTCCCCTATTGAAATCTGCTTGATAGAAGCTAGTCTGCCCGCAAAAGGCGCAAATCATTGCCCGATGGGCGGATTGCCTTTCTTTCCATTCTCCTGATCCCACCGCGCAAAAACTTTTGAAAAAAATTGAAAAAAAGGGCTTGACATCCTTTTCAAAAAAGATATAATAACAGTAACGATTATCATTATTGAATGGATGGTTCCTATGGCACTTACAAAACGCAGCCGTCAGCGCGAGGCAATCCTCAGTGAGCTGTGCGGCCGGACGGATCACCCCACGGCGGAGGAGCTTTACCTCTCCTTAAAAGAGGAAATGCCGAATCTGAGCCTCGGCACGGTCTACCGCAACCTCTCCCTGCTGAGTGAGGAAGGGATTATTTTAAAGCTCTCCTGCGGCGGCGCGGATCACTTCGACGGCAACACGGCGCAGCACTACCACTTTTTATGCAACCGCTGCGGCCGCCTGTATGATCTGCCCATGCCTGTGTTTGAAGAGCTGGACCGTGCGGCGCAGAAGTATCTCCCCTACTCGGTGGACTATCACCGGCTGACGTTTTACGGTGTCTGCCAGAATTGCATGGAGAAGCACTGATGAAATTCCGGCGGCTTAGAACGCCTGGATTTCATCAGCGATTCCCCTGCGGAGCCTCTACCATAAAGGTAATCAAAAATACTTAAAATTATATGGAGGTCATGAATCATGAAGAAGTTTGTTTGCAGCGTTTGCGGTTATGTTTACGAGGGAGAAGAAGCCCCGGAGTTCTGCCCCGTCTGCAAGGCGCCCCGCGAAAAATTCAATGAAGTTACGAGCGAGATGGCATGGGCCGACGAGCATCGCATCGGCGTTGCCAAGGGCGTGGAAGAGGATATCGTGGAAGACCTGCGCGCAAACTTTATGGGCGAGTGCACGGAGGTCGGCATGTATCTCGCGATGAGCCGCCAGGCGGATCGCGAAGGCTACCCCGAGGTTGGCGAGGCCTATAAGCGCATTGCCTATGAAGAGGCAGAGCATGCCGCGAAATTTGCCGAGCTGCTGGGCGAAGTTGTTGCCGCAGATACCAAGGAAAACCTGCGCGTCCGCGTGGAAGCGGAGTATGGCGCAACAGAGGGCAAGCTTAAGCTCGCCAAGCGTGCAAAGGCGCTCAACTATGACGCAATCCATGATACCGTGCATGAGATGTGCAAGGATGAAGCCCGCCACGGCAAAGCCTTCAAGGGCCTGCTGGAGCGTTACTTCGGCTAAATTATAGAATAAACAGAAGCCTGTATTTCCTATGATTTCGAACAGAAACCGGCCGCGCCCTTTATGGGGTGCGGTCGGTTTTCTGCCTTGACATTTTATTGGCCATATGCTACTTTTTAGTTGAATTATTTTGTTGATTTTTATCAATCGAAAGGGAAATTATGGTGGAGATTTGTAAGATATGCGGCACCCCCCTGCAACCTGGAAAAATAGATACGATTCAAGCTAAAACCGGCGAAAAATGCATTTGCAACGCTTGCAGCACGCAGGTAAAAGCCCTGATGAACCAAGCTGATCCATCTGCTGCCGCCGCAGCAAGGGGCTATTTTGAACAATGCAGGCTGCGCACCACTGACCCGGAGGTTCAGGCTTATCTCGCCGCGCTCTGCGGTGAAATGCCCACGCCAAAACCGCCTAACCCACACAAAGACTACTGGGGCGCCGGGGCGGAGCCGCCGCCAAGTGCCAACGCCGGCATGGAGAGCATCGATTCCTCCTTCTGGATTACCTGCCTGAAAGTGATCATGGCGGTGCTTTTCTTTGCTATCCTGCTCGGTGGGGGAATTCTGGCGTTCACATCGGGCAATGGCTTTTTGGGATTTCTCATTTTGATCTTCTCTTTGCTGTTGGCCATCGCCAGCGTTACAGGCGGCATGGTATTGCTGCACATCGCGGAGGATGTTTCCGCCATCCGTGATTGGATTTCCCATAACCAAACCGATCGCCAATAAGCACAACACACTCAAGCAATCCATAGAGAATTTCTATTGTAAACCGGAAAGGATGTGGCTGTTATGAGCAAAATTTTCATTGGCCTGCTTTTGGTCTTTCTTGATTTTAACTTAACCTTTGATACCGTAACGATTGGCCTGCTGCCCGACTTTATCGGCTATTTCATCCTGATCGGCGGGTTGACAGAGATGGCCGCCGTTAACAGCCATTTTGGCAAAGCGAAGCCCTTTGCCATCCTCATGGCGGTTTATACGTTGATTCTCTATATTCTGGATCTGATCGGCCTATCTGCCGCCCTCGGCTATGCCGCAACTGTGCTGGGGCTTCTCTCCACCCTCATCTCCCTCTATATCTCCTATCATATTGTGCAGGGCGTGCTGGAGCTGGAGAGCGCGCAGGCCCGCAGCCTGAACGGCGCGCCTCTGTTCACCACATGGAAAGTGCTGGCCGTGATCAATATCCTTGCCTATCTGCTGCTCTTCGTCCCGGGGCTGAATGTGGTGTGCATGGTTGTATGCTTTATTGCCGGTGTGATATTCCTGATCCAGCTGAACCGGACGAGAAAAGCCTATGAACGCCCTCCGGCCAATTCCTAAATCCCTCTCTGCCCCTACTCTGCACTTGACACGCTTCTCCCCTTCCGATACACTGGGAGCAAACGCGGCGCAAAGCCGCGCGACGGAAAGGATGGGAACCCCTATGAAAAAGTGGCTTGCGCTGATGATGGCCGCCTGTTTGCTCTGCGGCTGCCTGTTCCTCACCGGCTGCGGGAAAAAAGAGGAGCCGGACAGCTGGAAAAACGAAGCCTATGACCTCTCCCTGCCGACGCTTGGACAGGATGGATGGTACCTCGTGTTTGAGGATCACTTTGAAGGCGACGGGCTCAACCAGAACATCCAATTTGGAGAACGATATAGTGGGAATCGGGAAATCTGGACGACCTCCCCGCACGCCATCCGCTGGGAAAGCGACGATAAAAGCCGCCCGGAGCAGGGCTGCTGGTGGTGCCCGGAGATGGTCACCGTGCAAAACGGCAATGTGGAAATCCACTCCCGCTATGAGGCAAACCATACCTGCGATGGGAACTGCCCGGCCAGCGGCCGCTTCACGGGAGGGATCGAAACCCGCCGCATCACGGGCGACAACAACAGCAACAAGGGCAGCAGCGACGAGATCCTCTTCGGCCAGGCGTTCGGCTATTTCGAGGCACGCGTCAAATTCCCGGATGCGGACGGCCTGTGGTCCGCCTTCTGGCTGCAATCCTCCAACCAGCGCAAGGTGGCGAGCGAGGGCGTGGACGGCACGGAGATCGACGTGTTCGAAAGCGCGTTCCGAAGGAATAAGGAGAGCCGGATGGGCCACGCCCTGCTCTGGAACGGCTACGGCTCGTTTGCCAAATCAGAGGGGAAGATCGTAGACTTGGAGCAGAACCTCTACAACGGCTACCACACCTTCGCCTTGAAGTGGACGCCGGAATACTATGTTTTCTATATCGACGGCAAGCCGACCTGGGCTTCCATGGGCGGCGGTGTGTCGAAGGTGCAGGAGTTCTTGCGGCTGACGGTGGAGATTGACGCGGGCGACGCCTACGGCCCGCATGGGCAGAAGATCGGCAAATTTGATGAGGCGAGTGAAAGCATCTTCTATGTGGATTCCGTTAAGGTCTGGCAAAACGAAGCTTACACCCAGTACCAAATTGACGACGCAAAATTTCCGGGCGGGCTGGATTTGGCGAATTAAACTGTTGCGTGCTTCACGCTGCATTAAGCACGCGCTCCAACAACATGATTCCGCCGTTGGCAGGGGCAGCTTTTGACCGCCCGCAGCGAACAAAGTTCGCCCTTTTCACTGTATCAATCATATGGATTCCCTGCCATATTGACTGTTCGCCTCGTTCATCATAAAAACGCCTCAGACAGCTTGACACCGTCTGAGGCGTTTTTATAATGCTTCTATTTTTATTTTACACCATCAGCTCGCACACCGCGTTCGAGAACGCCACCGGGTCCTCCACCGGCATACCCTCGATCAGCTCCGCCTGCGTATAGAGCAGCTGCGCATAGGTTTTCAGCTTCTCCTGATCCTCTGCATAGAGCTTTGACAGCTTCTCAAAGATCGGGTGGGAGGCGTTGATCTCCAGCACGCGCTCGGCCTTCACCTTCTGATCGTTCGGCATGGCGTTTAAAACCTTCTCCATCTCGATGGAGAGCATGCCCTCGTTAGAGAGGCACACCGGGTGGCTCTTGAGCCGCTTGGAAAGAACAACCGCTTTTACCTTGCCATCCAGCGCATCCTTCATGAAGGTGAGCAGGTCCTTATTCTCCTCCGCCTGCTTCTCAAACTCCTTCTTCTCCTCTTCGGTATCGAGGTCAAGATCGCTGGCGGAAACGGATTTAAACTCCTTCTCGCTATAATCATGCATCATTTGGAGCGCGAATTCGTCCACGTCGTCCGTCAGATACAAAATCTCATAGCCCTTCTCCTTGACGAGCTCGGTCTGCGGCAGCCGCTCAATCTGCTCGCGGCTTTCGCCGCCGGCATAGTAGATATATTTCTGGTCTTCCTTCATACGGGAAACGTATTCTTCGAGTGTGACAAGCTTCTGCTCGCTGCTCGAATAGAAGAGCAGCAGATCCTGCAACAGCTCTTTATTCGCGCCGAAGCCGTTGTAAACACCGTATTTCAGCTGGAGGCCGAAGTTTTTGAAGAACTCCTCGTATTTCTCGCGGTCGTTTTTGAGCATGGAGAGCAGCTCGGATTTGATCTTCTTCTCCAACCGGGAGGCGATCACCTTGAGCTGGCGATCATGCTGAAGCATTTCCCTGGAAATATTCAGCGAGAGATCCTCGGAATCGACCAATCCCTTGACAAAGCTGAAATGGTCGGGCAGGAGGTCCTTGCAGGAGTCCATGATGAGCACGCCGCTCGCATAGAGCTTGAGGCCCTTTTCATAATCGCGCGTGTAGTAATTATAGGGCGCTTTCGCGGGGATGAAAAGCAGGGCGTGATAGGTGGCCGCGCCCTCCGTATAAGTATGGATCACCTTGAGCGGATCGCTGTAATCAAAGAATTTCTCTTTGTAAAAGCTGTTATAATCCTCATCCGTCAGCTCATTTTTATTTTTGCGCCAGATCGGCACCATGCTGTTGAGCGTTTCCACTTCCGTGTAGGTCTCGTATTCCGGGGCCTTCTCCTCGTCCGCTTCCTCCCCTTCCGGCTGCTCCTTCATGCGGGATTTTTCAACCTCCATGCGGATCGGGTAGCGGATATAATCGGAATACTTGCGCACCAGCTCCTGGATGCGGTAGGATTCCAGGAATTCGCTGTATTTTTCATCCTCCGTATCTTCCTTGATGGTCAATACGATCTGCGTGCCGTTCGACTCCTTTTCGCAGGGCTCAACCGTATAGCCCTCCGCGCCGTTGGATTCCCAAACCCAGGCCTCCTCCGCGCCATACGCCTTGCTATAAACCTTCACATTGGAGGCCACCATAAAGGCGGAATAGAAGCCCACGCCGAACTGGCCAATGATATCGATATCCTCTTTGGCCTCGTTCTCCTGCTTAAAGGCGAGGGAGCCGCTTTTGGCGATCACGCCGAGGTTATTCTCCAGCTCCTCCTTCGTCATGCCGCAGCCGTTATCCGTGATGGTCAGGGTGCGGTTCTCCTTGTCGAGATCGAGCCGGATGGAAAAATCATCGCGGTTAAGGCCCGTATTACCATCGGAGAGCGCATGGTAATAGAGCTTGTCGATCGCGTCGCTCGCATTGGAGATCAACTCGCGGAGGAAAATCTCCTTATGCGTGTAGATGGAGTTGATCATCAGGTCGAGAAGGCGTTTGGATTCGGCTTTAAACTGCTTCATTTTCATGCTGACAGACACCCCTGTATCAAAATTTATATGTCCATTGTTTTAGCACTCATTTCTATTGAGTGCTAATGGATATGATACGGGGTAATTATGAATATATGATTTGGAATTTATGAACGAATTGAAAACGAACAAAAGCTTTTCATTAAAGTTTTTATTTGAGCAGTGCGGCCGGAAGGTATGATAATGAATGAAGATGAGTGCCCGGTTTCGCTGTACGCGACTGCATTTTCTTTACTCGTGTAAAGAAAACGAAGCAAAAGAAAGCACGCGGGGGCTGCGCCCCTCGACCCCAGCGGAACAAAGTTCCGCTTGCACGGCCCTGCGGCAGCCTTATATTTGTAAGCCACGTTGGAACCCGTTCGGCGAACCTTCCCATGTGTTTGAAACGCCGTGAGGCGTTGAGTTTGGGAAGGTTCGTTTTTTGCTGCTGCGCATGCTACGCTATGCGTAGCACCAAAAAATCCCCTCACGAGCCACGCCGTCAGATACTGCGAATGCTGCCTTGGCCTTCAGACAGCTTCCAGAAATACATGAAGATATTGCGCTGCGAAAGATGAGAGACTATTTTAGTTTACAAAATAATTTATCGCTCATCAGAAACGCCGAGAATATAGTCAACAGAGGTTTCATAAATTTTTGCCAATGCAATCAAGATATCTGTTGGCACGTCTCTACGCCCCAACTCATAGTTGCTGTATGCCTGCTGAGAACAATTCAACAATTGCGCAACTTGCTGCTGCGTTAAATTAGATTCTTCTCTTAAAAATCCAATTCTTTTATAAAACATCCTTTTCACCTCATCTTGAATTATATATTACAACAATCTGTTGTATTGACATTTACAACAAAACGTTGTAATATATAGTCAATAAATAAAACTGCTCAACAGTTATCAAATCGCAAATATGAGGTTTCACAAAGCAAGATTATACAGAAAATCAACGGCGCCTCAAACAGCTTCCTGTAGGCCAAGGCAGCATTCGCAGTATCTGACGGCGTGGCTCATGAAGGAATTTTTTGGTGCTACGCATAGCGTAGCATGCGCAGCACCAAAAAACGAGCCTTTCCATGTGTTTGAAACGCCGTGAGGCGTTGAGTTTGGGAAGGCTCGCCGAACGGGTTCCAACGTGGCTTACAAATATAAGGCTGCCGCAGGGCCGTGCAAGCGGAACTTTGTTCCGCTGGGGGTCGAGGGGCGCAGCCCCCGCGCATTTCTTTTGCTTCGTTTTCTTTGTGTCGAGCAAAGAAAATGCAGTCGCGTACAGCGAAACCGGGCACGCAGCTTCATGCAATATCATACCTTCCGGCCGCACCGCTCAAGCAACATAAACCTTAAAAAAATGCTTGACTTTTGGGCATCAAAATGGTAATATAATTTTGGGCTCCACAAGTGAGGTGAAATGATTGCCCGAAAAAAAGAAAATGGGGCGTCCTACTGACAATCCAAAAGGAAATCCTGTCCATGCCCGGCTGGATGAAGAAGCCACAAGGATATTAGAAGCCTACTGTAAACAAGAAAAGGTTTCTAAAATGGAAGCGATTCGCCGTGGGATTAAAAAGTTAAAGGACGACCTCAAAAAATGAAAGGAAGCGGTGTCATGCCTCGAAACAATTCACCACTTCCAGTACCGCCAATGCCAAAAGGCAAATTGCAGCATAAATATGATACCATATGCTGCGAATCCTTTCAAGCATTGCGGACATTGAAAGGAGAATCGTCGCAGAAATATTTACCAATTGCTTGACTTCTTGTCGGCTAATATATATAATACTATTGAGCCGACAAAAAAGCGAGGTGACTCAATGTCGGGTAAAAAAATGGGCCGTCCCCCATCAGAAAATCCCCTATCTGAACGCATTTATCTGAGAGTAGACGAAAAGACCAAAGATGTGTTGGATGAATGTGTAGAGCAATTGCAATCTACTCGTTCAGAAGTTGTTCGTAAGGGGATCTATCTGGTGAAAGATAGCCTCAAAAAATGAAAGGAAGCGGCTCCCCTCTCGCAAAGACAAAGCCACTTCCAGTACCGCCAATGCCAAAAGGCAAATTGCAGCATAAATATGATACCATATGCTGCGAATCCTTTCAAGCATTGCGGACATTGAAAGGAGATTTTTATCATGCAAAGCATTCTCGACAACCTCTATTATGGCAACCTCTGCCCAAGTGAAAAACCACTCATCCCCGGCTCCCCCGCCGAAAAAGCCCACGCCGCGTTCAATGACGCCGCCATCCAATTGGAGCAAACACTCAGTGGAACGGAAAAGGAGCTTTTTGAAGCGTTTGCGGACGCAAATCAGGAGCTTTGTGAATGCTCCTGCTGCGAATATTTCTCCGACGGCTTCCGCCTCGGCGCGCAAATGATGCTAGAGATTCTCCAGGACGAGTTCATCGCTCTTTCACCGCCTAAAGGAAGGCACTCATCATGTTCCATCCTGTGAAAAAAGAAGTCAGCAATAAGACCATCCGCCTGCCGGACACGCTCCTCGAAAAAATGGAATTGCTCGCGGTGCAGAAGGATGTCTCCTTCTATCAGATCGTCGTGCAGTGCTGTGAATACGCGATTTTCCATTCCGTCAGCCAAGAAGGATAAACCTGTGGCCTGATCGCGCTCCGATTATCTGATTGAGTGAATCAAACCGTTATGCTTCTGACAAACAAAAAGCCCGTTGCAAAACATCTTGCAGCGGGCCTTCACTTTATTCCACCGCCCTCACGCGGCATTTCTCAACCAATGCAGGCAAAGCCTTCTGATCAGCAAAAACAGCGCATACCCCCACTTTCCGTCCATAAAACAACCGCAGGGCGTCAGCCGATATCGTGGTAATCCGTGATCTCCACCTCGTTCGCCCGGCAGCCTTCCAGCTCCAGGACGATGATCTCATTCTCCTGCTTTAAAATCGTGCCCGGCACATAGAGCGATTTCTGCGGCCCGATCTTCCAATAGCGGCCAAGATTGAAGCCGTTGATAAACACATAGCCTTTTGTGAAGCCCTTGAGATGCACAAAGCAATCCGCCTGCGAATTGGTGGTAAAGCGGCCTTTCAGGAAGGCAGGGAAATCCTCGCTCCCGCTGTAGTCGAGCGCGTCAATGTTATCCAGCGGCAGGGTGTAAACATCCCAGTTGAAGAGCACCTGGTTATTCAGGCGGATCTGCTGGACGCCCTTGCGGTCATGGAGCTCCGGGCCGTAATTGACACGACCCATCGCCTCCACGAGAATATCGAGGCTGCCGCCATCCGGCAGCGCTTCAATGGAGACAAACTTTTTCTTATCGTTGCGGTAAACCATGCCGCGCAGCTGGCCGTTGACATAAACATAGGCGCGGTCCGCCAGCCCGTCGATAAAGAGCTTGGAGGCCTCATACGGGCCCTTGAGATCGTGATGGTAGAGGATGAAGCCGAAATTCTGGCCGTAATACTCCATGCTGCGTGTCATCACGCTGCGGTGGCGCTTGCCGATCTTCGTCGCGTTATGTAAAAAGGAATACTGCTGGGTCAACGCGACCGGGCCGATATTTTGCAGCGCAGGCGGCGCGGGCAGCGGCTCCGCCGGGATGCCCTGAAAATCGAGCAGCGCTTCGCGCACCGCATGGTATTTTTTCGTGTATCCGCCCCATTCGTTGAGCAGGGCGTCATCGTCATAGCTCGTAACCGTGGGCTGGTATTTCCCGCCGTGGTTCGCGCCGGCGGTAAAGCCGAAGTTGGTGCCACCGTGGAACATATAAAAGCTGAAATTCCCGCCCATCTGGAGCATGGTTTTCAGCTCGCTGACCACGCCGCGGGGCCTGCGGCTGTGATGCCGCTCGCCCCAATGGTCGAACCAGCCGTTCCAAAACTCGCCGCACATCAGCGGCGCGCCGGGCTGGCGGCGATCCACCGCCTTGAAATTACCCTTCACGTTGGAGCCGAAATTGACAACCTTAAACACATAGGGAAGGGTTCCGCCGGTGAGCATGGAATCATTTGCGCCGTCTGAGGTAAACAGCAGCGCGTCTACGCCGCATTCGCGGATGAGCTGCTCGATAAAGGCGAGGTAGTTTTTATCGTTGCCATAGCTGCCATATTCATTTTCCACCTGCACGGCGAGAATGTTGCCGCCATTGGAGAGAAGCATCGGCTGGATTCGGCGGAACAGCTCATGGTAAAAATCAGAAACATGCTTGAGATATGGCTCATAGCAGCAGCGCACGCGCATATTTTCATCCGCCAGCAGCCACGCGGGCAAGCCACCGAAATCCCATTCCGCACAAATATACGGGCCGGGCCTCACGATGGCATAAAGCCCAAGCTCCTGCGCCGTTTTCAGGAAGCGGACGATATCCAGCATACCCTCAAAATCAAAGACGCCCTTCTTCGGCTCGTGCAGGTTCCAGCAGACATAGGTTTCCACCGTGTTGAACCCTGCGAGCTTTAATTTGCGCAGGCGATCCTCCCAATACTCCGGCACGGTGCGAAAGTAATGGATCGCACCGGCATAGATGTGGAATTTCTCACCATCTAAATAAAATTGGTTGCCCTTGATTTCCAGCATCCAGACCCCTCCTTACTCAATTGTTTTTATCATACCATATCAGTACAAAAAAAGGAATCATTATTCATCAAATATTGCGGTTTTTCGCGCCCGTTTTCCGGCCCTTTTGTGCCGCATCACACAGCGCTAAACAAGCAGCTCCGCGAGAAATACTGCCGCGCAGGAGCACAGCGCCACCGTGAGCAGGCTCTTCTCTAAAAACGCGAGGATGAGTGCCACCGCGAGGCCCGCCAGCGCGGAATACACACTCCCCGTCGAATACAAAATCGCGGGGAAGGTCATCGCCCCAAGCACCGCATAGGGAATGTAATAGAGAAAGGAGCGGATAAAACGATTTTTAATCTTCTTTTGAAACGCCGTCAGGGGCAGCATCCGGATGAGATACGTCACCCCGGCCATCACGGCGATATAGGCAAGCAGCATCCCCGTTTTCATGACGCACACTCCTCTCCAGCCCCGGCTGCCTCCTCTTCCTGCCCTACGGGGTGCAGCAGCGCGCCCAGAGCAGACGCTGCCACCGCGCAGATGATGATGACAAAGCCCGAGGAAACGCCCTTGAGCGCGGGCAGCCACTGGAAGAGACTGCTCATCGTAACCGACAAGGCCACTACACCGAGCACCGCCCGGTTATGCTTTGCGGGCGGCACGATGATGGCGAGAAACATCCCATAGATTGCAATGCCGAAGGCTGAGGCTACCCGATCCGGCAGCAGCGAGGCTGCCGCCGCTCCGATGAGCGTCCCGCCCGACCAGCCAAGGTAGGGAATGAGCGCAAGACCCCAGAGATAGCGCCGCCCGAGCGCGCCCTCCTGCATGCTGGCCACGGCAAAAATTTCATCCGTATTGAAAAAGGAGAGAAAAATCCGGTCGATCGTCCGAATGCCGCCGCTAAGCTTTTGCGAGAGCGACAGCGACATCAGCGAATAACGGATGTTGACCACAAACTGGGTCAGCGCCATCTCAAACAGCGGCGCGCCGCCTGTAATCAGCGAAAGCCCGGCGAATTGCCCGGCGGAGGTGAGGTTGGTCATCGAAATCAGCACTGCGGCCCAAACCGGTAGGCCCGCCGCCACCGCCATCACGCCGAATGTGACCGAAACGGAGAGGTAGCCCAGGCCAATCGGCACCCCGTCGCGCAGGCCTTTCGAAAAATGGTTTTGTATACGTTGCGTATCCTCCACAAAAATCCTCTTTCCAAAAAAGATAGCGGGCAAAAGGAGCCCAAATTCCAAGCTGCATAAAAAGAGCGCCTCCGGCGCAAGGCCGGAAGCGCTCTGGCTCATCAGGACAAAACTACTTAAATGGGGCAGAACGATCTCAGTCCTCGTCGTCCGCCTGGTTATCGTCCAGAAGCGCACGGATCGAAAGGCTGACGCGCTTCTTATCAAAATCGATATCCGTGATCTTCACGCGCACTTCTTCGCCTATCGAAAGCACATCCTGCGGCTTTTCAATCCTGTGATCGGCAATTTGAGAAATGTGGATCAGGCCATCAATGCCCGGAATGATCTGCGCGAACGCGCCAAACGCCGTCATGCCGACAACCTTCGCCGTCACCTCGCTGCCAACCGGATAATCGCGGCGCAGGATCTCCCAGGGGTTGTCCTCCACCTTCTTATAGCCGAGTGAAATCTTGCGTTTCTCCGGATCGAGCGCCTTGATATAGACTTCGATCTGATCGCCTACCGAAACAACCTCAGAGGGGTGCTTAATGCGGTTCCAGGAAAGCTCGGAGATATGAACCATGCCGTCCACACCGCCGATATCGACAAAAGCGCCGTAGGAAACGATCGTGCGCACCGTGCCGGTGTAAACCTGACCTACTTCTGCCTGCGCCCAGAAGGCATCCTCCGCAGCCTTGCGTGCTTCCTTGAGCACCACGCGGATCGAACCCACCGCACGGCGGCGGGGCTTATTGACCTCAATGATGCGGAACTGAACATGCTGATGCAGCAGGCCATCCAGCGGCTCGCCGCGGGAGGCAGTGGCCAGGGAAGCCGGGATAAACACGCGCACGCCGTTGGTGGACGCGAGCACGCCGCCCTTGATGATGTCTGTGACGACACCTTCCAAAATGGATTCGTCTTCGCTGGCCTTCACAACGTCATCCCAAGCTTTGATCGCGTCAAAGCGCTTTTTGGAGAGCATGACCGTGCCCTCGGCGTCGTTGGTTTTCATGATAATCAGATCAAGCACGTCGCCCACCTTGACCGCTTCCAGCGGATTGACCGTGGGATCAGCACTGAATTCATCAAGCGGTATGTAGCCCGCGTGCTTCCTGCCGATATCAACCTGAATCTCGGAGGGAGACATGCCGACGACGGTACCCTTCACCTTCTGATCTGTATTCATGCTCTGCAAAGACGCCTCAAGCGCCTCAGAAAAGCTCATCTCGTCGAAAGATTTCTCAGCGGGCGCTTCCTCCTGTACGGGCTGCGCAGCAGCCTCTTCGGCCGGTGCAGCCGATTCCGCTTTCTCCTCGACAAGCTCAGGGTTTTCATTCAACAATTCGGACATGGTTTCAAGTACCTCCTTTATAATACCAGCAGGAGTGGAAGCCCCCGCAGTAACGCCAATGGAAGAATAAACAGAAAAATCGATTCCCGCCAATTCCTTTGCCGTTTCGATCAGAAAGGTCGGGCAGTTGCGCGCACACACATCGCGGAGCTTGGCCGTATTGGAGCTTTGCCGCCCCCCAATGATGACCATCGCGCCGCAGGCCTGCGACAGTGCAATCGCTTCCTCCTGCCGTTCCTGAGTTGCATTACATATTGTATCAAAAACAGTGGCATTTGTACATACTAAATTTATCTTTTTCACGCAGTTTTCCCACTCTTTTATGTGAAAAGTCGTTTGGGAAACCACCGAAATTGGCGTATTCGAAAATTCAGGGTGCATTCGCAGCAAATCATCCAGCTGCTCCACACCATTGAACACATAGGATTCCCCCGGGCAATGGCCGCGGATGCCCTGCACCTCCGGGTGTGCGGGATCCCCCGCGATCAAGACGATATCGCCGCTCTCCGACCGCTTTGCCACGATCTGATGAATTTTGGATACAAACGGGCAGGTGGCGTCGCAGCAGTCGAGCCCGCGTTCCCGGATGGCCTGAATGACGGCTGCCGGCACGCCGTGCGTGCGCACCACGAGCACAGCGCCCTGCGGTACCTCGCCGGTTTCATCCACGATCACCACACCGCGCTTCTCCAGATCATCCACCACCTGTGGGTTGTGGATGATCGGGCCGAGGGTATAAACGGTTTTCCCCTCCTCCAGCATGGCGTAAACCATGCTGACCGCCCGGTTCACGCCGAAGCAAAAGCCCGCCGTTTTTGCCAGCTTTATTTCCTGCACGGTCCTTCCCCCCAAAGCTCTGTAATCCGGTCCATAATCAGGCGGGAAGCTTCGCGCAGCTCGCGCGTGCCGCCCTCCTGTGTGATGCCCAGTTCTTCATAGGGGATCATCTTGCCAAAGCGGACGGTCAAATCCGTCCAATATTTCGCCTGATGCTCGCTGTAAATGGATACGGGCAGCACATCCGCATGCGCCTGCTTGGCAATCAGCGCAACGCCCGCTTTGGGCGCACCGGGGCGGTAATCCGGCGAGCGGGTACCCTCCGGGAAAATTCCCAGCACGTTTCCTTCTTTGACTACCCGGATGGCATATTCCACAGAGGATTTATCAGAGGAACCGCGTTTGACCGGGAAAGCGTTAAAACGGGTCAGGAAATAGGCGGAGGCAGGGTTGTGAAAAAGCTCCTCCTTCGCCATGAAATACATCACGCGCGTCCTGCTGCCCGCGATGACCAGCGGGTCGAGAAAGTGAATATGGTTAGAGGCTAGGATGAATCCGCCCTCCTTGGGTACATTCTCCTTACCCACAAAGGTAACGCGGAACATCGTTTTATTAAACAGCAGGATATTCAGCGGCATGAGAAGGTGATAGGTGGCATGATCCTTTACCTTGCTGTAATCGAATGGCTTCACTGTGATCTCTCCTTTATGCATTGAATCAGGCGTCTGACCGACTCCTCCAGCGCGATCCCCGTCGTATCGAGCAGCACCGCGTCCTCCGCCTGTTTAAGCGGCGCTACAGCGCGGTGGGAATCGTTATAATCGCGCTCCTGCACATCGCGCAGCACCTCTTCGAACGAAATGTCCTCCCCCTTCTCCAGCAATTCCCGGTAGCGCCGGCGTGCGCGCTCCTCAGCGGAAGCCGTTAGAAACACTTTCACCTGCGCATCCGGCAGCACCACCGTGCCGATATCACGCCCATCCATAATACAGTCTTTTTCCCGGGCAATACGCCGCTGCTGCTCAAACAGGAATTCCCGCACGCAAGGCAGGGCCGCCACTGCGGAAGCGCCCATGGAAACCTCCGGCGTGCGGATTTCTTCTGAAACATCCTGCCCGTTGAGGTAAACACGCTGCACACCGCCGACGAACTTCAGCTCGATGCGGATATCGGCAAGGGCTGCCTTCACGCGTTCCGGATCGTGCACATTATGCCCGTTTTGCAGCACATAGAGCGCCACTGTGCGGTAAAGCGCGCCGGTATCCACATAGATATAGCCGAGCTCTTTGGCCGCGCCGCGAGCCACTGTGCTCTTGCCTGCCCCCGCAGGCCCGTCGATTGCAATATTGACCATTGTGATGAACATTCCTTTCCTGGAGATTGAAGCTTTTTGATCTGAGTGATATTCGATGAGCCGCGCACCTGCATCCAGCCAGCCCTCTTAAACGGACTGCCCGGCCAGATGCCCGGTGGAAAATGCGATTTGTAAATTAAACCCGCCCGTATAGCCATCCACATCGATGAGCTCGCCCGCAAAATAGAGCCCGGGCATCAGCTTTGATTCCATGGTTTTGGCATTGATCTCCTTCGTGCTTACGCCGCCTGAGGTGACCACTGCCTCCTCAATGGAGCGAAATCCCGTTACGGTAAGCCGGAGCCCTTTCAACAGAGAAACGAGGCCCTGGCGCATCTCCTTCGTCACCTGATTGACCTTCAGCCCCGGTGCGATTCCGGAAAGGCGGACGATCACCGGAATCAGCTTGCGCGGCAGGAGGGCGTCGAGCGAATTGGCAAACACACGATTCGCGTTTTGTAAAAAATCGCGCTGCAGACGCGCATCCAGCTGCTTTTCATCCAGAGCGGGCTTTAAATCGATCTGCACCTCATACTTTCCCCGGCGCATCCCCTTCATATGTGCGCTTGCACTGAGGATCACCGGGCCGGAAAGCCCAAAATGCGTAAAGAGCAACTCGCCAAAATCCGTATACACCGTGCGGAAGGAATCCATATCCCGCACCGCGATCGCGATATTTTTCAGCGCAAGCCCCTGCAAGTCGCTCACCCAGCCCTCATGGACATTCAGCGGCACGAGAGAGGGCTGCGGCTCTATTATCGTATGCCCGGCCGAACGGGCCAATGCATAGCCGTCGCCGGTAGAGCCCGTCGCCGGGTAGGAAAGGCCTCCGGTTGCAAGCAACACCGAGGATGCCTCATACCGCTTACCATCCTCGGTTTTTACACCGCGCAAGCGCCCATCCTCCACAAGCAGCTCCGCCACGCGGCCCTGTGTGAGTGTCACGTTCGGGTGGCCGGCAAAGCGGCACAGCGCGTCTACAATATCCACCGCCTTATCCGACTCCGGAAAAACGCGGTTGCCCCGCTCAATCTTCAGCGGGACGCCCTGCTCCTCAAAAAAATCCATCGTGTCCGACGGCATGAAACGCGAAAAAGCGCCGTATAGGAAACGGCCATTGACCGGCACATTTGCAATCAGATCGTTGAGCAAATTGCATGCATTGGTCACATTGCAGCGGCCTTTGCCCGTAATCATCACCTTGCGTGCCGGGCGCGTATTGCGCTCGAGCAGCAGCACGCGCCTGCCTCTGCGCGCGGCAGTGCCCGCCGCCATCAGGCCGGCCGCGCCGGCGCCTACTACGATCAGATCAATCTTCATCTTCGCGGGATTCCTCCACCTTCTCGTATACCTGGTATTCCTCCCAGATTTCCTCGAGTTTATTGAAATTCTCTGATACCTCTCCCCTGCGGCTGAGCGTAGCGGCTACAATGAGCGCATTGACCAAGCTCAGCGGGGCGACCAGCGAATCGACGAAAGAGGCCATATCGCTGCGCGCCACCAAAAGATGCTTGGCAAATGAAGCGATCGGGGAATAGGCGCTGTCCGTAATGGAGAGGATCGTTGCGCCCCGGTCACTAATAAAGCGCAGGGCGTTGATCGTCTGCTTCGAATAGCGCGGGAAGCTGATGGCAATGCACACATCCCGCTCGTCGATGCGGAACATCTGCTCAAAAATCTCGCTTGCGCTCGCCGTATCGACCAGCACAACGTTATCATAAACCAAATTGAAGTAAAACGCCATAAAGCTTGCAAGCGCGGCCGAGCTGCGCACGCCGAGAATATAGATTTTACGCGCCGCGTTGATCGCCTCCACCGCCTGGCGGAAATCCGTGCGGGAGGTCTGCTCCAGCGTTGCGCGGATCATTTCCACATCGCTTGTGAGCACCTTTTCGAGGATGTCATCCTCCCCCATCCGGTTGCTGGTAACCTCCATGCGCTGCACACTGGTCAGCTTGCTACGGATCATCTCCTGCAATGCCTTTTGCAGCTCCGGATAACCCTCAAACCCCAGCTCCGTGGCAAAGCGCACCACTGTAGATTCGCTCACACCTACAGTATCGCCCAAGCGCGACGCCGTCATAAAGGCCGCTTTATCATAATGCTCCTGAATAAAAGACGCAATCCGTTTATGCCCCTTGGAAAGTGTTAGGTACAAGCGGTCTATTTTCGCCAGCAGAGACTTTGTCATGAAAAAATGCCCCCTCTCCCAATTGCTATCCGATCTCAAACATCCGCCGGATGGCACTCCCCCCTCCGGCATCAATCAACCAAATCAACATACCCTTATCTTATTCCGTCATTGGGCCGAAGTCAAGAACGAATGCATTTCTTTGCATGGAAACTTGCAAAATTGGCAAAAAAGAGGGAGCTGTTTTCTCTACACCCGGCAAGGCGCAGCAGAACAGCTCCAACTAGAAACCTATTTGAAAAGCCTGCGAAACGCTTTGCGCCAGCGGTGCAGATACGCGCCGATCACTCTTGTCAAAGCGATATCGTAAACGAAAAAAACCACATTCCCCATCCCCAGCAGGATGGGCACCGCATACTGGCCGAATTCCTCCATCTCATCCAAGGGCATACCGAACACAAAAATGATAATCACATAGGCCAGCACCATTGCGGCGTTAAAAATCAAAAACTTGACGATCCATTCGACCACACGCGGAAGCTTGCTTTCCAAAAACGATTTGATCACCGGATAATAGCCAAAAAAGGCGGCGTACATCATGGCGGCCTCTTTATCCGCAACCACCAAAAGGGAAAGGATGCTCACCGCCGCATAAACGCACAGCGCCCATTTGGGGCCGATCTCCATCACGATCAAAATCAGCAGCGCGCCCGCCAATGCCGGCAGCGCAAAGGTTAAAAAGGGAATAATCCCCGTCAGAAACATCAAAACGACTGACAGCGCCGTGAGAATCCCTCCGAAAGCGGTCTGTGAGCTTTGCTTCATCCCCGTCATAGAATCGACAACATCCTTTCGCGAGCCCGCGCTTCACCGGTCTTAGGCCACTCAGCAGCAGGGCGTTCCATCCGCGCCGCAGCAATCACAGAAACAGTCCGCACACATGAGCCCTGTACAGATGTCGCATGCGCTGCACCCGCCCGCATTGCTCCGCGGCGCACGGTATCCGCCCGTGCGGGGATTGCTCACCTGGCGAAACGCCGCCTGATATTCCGGGTTGTTCGGGTCGAGCTGGCAGGCCGTGCGATAATTCTTGGTGGCTTCCTCCAGCCAGCCGCGCTTATACTGCACGGTGCCCTTCAAAAAATACCACTCCGCCCCGCGCGTCTGCGGCGGGATGCCGTCGAGCAGGGTTTCTGCGTCATCGATGCGGTTGGCGTTTATTTTGGAGCGGATATCCCCCAAGGAGGATGCGCCGCCGTATCCGCCGCCCGTATATCCGGCAGAATAACCGCTCTGCGCAGAGCTGGACTGGCTGCGGCGCATGGTGATGATCGCATCATATGCTCCGTTTATCTCGTCCATCTTTTTGGCCGCCATATCAGCCAGCGGGCTGTTTTCATAATTCTCAGACTGATACTTGCGCGCAAGCGAACGGTATGCCTCCCGCACCTGCTCGTCGGTCGCATCCGGTGAAATATTTAAAATCTGATAAGGGTCTTTCATCATGAAAACCATACCTTTCGCAAGGGATGAAAATTTAGAAGAAATGCCAATCTAATGAAATGCTTCCTGATCCCATCCGATCGCGCAATCGAAGGATCGCGAGCTGGAAACAGCAAAAGCCGCCCTCATTTGGCCCGCTGCTCTGCCTCGGGCTCAAAAATTTGTTTCTGCGCGCTGAAGAGCCCCTCTTCCAAGATGTTGCGCAGGATTGGGTCAAACCGCCGCACCTCCAGCAGATTATACGCGCGCACGGCTTCCGCCGCCGTTAGCAGCAGGGATTCCTGCGCTGCTTTGCGCGCCGCCGTCAGCGCGTCAGAGTCCTCCCCGGCAATTTGAAAGGCCTGGATATAGGGGTTATAATCCCCGCTTTTCAAATCCTCCTCCAGGTCGTCCGCCGCATCAATGAGATACACCCAGCGCCCCACACAGTAGCCCATCCGGTCGAGCACCCGCCGCTGATCCTCCGCCTGCGCGCCCACCGAAAACAAGGCGGCAAGCGCTTTGGCGGTCGGGTCCGCGGCGCGGTCGATCTGCGCGCAGGAGCCGCCTTCGAGCGCCGCCTGCTCCTCCATCATGCGGGCCACAATTTCTTCTACCAAAGGGAAACGCTTCTTTGCCTTATTATGCGCATGCGCGGCAAAGGGATACAAAAGCCGGGAGGCAAGGCGTTTCCAAAATCCGGCGTCCCGCAAATTGTCGCGCAGCTTATAAAACGTCATGATCACCGCCGCGGCCGCCGTAAAGGAAAAATCGCTCTCGCCGCCGGAACAGGCGTTGCATTTTGCAAACGGGTTAAACGGGCAGCGCGATTTGTGAAAACCGGGGCACTCGCCCGCCAGTGCCAGCCGCAGCAGGGCGGCAAAGGTGAAATCATAGCTGAGCGTCAGCCTGGCAAACAGGCCATATTCCCGACCGAGCGTTTTGCACAGGGAGCAGTACACTGCTTTGTATTGCTCATAATCCCGCACCTTCAGCTCGGGCTTGTATGCCTTTACATAGCCAAACACCAGCACGCCTCCGCCCCGAAATAGTACATTTATTGTAGCCGAAGCAGATATTGATTTCAATTAACATATTGTAAACTTTAACCTGCATGGTATCGCGAAAAGCCGCTGCGGATAAATCCGCAGCGGGTTTATCCGCTTGCGCCCCGGCGATGCAATGCCCGATTTCGCCCTGATGGACAATCAGCTACAGCCCGTGTGTGGCAGGGATCTTACCGGCATCCGCGTTTTCCTCACGGTTCCCTCACTCGACACCGGCGTATGTGATCAGGAGGTGCGGCGATTCAACGAAGCCGCCGCTTCCTTTCCATCCGCTCACATCTATGCGGTCAGCATGGATCTGCCCTTTGCGCAGTCGCGTTAGTGCGGCGCAGCGGGCGTGGAGCGGATACAGGCGCTCTCCGACTACCGGGATCACAGCTTCGGCATTGCAACCGGAACATGGATTGAGGAGCTGGGGCTGCTCACCCGGGCCGTGTTTCTCGCAGATCAGGCGGGAAAGCTCGCCTATGTGGAATATGTGCCCGAGGTGACGAACCATCCGGATTACGAGGCGGCGCTCAGCGCCATGCGTACGCTGTCAAAATAAGTACGATGAATTTTTGTTTTCTCTTTAAAAAGGGCTGTTGTAAAATACAAGGCATTTTACAACAGCCCTTTTAGTTGTTCGTCAACGCCGCCCCCGAAAGCGCCTCCTTTGACGCGAGAAGCGGCAGTATTTCCCACATCCTGCATACAAAAAAACTGCCGCGAAACCGCGGCAGTTCGACTTTTGATACGTTTCATAAAAAACATTGCTTTCATAAAATTTGTACAGCACCCGATTCCCCTTGCACGGCTACATCCGAGCGTTGCAGAAACTCTTGCTAGCCCGTCAGATAGCGGCGCATCTGCAGCAAAATCGCTTTCTCCCGCCGGGACACCTGCACCTGCGACATCCCCAGATGCTCCGCGGTGACCGTTTGTGTCATCCCCTTGAAATAGCGCAGCTCGATGAGCTTTTTATCGCGTTCAGGGAGCTTATCCATAATCTGCTCGAGCGCGACCGTGTCTGAGATCAGATCCTCCGGCGGCGCTACGGGAATATCAATCTGCCCGGAGCCGTTTTCCTCATCCGCCGTCAGGGATACGGGCGGCATGGAGGCGGTGAGCACCTGCGCCGTTTCCGCAATTTCCATCCCCAAGTGCTCTGCAAGCTCCCCAATGGTCGGCTCCTGCCCGCGCTCAGCGGTGAGTCGCTCTTTTTCCCGCAGGGCGTTGCGCGCCTTTTCCTTCATCGCCCTGCCCACCTTGACCGTGCCGCCATCGCGGAAAATCCGTCTGATTTCCCCCAGAATTACCGGCACGGCATAGGTGGAAAAAGCGAAGCCGCGCGAAGGGTCAAACCCATCCGCCGCTTTAATCAGGCCCACGCAGCCTGCCTGAAACAGATCGTCATACTCTACGCCGCGGCCACGGAACCGGTTTGCGCAGGAGTGGACGAGCCCCAGATTATCCGAAATCAGGCTTTCGCGCGAGGCCGCCTGCTCAACCACGGCCTGCATCGCGGCCCGCGATGCGTTTTTCCAAAATCACGCTCGTGCCCTGTCCCGCCTTGGAATGCACCCTGACCTTATCCATAAAACTCTCCATCACGGCAAAGCCAAGGCCTGCCCGCTCGCCGGCGGCGGTGGTATAGAGCGGTTCCATCGCCTTTTTCACATCCTCGATCCCGCGCCCTTTATCCCGAATCTTGATTTTCACCAGGCCGTCGTCATAGAGGGAAACGGTTATGTAAATCCGACCGACCTTGTTTTCGTAGGCGTGCACAATGCAGTTGGTCACTGCCTCGCTAACGGCCGTTTTGATATCGTTCACCTCTTCAATTGTGGGGTCGAGCTGCGCCGCGAAGGCGGAAACAACAACGCGGGCAAAGCTCTCATTGACAGAGCGGCTTTCCACTTCCAGTTTAACAACGTTACTCGCTTTCATCTATATGGCCATCCCTTTCTTGCGCCGGGCCGCGGAGTTGCACGGTTTTGGCGCAGCCGAAATTTCGAATGCGTTTCATGCACAAAACAGATCAAACGCATTACCCTTCCTTTCGCTTCTGGCGGATCACCGCAAGCTGATCCAGCTTTGCAAGCCGCATCACTTTATAGGCCTGTGGAGTCAGGTTAACAACCTCCACCTTGCCCCCCAGCGCCTGCATCACGCTGGTGCGTCCCATGACAAGCCCCACGCCGGAGCTGTCCATAAAGCTGACGCCGCCAAAATCGATGCGCAATGTTTCCGGCCTGTGCTGCTCAACCGCTTCATCGATGCATTCCCGCAGTGCAGCGGCATTGTGGTGGTCAATCTCCCCTTCCAGATATGCGGTTACACGCCCCGGGGCAAACTCCAACCGAATTGCCACGTTATGATTCCTCCCATTCTGATTAGTATTGCCTGTCCGGATTACAATCATTCCTGTAAAAACAAAAATCCTTTACCCGATCAGGATAAAGGATTTTGATTGCATATTTTGTTGAACGCTGGCAAATGCCGCAAAAATTTATGCAGAAAACCGCAGCAGCGCCTCGCGCACATCCGACGCCAGATAGAACGAACCGCACACGAGCACCGCATCCTCCGGCTGTGCTTCCCGCAGCGCGAGGAGAAAGGCCTCCTCCGGCTTTTTTTCTGCCCAGACTTCGCTGCAATAGGGTTCCATTTCCCGTGCAAGCTGCTGCGCGGGCATCGCGCGCGGGTTGGAGGGCGTCGTGGCGATTACCTTAGCGCACAGCGGGGCGATCTCCCGCGCGGCCGCGGCGTGCGCCTTATCCGCCATCATGCCGATCACGGCGATCACCCGCCTGCCGGATAGGAATTTGCGCATAGCCTGCGCGAGCCTTTGCAGCCCATCCTCGTTATGGCCACCGTCGAGCAACACGAGCGGCTGCGTTTGAAACACCTCCAGCCGCGCCGGAATCCGCACCCCGGCAATGCCGCTCACGATCGACCGGCCCGTGATCCGGCGCATGCCACGCGAGCGCAGCGCCTCCGCCGCCAACACGGCGGTCATACAATTGCCCACCTGATGCGCGCCGATCAGGGGAATGTGGATGTGCAGGCCGTTATAGACGATATCCGTGCCCGTGATCTTTTCCGCTTCCACGCGGATATCCCCCATATTCTGCGTAATCAGCACATTGCTCTGCAAAATCGCCGTATGATACAGAAGATTGAATACGCGCCGATCCTGCTCCGGGTAGGCCACGGTAATCCCGCCGCGCTTGATGATCCCGCATTTTTCCGCTGCAATCTCCTCAATGGTATTGCCGAGCACGTTCATATGATCCATCGAAACGGAGGTGATCACACTCACCAGCGGCGTTTTGATGATGTTGGTGGAATCAAGCCTCCCGCCGAGGCCAACTTCCAGCACCACGATATCGCAGCCCTCCTGCGCAAAATAGAGAAAGGCGGCGGCTGTGATGACCTCAAACTCCGTGGGCTGCATATCACGCTTGGCGAGCCTGTCCGCCACGGGCTGAATCTGCTCCATCACAGAGGCGAAGGCCTCATGCGGGATCATCTCGCCGTTGATCTGAATCCGCTCCCGAAACTCAATCACATAGGGCGAGGTGAACAGCCCGGTTTGATACCCGGAGGCCTGTAGGATTCCAGCGAGCATCGCGCAGGTGGAGCCCTTGCCGTTCGTCCCCGCCACATGGGCGAATTTCAGCTTGTCCTGCGGGTTGCCGAGCTCCGCCATCATGGCCCGCATCCGCTCAAGGCCCGGCTTTACGCCAAACTGGAGCAGGGAATGCACATAAGCAACCGCTTCCTCATACCGCATTTGATATAACCTCCTTCGTTTTCTATTACGCAGCAATGAACTGTTTCGATTTTATATCCAAGCAAAGCTTCCCTCTGCGAAAAATGGCGTTGCCGCTTCGCGGCAGAAGGCGTTTCACGCCGACAGGCATTTTTCCAATGCTCCAAACGATCCGTTTGGAGCTATTCTATCATAATTTTGTCGAAACCACAAACCGCTCCGCAAAGAAACGAATGTTCGCCTTTTTGTGGAAATCCATTGCATCCGAACCCGAATCGAAGTATAATGAGGGTTAGCTTTATCATAGAGAAAGAATGGTCATTTTTTATGGACGAACAGGCACAAATCGAATTGCGCGGCAGTGTGGAGGATGTCACCTTCTACCGCCCGGATACCGGCTTCACGGTGCTGGATTTAAACAGCGATGGGGAGCTTGTTACGGTGGTGGGCGTTCTCCCGGCGCTGTCCGCGGGGGAAGAGCTGCGGCTGATGGGGCATTGGGATGTTCACGCCTCCTTTGGCCGCCAATTCCGCGCGGAGCTGTGTGAGCGCAGCCTCCCCTCCACTGCCGGGCAGCTTTTGAAATACCTTTCCTCCGGCGCGGTCAAGGGCATCCGGGCCGCCACGGCGGAAAAAATCGTGGAGGCCTTTGGCGACCGCACCTTCGATATCCTGGAAAACGAGCCGGAGCGCCTCGCCACCATCAAGGGTATCTCCCGGGAAAAGGCGCATAAAATCTGCGAGGAATTCAAAAAACAATTTGCCGTGCGCGAGGTGATGATCGCTCTGGAATCCATCGGCATGACGCCGGCGGAATGCCTCGCGGCCTTTCGGAAATTCGGTGCCTCCGCCATTGACCGCATTCATGAGAACCCCTATATCCTTTGCAGCGAAGAGATCCATATGGGGTTTGAGCGGGCGGATGTGATCGCGCAAGCCATGCCCAACCGCCCGGATGCCATCCACCGGGTGCGGGCGGGCGTGATCTACGTGCTGCGCCACAACCTGCACAACGGCCACACCTGTATTCCGCGCGAAAAGCTGCTGACCCCTTCCCGCGACCTGCTGGATACGGACACCGATACCATCGAGATTGCGCTCGACGGCCTTTTGGAGGATCGCCAGCTCGTCTCCAAAACCATCGGCGGCCGGGAATTTATTTTCCTGCCCAGCGTTTACAGCGCGGAAAAAAGCGCTGCGGAGCGCATCCGGATCATGCTGCGGTTCCCCCCCGCCGGAAAACCGACGCTGGAAAAGGAAATTGAGCGCATCGAACAGGAAAACGGCATCCAATATGAAGAGAAACAGCGCCTCGCCATCACCACGGCCATCCAAAAGGGCCTGCTCATCCTCACCGGCGGGCCCGGCACCGGCAAGACCACCACGCTCAAGGGCATCCTCACCCTGTTTGAGCGCGACGGGCTGGATGTTGCCCTCGCCGCGCCAACGGGAAGAGCGGCCAAGCGGATGTCCGAGCTGACGGGCAAGGAGGCGAAAACAATCCATCGCCTGCTGGAAGTGGAATGGACGGAAAGCGACCGCCCTGTTTTCGCGCGCGACGCGCGCAATCCGCTGGAGGCGGACGCCGTGATTGTGGACGAGCTCTCCATGGTGGATATCAACCTCTTTTCCAGCCTGCTGGACGCACTTCCTCTCGGCTGCCGCCTGGTTATGGTGGGCGACAGTGATCAGCTCCCGCCCGTGGGCGCGGGCAACGTGTTGCAGGATTTGATCCAATCCGATCTTCTGCCGACCGTCCAGCTCACGGAAGTGTTCCGCCAGGCGATGGAAAGCCTGATTGTAACCAATGCGCACCGCATCGTGCGCGGCGAAATGCCGGTGCTCGACCGCAACGACGCGGACTTCTTTTTTATGAACCGGCCCGCGCCCTACCTTGCCGAGCGCACGGTGACGGAGCTTTGCGCCGCCCGCCTGCCCAAGGCTTACGGTTACTCCCCCATCTCGGATATTCAAGTGCTCTGCCCCTCCCGCAAGGGCGATCTCGGCACGGTGAATCTCAACCGTGTGCTGCAAGGCGTGCTCAACCCGCCGGAGAAAAAGAAGCAGGAGATCACCATCAATGGGCGCATCCTGCGCACCGGCGATAAGGTGATGCAAACCAAAAATAATTATGACCTGCCCTGGACGCGCGACGGCGAAAATGGGACGGGCGTTTTCAACGGCGATGTCGGTATCCTGGACCAGATCGAGCCCGCAAGCTCCACGCTATATGTGCTCTTTGATGACCGAACGGCCATGTATTCCTTTGAATCGGCGGCAGAGCTGGAGCTTGCCTATGCCATAACAGTTCACAAAAGCCAGGGCAGCGAATTTGAGGCGGTGGTCATGCCAGTGCTGAACGTGGTGCCCCAATTGAGCTACCGCAACCTGCTTTACACCGCCGTCACCCGTGCCAAATCCAAAATAATCCTGGTTGGCAGCAGGGAAGTGGTGCATCGCATGGTGGAAAATGATAAAAAAACGCGCCGTTTTTCCGCACTGCGCGCCTTTTTAACAGAAGAGGATCACGATGAAACATAAAGAATGGCTCAGCCGGCTGCTCTCCATCCTCTACCCACCCCGATGCATTTGCTGCGGGGCGGTGCTGCCCGCGGGGGAAACACTCTGTGAAACCTGCTCGGAACACATCGCCCGCATCGAAGCGCCGGTTTGCCTGCTCTGTGGGCAAAGCCTGCAGGATTGCGGCCGCAAGGATCCGAAAACTGCCTATCAAGCGGTCACAGCGCCGTTTTACTATGAGGGTGCCATTCGGGAGGGAATCCATCGCTTTAAATTCCGTGATCGTCCCCAATATGCCGCCTATTTCGCCCAAGAGATGGCCGCGAGCATCCGGGCCAATTTGCCTGGCGTTGCCTTTGACCAGATTACCTGCGTGCCCATGCGCGCCGCAAAGGAAAAAGAGCGCGGCTATAACCAGAGCGCCCTGCTCGCGCAAGAACTCTCCAAGCTGCTGGATACTCCTGCGGACTGCCGGCTGCTCTGTAAATGCGCCGATACGCCTGCGCAGCATGAGCTGAAGCGGGATGAGCGGAAAGGCAATGTGTTCGGCGTGTTTGAGGTTGCCAAACCGGAGCTGGCGGAGGGCAAAACCATCCTGCTGTGCGACGATATCAAAACCACGGGCGCAACCTTAGAGGAATGCGCCAGGATGCTGAGGCTCGCCGGGGCGAAGGAGGTTTACTGTGCCTGCGCAGCGGTGACGAGAAAGAATAAGGACGCAAACAAAAAGCCTTCTGACGGCTAACTTGCGCTGCATAAAAATAAACACGCCGCTGTGGAAGGAGCCCATAGCGGCGTTTTTTTCTTTCATCATCCGTTCTTCTCGTTCTTTTCCTGCTCCTCCTGCCGCTCTTTCTTCTCTTCCTCCGCAAAGCGCTTGATCTTCTGCGTTGTCGTCTTGACAAATTCCGTTTCGCGGATGACAAGCTTCTTGATGCTCTTATAAGAGGGCAATTTTTTATTGACCTCCTTTACCACATTGGAAAGCGCTTTAAACACTTCCTCGCTCGACACGGAGGATTGCTTGAGCTTCTCCCGGATTGCTTCTACATTGGGGAACACCTTCGCCGTGACCATCGTTTCATCGTCCTCATCCTCGCCGACAACGATGGATTCCGCCACAAAGGGGTTTTTATTGAGGTAGTATTCCACCTCTTCCGGGTAGATATTTTTGCCGTTTTTCGTGACGATCACATTTTTAATGCGGCCGGTGATGCGGTAACAGCCGTTTTCATCCACTGTGCCGAGGTCGCCGGTGTGGAAAAAGCCATCCTCATCCAAAACCTCTGCTGTGGCCTCCGGATCATTATAATAGCCGAGCATCACCATCGGGCCCTTCACGCAGATTTCCCCCACGCCGGAGGCATCCGCATTGATGATCTTCGCCTCCACGCCGGGCAGAGGCACGCCCACAGAATCCGGCAGCTCAATACGGTCGTTATTGCCGATCACAAGCGGTGCGCATTCCGTCAGGCCGTAGCCGAGATAGACGGGGATGCCAAAGGTTTTAAAATCCTTCACCACTTCCGGGCTGATGGCCGCCGCGCCCGTGATAATCAGGCGAAGCCGGCCGCCGAAATTGCGTTGGATCTCGCCAAATATTTTATCGTTAATATCCACGCCCAGCGCGCTGGTCGCATTGGAGAGCGCCTTGCCAATGCCGAGCATCAGCTTACCGCCCTTTTTCTTCGCGGCTGTTTTCAAAATGCGGTTGTGCATCTTTTCCAGCATCAGCGGCACCGTAACGAAGATCGTCGGCTCCACATCCTGCATGTTTTTCACGATATAGCGCAGCCCCTCACAAAAGGCAATGCATGCGCCGGAATATAAAATCATGATAAATCCAAGCGAACATTCATAAGTATGATGCAGCGGCAAAATGGAGAGCAGCTGATCCGTCGGGCGGATTTCCACCACGCCGCTGAGCGACATGATGTCCTCACAGATATTCCGCTGGCTGAGCATAACTCCCTTTGCCATGCCGGTCGTGCCGGAGGTGAAAAGGAGGGAGCCAAGGCCCTCCGCATCAATTGGTGCATCCTGCATGCGTGTGTCGCCCTGGTTTAACAGCGCACGGCCCTCCGCCAACAGTTCGTGCAGTGAGAGAATCCCCTGTTGCGTATCCCCTGCTTCAAAGGAAATCAGCTTGATTTCCGGCGGCAGGGCGGAACGGTTCTCCAGCACCTTTTGCGCCGCTTTTTCATCAAACAGAATCGCTGCCGCCCCGGATACGCGGAGGATATTCTCAATATCGCAGGCCGGAAGCTCCTTATCAATTGGCACCACTACGCCCACTCCACAGGTGACGGCAAGATAGGCGGTGCACCACTCATAGCAATTGTGCCCGATCACGGCGATCTTCTCTCCCGCGAAACCTAAGTCGATCAATCTGGTGCCCAGCGCATATACATCGGCCTGAAAATCAGGATAGGAAACATCGTAATATTCGCCTGCATTGTTTTTCAATTTAAAGGCGGGGCGATCCGCAAAACGCTCCGCGCTTTGGGCCAGCATATCACGGAAATCCCGAATTGGACGGATGTCGTAAAAAGGCGTGTTTTGATACATGGCATGCTCTCACTTTTCAGTCAATCTTAATTTTGCGCTTTTTTCACACAGACGATGCTGCAATCTCCTCCTAACGGCGCTAAAGCGGCGCCGGATTGCGCAATGACGTAAGCGCAGATTTTAAATATTATAGCACAGTTACAGGATTCCCACAAGAAAGGTAAAAGAAATTCATAGATTATTCGATTCTTTCAGAATCTGGAGAGCTTTCTAAACAAATCCAATTTTTTGAGTGATTTATCACTCGCTTGGAGAGATAAATATGGGGATCATAAACATCATCGTCATTGGGCTCGGGCTCGCTATGGATGCTTTGGCCGTTTCCATCACAAGCGGCCTTACCGTGCGGCGCGTTCGTATCCGGTATGCCTTAAAGCTTGCGCTAAGCTTTGCGGGCTTTCAATCGCTGATGCCGGTGATTGGCTGGCTCGCGGGCATCCGGTTCAGTGAAAAAATCCGGACGGTCGATCATTGGGTTGCCATGCTGCTGCTCGCGGCGATCGGCATCAAAATGATTCTCGATACAGCCAAGGAAAACGCAAAATCCGGCGGAGCGCAAGCCGTTCCCTCCTACGGCGGAGAGATCAGCATGCGCACATTGGTCGTTTTGGCGATTGCCACAAGCATCGATGCACTGGCTGTGGGCGTATCCTTCTCCTGCGCGGATGTAAACCGCTTCTCCATTCTGCTGCTCGATGCAGGCGCAATTGGGGCGATCACCTTCCTATTATGTTTTCCAGGCGTATATATCGGCCGCCGGTTTGGCGCGGCATTCCGTGGCAAGGCAGGCGTGATCGGTGGCATCCTGCTCATTGGAATGGGGGTAAAAATTTTTGTGGAGCGGTGCATCGCAGGCTAACGCTCTGTCCAGAGGGATACGCCGCGATAAGGCCAAAACGCGCACAGCCCGCCGGTACTGTTTCCCTCTAGATGGAAACATTCTGGCCATATCAAAAACTCCGCGCCCTCAATGATTCGCAAACCTTTCCTTTACATAACGGAAGAAGTCATCGGCAGAAACATGGAGCACCGTTGCCAAAGCAAACAGCTCAATATCCGATACAGAGCGTTTCCCAATTTCAATGTTTGATACCGCATTTTTATTGAGGTTCACACCCAGCAATTGCAGTTCACGCGCCAGCGCATTCTGAGACATCTTCTTTTTCTGGCGCAACTCTGCGATTTGCTCTCCTACTAAATTAAGCTTGCCATCCTCTGTTCTGGTTTTTCGTGTCTTGTCCATAACATAACCCCCGTTTATCAACAATCTAAGGCTCAGTATATGGAAGAAATGAGTATCGATCGACCTGAACAAAATGTCAACATGCTAAATTTGATCAAAAATTTTATATTTTTCTCTTTTTTTATCAAATAAGGGCGGATATTATAGAAAATAGCCGCTAGTTCTTTGCTTTCATAAGCAAGGCGCATCTCTTTGCCTTATGTGGCTACGGCAGGCTTTGTTTTATTACTTCGCTCCTCTGCGTAATAAAAAATTGCAGCACAAATATGAACACTTCATCGTCCGACATCCTATTGGCCTGTCTTTTTCATTCCATTTTTGTTCCGATATTTATCATGCTAGAGGTAAATTTGCATCCACCCCATAAAGGAAGAGAAATATGTTTATAACAATGCACAATTTTTGATCATCCTTTCTATGCGTGCCAATGCCCCTCTGTGACGCTGCATCCGGCAGTCCCCGCAGAAGGGCATATTTTTTAGCAACGCAAAACCCCGCCAAGGATTTCTCCTTAGCGGGGTTTTCGATTTCTATTTCGGATTATTCCGAAAACACCACTCCAATAAAAAATGTTTCGGATAATCCTGCTTTGGTGGAGCATAGCGGGATCGAACCGCTGACCTCTACACTGCCAGTGTAGCGCTCTCCCAGCTGAGCTAATGCCCCATATCACACACGGCTTTTCCATCACGAGCCGACGTGTTAAATAATAGCATAGTCGCGGATGAAAATCAAGTATTTTTTTCATTTTTTCTGCTCCACATTTGTTTTTTCGCGCTTGATATAGTGTACGCCACACACTATCATTGTAAGAAACAGCATGTAAGAAGGAGGGCTCCCTTTTCTGGAAACAGATGATCTTTTAACCGGGCTCGTTTTGGAAATGCGGCGCGGCGTGATCGTGATGTGCGTTCTGCATGAGCTGCAAACGCCCATGTATGGCTACCACCTTGTTCAACAGCTTACCGAGCAGGGCATTCCAGTGGAAGCAAACACACTCTATCCCCTTCTGCGCAGGCTGGAGGGGCAGGGCCTTTTAACAAGCAAATGGGAAACAGATGGGCCGAAGCCGCGCAAATATTATGCTGCCACACAGGCGGGCAACACCGTGTGCGCATCGCTGAAACGGCACTGGAATGCCATTTCAGCGGGCGTTAGTGAACTTTGGGAGGATACATCCGATGGAGCATGAACTGATTGAGCGCTATCTCTATGCCGTAACAAAACAGCTGCCCGCGAAATCGCGACAGGATATTGAACGCGAATTGCGCGGGCTGATTGGCGACCTTCTGGAAGAACGCTGCGGCGATATTGCGCCTGCCGCCCGTGCCCCAGAAAAACGAGCGGATTTCCAAAGGAGAGTGCATTGTGGGCATCGTATTTTCCATTGTGTTCGCCATCCTGTTCCTCACCGTTCCACAAATTTTTTCTGGTGTTTTTGAAAGCGGCAGGGTGATTCTTCCTGTTTTTCAGATTGACAGGGCGCGAGAGCTCTCCTTCTTCCTCATCGGCCTGATGGCGCTGAGTGTCGCCGAAGAGAGCTTTAAGCTCTATGAGGGCCGGTATTCCAAGCGGTTGGCGGCAGTCACCTGCGTGCTCAATGGTTTTTCGGCCATTTTGGGCGTTTTCTTCCTGACGGATGCGCGGCTGTGGAACCCGGCCATCCTCCCCTATCTCAACAATTTGGTAGGGCACGACGCTTTCCTGGAGGCACTGTTTGCACGGATTCCAATAATTCTTCTAATATTGTTCCTATTTAGCCTATTTCTCGATGCGGCAACCGCGGTTTTCAAAGCGTTCCGCTATACTGCAAAAAGGGGTTGATTCCGGCTCAGCGAGACCAACCCGCTAACGATATTTAAACTACAAAAAAGGGCGGCTGCAAAATGTTTTGCAGCCGCCCTATTTACGCCTTCTTTGCTTTATACACGGGTTTTCAGCACGGTAACCTGCCCTTCTACCCTGCATGCACCGCTGCCGGCAGGCAAAAACACACTCTCCCCCTTGCGAAGCGGCATGCTCTGCCCGCAGGAGGTAAGCACGCCCTCCCCCTCCAGCGCAATCAGGGAGACGAAAGAGGAAGCGTCCACCGTCAATACGGCATGCGTAGACGCCTCGATCACTGACGAGGTAAACAGATCACAGGATACCAAAAGCGTTTTGGTATACCCATCGAACTGCTCCGGCTCCCCCTGCGGCTTTGAGCCATGGGCAGGAGGCGCGCAGTGCGTTACCTCCACCGCCTGATCCACATGCAGCTCGCGCGGTTTGCCATCTTTGCCGACACGCCCGTAGTCATAAACGCGATAGGTGGTATTGGAATTCTGCTGCACCTCGGCCAGAAGAATCCCCTTGCCGATTGCGTGCAGAGTGCCCGCCTCGATAAAAAACAGATCGCCTTTTTTTACTGGAACACGGTTGACAACCTCCATCAGCGTCCCCTCTGCAATCCTGCGGCGGAACTCCTCCCGATCGATTTCCCGGCGAAAGCCATAGATCAGCTCAGCGCCTTCCTCCGCATCGAGGATATACCACGCCTCCGTCTTGCCAAATTCCTTCTCGACGCGGCGCGCATAGGCGTCGTCCGGATGCACCTGAACAGACAGGTTATCCTTTGCATCGATGAGTTTGATCAGGATCGGGAAATAGTCAAACTTTTGCGCATGTGTTCCAAGGCAGGAAGGTCCCATCTGCGCAACGGCCTGCGTCAGCGTCAGCCCTTGATACGGCCCGTTTTCAACCAAATCCTCGCCCTGCGGATGGCAGGAGAGCATCCATGCCTCCGCCAGCTTATCCAGCGGCGCGTCCACGCCATATTCTTCACGCAGCCGCGTGCCGCCCCATAGATAATCCTTCACAGCGGGCTTTAACTTCATGGGCTCCATCTGTAGGCCTTCCTTCTATTGCAACGTTTTCTGTTTTCATCCTATCAAATCCAGGCAAAAATAGCAAGCTCCATTCGCGCCATTTTTTCATCTTTCTTGCGGCGCGGATCATGCCGTTTGGAAGATTCTGGCATATCAAAACAAATCCACCGCAAAAAAGAAAGCAGAGCCACTCTTTTCTCAAAAAGAATGGCTCCAATTGCTCCGCCCGTCAGCCTTCATGCGAGGCTTATAACGCGCTCTGTAGGGCAAGCGCCCTCTTATAAAGCGGGTCAAATTCGCACCCACAGCTTCCGCACTCCCGATCCGCCTGCTCAATGGCAGCGATGAGGGATGCTTTATCACCGCCTCCGTTGAGCCACTCTTGGGCCGGCACGGCAATGAGATCCCAACCAGAGGCCGCAAATTTTTCCATGATCGCTTTGAGTTCATCTTGCGTATGTTCCATTGTGTTTGCTCCTTTCAAATTGTAATTTCGAATAGGAATGTAATTTTATGCTATCACATCCATGGCAGGAAAGCAATGTTTTTTTCCTCCCCACTTCTGTTTTGGAGCACCTCTAGCGATCCCATACGGTGCTGCAACATCATTTGAGCGTCAGTGAAAATAAATTGGATTGGATACAGCCAGTGGATAATCCCCAAATCTGGGCAGCTGAACAGAGGCAATCAGATAAGCAAACGGCGTGTCTGTAACCGTGGCCTCGCCCTGGAGCCGCCCTTTTTGTGGCCTGACACGCGCTAGCTCCCCCTGCGTGCCGATGAGCCGCAGCGCCGTGCCCTTGGGTGCATGGTCCGCCGCAAACCGCACGGCATGGGATTCCTCTGCGGCAACGGTATCGCCAAAGCTCTTTTCTCCACAGGAAAGGCTGAGGCGCACGCCGTTCCGGCTATTCATGATGTAGCTATGCCCATGCAGCGCCGCATCCACGATGTCGGCGGCGCTGCGCGAAGCGCTGTAAACCGCTGTTACCGGGTTCGCCATGCGCACCGGGCGGCGATCGTGATGAAAATCACTGCCGCCTACCGCCGCAATTTTACGGCCGCTTTGCAGCATCTTCGTCCACCAGGCGATCCCGCGGAGATTAACGGGGCGCATTGGGCCGTTCCACACCTCAATCATATCGAAGCACGCCTCATCCTCCCAGAGATACGGGCAGAAATTGCACTTCGGGTGGTTCACCGAAATTACCGCGCCATCCTCTCTCGCCTCCCGCACGATCCGCCGCATCTCCTCCGGGCTGTTTGCCACAAAGGAATTGCGAAACGGCCGCCCGATCCCAAAGAAATTCATATGGCCCTTGTAATGCGTCCACTCCACACCAGGGACGAGGGTGATCCCCGGAAAATGCGGCAATCGCAGGTTCTCCGCATAATTGTTGTGATTGGTCACGGCGATAAAATCGAGGCCCTTTTGTTTGGCCATTTTGGCGAGCGTTGTAATATCGTGCTGCCCGTCGGAGGCATCCGAATGCATATGGAAATCACCGAAGAGCCACTGCGCCTGCCGGCGGTGGAACTGGATCTCATAACGCACCTTCACGCCTCTGTCCTCCACATGGTAAGCCCCGATCAAAATCCGCCATTTGCCCATTTTGCCCGGCCGGGTTGCTTCCATCAGATAGCCGGGCGTTGCATCGTAAGCGCCGACCGTTATGCTCGCCCGCGCACTGCCGGACCAGCCGAGGAAGCGGCCGTCCCCATCCTCCAGCCCAAGGTCTATGATATTGTGCAGAGCACTTTTATGGGGATATTGATAAGAGACGGTAACGCCCTCCACCCCCTCCGGCACATCAAATGGAAGCGATAGGTATTTGCCCTCGTCTTCCTTGCGAATGCGATGCTCTATCACTATATGATCCAAAGCGTTATCCCCCGATATCATCAAAAAATTTCTGAAGATGCCTGTCCCAAAAATCCCAATCGTGCGCGCCGTCCTCAAAGGCGACCGCCGCGTCGAGCCCAACCTCCCGCGCGCGCCCAGCAAAGCTACGGTTGCCGAAGATCATTGGATCCTGCTCTCCGCAGGCCAGATAGGCGCGGCTGCCCGCGTGCTTCGCCGCGTTGAGCAGGTTGATCGGGTTGAGCGGCGTCGTGTTGATTTCCGCTGCCTTTTCCACTAGGAAGGGAAAATCTTCGCGCATTTCATCGTTAAGCGCTAAAAGCATGGGGCGGAGATCGAGCACGCCGGAGAAGCTCCCCCAAGCCGCATAGCGCTCCGGAAAGGTCAGCGCAATGCGAGCAGCGCCCATGCCGCCCATTGAATACCCAGCAATAAAATTTTGCTCCCGCCTGCGGGACAGCCCCATGAGCAGGTGCAGATATTCCGGCAGCTCCTCCGCGATGTAGGTAAACCAATTTTGGCCGTTAATCCCGTCGCAGTACATACTGCGCCCGCCCGTAGGCATAACCAGCACGAGATCGTGCGCACGCGCATACCGCTCCGCGCCTGATAACCGCAGGAAGGCGGTAGCGTCCTCCGAAAGCCCGTGCAGCAGGTAGACGGTCCGGCGAGCGGAAAGCGGAATGCCTTTTATGCGCACGGAATCCGGCACAACCAAAGTGACAAGTGTGCACATTTTCAGCGCTTTGGAATGAAAATCAAGCGTGATCACTGCCATTTTCCCCATCCTCCTTCCGCTCTTTTCCCTGCTCAAACTTTAAAAAGCGGGACATGACCACGCAAACCACCAGCACGGCCAGAGGGAACAGCACCGTTAGGAAACGGGCCGCCTGATCCGGCGCCGCGCCGGGATTTGCGCCGCTTTCAAAGCCATAAAACCGAAAGACCAGCAGATAGGCAAGGGAGGAAAAGAGCCCGCTTGACTTATTGAGGATGCCGAGCAGGCTGGAATACGTCCCCTCCCGCTGCACGCCGTGTTTTGCCGCATCCTCATCTAGAATTCGGGCGGCCACGATATCCATTGTCGTAGACACGCCGCCCATACCAAAGCCGACCGCCACAACGGCGATTGCGGATAAAATAAGGGTATTGGTAAAATACAGCGGGATCACGCTGATCGAGCTGACCAGGAGCGCCAGCCTCCAGGCCGGCATAAGCGTCATCTTTTTGACGATCTGCACCCAGACAGGAATAAAGACAATCGCCATAACAATCACTGTGCCGAGCAGGATCGTTGAGCTTGCACCGCCCTCGCCAAGATGGTATTTCACATAGAACGGCACGCCGGACTGCACCAGGCCAAGCGCTGCAAAAAAGGAGGCGTTGGTAATGCCGTAAATCCAGAATTTCGGGTTTTTGAGGATGTCGAAAAGGCTCCGGAACAGCCGCGGCTTCGGGCGCTCCATCGCCGCCGGATCCTCATGGCAACCCAGGCTCATAAACCAGATCACTGCAACCGCCAACGCACCGTAGAGGATTGCCGTTGCCGAAAACCCAATCGCATCCGTGACCATCGGCGTCAGCGCAATGGATACTACCATTGCAATCAATTGAAAAACCTGACGCATTGCATTGGTTTTCGCCCGCTCCGCCTCCGTGCGAAACAGCTCCGGGAACAGAGCGCCGTAATTTGCATTGATGAGGGAATCCAGCGTGCCGGTCAGGATATACATCAGCAGCATGTAGGAAAATGCCGACCCTGCCGCAAGGCTGGCGGGCGGATTGAAGAACAGGATGAAGCATAGCACAAGAAGCGGCGCGCCGAGCATCAGCCATAGCCTGCGGCGGCCCCATCGGGTGCGCGTACGGTCGGAGAGGAAGCCGTAAACGGGGTTGTCGATCGCGTCGACAAAGGTATAAAGAAACAAAACAAGAGAAAACTGCTGCGTTGTGATAAGCCCCAGCTTATCAATGTAGAAAAAAGCGGCATAGGTCTTGAACATGTTGATGGGAATCGACGTACCAAACATTCCCACGGCATAGCGAAGCGGGCTGGTCGCCTTACGCGCGCCGGCGGCGATCGTATTCTGCATGATTGTGACCATCCTTTCCTTAATAAACAGACTAAATTTTTTCGTTTATACTCCCTGCCTTCCACTTGCATTGTAGCATGTCTCTGCACATACGTCTGCGCACTCTTTTAAAGGAATAGGCGTTTTTTTTAATTTTCTCTACATGATATGTATGATGGGATTGCATAAACCATTTTCATCGGATAAAATGGAAAGCATAGAGGAGCATTTTATGCTGATATATCTTGCATAAAAATCAAAAAGTCAGAGGGAAAAATTATGCAAACCGTTGATTATCGCAATAACAAACGACTTCTACAAGAGGGGGTATCCTTCCATTGGTGGGATGCCCCACACACCTCTCTGCACAACCACAACCACTACGAATTTTTTATTATTACCTGCGGGCAGACCAACCACATCCTCAACGGAGCGCAGAAGCGCCTTTCCAAAAACGACCTGTTTTTGATCCGCCCGGAGGATTGCCACCAGTTTACACCCATCGCGGGGAGCCGCTGTATCCACATCAATCTGCCAGTCACAACGGCGAAGCTTTCCAGCCTGTGCGAAGCGCTCGGCATCAGCCTCGGTGCGCTGCTCGGCGGGGAAGAGCTGTGCATCGCTCTGAATGATGCGGAGCTCGCTTTTTTTCAATCTCGTGCACAGCAGCTGAACCTCATCGCCCGCTCCGCGGAGGAGCCCGATCGGCTCAGCGTGCTGGTCATCTGCGAGATGCTGGTGCATGCAATCTCCCTTTTATATAAAAAATGGCGGCCTTTTTCCGCCGACTGCCCAGAATGGATGCAGGCTCTCTTGCAAAAGATCCACTCGCCGGAATATATTTCTTGCAGCGCAGCCGATGTTTATCGTTTGGCAGGCTACTCGCCCCCTGTCGTCATCCAGTATTTTCGACAGTATACCGGCGACACTGTCACCGCTTACCTGACCAAGGCCAAGATGGATTTCGCATGCAGTCTGCTCTTAACGACGCAGATGACCACGATCGAGATTGCTTGCCAACTCGGCTACGGCAGCCTGAGCCATTTCAATAAGTGCTTTCGCAACCACACCGGCAAAAGCCCGCGGGAATACCGGCGCGCAGCATGTTTGCAGGGGCGGTGATTGTATTGGAATCATAGGAGAGAGAAAAGGAGTAGTTTCCGTTTTGGGAGGCTCAAGCCCAAAGTTTGCTTCGAAACGGTAAAAACGCGATTTTCCAGAAAGATCCGCTGCAAAATGCTTCGCATTTTGCAGCGGATCTTGTTTTACCACATCATTCGAGCGTTTTTATACCAGCACAGGCTGGAGCTGTTCGCCGTTCAATGCAGCCATAGCGGCATCATAAGTTTTTGTGAAATCCGCAACAATGGAATTCGGCTTTTTTACACAATCATCCTGGCGCATGGGAATCATATAGAGGTTCTTATAATTAAGCAGCTGGCCGATATTTTTTGCAGCCGCTCCCAGTGCGTCGTTGGTTGAAACGCCGATGAGCACGGGTCGGCTATTGCGCAGGTGCGCCTTTGCTGCCAACGTGACCGGCGTATCCGTGATGCCGTTTGCAAGCTTTCCAATGGTGTTGCCCGTGCAAGGCTCGATAATTAGGATATCCAGCAGCTTTTTGGGGCCGATGGGCTCCGCGTCAAACAGGGTGTGGATAATTTTTTCCCCGCACATCTCTTCAATTTCCGCGCGGAAGTCAGCCGCTTTTCCAAAGCGGGTATCTATGCTATAAGCCGCTTGTGACATGATGGGCACAATATGCATCCCCTTCTCCAGAAGCGCCCTCATCTGAGGGAGCACCTTGGAAAAGGTGCAAAAGGAGCCGCACATCGCAAAGCCGGCAGTAATCTCACTCATGTATAATTCTCCCTTTCATGAAGGTCAACAGATGCGGGCGCTTATGCGGTGTGTTTTGCGTCAATCCATATTCCCCGCGCAAACCTGCGGCTGTGGCGTGTTTTCTGCTCAGCCGTTGCCCTCTCTGATGACATTCCGTATCGTATCGCTGATGATTCTCCCCGCCGTTCTGGGCGCTACCTTCCCCGGCAGAGAGCTGGCTTTGATCACTTTAAGCCCGCGCGCTTGAGCTGCCTTCAGATCGATCCCTCCCGGCGCGGACGCGATTTCAACAAGCAGGCAATCCGCCTGCAGCTTCTCCAAAACCCGGCCGTCCAATACAAGGGCAGGCACGGTATTGACCACATAATCGAATCCGCCTGCACAGGTGGGCAATTCTTCATAAAACACGCCGTGCATCCCCTCCACCTGCGCCCAGGCGAGATCCGCCTGCTTGCGCGCCACAACGGTAACCTGTGCACCAAGCGAGCGCAAAAGGGCGCAAATGGTCTTGGAAGTTCTCCCGAAGCCCGTTACGAGGGCATGGGAGCCGTGCACCGTGATGGGAAGCTCTTCTATGACGATTTGCAGCACACCCTCCGCCGTGGCCACGGCGTTGCGCACCGTCAGCTCTTCCCGCGCAAAATAATCATACGCTGTGATCCCCCTGTGCTTTAAGTACTGCGTTTCCCGCTCGCCCAGCATGCCGCCAAACACAATCTGGCCGCTTTCCACCGCGTGCAGGATATCCGCCAAAAGGATCTCTTTCCCGGCAAAGGGCGCGTTGAGAGATACATTGTCCCGGCTCAGGGGCAGAGGGAAAATTACAGCATCCTTCCCTTTGAGCGCTTCATAATAATCCTGATAGCTGCCGCTTCCCACATGATTGCTTTCTTCCAGGTGTTCAAACCCATACAGGCTCACTGTAAAGCCAGCCTGCTCCAGAGCCTCCGCCATATAAATCTGACGCATATCCCCGCCGATCACCAGGCAATTATGTATCTCTTTCATCAAATAAAACCCCCATAGAATGCTTCGTTACCATTCTATGGGGGTCAGGCCCGCTGTGTTCCTTTTTTTGAGGCGCTTCCTACCGCACCGCCAGCCCGCAGGCTGAGGCCGCCCAAAGCGATGGAAGATAAAGCCGAGCAAACGACAAAACAGAGCTTACGCATTATACCAATAAGCGGCATGTAACATTTACATAGGTTTTAGGTTTTTATTAAGCCTATCAACCATCCACACTATCCGTTTTTTACGTCCAGCATCTGTTTTTGCATCAAAATATGCTCGCGTGTAAGTTTTCTTTACAGATAAGGACATAGCTTGAAAATTGGCATAGGCAGGCTCGTACACTTTTAGTAAGTCAGATAAAAAAGCGATCTGCTCCTCTGTGACAACCAAAGAGTTTTGCGCATCCCATTGCCCGTTCTTTTGGGCTTCCTCTATTTTCTTTCTGCCACAGTCGGTCATGAGCCCTTGTTCTTCGAGGCTTTTTGCCAACGCTTTGTTTTTCTCTGACCACTTACTATTTTCTCTGCGTAAAGAAAAATACTTCTTATAGGATTTGTCATCAATGCTTTGTATTTGGCCATCAATCCATCCAAAGCAGAGCGCTTCCTCAAGGGCCTCACCCGCCTTAAGTGTCTTCGGCCCGTCTGCTTTTCCGAATAAGAGCCAAATACCAGCGTTGGACTGACCGTTCTCATGCAGCCATTTTCTAAAATCCGCTCTATTGGCAAATTTCATTATTTCACTCATAATGCACGCTTCCTTTGGCCGTCTTATTTGCCTAATGCGCCCTTACCACTTCAGCGCATATCATCAACCTAATCAACTATATTTTATACATACAACTACAATTTCCCCTATTGCTCATGATACACGCCGAATCATCAAAGGGGGAAGCTGGATGCTATCTTCCTTTTTTTAGGATTCTCTTGAGGGAGGCCAGATCCAACAAATTGACGGTTTCAAATTTTCCCTGATAAAACACAGCCCAGTTATTGAACACACAGGGCAGTTCCTTTGCTTTTTGCAGGGTATCCACTTGCAGGAAAGAGGCAGGAATGCCATTCGTTTCGCAATACTGCTTGACGGCCTCGATCCTTTGATAGATATAGGGGCATTGCATATCATAATAGATTGTCAGCTCTTTGCCTTCGATACCCTGGCACTTCGCGTTTGGGGCAAACTGCGGCACTGTCCCGTCAAAGGAAAGGGCCAGCAATTCATAGCCATCTTCGGTTGTATCCACAACCTCAAAGCCAAACTTTTTTGCAAACGCCTGGTCAGAAAGCCAGGCCTTTTGTTTTTTTGAACCGAGCATACAAACGCCGGATTTCCCCTTTGCTCTGGCATCGGCCAGGCAATACTCCATCAGCGCCCTGCCATACCCTTTGCCCTTGTCACTGCCCAAAACCCACAGGCAATACACATAATAATAGTGATCGCCCGTGATGGGAACCCAAGCGGTTTCCAGGGGAGCGTACTCGATAAAAACCGTGGCCTTTGCATGTAACTTCCGAAAAACATGGCCTTCCTTGAGCCGCTCCGAGAGCCATTGCCGCTTTGCATCGACCCCGGGATGGGCTTTTTTGCTGCGGATAATGCAGCATAAATGCTCCTGTGCCAGGTTTTCTGTGGTGATATTGATAAATTCAGCATCCATATGGAACCTCCCGCTTTCCGTTACAGCGCCACACCGTATTGCTGCGCAATATTTTTCAGGCCGTCCTCCATCTCCGCACGGGTAAAATCACGCGCCTCCAAATAATCGTCATCCCGCTCGTTGAGCTGCAAATAAAAATCAATCGCCACGCGCAGGCCGGGGAGGCCCAACTGGCCGATCTCCTCATAGAGCCGGTTTTCCGCCTCGTTGATCTTCCCCTCTGCCAACAGGCGGCACAGCGCCTGATACCATTCATCCGCCTGTGAATAGGGCGCTTTCAGGGGCAATTCATATTTCACCCCATCAGAATGCAGCAGCAGCCGTGCGAGCAATTGCCCGAGCATTTTGATCTGCCGCATAATTAATCCTTCTCATAATTTTCAAACATCGCCGGTTACCCTCCCATCCACTGTGAAGCCATCGCACACAACCGCTCTCTGGTATTCCATTCCGGATGCTCCAAAACAGCCTGCAAAAGCATTTGCAGGGCCTTGCCCGTTTCCCGGCCGGCGGGAATGCCGAGCGCTTTCAGGTCGTTCCCATCCACGGTGAGCTGACCGGTACGCCATGGCTCCCGCTTCGCCAGAATATCCCGCCACAGATCGCGCAGGGGCGCATTTTCCTCTCCAAACAAACATGCTCTTGACGCGAGCAAATCGCCCCAGTATTCCGGCGCAAGGTCAGAAAACCGCAGTTTCAGCGCCGCCCGGCTTTGAGGAAGCGGCGCCTTCAATTGCCGCTCAAACGCAACAGCCAGTTGTTTCACCGCTTTGCTCATCTTTAAAGCAGAGCACACCGCATTGGCCTGCGCGCCACACAGGGAGCACAGCGCAGCCAAGCGCAAAGAACCGGCCTGCGGCAACGCGTCAAATGCTTCCGGCAAGGGCTTCTCCGGTGCAGGCAGCCCGCAAAAGCACAGCGCTCCACTTTGCAGCAGGGGAAAAAGCCGGGATGGCCTGCATCCCGCCAACGCCTTCATCAGCTCCGCCGCCACGCGCTCCGCGCTGATTTTGGCAAGATTTGCCCCATGCAGGAGCGCGGCGGAGAGCGTTTGCTCCTCCAGTGTAAAGTTAAGCTGCGAAGCGAACCGGAAGGCGCGCAAAACACGCAGGGCGTCCTCTTCAAAGCGGGTGGACGGCTCCCCCACCGCGCAGATTACACGCGCCTCCAGGTCATGCTGCCCGCCGAACAGATCGCATAGCCCTCTGGATGGGGCATAGGCCATTGCATTCACCGTAAAATCCCGGCGTGCCAGATCCTCCTCCAGCCGCGATGCAAACTGAACGCCCGACGGCCTGCGGAAATCCCGGTAATCCTCCTCCGTGCGAAAGGTCGTCACCTCCAGCGGCCCCTGCTGGGTGATGACCATGACCGTGCCATATGTAATGCCGGTTGGAACCGTATGCGGGAACAGGCGCAGCATTTCCTCCGGCCGGGCGCTCGTCGTCAGGTCATAATCGTGCGGCTGGATGCCGCGCAGCAGATCGCGCACACACCCGCCGACCGCCCAGGCCTCAAAACCCGCCTGCTCCAATTGATGGATGCAATCGCAAACATGGGGAGGGAGAGACAAAACCATTGCGCTCTCCCTCCCCTCTGATTCAAAATTCATTATTGTGTGATGGCGCAGGCTCTGCCTGCTGCTCCTGCTGCGGCGGCTGGAGCTCCTCCTCCTGCAAGGCCGCCTCATAGGCCGCAAACACGGCTCGCTCAATCTCCTCGCGCGCAGCCCGGTTGAGCGGGTGCACAAGGTCGCGATAGGTGCCGTCTTTTTCCTTACGGCTGGGCATTGCAATAAATTTACGGTTCGGCCCATTAATGATTTTCACCTCATGCACCGCCACCGCATTATCAATCACGATGGAGGCCATGGCGCACAGCCGTTCCTCCTGATGATAGATGCGTCTGATTTTTACTTCGCTGATTTCCATCTGTTTCATCCCCGCCCGTCAATACGATTCGGGAATAGTATTTTCCCTTTTCTCCGTTTTATCCGGGCAGGAAAGGGATTACAGGAGGTAAACGCCAGAGGCCAAAACGGCAATTTCCTCCTTTTGCCAGCGAAAAAATTTATAAACAGGTTCCTGAAAGTGCTGATACTCCCGCACCGCATACCGGTCGAGGCTGAGCGTGCTGATCTCGCACGAACGCTCATTGCACACATACAGCACCCGCCCATACCGCACAAGCGAACACGGCCCGTCAAACGCGCACTGCGTGCCGCCGCTGATGCGCAGGGCAATCCGTTTCGTCGCTGTGGAAAAGCGGATCACGGCATTCTGCTCCGGCACAGCAGACCAGAAATACTCCCCATCTGCCGCCAAATCGGAAACCCCCGCCCCGCGATAGGTCAATTCCCCGCACCAGACTGGGCGACCCTCTTTTGAAAAAAAGCCGAGCTCTCCCCCCGGGTAAAGCACCGCGAGGTTCCCATCCGGCAACCGGGCCGTATCGCAGGAAACATAGTCGCCGAGGCTCTGCACGAGCGTTTCGTACCCCACGCCGAACTTCCGGCGCAGATATACGCTCCGCCGCACGGGAACCTCCTGCCGCGTTTGCAGCAGAAACTCATGGAAGGAGAGGCGGATTTGCGTTTCATCGAGGATTTCCCTGCGTACAAAGAGAAACCCGGAACGGGTTGGAAGAATATCTAAAAATTGCAGATCAAGCAATTTCTCCATAGAAACAGTCAACCTTTTGCGGCAACAGAAGGCACCGCCCGCACGGCGCGCCTCTTGCGCCCCATGGGCAGTTGCCTCTTACCGCGTTATTTTACAGGCGGTAAACGAGGCGTTTCCCCCTCACCGCCGAATGGAATAGGCCATCCCCTGCTTGGTATCCAGCACGATCGTATCCGCATCGAGTACCGCAAAAGCGACGGGCGTGTCATTCTGGTCGAAAATATGCACGGTATGGATGCCAGGGTAGGAGAGCTTGCACGCGCCGCCTGCGCGGGCATGAATTCTGCCCTCCACAAATTTTTTCTCCCGCCAGGCCAGATCCACCACAAAATTCCCGCGCGCCACAAGGCCCTTGAAACTGCCGGTTGCCCAGCTGTCGGGCAGGGCGGGCAAAAGCTGTATTACGCCCGCGTGGCTTTGCAGGAGCATTTCCGCAATGCCCGCCGTCGCGCCAAAGTTGCCATCAATTTGGAAGGGCGGATGGGTATCCCAAAGGTTATCAAGCGTGCTGTGCTTTAAAAGCTCGCCGAGCATTTTATAGCTGTGGTTGCCATCGAGCAGGCGCGCCCAGGCACAGATTTTCATCGCCTTTGACCATCCCGTCCCGCCGTCGCCCCGATCCTCGATGGAAACGCGGGCGGCATGCTGGTATTCCGGCGTTTTCGCTGTGATGTGGCTGCCAGGGTAGAGGCCGAGCAGGTGAGACATATGGCGGTGATGGTTCTGCACATTTTTCGTTTTAAAGCCGCGGTCCGGCCACTGATCCTCAGAGAACCATTCCTTAATCTGCCCCCATTTGCCCACCTGAAGCGGCTGAAGAAGCGGCAGCTGCTTGCGAACCGTTTCCAGCAGCTCCTGATCCGGCAGGCCTTCCCAGCCGTTTTCCGCCAACACCCGCGCGGCGTCCAGCACATCGGTATAAAGCTGCCAAACAAGCTCCTGGTCGTAGGTATCGCCTGCGGTGACCGGCCCGTTTTCCGGGGAAAAGCTGGGGGAAGAAACCATGCGGCCGCTCTTCGCATCAAAAATCAGCAGCTGTGTCCACAACCGCGCGCACTCCTCCATCATCGGATAAATTTCCTTGGCAAGTAGCGTCACATCGCCGCTGAAGGTATAGCAATCGTAAGCGTTTTGCAGCATCCAGGCGCCGTTTGCGGGCGCCCATCCCCAGCGCCAGTCGCTGCCGGGGCCAACCATCCCCATGGGGCTGGTCTGCGTATGCGCCATCCAGCCGGTCGGCTTGGAAGGGTCCGGCTCCCCGTTTGCAAGCCGTTCGCCGATACCGGCATATTTCGCCGCCACAATGCGGCCCGGCTTGCGCATGGCCTGCAAATAACGCAGGAGCGGCAACGTTGTTTCGCTCAAATTCGTGGTGTGCGCCGGCCAATAATTCATTTGCAGGTTTACATTCAGGTGGTAATCGCTCTGCCAGGCCGGGTTGTTTTTGGCGTTCCAAACGCCTTGCAGGTTTGCGGGCAAACTCCCCGCGCGGGAAGAGGCGATCAGGAGATAGCGCCCGTATTGAAAATAGAGCATCTCCAGCAGCCTGCTCTGCCGCCCTTTTTTATATTTTTTTAGCAGCTTATCGGTGGGCAGGGAAGGCTCCTCCTGCCCCACCTGGATTTCTACACGGTCAAAGAGCGCCTGATAATCCGCCAAATGCGCCTTATAAAGCGCGTCATAGCCCTTCTCCGCTGCTGCCTGCACGCGCTGCAACGCCTGCGGGAGCGGGTCAATCCCGCTGCGGTAATGCGGGAACTGATCTTCATAATCCGTTTGCGCGCAGAGGTAGAGCACGGCGCTGTCCGCCTCGCTGACCACCAGAGAATCCTCCCCGTGCGGCTTTACCGTTCCGCCATTGACAACGATTTGGAAGGCAGCGGCATAGCGCAGGGTGTTGGCATCCGGGCTGTCCTTTCCGCCCACACAGCCGCGTGGTGAACCGGAAAGGAGGAGCGTATCCGCCCCTTTGACGCGGCATTCCCCTTTTTGCGCGGACTCCACCCAAAAGCGGAAGCTGATCTTTTCACTGCCATCCGCATCAAACTTTGCAACGAATACACGATCCGGATAACTCATAAAGCAGGTGCGCGTGTGGCGCAGCCCCTTGTGCGCAAAGCTGACGCTGGAAACAGCCGTGCGCAGATCAAGCGCGCGGTGGTATTGCCTGCAGGAGCGCTCACGCAGGCCGGGGAAATCGAAAAACATCGTTCCAAAATTTTGGTAGGCGCCAAGGCCCGCTTCAGAGCCCTGAAGGCGGCGCATTGCTTTCTCAGCCGTTTCATTTTCCCCTGCTGCGAGCATATTTTGGATTTCATGCATCGCCTGACCGTTATCATCCCTCGTGCAGCCCAGCGCATAGCCCGGCGTGCCGGGGCCGCCTGTCCACAATGTTTTTTCATTGAACTGGATTTGCTCGCGGCGAATCCCGCCGAACACCTTCGCTCCCATATATCCATTGCCGAGGGGCAGCGCCTGCTGCTCCCAGCCTTTATAATCCGTACGCGCTGGCTTTTCATACCAAAGCGTCAGTTCGCCTGCACCCGGGTAATCCTCCAAGCTATGCTTCATGTCGCCCTGTTCTCCTCTCCGGTAATTTCTCTTCCTCTTAGTATAGCATATCTGAGAAGCGGAGGTAAATACGTTTTACGCCGTTATTCCCGATTTTCTCCAATCACGCTGTAAATCAGCTCTTCTTCGGCAGGTTGGGTTTCTGAAAACCGGATGGCCGTGAGGAACAGCGCCGCCGCCTGCGCAATTTGCTCCTCTGCTTCGAGATTGGTAAACAGCTGCGCGACCGGTTCCCCCTGGCGGATGAAATCGCCCGTTTTCTTTCGCAGAACGATTCCCGCCGCAGGGTCTATCACGCCCTCCTTCTCGATGCGCCCCGCGCCGAGCAGCATGGCGGCGCGGCCGATGCGCTCTGCGTCCATATGGCTGATATAGCCGGATTGGGGCGACTCCACAGGCCTTTTCACCTTTGCCTGTGGAAAACGCTCCGGATGCTCCAAAACAGAAGCATCCCCGCCCTGTGCGCGCACCATCTCCCGCAGCTTTTGAAAGGCGGAGCCATCCCGGAGCGCCGCCTCCGCCTTTTTTTGATAAAAGGCCGTGCTCCCCTGCGTGCTCAGCGCCATCATCTGCGCGCTCAGCGCCACGCACAATTGTGCCAATGCCGGGTCCCCCTCGCCGCGCAGGAGCTCTGCCGCCTCGATCACCTCCAACGCATTGCCGATGGCATAGCCCAGCGGGATATCCATGTTGGTAATCAGAGCGGACACCCGCCGCCCCGCACCCTGGCCGATGCGCACCATCTCCCGCGCAAGCTGCCGCGCCTGCTCTTCTGTTTTCATAAAGGCGCCGCTGCCGCATTTCACATCGAGCACGATGCACTGCGCGCCGGCCGCCAGCTTTTTGCTCATAATGCTGGAGGCGATCAGAGGGATGCTCTCCACCGTCGAAGTCGCATCCCGCAAGGAATAAAGCGCTTTGTCCGCCGGGGCAAGCTCACCCGTCTGCCCGGCAACACACAGGCCGATCTCCTCCACCTGCCGCAAAAACCGCTCGCGGGGAAGCGATGTTTGAAAGCCGGGGATCGCCTCCAGCTTATCGATGGTGCCGCCCGTATGGCCAAGCCCGCGGCCGGACATTTTTGCCACGCGGCCGCCCATGGCCGCGACCAGCGGGGCCACGATCAGCGTTGTTTTATCCCCCACGCCGCCTGTGCTGTGTTTATCGGCCGCTGCGCCTGACAGGGAAGACAGGTCAAGCTGCTCGCCGGAACGGGCCATCTCAAGCGTCAGCGTGAGGGTTTCCCGCTCATCCATCCCCTGAAAACAGATCGCCATCAGCAGCGCGGAGGCTTCAAAATCCTTGACTTCTCCATTCAGATACCCGCGGATAAAAAACGTAATTTCCGCATCCGTCAGCGCTTCCCCACACCGTTTTTTCCGGATGATCTCCCGCATCAGCATACACACAACGCATCCTTTCCGATTAATAAAAAATAAGCCGGTCGTTTTCTGTTTTTTAAACGATCGCAAAAATACAAAATGTGAGCCCCGCGGCGAGGCTCACAAAAGCTTAAGAAGGATCGGGAACGCTTGTTACGTAATCCACAACACGAACGGCCGCATTGCCATCCGGCCGCCCAAAGTGGAACGCGCGGAATCGCTCCAGCCGCGCAAGATCAAGGATGCCGTGCTCAATCTCATCGAGCAGTTCCGGCATCGTCCGCACGATTTTTCCCGGTACAAAGGATTCATAGTCAAAATAAAACGGCCGATCCTTTTCATACTCCTCCAAATCGAACGCATAAAAAATACAGCGTTTGCGCAGCAGCGCAAAATCCATCACAATGGAAGAATAGTCCGTCACCAGCACATCGCACAGGAGCACCAATTCGCTGACATCCGGGTAAGCGGTTAAATCCACCACACCCTCCAGCGTGCGCGTATCCGCATGCACCTGCGGGTGCAGCCGCACCAGCAGCGCATATTCCTCGCCCAAATACCGGTTGAAAAGCGCCGTATCGAGCCGGGAAAGCAACTCCCGGTCCTTTTCCGGGTCATCCCGGAAGGTCGGCGCATAGAGCACCAGCTTCTTCCCCCTACACTGCGGATATTGCTCGTTAAAACGGGCGCGCAGGGCCGTGATATCCTGTGGACGGAAGAAGAAATCGGTCCGCGGCGAACCGAGCGGGAGCACCTGCTCCGGGAGCACATGAAAGGCGCTCGCATAATGCGGTGCAACGCTCTCAGAGGAGCAGACAACAAAGGTCAGCTTGGCATTGCCCGCCGCTTCACGCGCACGGATTTCCGGCGGCTGGCTGATATCCTGCCCAAAGCGTTTGAAAGCGCCCTCCGCATGCCAAAGCTGCGTCACAACCGCCTTTTTGCTCAGGTGAAGGCTTGCAAGCGGCATAAAGTTATCATTGAGAAAAATATAACGCGACCGAGCCAGGCCATAGGCCTTCCGGGTAAAAAAGCCGACCGCGCGGCAAACAGAGCGCAAAAAAGCGGCCACCCCCGCATCCGTTTGCAGGAAGAGATCCCGGCGCGTAATTTTGGTAAAGAAATAGCCTTCCTTTTTCTCCCGAAACGCCCGTTCCACCTCACCAAGGCTGTCGTGAAAATCCGCGTTATGCATCGAGATCAGCGCAACGCGCTTCTTCTGCACCGGAAAAACCCGAAACAGATGAAACATTGCGGCATACAGGGTAAAAAACAGCCGCTTCACAAATGAACGCCCCTTCCCAACAGTCGTATGAAATAGCGAAAGATTAACTTCCATCCTATCGAGCGGCTTCCCGATCGCTTCAAGCGGCATTCTGCCTTCTAAAATAAACGATCAGCATTTGCACAAGCGCGCCGAAGGCCGCTTGCTTCAGAGCGGCCGGAATCGGGAAGCGGTATAAAAAGCGCAGCAGGCGCGGGTCAAGCGCATCGCAGGTGCGCAGGCGGGCATGCAGATGCGCACGCGCCTGCTTTTTGGCCGCGGAAAGGAAGCCGCGATCCGGCAGCACATGCAGGTTGGCGCAGGCCGCCCACTGCGCCGGAATCAGACCCGCATCTGCTGTGGACTGCGGCACGAACACCTCAAAGCACGGCATGGTCTGCATGTAGAGCGATTCAAAAAGAGCCTTCATCTGCTCCTGCGTACCCTTCGCCGTTACAAAAAACGACACGCGGGCATGCTTCGCCATTGTTTCCCGATCCTCGATCAGCTCACGCACCTCGATATCGCTATTAAAATCGCAGAGCTGGGCAAAACGCTCAGGCGACATCTGCTCCCGTAATTTGCGCAGGGATTGCGCGATATAGGCAATGCACGATTCATCCGCCCGCCAAAACAGCCTGTAAAACTGAGCAATCAGCACATAAGCCGTTTTATACAGCACCTCATCCAGATAAGCGTCCCGGTCGATCCCCTGGGCAGGCGACTGGAGAGATTCCGCCGCCGCATCATAAATCATCCCGTTGGCGGCCATATAATCCTGTAGCAGCGGCAGGCTGATCGTCTGGCTGACAGAAAATCCCTCCGATGCTACTCGACGGCGATAGCGCAGGAAGGTGTCCGGGCAGCCGCTGATGCGGGTGCAGCAATAGGCATAGCGCATGTTGAACGCGCCATCCTCCGAGTAGCGCAGCGGCGGGAAAAGCACGCCGCTCTTCCGAAGGTGCTGCGTCAGATACAGCTTATTGCCGACCAAGTAATTCCATAAGAGATCATAATCATAGGGATCGATTGTATCCCGCTGCGACAACAGGCCGGCATGCTCCTGCCAGCTCGTCCCCGTGCGGCTGAAATTCTGAATTTTGCAGATCACCAGCTCCGCCTCGTGCTGCCGGGCGGTTTGGCAAAGCTGCTCCAGCGCGTCGGGCTCGATCAGGTCATCGGAATCCAAAAAGTAGAGATATTCCCCCGCAGCCTCCTGAATTCCCCGGTTGCGCGCGGCGGCAACCCCAGCATTCTCCTGGCGGATTGCGCGGATGAACGGATATTTTGCACAGTATTCCCGCAGGATCTCCGGCGTGCTGTCGGCGGAGCCGTCATCCACCACAAGCACCTCCATTTCTCGCAGCGTTTGAACGGCCAAGCAGTCGAGCGTTTCTCCCAAATACTGCTGCGCATTATAGGCAGGAATCACAACGGATACTTTTGGCGTCAAGCTGCCATCCTCTCCTTTCCATCCTTGGGCAAAAGCGTCAAGCCCGCGTATAACAGGAAGGGGCGCTGCAAAATGTAGCCATGCACATTTTCGCAACACACCCCTTCTGTATGCTGATCAAAATTGTTTCATTATTTATCCCACTTCAAAACGGTCTTGCCGAAATTACGGTTGAAATCCAGATTGAAAGCGCTGTGAATATCCGCAATCCCGCGCACATCCACCTGCGCACCCACCAGGTTTTCAAAATAATGCCCAAGCTCCTCGTAGCGGTCGAGCAGCTCGACCGTCTGCAAAAAATCCTTGCGGCCGCTGCGGCTGCTGCCGAACATGCGCAGCCCCTTTTCGAGCATCATGCGGGTGTTAATCTCCACAAAATTCTCGGAGACGCCCATGATCGCAATCGTGCCCTCGGGATTAATATGGTCGATGATCTGATTGATTGCGCTGCGGGAGCCGGAGCCTCCGACGCATTCAAACGCGTGATCCACACATATGCTCTCATCCAGCCTGTCCACCAAAAAGGTTTCCTGGGCAAACGTGAAATAGGCGAGCTTTTCTTCCACCGTGCCGAACACATACAGCTCCGTTTCCGGATAGAGATAGTGTAGCAGCAAAGCCGTAAAAAAGCCGAGATTGCCATCGCCCCAAACGCCGATGCGGTTGCGCCGCGCATGCGCAATGGAATCAAAGCGGGAAATCGTATGGCGGCTGACACTGATGAGCTCCGTAAAAGAGGCCACCTGGAGCGGCACACTTTTCGGCGCCGGCACCAGCCGGTCAGGCTTGAGCATCACATAATCCTGCAAAAAACCATCATATCCGCTGGAGCGGAAAAAGCTGGAGCGGAGATAATTCTCCGCGATGATATCATCTGTCTGCGTGGGGGAATTGGGGATCGGGATCACCTGGTCACCCACCTGGAAGGTGCCGGTCGGGTCATAGATCACTTCGGCAACGCATTCATGGATGAGCGCCATCGGCAGCTTCGCCTTCAAGGCGGCCTCCGAACGCATCCCCTGATAATAGCGCTGGTCGGCATGGCAGATAGAGAGATAAAGCGGCCGAATCAAAACCTGGCTGCCGGACAGATACAGCTCCTGATAGGTCACATCAATCATGCGTGGCGCAATGAGCTGATAAACCGCGTTAATCATCGGCTGCATCCCCTCCCAGCAGCGTTTGGGCTACCTTCAGATCATATGGATAGGTGATCTTGATGTTGAAAACCTCGCCCTCTACCAGATAAACCGGCTCGCCCTTCATCACAAAGATTTTGCAGGCGTCCGTCAGGCTATCCTTCTCCGCCGGTGTGAGGCTTTCATAGATCTCCTTTAGCTTTTTGGCGCGGAAGGATTGCGGCGTTTGCCCCTGATACATCTGGGCGCGGGGCGGGATGTTGGAGATCTCTGAGCCGTTTTGGCTCTCTACAATCGTATCCGTGGCCGGAATGACCGTATCGCACGCGCCATATTTCCGCGCGGCGGCAATGTTTTCCGAGATGATCCGGTGGGTGACAAAGGGGCGCACCGCGTCATGCGTCACAATCACCGTCTCCTCATCCATACCATAGTGCGCTTCAATATGGCAAAGCGCGCGATACACAGTGTCGTTTCGGGAGGAACCGCCCTCGATTACCTCGACACGGTCGGTTTTCCCCAGGCTTTTCACAACCATATTGCGCGTGTGCGCCACCCAGGCCTTCGGGCACAGGACGAGCACTTTTTCAAACGCGGCGTTCACAAAAAACTTTTCGATGGTATGAACGATAATCGGCTTGCTCCCAAGCGGCAAATACTGCTTCGGCGTCTGTGTATTTCCCATCCGGCTGCCCACGCCGCCAGCGAGCACCACTGCAAAAACCATTTGATTCACGATCCTTTCTATCCGGAAAGCCGGCTCCGATAAAGCCGCCTGCTAAGAAATCAGACGGCCGGCATTTTTCATTACTTTTTCTTGATCATTTCGTCGTAAATCGCACAAACCTCCTCCGTGGCGCCCTGCGCGATGATCCGGCCCTTTTGCAGGAGGATTGCACGGTTGCAGATGCGGCGCACCTGATCCGTATTATGTGATACGAAAACAACCGTCGTCCCCTTGTCAAACATATTCATAATCTTTGCTTCGCTCTTCTGGCGGAACCGTGCGTCGCCCACGGAGAGCACCTCATCAAGGATCAAAACCTCCGGATCCACCACAGTTGCCACCGCGAAGCCGAGGCGCGCACGCATCCCGGAAGAATAGTTTTTCATCGGCACATCAATAAATTCCTGAAGCTCAGAGAATTCCAAAATTTCATCGTATTTCGTCTCCATAAACTTCCGGGAAAATCCCATTGTCGCGCCGTATAAAAAGATATTCTCTTTGCCTGTATAGTTCATATCAAAGCCCGCGCCAAGCTCCAAAAGCGGCGCGATTGTACCATGGACGGTCACCGAACCCTTCGTGGGCTTCATCACGCCGGAAAGCACCTTGAGCAGTGTGCTTTTCCCCGCGCCATTAAAGCCCAATACGCCGAGCCGTTCTCCCTTCTGGAGAGAAAAAGAAATATCGCGCAGCGCCCAGAATTCTGTAAAATGCAGCTTGCGGGTCAGAAATTTAATCACGTATTCTTTGAGATTGTCTATTTTTTCCTTATTCAGGTTGAACATCATGCTGACGTTGTCAACTGAAATCACTGGATTCCCCACGTTTTCCGCCTCCTAAATATGCAAAATGAATTTATCCTGATTCTTATAAAACACATAGAAGCCGATCAGGAGCGAAACGAGAGCGAAGCCAAGGGAATAATAGAGCCAGTTCATATTCCACATTTCGCCGAACAGGACGCAGGAGCGAAACATGGAAACCAAGGAATACAGCGGATTTGCCATCAGGGCATATTTCATCCACGTTTGCAGCTGAAGCTGATCAACCTGATAGAAAATCGGCGTTAAATAAAACAGCAGCATGCAGAACACGTCATAGAGATATTCCACATCCCGGAAGAACACATGCATTGTGGCGAGAATCATTCCCACGCCCATGCACAGGATCAGCAAAATCAAAATTGGCACAATGGCGAGGAACACATAAGGAGTCAGATGCATTTTCGTATCGGTGAAAAGCATAAAATAGCCCATGACCACCGCCAGCACCGTCAGGGAGATCAAAAAGGTGACAAAGGTGGAAATGATATTGGAAAGTGGATAAATATATTTCGGCACATACACTTTTTTGATGATGGAAGCATTGCCCAAAATGGAGCGCATGGATTTTTTGGTTGCCTGCGTATAAAATTCATAGATCAGGCGGCCGCACAGCAGGTAGGTCGGGTAATTCAAAATTTTGGTTTCGTCATGGCCGAAAATCTGGCCGAATACCAGGCTGAGCACGATCATCGTGAGCAACGGCTGCAAAAACGTCCAGAACAGGCCCAACACCGAATTCCGATATTGGAGCTTAATATTCTTATTCACCAGTTCCTTGAGCAAAAAACGATATTTCCAAAAATTTTTAAAATACTGTTTGCGCGGGGGCTGCTCTGGTCTGCCCGCCGCAGGTGTTGCCGGTGTAACTGCCGTCATTCATGAACGCCTCGTTTCTTCTCATGATAGGCCTCTCTGCGGCCGAGCCATTTGGTAAAATAAGAAAGCATCGAATGGACGTGGATTAAAAACAGCTTCGTATTATGCGCGCTGCCACGCTCCCACGCATGGTAAACAGTGGCCAGCGGATAACAGACGGCTTTCGCATATTTGCGGATGGTGCGCGTCAAATCCGCATCCTCAAAATACATAAAATAGCGCGGGTCAAATCCGCCGATTTGCTCAAACAGCGAAGTCCGCAGCAGCATAAAGCAGCCGGATGCATTTTCGATTTCAAAGGGATGGTCCGTCCCCTCGTCGAGCATTGCGTATTCTCGCAAAGTTGGGTTTTCCGGATCATCCCGCTGAAAACGGCTGGCGATGAGATAACGCAGGGAAGGGTTGCGCCTGCCCAAGATCTGCTCCCGTCCATCCGGGAAGCAGATGCGGGGCGAGAGCAGCCCGATTTCCTCATGCTCCTCCATATAATGCACCATTTCGGTAAGCACATCGTCTTTTAAAAAAATATCAGGATTAATAATCGCGTGATATTTGGAATGCAGCTTGGGGAGGATCAGATTGTGACCACCGCCAAAGCCGTGGTTTTGCTCTTCTTCTATGATCTCCAGGTTGGGGAACCGCTCTGCGGGGAAATGCTGGCGCAGCAGCGCAACCGTATCGTCTGTGGAACCATTATCCACAATGAAAAGGCGGCTTGTGACACCCTTGGTGCATTGGAAAAAAGTTTCCACCGCTTTTCGGACGCATTTCCGGTTATTATGCGTTACAATACAGCCAGACACTGTATATTCTTCCATATGTTGTGACCGTTCCTTTCACGTGGACAAACGGATCGTTTCCCCCTTCATTCAAACAAACGAAAAACGATCTAAGCCCGTTTCAGTTTTCCAGCTTGCTCCTGCCGTGGCGTGAAAGCAGATAAAAACGCCGCAGCAACTGGTTGACCAGCGACAAACGCCAGCGCAACTTCGTGGAAAACGAAGTTTCACCGCCGGATACATTCCCGCCATGGCGGCGGTAAAAGAGCAGCGGCTCTTCTAAAAAAACAACGCGACCCAACCGGGTTGCAATCAGACCGATCCATTGATCGTGCATGGGGATGCCCTCCGGGAGCGGGAGAATGGCCTGGCAAAGCTCTCTACGGAAAGCCATGCAGCAGCCCATAAAAGAATTGCGGATCAAATTGGCTACGAAACCAGGTTTTGATCCGTGCACAGCAAAAAAAGACGGCTCCAAAGAATGCATGTCCGCATCCGTGACACAAGCGTCATGCAGCACAAGCAAAGCACCCGCCTCCAACGCGGCCTTCACCTTGCTAGCCTTACCCGGCATCCAAACATCATCCTGATCGCTGAGAAAAATGGCGTCCCCTCTACACAGGGAGATCGCATACCCAAAATTCGCAATCAAACCGCGGCCCGGCCCTTGCACATAACGCACGCGCTGGTCTTGTTCGGCAAAGCGGCGGACGATCTCCTCCGTTTCGCCGCCGGGGCAATCGTCAGATACGATTATTTCATCCTCTGGCTCGAGCTGAGATAAAATGGAGGACAGCTGCGCATCGAGATAAGCTTCTCCGTGATACACTGCCATCGCAACTGATATACGCATGAACTATCATCCTTTTCTGCACGGCGGAAAAGCCTTCCGCGCACCACCCGCCCGGCAAAAACAGCCGCATTTCAAAACGAAAAACCACTTTGTTGCAGAAACCGGCGCCTTCGTCAGATGGCACGGCGCTACATACGTGGCCCACTCCGGACAGATTTACGCTTTATTATAATATTTTTATCCTGATTTTACAAGTATTTTATCCGGATAAAGCAGGCCGGGCGAAAAATCCGTACAATTAAGCCAAAAGGAATTCAAATCTGATTGCCTTTTCGCTCCCTTTTACAAGGTTTTTTCTAACATAACCGGTAGCGGCCAAAAAAAGGCGTGCTGCAAGCAGAAAAGCTTTCGCAGCACGCCTCGATTTTAAACGGCTGATTCGATTTCGCAATCCGCCTATGCTATCAAACGCCGCTGAGCATTTCAAGCGCCTTTTGCAGCTGCGTATCCTGATCGTGCGGCAAAATTTCCAACTGCTCCAGTTGCTCCTGCGTCAGCGCTGCCTCTACATCCGGCGCCACGCCAACGCCGTCGAAGCTTTCGCTCTTATAGGGCAGGATCGAAGCGGTGGTCAGCACAATCGCCCCCCCATCGGAGAGGTTGAATACCTGCTGTCGCTTCCCATTGCCTTTGGTGGTTTCCCCAACGAGCTGGGCCTTGTCAAAATCCCTCAAATCGCAGGCAAAAAGCTCAGCCGGGCCTTGGGTATTCTGATTGACCAGCACGCAAATCTGCCCCGCATAATCCTTCGCATCGGAGGTAAATGTTTCCACTGTGTCGCCCTTTTTATTAACAGCCAAGGCAATGGCTTTGTTGCCTTCTGTCGCCAGCGGCACAAACAGGTCGATCACCTTGGCGGCGTATTCCACCATGCCCTCGGAGGTGTTGCGCACATCAACGACAATGCTCTTGATGTTCTCCTTTGCCAAAGCATCCAGCGCCTCCTGGCACTGCGTTGCCGTATTCTCATAAAAGCTGGTGATACGGATATAGCCCGTTGTGCCAATGATCTCATGGTAGACTGATTTCACGCTGTATCCGCGCATCACATTGACCGTTTTTTTCTCGCTACCGCGCTGATAGGTGATATCAATGCTGGTGAGCTTATCGCCCTCCAGGTTTTTAACCATCGTATCATAATTATCCTTCGTAACCGCCGTATCGCCGATAGCGATGATCTGATCGCCCTTTTGGAGGCCTGCATTTTGAGCAGGTGAACCTGCGTTGACCTCCGCCACGGAGATGAAGCCCGTATCTGGATTGAACGCGGCGCTGATACCGATGCCAGACATCTTGCCGTGGATCCGGTTATAATAGGTGACATATTCATTCGCCGTCATGTAATAGCTGTAGTCATCGCCCAAGCCCTGCATATACCCGCCGGAAAGCTTGGCGTTGAGCAGCTGGTCGTCAATCTTGCCAAAATAATTCTTCCGCACGATATCGTCAAGCTCCGAAAGCCCGGAGTACATCTCCTCCCGCTTGGGAAGATCCTCGATCAGATTATCATAGGTATGCATCGCGATCTCCATTGTAATTGCAATAGAAGCGGTGATGGCCACAAGAATCAGCGCAATGGTCACGCCGAGTGGTACTTTCTTATTCATAGGCTACCTCTCTTTTGTCACTTGTAATCCTTTGGGTCAAGATAATTCAGCGGATTATACCGCTTATCTCCCTCATAAACCTCAAAATGCAAGTGCGGGCCGGTTACGTTGCCGGTATCGCCCACCTTAGCGATCACCTGGCCGCGCTTTACCTGATCTCCCTGGGAAACCAGAAGTTTACTGCAATGCGCATAGCGCGTGAGCATGCCGTTGCCATGATCGATGAGGATGAACTTACCCCAGGATTTATCCGTTTGGGCGAGCAAAACAGTGCCGCTCTCCGCAGCCACGATATCGTGGCCGTAAACTCCGCTGCCGCTGATATCAATTCCATAGTGGTAATTATAACCTGCTAAGTCACGCGGGCCGAAATAAGAGGTGATGTAGTGGTAGCCGGGCAACGGCCACAGCAGATATTTGCTCGTGGTATTCTGGCCGCCTGAGGAAGAGCCGCCCGAGGAAGAGCCGCCGTTACTGCCGCCGGAAGACGACGCATGTTCGCGTATGTAAGCGGCAATCTGTGCATCGATGGCATCCCGGTCGGCCTGGAGTTTCTTCATTTGCGTTTTATAGGCTGCGCTGTTTTGATCGAGCTGCCGGATATAGGCGTTCGTCTTCTGAACGTTCTCGTTGATCTCATCCTCTTTCGCGCTCAGCTGCTGAGCAGAGGCTGTTACATCCCTTTGCCGGGCAACCAGTGTTTTCTGCTGCTCCTGTAAGGAGGCCTTGTCCGCCTCCATACTCTGAATCAGCTTGTTGAAGGAGGCAACCTCTGCCGATAGGCGGTCGGCAAGCTCCGTATCGTGCTTTGCCACCCCACGCAGCAGCTCGGTGCGCGTCAGGAAGGTTTCAAAATCCCCCGCCTCCAGCAAAAACTCCAGTTGGGTACCACCACCGGACATATAGATCGCGCGCATCCGTTTTTTCAGCAATTCGAAGGTTTCCTCCACCTGCTTTTGCTGATCGTCCGCCTTGTGCTGCGTTTGGGTGATTTTCGTATTCAAGCTTTCAATTTGACGGTTCAGGCTGCCGATATCGCCGTTGAGCAGGGCAATGCGTTCCTGTAGAACATCCGCCTGCTGCTGCAGCGCCTCAACCTGCTCATTGAGCGTATCAATATACGCCTGCTGATTCGCCATGTCGGAAGCAATGGCACTCAGCTTTTTCTTATTGGCTGCAATCTGCTGGTCAAGCTGGTTGTATTGATCCTGCAAATCTTCAATTGACGAAGCCCTTGCATAGGGCATCCGCCCCGGGCTGAGCAAAAAAATCCCCAGGGCCAGGCAGATACAAAACAGCGAGCGCAGCCCTTTTTTCACTTTATCCAAGGCTTCCACCTCCATTTTTTAAATAGCGCTTCATCGAAATCGCACAGCCCACCATGCCGGTGAGTAAGCCCAGCGCAATAAAGCCGAGCAAAATCCAGCCTGCATAGGCGGAAAACGGCGCTGCGGCTATGCCAAAAGAAGCAAGAACACTGCCGAACGCTTTGATCGTCAGCGCATAGATTCCCCACACGGCCCCAAGAGACAACAGGCCGGATAAAACACCGATTGCCATCCCCTCCACCATAAACGGCCAGCGGATAAAGCCATCGGTCGCGCCGACATCCTTCATAATACTGATCTCCAGCCGGCGGCTGAAAATTGTCAGCCGGACGGTGTTGGAAACGATAAACAGGGATACCAGCAACAGCATGCCAATGATGATCCCGGCAATGGCCGTAACAGACTGGCGCATCTCCATCACCTTCCCGGCAAGCTCACTGTTTTCTTGAATGGAAAGCACGCCGGGCAGATTTTTCAGCCTTGCGACGGTTTCGTCAAAGCGCGAGAGATCGTCCACCGTTACCTTATAGGCATCCGGCAGCGGATTCTCGCCCAAGCCCTCCAGCAGAGCGGCATCCTCGCCAAGGCTTTCCATCTGCTTGTCCCATGCGGAAGCCTTGGAGATAAACACGCACCCCTTCACGTTGGGAAGCGCCTTGATTTCCACGCCCAGTTGATCGGCCTCCTCCTGCCCGACGGTATCCTCCAGAAAGACCATCATCACATTCTGCTGCTCAATATGGCCCAGAATGCCATTGATATTGATAAAGATCATCGACGCGCAGCCGATGATAATCATGCACGACATTAATACGGCGATAGAGGCAACGCTCATCAGCCGGTTCGACCAAAGGCTGCGAAAGCCCTCTTTGGTCAGATACGCAAAACTACCTCTTTTTTTCATAGGGTACCTCCCGCCTGAACCGCGTCGGAAAGCGGCTCGATAGGCTGCGGTGCCTCTGGCTCCTGAGGCTGTTGTGCCGCTGTATCGCCAACAATACACCCGTTGCCCAGAGTGATCACGCGGCGGTCAAACGCGCGCACAAGCTCGTGCTCATGGGTTACCATCACAACGGTCGTCCCCATTTCATTGAGGCAGGTCAAGAGCTTTACCACCTCATAGGACATGGTGGGGTCAATATTGCCCGTGGGCTCGTCCGCAATAATCAGGTTGGCGTTGTTGGTCAGCGCCCGCGCAAGGGCGACGCGCTGCTGCTCCCCGCCGGAGAGCTCCTCCGGGTAGCAGGAGGCCTTGGTCATCAGGCCCACCAGCCGGAGCACAAACGGCACGCGCTGCCGGATCTCCGCCGGGCGGGCGCCGATGACGCGCATGGCGAATGCCACGTTATCATAAACCGTCATCTTGGGGATCAGGCGGAAATCCTGAAAAACCACGCCCATAGTGCGGCGCAGCAGCGGGATCTCCTTCTTCTTCATCGCGGTCAGGTCAAACTGCCCAACGCGGATCGTGCCGCTGGTCGGCGTTTCCTCATGCATAATGAGCTTGAGGAAGGTGCTCTTGCCAGCACCGGAAGCGCCGACGATAAATACAAATTCGCCTTTTTGAATCTGCAGGCTTACGTCTTTGAGTGCCATGGTGCCGTTTTCATACGTTTTAGAAACGTTGTGGAACTCAATCACTGCACACAGTCCTTTCTTCACATAGGACGCCTTTTGATCAAACGCGCCGCAAAACATCGCAGCGTGAAAAAGCGCGGCCCTGCGCCCCATGGGCGTAGGCTGCGGGATGTGGCACAAAACCCGCAGGCTCTTTTTCGGGGCGCAGCTGCGCCCATTCCCCTCCATAGGGATGCACATGCCTGCTGAGAACAGCATCCGGCATATGCAAAAAACAAAAGGCACACCCTAAAGAACCAACCCCCGGCAGGGCCATCCGCCGGGGGTTGACAGCCGGTACCGGAATTAATACTTTACCGGGTTGGAATCCAAATATTTTTTCACCATCAGAGCCACTTTAAAGACGATCGCATCATCAAACTCGCGCAGGTCAAGGCCGGTGAGTTTCTTAATCTTTTCCAGGCGGTAGACCAATGTGTTGCGATGCACGAACAGCTTGCGGGATGTTTCGGAAACATTGAGGTTGTTCTCAAAGAAGCGCTGGATGGTAAACAGCGTTTCCTGATCGAGATTCTCAATCGAACCGCGCTTGAACACCTCGCGCAGGAACATATCGCACAGCGTTGTCGGCAGCTGATAGATCAGGCGGGCGATACCAAGGTTGTCGTAGCTGACGATGGTTTTTTCCGTGTCGAACACTTTGCCGACCTCCAGGGCAACCTGCGCCTCCTTGAAAGACCGCGCAAGCTCCTTAATACCGCTGACCGTTGTGCCGATGCCAACCAGAGCGTGCGTGTAAAATTCTGTTCCCAAAGAATCGGCGATAGAACGGGCGAGCTTCTCAAGATCCTTCGGCTCAATATTCGCACGCACCTCTTTAACAAGCGCGATATCCGTTTCGTTGATATTGATCACGAAATCCTTGGTCTTATCCGGGAACAAGTTTTGAATGACGTCATAAATGGATACGTCGTTGTGTTCCAAAATGCGGATGAGCAGCACAACGCGGGTGGCATCGTTGTTAAAACGAAGCTCCCTCGACTTGAGGTAGATATCTCCCGGCAGGATATTGTCGAGGATCACGTTTTTGATGAAGTTGCTGCGATCGTACTTTTCATCATAATACTGCTTTATGCTGCTCAATGCAACGGCAATTATATCCACATAACGGCGGGCAATGTCATCCGTGCCTTCGACAAACACGGCGTATTCCGGATGCATATGGGTGCCAAATGCGCGATAGGTAAAAGAATCGATCGTGGTCACCTCGCCGCCGGTAAAAACATCAGAGAGGGAGGACTCCTGAACCTCACCGATCCGGCCGAGCTCGCTACAGGAAATAATGGTGCCCGTTTCATCGACCACGCCCACCGTGCGGTCAATGGCATCCTTCATCTGATGGATGACGCCTTGGAACAATCTGTTTGACATAAAATAGCCCCCAATGCTTCATTAATTTGGCTCTTCAATTTTTTATACATTATGCCCATGACTACGCTATACATTTTACACAATCCGCTAGGTCTTTGCAAGTTTTTTGACGAGAAAAGTTATGGAATTTCTTAAAAAAAGTATTATAAACCCATATATTTCCTTTTTTTATTAACATGTTACAACATTCAAAAGGCTTTCTTGGATGTTTTTACAAAAGAATAAATTTGTATAAATTCACGATAACTTTCCACTAAAACAGTTCTGTTGCGCGCCAGGGAACAATCCGGCGCCTAACCGTCCGGATACGGTCAGGAATGCGAATCATCCGTGAAAGCACGGTCGATAGCAACGGTAAAATTTACGATTTCCGCCCCCGCTTGCTTCTCTTTTATGCTGGAATAAATCTATTCAAAAATTCATCAAGCACCTTCATATAGTCTTCCGGGCTGTATGTAAGCGACTGACCATGCCCCGCGCCGGGGAATGCATGCATTGCCCTGAGAGAGGCAGGCGACGCATCATACAGCCGCTTCATCATAGAAAACGGAACGAACGTATCCGCCTCGCCATGCATAAACAGCAACGGCGTTTTGCTCTTTGCTACCTGCTTCAGCGCACTGGCATCACGAAAATCATAGCAGCCGTGCAGCCGTGCAACCAGCTGCGCCGCAGAAAGGACAGGTTCACGAGGCAGATGGAACATGAAATGGAGCAGATGATCAAACTCATCCTCCACACTCGTATAGGCACAGTCGGAAACCGCACATTTCACCTGCCTGGGAAGGCACTCGCCACAGGTCATGCAAACAGTAGCCCCACCCATAGATACGCCGTGCAAAACGATTTGTGCTGTTTCCCCGAGCCGATGGATAATCTCCTGCAGCCATACCAGCTCATCCAAGCGATCCAACCACCCCATCCCGATTATGGCACCCTCGCTTTTGCCGTGCGCACGTGCATCGGGAATAAAAAGGTCATAGCCACGTTCCCAGTATACCTGCGCATAATTCTGCATATGGCGGCCCCTCCCGCCATAACCGTGCAGCAGCAGCACCGCTTTTCCAGAAGGATTGTGCGTCTGATGAAACCACACGCCATTGAGCATCGCCCCATCGTTTGCGATCACGGATATCGGGCGGGAGTCCTGCTTTTCCCACCAATCCTTATCGAAATATGGATGTTGGAAATCTTTGAGCGAAAGTGGGATAAATTTCATTGTAAAAGTGCCAGGTCCCGCGATCGGGCTCAGTCTTCGCTTGAGTGCAAATCGAAATAGCCCCTCCCCCACCGCTGCCAGCGTAGCGCATCCAGCCGTCGCGGCAAGCAAGCCCATCTTACAAATTTGTCTGCTGTTCTTTTTCATGCTGCACCTCATCTTTCAGAATGTCAAACGGCGGCATTCGTTATTTTATCAGTAATAAAGGAACGGTAAAAAGATCCTTTTCCACCAGCGCGCCGGTTTTTCGTAGCTTTTCCTCCGCCTGCTGACCGTTCGGAATCAGCACACAACGCGTGCCAAGCGCCAGCGCAAGCTCATAATCGTGCACCATATCGCCTACGGAAAGCGTCCGTTCCGGCAAAACGTGAAGCCGGTCAAACAGGCTGCGCGCCCGCTCGATTTTGCCTTCCGAGATGTAATCCCCCGCCCCACTGACCGCCTCAAAATAATCCGCTATGCCGAAGCGGCGGAGATAGCCGTTGAGCGTTGCCTCGTGGAAGGAGGATACAATAATCTGCCGCACACCCGTTTGATGCAGCCGCTCCAGCGTTTCCCGCGCACCCCGCATCAGGCCAGACGAACGGATATAGCGATCATACCCCCTCATAAAGCCATCGACCAGTTCGTCAAAGGGCGTCTGCTCAAAATCGAAGAGCTTTCGGTAATAGTTGACCACCGGGATGTCGATCATTTCACGGTATTCCTCCCGGCTGGTCAGGGGCTTCCCATGGCGGGCCAGAAGATCGTTCATGCTGGCTACCGCCGCATCCACATCGTCGAGCAGCGTGCCGTTCCAATCCCACAGTATGGTATCGATTGACAATGTGTTTCCCCCCGCCTGATGAAATTCTATACGGTTACAAACCGGTAGGGATGGTCATACGCCTCCAGCAGCCGGCAGAGATCCTGAAAGCACAGGAAAACAGTGGCATGGTTATCGTTCGGGTGAAAACCTGCCCGCTCCAGCCTCTGCAAATCCCGGTCAAAGAGAACCTCTACGGCCCGTCCGCTGTCATGGATCAGGCCGAGCGGCGTAACGGAGCCCTTTTTCAGCCCCAAATACTGCTCCAGCCGCTCCTCGGAGGCAAAGCACAGCCGCGAGCTTGAAAGCTGCCTGGCAACCGCCTTCAAATCCGCCCGTTTATCGCTGCGGATCACAAGGAGATAAAAATGGCGGCCGCTGTGATCCTGCAAAAATAAATTTTTGGGGATCTCCCCATGCGCCAGGATTCCCATTACAGCAATTTCGTCAATCGTCCCCGCGGCGGTGTGGCGAATCAATTCATAGGGGATGTTGAGCTGGCCGAGCGCCTGGAGCGCTTCCCGCTGTGCCTCCCGATCTGCTTCCATCCCAATTCCTCCCGCTCGATCAATAGATTCGACCTACTTACTCATCTGCCGTTTGATATGGCTGAATTATAGCACAATTTCGCCTTTGAGCCAACCTCAGTTGTGCAAAATAAATGAAAAGGGACTGTTGCAAATTGCTTTGCATTTTGCAACAGTCCCTTCAAAAAAGCCATTTTTGCCTCACGGAGGCAAATTTCGGGCTGAGCCCCGCCCGAAACCATGTCTTTTTCGGTTTGTTTGTACGGGGAGGCATTTTGCAATACCTCCTCTGGCTCATCATGATACTGTTTCAAAGGAAATGCCGGCCTCCCGGCGGATTTGTTCCATCACACGGCAGACCCGGCGGGTCAGGTCCTCTGTCTGCGCAGTATCTAATAGAAACCGCTCCGGCTCCTCCACAAAACGGCGGAAGGACTCCGCCTCCCCCCGCATTGCCTCGGCCCTGTCAATCACCCCGCAGAGCGGTCGATGCGTCCCATCCGGCAGGTGCAGCTCCATCCCCGCGAGCGTTGAAATTGACTGGATGGTGATGCTGCCCTGATCGCCCAGGATTTCGGAGCCTGCATAGCCCTGCCCGATTTTTGACCACGAGAGCAGCACCTCCCGATCCGGGTAAGAGAGGCACGCGCTGCCAAACCCATCCGCCCCGGTGCTGAGCAAGCCCGCCGACGCGCGCACGCGCTCCGGTTCGCCAAACAGGTCGATGGCCGGGTACACGCAGTAAACCCCCAAATCCATCAGGCTGCCCGCCGCCATAGCGGGGTTAAAAATATTGGGCACTTCCCCCCGCAAGAGAGCCGGATACCGGGAGGAGAGCTGCGAAAAATCAAAACGCGCGGCGGAAACCCGCCCGATCTGCGCCACCGCCCTGTGCAGGGTTTCCCGCGCGGGCAGGTGGCACATCATGATCGCCTCCATATAAACGAGGCCCTTTTCCGCTGCAAACGCGCGCAATTCCTCGAACTGTTCCGGCGCCGTTACAATGGGCTTTTCGCACAGCACATGCTTTCCGCCCGCCAGCATCCGTTTGCTTTGCGGGTAGTGAAAGGCATTCGGGCTGGCGATATACACCGCGTCTACGGCCGTGCTCTCCGCCAACGCGTCAGGGGACGTATAGACGATGGGGATTTCCCATTCGCGCGCGAAAGCCTCCCCTGTTTCCAGGCTGCGGGAGTAGACGGCGGCGATATCAATGCCGCCGGCCAGGCGCGCGCCCTCGATAAAGTGCCCGGCGATGGCGCTGGTGCCGATGATGCCGATTCGCATGGTAATAAAACGCTCCTTTCAGGATAAAAGGATGGGAATGATGGTTCCAATCAATCCTTACAGAATATTAGGGTTTCCGATTGGGTTTCGTCTATCACAAAATGAACGGTAAAACTGTTTACGCTCAGGCACACGACCTGAGCGCAAAATTAAAATGTATTCGAACCAATATAAGCAGCGTTCCGTAACGGGCAGAAACGTCAAGTAAGCAGGCTTTCCGTAACTAATTTCAGCGATCCTTTTCAACGCTGATCTCACCATTCTGGGTCTCAAATTCTTCGATGCACTTTTGGGCCAGATACTCCATTTGAGCGTTGAAGGAACGGCAGTTTTGTTTGGCGATATAAGTAATCTTTGTTAAAACTTCCGGAGTAAAGCGTACACCAGTTTGGATCCTGTCTGTTGTCACGATAACAACCTCCTAACAATCTGATATCATTTTAATCAAAAATCACTTGACTGTATACAACCATAATGTTATCAAATTAATGCCGGAGGTAATTTTTATGTCCCATTTTTTCTCGAAACCCTGTCAAAAACCCCCACCACCATCCGCCTTCAAAAAGAAGCCCTTGAAACCATCGGCCGCTAAAGCGATCAACTCAAATATGAGCCGCAACAAATTCATCTGTCAATGCATCAACTTCGCCATGCGGCACGCGGACTTCCCCCTGCGTACAAACGGCATCGACCCTATCATCAAAAGCTGAGCCGGGTTTTCCCATGTTGCGATGTGATCCCCACATCGTTTGAAATGCTCTATGATGCCAAAGCCGGGCCCTGCGCATTTCTCCGCAGGGCCCGGCTTTGCATTGCAAATTCACTTTTTCTGTTTATTCGGCGTATTTCCACTTTACGCCCTGCGGCGTATCCTCCAAAATGATATTGCGCGCCTTCAGTTCATCGCGGATGCGGTCTGCCTCCGCCCAATTTTTCGCCTTGCGCGCCGCATTGCGCTGCTCAATGAGCGCTTCAATCTCATCATCCAGGCTCTTCTCCTCCGCGCGGTTGTAAACGAGGCCCAGAATGCCGCACAGCGTATCAAAAAGCTCCGACGCGTACTCGCACAGCCTGCGGGAGTGCACGCCCGCCGCCACATGCGTGTTGATATCGCGCACCAGCTCATAAACGGCCGCGAGCGCGTCCGCCGTGTTCAGGTCGTCATCCATCGCCTCTTCAAACTGCTTTCTGCGCTCCTCCAGCTTTGCGATCACCGCATCGTCGTCCGCGCCGGGCTCTTCCACCGCGTTTTTCAACGCGAAATCGAGGCTGTCACGGCAGCTGTAAAGCCGCGCCAAAGAGGCCTTGCACTGCTCGATGATATCAATGCTGTAGTTGATCGGGCTGCGGTACTGCGAAGAGATCATCAGGTAGCGGATCGGCTCATAGCCATATTCCTGCGCCACATCGCGCACGGTGAAGAAATTGCCGAGGGATTTCGACATCTTGCGGTTATCCACATTGATAAAGCCGTTGTGCATCCAGTAATGCGCGAAGGGCGCGCCGTTGCAGCATTCGCTCTGCGCAATCTCATTCTCATGGTGCGGGAAGATCAAATCCTGCCCGCCACAGTGGATATCGATCGTTTCACCGAGATAGCGGCGCACCATGGCAGAACACTCGATGTGCCAGCCCGGGCGGCCCTTGCCCCACGGGGAATCCCAGCTCGGCTCGCCCGGCTTCGCGGCCTTCCAGAGCGCAAAATCCATGGGCTCCTTTTTGACTTCGCCAATGTTGATGCGCGCACCCGCCTCCAGCTCCTCCAGCGGCTGGTGGGAAAGCTTGCCGTACTCCGCGAATTTCGCGGGGCTGAAATACACGTCGCCCTGCGCTTCATAGGCATAGCCCTTTTCGACCAGAGCGGAGATGATGGTGATGATCTCGTCGATATTTTCCGTCGCCTTTGGATGGATAGTCGCCTCGCGGATATTCATCCCCTTGGCGTCCACCCAGAACTCCTTGATATATTTCTCCGACACCTCGGAGAAGGTGAGGCCCTCCTCATTGGCGCGGCGGATGATCTTATCGTCGATATCCGTAAAATTCTGCACAAAGCGCACGTTGTAGCCGCGGTATTCAAGATAGCGGCGCAGCACATCGAACACGCACAGCGGGCGGGCGTTGCCGATGTGGATATAATTATAAACGGTGGGGCCGCAGGCATAGATTTTGACCTCACCCGGTGTGATCGGTTTCAGTTCTTCCTTCTGCCGGGTCAGTGTGTTATAAACCTTCATGAAAAATCGCTCCTTCTTTTTTCTACTGTCATTTTATCGAAATCCGAGCCTTTTTACAAGGGAAAAAGGTCAGGTAGCCTCCCGTTCCCTGCATTCTTTTTCCAATTCCGCGTTTTCACGCTCCAGCTGCTCGATGCGCAGCATCATGCAGCAAAGCTCCTGCGCCACCGGGTCGGGCACGTGCACCTGATCGAGGTTGTCAATGCGCACGCCGTTACGCTTGACAACACGCGCAGGCACGCCGACCGCTGTGGAATTCGGTGGGATCTCCTCAAGCACCACTGCGCCTGCGGCAATGTTGCTGTTTTCCCCCACCTTGAAAGGGCCGAGCACCTTCGCACCCGCGCCGATCATCACATTGTTGCCGATGGTCGGGTGACGCTTGCCCGTATCCTTGCCCGTGCCGCCGAGAGTAACGCCCTGATAGAGCGTCACGTCGTCCCCGATCTCCGCCGTTTCGCCGATGACTACGCCCGTGCCATGGTCGATGAAGAAGCGATGGCCGATCTTTGCGGCCGGGTGGATTTCGATCCCCGTTTTATGCGCGGCGCGCTGAGAAATCCAACGTGCCAGGAAAAACAGCCGGTGACGGTAGCACCAATTGGCCCGGCGGTGCATCCGAATGGCCTTCAGGCCGGGGTATAGCAGTAAAACCTCCAATGCGCTGCGCGCTGCGGGATCGCGCTCGCGCACGCAGGCGATATCCTCTTTGAGCTGACGAAACATCACAATCTCCTCCCCTGCGGCGGAATCTGCAAAAAAACAAAAAACCGCCCGCGCGGCCCAAACGGGCACTCAGCGCAGGCGGATTTGTTCCGCGGTTCCACTGCGATTTTTTGCTCAGTGGGTCAGAGCACACTTGCCCGAACCCTTTGGCGGTAACGGCGCCTTCCGCACGGGGATACTCGTTCGGGGCAATTCGCCCCCTTTCCCCCCGCGTGCTGGCGGGTGCATTTCACTGGGGCGCGTGCAAAGGGCGCTCGCAACGAATGCGCCCTCTCTCTGGTGCGGCTTTCCCCGGCTACTTCTCCCGGTAAACGCATTTGAAAATCAATGGATTGCTATCATTATATACCGGCGGGTGAAAAAATTCTACTTCTATTTTGCAACGAAAATAGGAACAAATTACCCGCTCATCTGTTTATTTTGTAAACGTGATGATTTTCGTGCTCCGCATCAAATAAATCACGCCCGATACGACGGTCAGCGCGGCCGTCACCCACAGCAGAATATTGGAAATCAGCGGCAGCGGGAACGACGCGGGCAGCACGCCCAGCGCCTGCACCGCCGCCAGCAGCATAATGACAATCGTAAACGTCATCTGGCTGACGGTTTTGAGCTTGCCCCAAATGTTTGCCGGAATCACCACGCCCTCCGCAGAGGCGATCAACCGCACGCTCGTCACGGCAAATTCGCGGGTGAGCACGATCATAACAATCCAGATATTGCACAGGCCAACCTGCATAAAGCCCAGCAGCGCGGCGGTGGTGAGCATTTTATCCGCCACAGGGTCAAGCAGCTTTCCGAAAACGGTGATCTGATCGTTTTTCCGCGCGAGCTTACCATCGATCGCATCCGTAATCGCGGCCGCGCTGAATACGAGCACTGCCCACCAATAGTGGTATGGAATGCCCTGCGCCAGAAAAACAGCCAGAAAAACGGGCGCTAAAATCATGCGCAGAACCGTTAATTTGTTCGGAGTGTTCATGCGGTATGTACTCCCTTCCGGTTTAAACCACTTCGCCGATCAGGTCATAATCGGAAATGTCGAAGATCTCCACATCGACAAAGCTGCCATCCTCGAGCGCATAGCCGCAGGTAAAACGCACCGTGCCGTCAATCTCAGGCGCATCCATCCAGGTGCGGCCCGTGTAGCTGTCGGTATAAGCATCGTAATCCTCTACGACGGTGCGGTAGATTTTCCCAATGCGCGCGCGGTTATTAGCCTCTACTATACCATACTGATCCTGCAGAATCAACTCCGCACGGTGCTTTTTCACCTCTTCCTCCACCTGATCCGGGAATGCGGCGGCGGGCGTCCCCTCCTCCTGCGAATAGGCAAAGCAGCCGAGCCGGTCGAAGCGGATCTCCTGCACAAACTCTGCAAGCTCCGTGAAGGCAGCCTCGTCCTCTCCGGGGAACCCGGTCATCACGGTGGTGCGCAGGACGATATCCGGAATTTTCGCGCGGATTTTTGCAATCAGCGCCGTCAGGCTCTCGCGCGAGCCAGTGCGGTTCATGCGGCCCAGCACCCGCTCATCGCAGTGCTGCAGCGGTATATCAAGGTAGTGGAGCACCTTGGGCTGCCGCGCCATCGTATCCAGCAGCTCATCCGTGATGCGGTCCGGGTAGCAGTAGAGCAGGCGGAGCCACTCAATGCCCTCAATTTCGCACAGCCGGTCAAGCAACGCGGGCAGCATAAGCGCGCCGTAGCAGTCCTCCCCATAGCGCGTGGTATCCTGCGCGACCAGGATCAGTTCCTTCACGCCGGATTCCGCCAGCTCCCGCGCCTCCTCCACGATGCTGTCCATCTCCCTGCTGCGGAACGCTCCGCGGATGCCGGGGATGGCGCAGTAGGTGCAGCAGTTTGAGCAGCCGTCGGCAATTTTCAGGTAGGCCCAATGGGGCGGCGTGGTCAATACGCGCCTGCCCTCCAGCGGCATATTTTCACGCGGCGGGAAGGAGGGCGTTGCTTCTCCCTCCATCGCATCCTCGCAGATTTTTACGATATCGTTGTTTGCGCCGATGCCAATGAGCGCGTCAATCTCCGGGATTTCATTGAGCACCTCCTGCTGATAACGCTGCGCGAGACAGCCTGTCACCACAAGGCGCTGGATCGTGCCATCCTTTTTCAGCTCCGCCATCTCAAGGATGCTGTCGATTGCCTCGCGCTTTGCATCCTCAATAAAGCCGCAGGTGTTCACGATCACGAGATCCGCATCATAGGGATCGTCCGCGAGCAGGAAGCCTGCATCCTCAAGCTTTGCGAGCATGATTTCCGCATCCACCTGGTTTTTGGGGCAGCCGAGGGATACCATTCCGATTTTATAGGCCATTTTACGGTCAGTCCTTTCGGAAAAAATAAAAGTTTCAGCATTTCTTACGCCCCCTATCATAGCAGAAATTCAAAAAATTGAAAAGGCTTCGCTGAAAAAAGCGGTGGGGCCGCTTGCGTATGTAGGCACATACCGAATGGCGGTGTATCCGTAGGTGTTCACTGCGTGCGCCCAAGATATTTAACATATATGAAAAAAAACAGCCGAACACAGTTCGACCCTACGCGTTTTTCGCAAAAAACTCCGCCTCACTTCGTAATAGACAATAGCCGCATGGGGCACTGGGATAAAAGGCCTGTCGGTAGGAGCGGTCTGTGACCACCCGCGGACGAACCCGGTTCGTCTGCGTACATTGTTAACTCTTTCCATAAGAGCTTGTTCTGCTGGATGGTGACCGTATTTAGCCACATGCCTAAATGGCTACGCACCCGTAGTTTCACTCTGGCTTTTGCGGCCCTGTTTGCTCCGGCGCCATATGCTGGAGCGCAAAGTCGATGCATTGGCAAATAAATTTGTTGCGGCCTATCCCGACCGCGCCACAGGATGTTTGCATCATTTCAAGGGTATCAATTCGGTGTGATAGGGTTTGGGAAAAATGGGACATTGATATTTACCTTTTAAAAAAGTATTTACGGGTAATTTTTTCGCTTTGATCAACAAAACCGGATGTGCAAGCGAAAAGGAATATGATTAGGGTTGCAATGGGAATAAAAAACCAGTTTAGACTTTTATTTTAGAGGCATATGAAAGAATTTGGCTTCATACCGTTTGCGTTAGTTTTTGACCGGTTAAGTAATATTGGGCCTGCGCATTCCATAATTCAAAATATTTTCCGTCCGTATCTTTGATCAAATCATCATGTGAACCGTATTGTAACAATTCACCATCATTAAATACAGCAATATGTTTGCAGAATTTGCACGATGACAGCCTATGAGAAATGTAGATGGCTGTTTTCCCCTCAACAAGCTGATTGAATTTTTGATAAAGATCATATTCGGCAAGGGGATCCAGCGCTGAAGTTGGCTCATCGAGAATAATAAATGGAGCGTCTTTATATAATGCCCTGGCTAAGGCAATTTTTTGTGCCTCTCCACCCGATATTTCTACCCCGTCTTCAGAGTAATCAGAATACAGATAGGTATTTTCTTTATCTGCCATTGCCTCCACACGCTCCAGAATCCCCGCTTTATTCAGGCAGCTTTTTAGCTTTTGTCCGTCATCCTCCTTGTTGCCTGATATATTTTGCTGTACTGTGAATGAAAATATAGAATAATCTTGAAATACAACAGAAAACAATTTGAAATATTCCTCTTCTTTGTAATCGTTGATATTGATCCCATTGAGCAAAATCTCTCCCTCATCAACGGTATATAGTCGGCATAAAAGCTTGATAAAGGTCGTTTTACCTGACCCATTTCGACCAACGATTGCCAATTGCTCCCCAAATGGTAAGGTGAGCGAAATGTTTTTTAAGGCATATTGATCCATATTGGGATACTTAAAGCTTACGTTTCTAAACTCTATTTGATAAGGGGGAGATTTCGGAATGAGAGCCGATTGGTTCGGTTCTTTTTTGGCGGATTGTATGATATCAGTGTAATATTTTAAACTGTTTACAACGATTTCAACCTGACCGGAAATGCTCTCTAAAATCCCAATTGCCGAAACAATTTGCAGAAAGCTGCCGATATATTGAACGAGATATCCTACGCTGAATAGCCCCAAAAGACCTTTGACGCCAATAAATACATAGATAATGAAACCCATCGCAACGCCCAGCAGCGCATAAGTGGAATCCAGTATTGCATTATTCATGGTCATCTTTTGGAACAGTTTATTCCCTTTGTTTAGCAGTATTTCTTCTGCGTGCCTTTCAATTAATTCTTCTTCATGAAACATTCTAATTTCTTTACCAGTTTTGTAATTAGAAAGCTTTTCAAAATAATATTTTTGTATTTTATTCACTGCAAGGCACTGGTCGTACAGCTTGAAATACCGTTTTTGCAGCTTTGCACTCACCAAAGCAATCACCCCGGCAGAAACGCCGATTCCAAGTGCAATCACTATCAAAAACCACGGCGATTCAAAAAAAGAGCCCCCAGTGTTTTTTAAACTTACCTTGATCAGCGGAAAAATAAAAAAAATGGAGAGACATAATAAAACAATCCCTTTAATAAGCTCTCCCAATTGCCATACCACACGGTTTAAAAATGAGCCAAAGCTGTCTATCCCACTGGCGTGTTTCTGCACAGACTCCTGAAAGGAGGCATCCTCCAGGTTTTGATACTCTGTCTGATTCAATGCTTGAGCAACTGCGTTTTTTTCTTTATGCCACAACAGCGTTCGGAACAGCTCATATTTGCTCTTAAAATAATTACCTAGCGTAAACAACACGAAATTTAGAAAAAGCAAGATCAAAACGAGCGTAACAAGCTGCTTCACTTCCTGAGAGGAGGACAGGCAGTCAATAATTCTTGCTGAAAAGTAAATATTGATAAAGGGATAAACCGCGTTCAATATCGCTTGCAAAATTGTAATGGTGACTAGTCTCGGCGTGTGTTTTTTCACTTCACGAAATGCCAGACGATACTGTTTGATCGTATTATGTAATGTCATAATGCTTCCTCTCCGGCTAATTGCTCCTGGTAATAATAGCTTTGCAGCTCGAACATCCGCCAATAATATCCTTTCTTTTGCATCAATTCCTCGTGTGTTCCGGCTTCGACAACCATTCCATCCTGAATAAAAAAAATACGGTCGCAAAACCGTGTGGAAGCTAAACGATGAGAAATATAAATCGATGTTTTACCCCATGTCATTTCGCTGAAATTTTCATACAGTTCATTTTCCGCAATTGGATCAAGCGCCGCAGTTGGTTCATCTAAAACAAGAATAGAAGCATTCTTTTTGTACAGCGCACGGGCCAGCAGAAGACGTTGCAATTCTCCTCCAGAGAACTGTACGGCGTCCTGATATACCTGTTTTATCATCATTGTATCTTTACCGCTAGGCAAACTCATAATTTTTTGATAAAGCCCAACTTGGCGTAAAACAGAGTCTACCCGTTCATGATCCGTCTGGCTATCGTCACACAATGAAATATTGGTTTCAATACTTTTCGGTAAAAAAAAATAATCCTGAAACACCGCGCTGAACATAGCGTATATTTCACTCCTATCGTATGACTGAATCCCCTTGCCTTGCAATAACAAGGTGCCGGACTCAATTTCATACAATCCGCATAACAACTTAACCACGGTAGTTTTACCGGCGCCGTTTTCACCGACAATCGCAATATTTTCTCCCTTTTTGATCGCCAAGCTCATATTTTTTATGACGGGTTCTTTACTCCCCGGATAGGAGAACGTCACATTTCTCATTTCGAGTATGGTATCCTTTTTTGAGGCTTCCGCCTGTTGCAAACTGCGCCCCTCCCCATGCTCTAAATCCGGCAGATCAATAAATTTTCTGAATTTATCGCATTCGATAATGGCGCGCTTTATGTTGTTTATTTGAGCGGTCATGCCCAACAGCCATGCGGAAAAGCCGGTTATGATTCCAAAATAAAAGATAAAATCGGAAACTATCATGCCCTGTTTGAGAACGCAGTAGATCAGATAAGCATAACAAATTCCTTCCCGCAGCATGGAGAGCAACGCTTGGCCGACGGTAACCTCAACGGTTTGACGCGTCAGCTTCCCAATCATCTTCGTATACATGGAAGTCATTGATGTTATGAATGAATCGAACAGATTGTCAAATTGATAAATTCGAATTTCCTTGCCCGCCGAAAAGTCATTGGCTTTTCTATATAGGTAATCAAATTTTGTGGTTAAAACGGCAAGGCCCTCATTTGTTTCCTTTTCTCGTTTGCGTAAATAAATCAAAAATAGATAATCAAAAACACACGTTACAAGAATCAAACCCAAAATGAACGGTTTTAAAGATGACAGCACAAACAAAAAGGTGAAAATTCCCAGGGTGTTCACACATAGCTGCAAAACCATCTCATAAAAACCCTGGCTGGCGGGCAACGCATTTTTTTGAACAAAAAACTGTTTCGCTTCTTCATAGGCTTGGCGCGTTGTTTTGTTTTCCAAGCGAGCATAATCCATATGTAAAATTTTATGGAACGCCATCATTTGATAGTGCATCCGTATCTTACGGGTATTTCCTGAAACGACAGAAGCCAAAAAGGCGCCGGACCACTGAAGCCCTACTAAAACCACGCTGCATACCGCAATCACGCCAATCAACTCGCCAATTGATACCTTCTGCATAATACAATCAATGATCAATTTGGGTATAAATGCTGTAACGATTGGTATAAGTATCAGAATTGGAATTCTCAATACTGAAAGCACTACACTCAGCCTATCCCAATCGAACCAATTATGAAGCAAATAAAGTATATTTTCTTTTTCCGTATAAGTATGTTCATCTGACATATCGGCCATAAGGTTACCTCTCTTTGATTTCCATAATTTGCTCCACAAGACTATTTTCCTGCTCTGGAGTCAGCCCGACATAATGCCCTTTTCCGAGGACGCCCCTCACCCGAAGCCCCTGTACCAACATAAATTGAGGACTATCAATCTGCCCGGGCAGAAATGACTCAACAATCTCCCGCGCTTTCTCATCCTTTGCAATTTCGCCAAGCTTGCTATCCAAATTAAATTTACCCATATTTATATATCCTCCACCTGCTGTAATACTTTTTGTAGCAGGTTACGCTCCATTTCTTTCATTTTTAATATATTTTTCACTATAGAATCATAGGTGGAACTTAAACCATTTCTCATATATTTCATGGCAAGCAGCTTTGTGTTTGAGGACAGCTTCAATACATTCTGATACTGCCCTGCCAGATCAGGCAGCCCGAAGACCTGCTCAATCCTATCTTTCATAATTCGTTTGTGTTCCTCCAGAACGCAAAATGCCCGGATATCTAATATACGCTTTTCTTTGGGCATTTCTAAAGAAAACAGGCGATCATACACATCAAGGCCAAAAACACATTCTCCAAAACCGCTATACCAGTTGAAAGAATTTGTTCCATTCAGATAGTCGGAAATCAAGGTTATCGCGCGCGCTTTATCCAGATGACAGCGAGCATCGTATCCCGGTTTTACCTTTAATTTTATGTAGGCAAATAAAGGGCTTCTGCAATTTAAAAAGCCTTCTCTTACCTCAGCATAAGACAAATAATCCTGCTTATAAAAGCCGTCGATAAAGAAAAGGCCCGTAAATTTTTGCTCTTCGTCGTTGTATCCGCTCAATAAGTAGTCATGCTCAAAATGTTTCGTTTGATATTTATCAATGAGATGAATGTAATATTCATCAAGAATCGTAAATACATAATAGCCATTATTAAGTTCATCGCGGAATAGGCGCAGAATATCCTCCTCTTCGATATCCTCACGGAAAACCAACTCCGCTTCAAAAGGCTCCCACTGGGCGTATAGCGGAACATAGAAGCTGAGTCTGGTTTCATTTTCCGAATGATGTGGACAAATGGTCTCTACATGCAGTTGAATAAATTGGTCCAAAACAAAATCATAAGGATTCTTACAGTTCGCATATAAAACACTTAGCGGCTGTGCAAACATCAGATAAGATAGAATGGGCGGCGAAACGCATACCGGCAATTCTTTTTTTACTTTTGCACCCATATTCAAGCTCCTTTCTCCTGTTCCTAGTAAGCGGGTTCATTATTCTTGCATTCCATGGCCGTTTGTATCGTTTCCGTAAAGAGATTCAATGATTTGAGCAAATCCATTTGCAGTAATTCGTCTGGAAGCACACAACCGCACTGTTCCTCTACTTCTATTATAAAATTAATAAATTGCAGAGAATCTTGAATGTAGTCCAGTAAATTCAAGTCTATCTGCTTCCATTCGGAGTCAGATAGAAAAACCCCAATGTCTTGCAAGCATAATCTGACTTTTTCACGAATCATAAACGCTATTCACCCGCCCTTTAATATATTTTTAAATTATGTATAATAGGGAAATTGATAAATCGGTGAATTCCCAAAATTATTCTATTCTGATTATAGCGATTTAATATCTATTTGTCAATAATTATATTATTTTTAGTTATATAAAACTAATTAAGTATTTATCTTTATAATTTATTCACAATTTATTCATAATCGCCTGCTATTATTTATATAGTATAATAATATACTATGTATAGGGGGAGTATATTGTTGGATCAGTGGATAGAATCAAGATATAATTATACAACCTATTCTGATAATCATGATCTGCTTTTGTATAATTCTTATTCAGGAGTCTGTTATAAGGTAAACGGCGAGGATCAGGCATATATTTTAGAAATATTGTCTTCAGAAGAATTCAGAAAAAGCCATGTGATTCCAGAGGAGTTGATTACGGGTGGCTTCCTCATCCCAATTTATGCAGATGAGGACAGAATGCTGGAGGATTTATTTGAACAGTCAAAATCCAGTTCTCTTTTGGAGCTATGCATTATTCCCACCGAGCAGTGTAATTTTCGTTGTCAATATTGCTTTGAGTTGCTCGAAGATGCACCAAAAGGGATCATGTCTGAGGAAATTCAAGATGCTGTCGTTCGTTATGTATATCAAAAGCTGCCCCGGTATCAGGGATTACAGGTCACTTTTTTTGGCGGTGAACCGTTGTTGGCCATGTCGGCAGTTCGTAGATTATCCCGTATGTTCATGGAAGCATGTAAAGCGATGCACAAGTTTTATTCCGCTGTGATTGTTACAAACGGTTATTTGTTAACAAAAGATATTTTTGAAGAGTTGCTCTCTTATCGGGTTATCTACTATCAGATCACTTTAGACGGCTGCAAGGACACGCACGACGCACAAAGATATTTGATAGACAAGAGGGGCTCTTTTGAACGTATCACCAAAAATTTAAGAGACATTCGATCCGGGTTTCCACGAAAACACTTTACCATTGCGATTCGGACAAATGTTACAAAAGCATTTCTGTGTGAAATGCAGGGATACGTTGACTTTATCTCTCAGCTTATCGACGGCGATAAGCGCTTTAAAATTTATTTCGTTAGAGCGGAAGATTATGACGGAAGCATTTCCGAACAGGCGAAAGATATTCTGCTGGATAAAGAATCTCGCTCAAAATATGATGATCTGTTGCTTTGTGAAAAAATGATGGATTTGTTGCCTGACAATCAGCTCATTGAATCCGCCTTTTTTGAGAACCGGCTTCGACCGCTATACGGAATGTGCGGATATATGAAAGACGACTGCATTGCAGTATCCGTAACCGGTAAAGTCTATAAATGCGGAACTTTTTTTCAAGGGAAACCGGATCTATCGGTCGGTCAGGTCGAAAACGGTAAGATTACAATTAATATGTATAAAAAATCAAAATGGCAGATGCACTTGTCTCAATTTGATGAGCGTTGCGGCGGTTGCCTAATCAGACCGGTCTGTTTGGTCCCTTATTGCATTTATTGGAATTATATGGATAATTATGTCACACCGGGACGCTTTCGTAAAACCACTTGCAGTTATAGGGAGAAGCGTGGTTGGGACAAGATTTTGAAGTTATATGACCGCTATGGCGGCGTCAAACAATTACATGTCAATAAATAATTTTTATTATTTATGAATCTCTATGTAGAAAGGAGGAGAAAAAATGAAGCTGGAAAAACCCAAAAAGAAGAATGATCAGGAAATCCAATTGTTCGGTTGCACGAACGAGAACGCCGGCGGTAGTTGCACTTCACTTACATAAGCAAAAATATCCCAAGGCTTGGGCAGTTTACTGCCCAAGCCGAATTTTTCTTTGAGGAAGGTGGAAATAATGCAAGCGTTAAAGACACATTATGATATTGTTGTATTGGATAGCGGAATCGACACGGAACATACTTTTTTTAAAGGCATTGCTTCCGATATTCATTCCGTTACTTTGGAATATAATTCGTCTAGTCAACAGATGATGCTTGTCGCGGACAAACCAGATACATTTGGTCATGGTACGGCGTTAACCGGCGCCATTTTGAAGATTGCCCCAAGCAGTTCCGTATTATCGATCAATTTTTATTATGGGCAGATGCAGCTTGATGAACAGGCGCTACTGTCCGCACTACGTTTTATCGAGCAAAATGTATCCGGGGATTTCCTGAATCTAAGCCTCGGCATACGGGTTTGCACACAAAAACAAGCGCTATATGAGGTTTGCAGCCAACTGAACCGGAAGGGATTTACGATTTTTGCGGCCTTTGACGGAACCGGAACGCTGACGTATCCTGCTTGCTTCGATCATGTTCTAGGTGTTTTGACTGGAAGGTTTTGCCGCAGGATTCAAGATTTTGAGTTTTTTGAAGGTGATCCGGTTGTGAACCTTGGCGCTTGCGGAGCATCTCAGAGGTTGCCATGGAAAAATAACAGCTATCGCATTTGCTCAGGTTGTAGCTACTCCTGTGCATATGCGGCGGCTTATGCAGCGAGCCATTTGCCGAAGCGCAACCGATCAATTGAATCTGTGCTTAAATTGTTTAGAAAAACCGCAAAATGGATTTATCATGCGCCAAAACAAAAACGGATTGATCGGGATTCCCTGTTTCCAATCAGCAGGGCCGCTGTTTTCCCATTTAACAAAGAAATACATAGCCTCGTCCGCTATTCGGAAATGTTACTTTTTGAACTGACCAGCGTTTATGACTCGAAATACTCCATGCAAGTTGGTGCCCGAACGAAAGACTTACTTCCGGGAGAACAATCCTCGGATTATCAAATTCAAAGTATTGAACGAATTGACTACCAAAATTTTGATACGCTAATCCTAGGCCACGTTGATGAGTTATTTCAATGGATCGGGAAACCCAATCTGAAAGGACAATTAGTCCAGGATATACTCTCCCATAACAAACAAATATATTCCTTCGACGACTTATCTAATTTCCTCGGCGATCATGACTCCACACTCGTCCAGTCTCCCCTACTGGATAAAAGCTGCCTGCCGCCTTTCCGTTATGAAAAATTATTTCGGATTGCCACGCCTATCCTCGGTGTGTTGGGAACCTCGCCCAAACAGGGAAAATTCACATTACAGATTTTACTGCGAAAAAAGCTGCTGGAAAGAGGGTTTCAGGTAGGCCAAATCGGCACGGAGCCAAGCGCACTGCTGTTTGGAATGGATTATGTTTATCCGCTCGGCTATAACAGCGAACACGCGGTATCTCTGACCAATTATGAATCCATCCGTTATTTGAATTGTATTTTGCATGAGATGGAATGGAAAGAGAAGGACATCCTATTGGTTGGATCCCAGTCGGCAACGGTTACACAGTATCCTGGCAACCTGTACTCGTACCCGCTTTATCAGCATCATTTTTTACTGGGCACCTGCCCCGACTGCGTAGTCCTGTGTATCAACTACTGGGATCCGCTGGATTACATTGCACGAACGATCCGGTTCATTGAATCGGCCGTTGATTGCAAGATCATTGCATTTGTAGTTTTCCCGGTTGTACAAGCACGTGATTGGGCAGGCGAATATGGAGTAAAAAGCACATTGACTTCCGAGGAACACCACAGATTAGCCGAAAAGCTCTGGGGGCGGTTTCATCTTCCCGTTTTTCGTCTGGGAATAGATTCCGAAATGGAACGATTGACTGATCAAATCATCTCGTTTTTTACCTCCAATTAACAAGTTTTTGATCTGTCGCAAGTCCCGATGCATCTGATAAGCATAAAAATACGCCATTGTATTTCCCAGATCATAAGTTCTTTTGTTACTTCCATATGAGAAGTGGAGTTCGTGTAGCCGAGCTTGCAAGACGGATTGGACAGTCTCCTCAAAATTTTAATTTAGAATTAAAATATAAAAAACTCTCTGTTCGGGACATGGCGGATATCGCAAAAGCGGTAAACTGCACCTATGAGAGCTATTTTGTCCTGCCGGACGGTGACCGTATTTAGGCATATCCCTGACGGTTATAGTCCCCCCATTGAAGGCACTGATTTTTTATTCATGCAAAACAAAACTTCGGCCCCGCGGCCGGTGGAGATTCCACCGGCCGCGGGGCCTTCTTGCTCCCTCTCCCATATCAAACGGCTCACATTACAGAATGATGCAGATCAATCCGCTGCAGCCCTCGTTGATGACCTTTTCAATCGTCTCCTGTAGTTTGATGCGGGCATCCGCCGGCATACGGTAGAGCTTGTTGTGCAGCCCTTCGTTCACCAGCTGATGCAGGGATGTACCGAAAATATTCGACTCCCATATCTTCTCCGGGCTATCCTCAAACTCCTTGAGCAGATACATCACCAGCTCTTCTGACTGGGATTCAGACCCAACAATTGGCGCGACCTCGGTGGTGATATTCGCCCGCATCATGTGGATGGATGGCGCGGAGGCCCGCAGCCGCACGCCGTAGCGCCCGCCCTGCTTCATGATCTCCGGCTCCTCCAGCGACAATTCATCGAGCGTCGGCATCACGATACCATAGCCGGTGGCCTCCACCTCATCGAGCGCGTTTTTCACGCGGTCATAGGCCTTTTTCACCTGCGCGAGCTCCATCATGCAGTTCATCAGGCCCTGTTCGCTGTCGATCTCCAGCCCCGTCGCTTCTGCAAGGATTTTATAAAACAGCTCCTGATCCATCAGCACGTTCACGCGCGCGCTACCCTCGGCCAGGTTCATGTGGGAAATCTGCGCGGCTTCGATATATTCGCATTCGGTCAGCTTTGAGACCAGGCCGTTTACATCCCGCACATGCGATACCGCTGCCGCCGCCTCCTGCACAGCGCCATAAGCCGCCTTGCGCAGCCAGTGCTCCGGGTCGAGCGAGGTCATCCAGCGCGGCATGTCTAGGGAAATCTCCTTGACCGGGAACTCAAAGAGCACCTGCGAGAGGATCTGCCGGATCTCCTCCTCCTCCAGCTCCAGGCAGTTCACTGGCAGCACCGGCACGCCGTATTTCTCCGTCATCTGGGAGGCGAGCGCACGGGCGTTATTCGTCTGCGGATACATGCAGTTAAGCAGCACGATAAAGGGCTTGTTGAGCTCTTTAAGCTCTTTGACAACGCGCTCCTCAGCCTCCTCATACTCGGCGCGCGGAATATCGCTGATGCTGCCATCCGTTGTGATGACCAGGCCGATGGTAGAATGTTCGGAGATAACCTTGCGCGTGCCGATTTCGGCCGCCATATTGAAAGGAATCTCATTCTCATACCACGGCGTTTTCACCATGCGCGGCTGGTCGCCCTCAATGTAGCCGAGGGAGCTGGGCACGATATAGCCCACGCAGTCGATCATGCGCACCTTGAAATGCGCCTGATCCGGCAGCGCGATCTCCACCGCATCCTCCGGGATGAATTTTGGCTCGGTCGTCATGATCGTCCGGCCGGCCGCGGATTGCGGCAGTTCGTCCGTTGCCCGCTCGCGCTGGTAGTCACCCGTGATATTGGGCAGCACCAGCGTATCCATAAACCGCTTGATAAAGGTCGATTTGCCTGTGCGCACAGGCCCCACCACACCGATATAGATATCCCCCTGCGTGCGCTCGGCGATATCCTGATAGATATTACGGTCTTCCATTCGTTTCTCCTCCTTACTGTCCGCTTTCTTTTATATACCCGGGATGAGCAGCATGCATTTCTCCGGAACCTGTTCGCTCTCCAGATGGTTTTCACGCATGATGGCTTCCATCGTGGTGTTATAGCGGCGTGCGATATTCCATACAGACTCTCCCGCATCCGAGAAATAAATCGTCAGGGCGGCGGAGGTGGAGCGCTTGATCTGCTCCTCATTGGGCCGGATTTCCGTAATCAGCCGCAGGCTGGTGGAGCAGAAAACGGATGAGGTGATATTCAGCTCGATGCGAACCTCCATCTGATCGCTTGCATTGAGCACATAATCCAGTGCCGTCACCTGCACGGTGGGGTCGCAGCGAATCTTCTGCGCATCGGATTTCAGCGCCCGCTGGTATTCAAAATCCACCGGTCGCTCCAGGTAATTCGGCTGCGCATCGTGGTCGAGCACCAGCATGCAGACCGTCACGGTGCCGGAAACCGTAAGCATCCCGTCAGCAAAGGAGGAATTCGCCGTCACATCCGCGCACCAGAGATCGAGCACCTTTGTCACGCTCGTGCCGGATAGGCTGACTGTGTTTTTGCAAAGCGACGTTTCATTGAAAATTTCGATCAGCTGATCGAGATCAACGCCCCTCTGCTCCACTGTCAGCTCATATTGGGTGGAATAAGCATCCGTCACAACGGGCACCTCCACCTCCCGGTAAGCGCGCACGCATGCGCATACGCGCACATTCATATCAAGCAGCCGCAGTTCCCCGGAGGAATCGGATTTCGGCGTGACCTCCAGCCCCATGACCTCCAACCGGATATCGCTGCCGCAATCCTCATCGATGCCGTCCACCTCAACGATCTGGCTGATGGGCATCGTATGTTCGATCGTTTCCAGCTCATTTTCATTGGTATCCGCACAGTAAAGGGTTTTCACGGCCAGTTCGCCCTTAATCAGGCATTTGTTCTGGATCACTTTGATATCCTGCGCGAGCGCGATGGCGTTGCAGCGGATGATCTGCCCCACGGGCGCTTTGCTCTCCCCAATCTCCAGCACCTCGGTCAGGGGGAACATCCGCTCCACCAGGCCGACGGCGCTGCTGGCCGCCTGCGTTTTCTTTTGCAGCTGCACGCCGCAGCCCTCCACGCCAGAAATCAGGTCTTCCTCCCGCCGGACGGTCACGGAGATATTGACGGAAACCGTGCCGTGGATATCCGCCCGCCGCTGGCTGACCGCGCGGCAGTTCACATATTCCGCCTTCAGGCGGACGCTGACGCACGGGCCGTCGGGCAGATTTTTCACCTCGACATACTTGGAAAACGGCAGGTTCTGCTCAAAGCACCGAACCCGTGCATCCTCCCCCACATAGATAAGGCGGACGAGCACTGTTCCATCCACTGTAATCCGTTCGCCGGACACCTGCGATCCGGTCACACGCGGCGTGACGGTGCACTTTAAAATCCGCAGTATGTCGGGGCAATAATCCGGCAGGGTAAGGTCGCTGTCAACGGACTGTTCTACACTGCCTTCATATATCAACTCGTTGACACAAACGGCTTGCCTGAGCACCTCAAAATCCATAAGGTCTACCTCTCCTTCTCGGAAACAGCCGTGTGCCGGCCTTTCCTTGGTATTCGTTTCTATCCATCTATATTCACATCATGTCCCGCGTATGTATGGCATGAAAAAAATCTCTGCGGCAGTGGGGCCATGCATCCCGCTGAATTCTCTTTTTCTGCTTTTCTTTATAAAGACCGCTTCTGGCCCGGCCGAAGAAAAAATTTTAAAAAAGTAATTGACAAAATCCGCAACTCCAGCTATAATAATGACTGTCGCGCGAGAGTGGCGGAATCGGCAGACGCGCACGTTTGAGGGGCGTGTGGTAATCCCGTACGGGTTCAAGTCCCGTCTCTCGCACCATCCCAAAGGGCGATGGAGTTTTCACAAAAGCTTCATCGCTTTTATATGCAGCTGTGGCGGAATTGGCAGACGCGCTAGATTCAGGTTCTAGTGAAAGCAATTTCATAAGGGTTCAAGTCCCTTCAGCTGCACCAGGCAAAAGCCCCGTAACTACGTCGTTTGACGCGGTTACGGGGCTTTTCTTTTGCCCTGTTTTCACGTTTGATTGGGAGGTTTGCTCCCTTTTGCTTTCACCATATCATCTTTTTCCAAAAGGGCTCGTTGCATCATCATCTGCAACGAGCCCCATCTGTTTCTCTGATTAGTTTACTTTTGATTTTTTCCTTGCGGTAAAGAGCACCGCCGTGGCGGAGGATAGCAGCAGAACTGCAAGCACCGCTGCCGGGTAATCATCCCCTGTGTCAGGATTCTGCCCGTCGGGCGTTGTGGTATCCGGCTGCTTGTCAGAAGGTGTTGTGCCCGTGGAGCCCGCCGAAACGGCAACAAAGGAAACCTCAATCTCATAGTCCGACTGAATCTGCCCGATCGTATAAGTCAGGCCCTTTGAGGAAACCGCCTTGCCATTTACACGGATTTGATCCACCTGATAGCCTTCATCGGGCGTAATCCGAATGGTAAAGCTGCTCCCTTTGGTCACAGTGAAGATGCCAACCGGCGATACGCTGCCACCTTTGCCAGCCTGCACGGACACGGAATAAGTGACCGGCTTCGCCTCGCCGCCTGCGGCGAGCAGAACGCCGGAATCATTGATCAGATACAAAGTGCCGCTTTCATCTGCAATCACGCTGGAGATACAGTAATTGGCCGCCTCCGCCGCTGGTGCGACAAGCACATCCGCCCGATCTGCCCCATGCTTGTACATATAGATGCCACCGGGTGTCGTGTTGGCGGTAAAATAGACATATGTTTCTCCCTCGTAGCCAGTGGCGACAAGCGGCGCGGATTTCACCTCCGCGGGCGCAGAGACGGATGTTACCACCTGCATGGTGCGGATATCAATCACGCTCAGCATGCCCTTTTCCTCATCTGTTTTGCCGCCGACATAGGCAAATCCGTTGGACACCGCGGCGGTTCCCGTGCTATAAGCTGCAAAGGAGACGCTTTTCTTCACGCCGAAGGTACCGTCCGCGCGCCATTCTATCTGGTGCAGGGCGCCGTCTATCGTGGTCAGATACAGATATCCGTCCACCCATACGGCCGTGGAGCGCACTTTCGCGCCAAGGTCGAGGGTGTCGATCAGCTCACCTGTTTTGGCGTTTCTGGATTGCAGCACACCATCATCGCCCGCAAAGGCAATGGAAGTCTCTGTATGCGCGGCGCCGCTCCAGTAATAGCCCGCTTCCCTGTTCTGATACGCCCAAACGGTTTTGCCCGTTTGGAGATCAACACAGAGGTATGCGCCGCAGGAATCAATTGCTACTGTTCCCATATAAACGTATCCATCGGAATAGGTCACGGTTGACAGGGATTCCTGCGGATCGGTATAGCCGTTCTGATCGGCAAAGGATACTGGGTCCGTCACCCACAGTGCCCGGAAGGACTCCGCGGAAACCGCCTGCATGCGCCCGCCGTTGATCGGCACAACGATGCGACCCTCCGCATAGAGCGGCCGGCAGGTGGAATTGATGCTGTCGGCAAGCTTTGCCCGCGCGGTTACATCGCCGGCCTTGCTAATAGCCAGCAGCTCGTTTCCAACCGCAACGATCAGCTTGCCATCCACCAGAATCGGCTGGGAAACAGCCGTCGTCCAATCATCCGCCGCTTTCAGAGGAAGCATCCATCTCAGAGCCGCTTCGGCAGCGCTGCGCGGCGTCTTGCTGATGGTCAGGCCGTTATTCGTATCGCTGCCCCGGAAATTGGGCCATTCAGAGGTCAACTCCGTCACCGGTGCATCCGGATCGGGATCGGGATCGGGGGTGGGATCATCCGGTTCGACCGGCTCCATCCCCTTGCTGAGATCAAATTGTTTGCCGTCAATGCGTGGGTCTTTCGCCGGATCGTCGGTATAGAACCAAACGATTTCGTCTCCGTCCTCAGGATAACAGGTGTCGGCATAAACATCGCTGATCACGCCGTTGACGGCATACATCCAGCCGCTGTTCGCGCCGTTCGCTTTCTCAGCGAGGCGGATTCCGTCCGGGGTTGTGACAGAACGGATATAGCCGCTGCCCTCCCATGTGTAGCCATTCGCTGAAAGCACCTTCTGGAAAATCTCAGAGACAGGCGTTCCCTCTTCCACAGTTGCTGGCAGATTCTCCAGCCAAAGCTCATATTCCGCATGGCCAGATGCGCCGTGCGCCTGATCGCCAGCCAGCGTGAGGGAAACGGTGAGCTGCTCCGCTTCGCTGCCGCCCTCCCCCTTTTCTCCAAGAACGGTTACCGAGGCAGCTACCTCCTGGCGGTAAAGCTTCTGGAAGTCCTGCACAGCCGGGTATCTCAGCGCATAGCGCTCAAACCGTTCGCTGGACAGGCAGCTCGTGATGGTCACAGCCTTATTGTATTCTGGCTGGATCACCAACAAATTTTCGTGGGTGATCACCTGCGGCGCGCTTGATTTGAAGCGATCCCACTGCTCCGAAGGATGGCTCACATCAATGCTCACCGGGATGATCCCTGTCCCGTTCGTTTCGGCTGCGGTATAAACCCATTCGAGCCCGCCGTTCGCATCGAAGCGAACCTCCTGGAATGCGTGCAGATTTTTTGAAACATGCGTCGCATCCTGGTTTGCGCCGTTGTTGAGCCCGTCAAAATAGCCCGCTTTGGCGGCTTCCATCAGGCGAAGTTCCTGTGTGATCTCCGCCTGCGTGAGCGGGGATACCGTCAGGACGAGCTCCTTTGTGACGGTCACATGATAATCCCTGTGGGACATCGCCACGGTCAACGTGACAACCTTTGCCGAATCACCCGGCAGCGGGCGGTACACATTACCGCGGTAGGCAGAGATTTCAATCACATCCGTGTCGCCGCTCGTCACCGCAAAGGTGTAATCGCTATAATCCGGAATTCCTGTGCTGCGAGGAATCGGGAGTTGGAGATCCGTTATGATGTTTGCCGGATCGATTGCATCCTTCGTGCCAAAGCAGGTGATCTTGTCCGTTGTATAATAGGTATCCAGAAGGGATTGCATCCGTTCCTCCAGATCGCTCCCAATTGCCTTTACTGTCACCGTGAAGACCTTTTGAATTTCAATCGGTGCTTCGCCATAGGTGGTGTTGGCAAGCTGGAAATGGAAGGTGGCGGTCAGCGTGACCGTCTGATCCGCCGTGCCCTGCTTCACCTTGCCAATATAGGGATGGAACAGGGTGTCTGCTGTGGATTGATTGCTGCTGTCGATCTCTATTACATCCGAATCGGAGGACTCCCAGGAGATCAGCGACCACTTTTTATTGTCTACTACCTTTGGAAGCGTTAAATCCGTATATACACTGTCCAGGCTTTCATTTTCCGCCTTGACGACGGATTCCGTCACCTGATCCGCAATCTCCCGCTGCATGGTCTGCCGGGCTCTCTCCTGATCCCAGTAGATGACGGCGTTTTTCTGATGCTCCACGCTCGCGCCGTCCTTGGAGAAGGTAAAGGTCACACCCACCTGCGCAAACCACATCGCGCTAAAGCCGTTGGGATCGGCATAGAAATAGGCGATCGAGCCGTCTTGCCCGATATAATCCGGGTTCGCCGTTTCCTTTACGGCAACCGTGATGCCCGGATAGCCGAGCCGCTCCAGCTCGCTACGCACATAATCATTGACGTTTTCATCCCTGCCATACACGGGCTTAAGCTGATACCAGCTGTTTTCCAGCGCGTTTTTGGCGCGCTCCAGATACTCCTGCGCCTGTTCCGCCGCCGTGGCGGAGCGGGAATACACCTGGAAGGAAAACGCCTTGCTGTCCTTCGCAGCGCCCTTTGTGATGGCCGCTGTCAGTGTGACGCAGGCAATGCCTTCCTTCGGCAGGGTCACCCTGCCGGTCACCGGATCAATCACAGCCTCGTCGCTGCTTGTCCAGCGGATCTTTGAGCCAGATTTCCCGGCCTGCGGCAGGGAGATCGTTGTGGCCTCGCGGATAACGCCTGAGGCATCCAGGGAGAGCGCCTCCCGATCCTCTGCCACAATGGCTTCGTCCGCCTTTTCAATTGGGGCAGTGGGCTCCGAAACCGCCGAGGACGCCTCCTCCCCATAAGCGATTACGAGAATCCGTTTGCCCGCGCAGCTGCCGTCGGCGGGGATTACAAAGGTCTGCTGCGTTGCGCCGGGGATATCGCAATAGCCCTCGCTCTCAGCGGAGGATATTTGCCATTGATAGGTTACGTTTGTCGCAGCCGCATCGTTTTCGCCCAAAGCGACGGCGGACAGAGTTTCTCCTTCCTTCGCCGTTCCGCTGACAGAGGCGGAAACCACCGGCACCACGGAGGGCTGCTGTTCTCCCTCCGACTGCCAGGAGAGCAGCGGATATGCCTCCGATTTGACATAGAGCTGATCCTCCGGGATCGTCAGCCCGTATTCGCTGCCGTTATTGCCATTCAGGCGGGCAACGAAATCCGGCGACTTCAGATCGCTTTCGCTAACCGCGCCGGCGGCATAGTCCGTATTTTCTGCGAGGAAATAATTGTTGAAGAAATGCATCACCGCATAATCGCTGTTGGGCAGCGAAGCAATGATCGCATTTTGGGTTGCGCCCGTAATCTCGCCCACGTGATAGCAATTGATCAGCGTAAATTGGGAGCCGCTCTGTGAAGAGGTGGCGTTGCCAAGCCCTACGATCCCGCCGACCGATCCGTTGGGGCTTCCCGCCTTCACCATGCCCGTATTATAGCAATTATAAATGGCCGTCCTGCTGTTCGCACCGCTGAGCTCCCAGCGGCCCACGATCCCGCCGGTGTTGGTCGCAAGCGTATTGTTTGCCCCAACCACCGTGCCGGTGTTGACGCAGCCGGACACAAAGGAGGAGGTATTCCGCCCCACGATCCCACCGACCTGGCCACCGGTCGCCGCCGTCACGCTGCCGGAAAACAGGCAGTTTTTTACCATGCCGCCCAGCGTATTCTGGCCGATGACGCCGCCGATGTTATTGGCGTTTGCCTTGGTATTCTCAATGGTCACCGCGCTTTCGCAGCCCTCCACCGTGCCGCCCGCATTCCATGCCGCGATGCCGCCCATGGTGTTGCCCTTGCCGCTGATTGACCCGCTCACCTTCAGGTTGTGAATCGTGCCCTCATTTTTACCGAACAGGCCTCCCTTATTTGCGGCCGAGGTATCAATTTTCAGGTTCTGAATCTCATGCCCGGCGCCGTTAAACGTTCCGCCGAACGGGTTCGACGTGGTGCCGATCGCCTCCCATGGCTGGTTGTTCAGATCGATATCATCCGTGAGCGCCGCGTTGATTTTCGCCCCATCGTTTACCTGCCGGGCAAACCAGCAAAGCTCCTCCGCCGTGCTGATCTGATAAGCGCCGTCAAGCTGAGATGGCTCGCTTACCGACTCGCCATCCCAACCGGCAGCGGCAAACACCTGCACCGGCAGGCAGACGAGCAGCATCAAGAGCGCGAGCAGCGCCGCTGTCAGCCGTTTTCCCTGTTGTCTCATTCCTGTTCCTCCTGTGTCTTTTGTAAAGCGACATGACGAAAGGATTCCTCTGCATTGCAAAAAAACTGCGGCCTGTCCATCATCGACAGGCCGCAGTCCGTTTTCACCGCAACACAAAGAAAGCGGAATCGCTTCCGCTTTTGAACCTTCTGCAAATAACGCGCCTGCAAAAGGCTAATCCATTTTATGCAGGTCTTCTGGCTGGCAAATAGGATGCTCCAAAGCAGGCCGCCATCAAATCCCTTTCTTTGACGGCCGCTTTCGCGGATTGGGCATCTGCACCCTGGCCGGCCTTCCCAATTGCTCAGTGACCGACATTATATCGAACGACCAGGGCTCATTGCATACAGCGGCGGTACCGCACAGGCTTCTCACCTGTTTCACTCTTCGCCGGCTGCCGGAGAAAACAGCCGGAACATAAAATGCCATATTCTGCTTTCCTGAAAAGTATACGCGAAAATGGCTCGGGAGTCAACCACAGCGAGCAGAACCATTCACACGCAATCCCGATTGATACCCTTTCAAACAAAAAAAGCGGGCCGCCCAACACAGACGGCCCGCCTCTGCCGAGGTAACGGTCCCGGCAGGGATAGCACATGAGAAAAATTTCGTACTACACTCCTTGTTACATCCCGCTATCCGTGCTTATTATAACTCATAAAATGGCAATTTGCAATGTTTTTTCTAAAAAAAGAGAAAAATAAACACAAAATGTTATTTCAAATTCTTTCTTTCGCAGATGACTCATCTGATCCCTTATTGCCGCCCTCTCCGCGCGCTTGCGCACCCTGTTCCGCCGCCCTGCAAAAATCTTTTTGTACGGCTAGCGTTGCAAGCGTATCTCCCAGTTGCGTGAATACCGCTGCGGTCAATGCCAGTTCTGAATCAGACAGCCTGCTAGCCATCAAAGATGCCAAAGCAGAGATAGAAGCGGTCAGTTCGCATCCATTCATTCGAATCACCGTTATCATACTATGCATGGGGCCGGCATTCGTTCAATCCCCATCCATCCGGCCAAGGGCTGAAAGTAGAGAAATGTAATGATGGAGTAATCTCAAAATTCGGGTAATTACCCCAATATTAAGATTATTATATTGTGCTTTCTGTTATTTCGTGTATAATATGTACTATATCGTAATTTATTTTAAGAGATTCGGCAGGCATTTGAATGCTGGGAATCCCCTATTTGGCCCTGCCGCCCTGCCAATAGATAAAATGAGGTGATGTTGTGGAGCCCTGCGGAGCATGGGAAATCTGGAAGATCCGGCATCACATTGTCGATACTGTGTTGATCGTCAACCTGACGCCGTTGGAAGGCGTCCCTTATTGCAACGGCCAGCCTGATGAGCGCGTTTCTGTTTTTTTATCGGAGAGCGATTTGCTGGAGCGGGCCGGAATTCTGCGCAACGAGGAATTGGCAGGCATTACCCGAAACTATCTGCGTATCCGCGGAAATAAGCCCTCATAAATATAGAAACGCGCGCCCGGCCAAGCAGGTGCGCGTTTTTTCTATCCAATTTCCCGCAGAACCGTACCGCTCGGATCCATAAAAACGACCTTGCCAACCGCCGCATCCTCAAATTCCGCTAGAATAACGCCGGCGATCTGCGTCATTTCGGCCTGTGTAATCTCCTTGCTCTTGGCCGCGTAAGTATCCTCCAGCGCCATAAAAAGCACCTGAGCTACCTTGGCGTCATCCACAATCCGGCTGTCGATATCCGCCTTGATTTTGCTCACCTTTTCCCCGGTAATATCCGCAAGCAGCTGGTAAACCGGCAGGCCGTAGCCTGCAATCCGGGCATAATTCTGCGCGTCATCCTGTGTGGTCAGGTTATAAAATAATTTCCCAATTTCTGCAACGTCGGCACTACGAAAGTCCAGCTCTTCCGCCGCGCCGCAGAGGCCAGGGAAAAAGGCGTCCATCTGCTCCGTGTCGAACAGGTTGGATAAAATAACGGACGCTGAAGCGTATTTTGCAGAATCTTTTTTTAAAGTAATCTCCGCTCGCACCACTCCAGCCTGCCGGAACACCTCCGCTTTGCCGATATGATGATACCAGTTCTTACCGGAATGCTTAGCAAGCAGCCTGGCTAGAGAAGTAGAAAGCGTTTCATCCGGCGCCTCCCGCGTCACCTCAGCGGAGCTGCTAGGAACCGGGCCACTGCCGGATTCATCAGGCGGCAGCCCATTCCTCCCACAGGAAACAAGCGATAAAAGGAGCAGGGCCGCAACCGCCGCATAGAACAATCGTTTTTTCATTTTCATTCTCCCGCATTTGATCGTTTTGAAAATCTCATGTTTTATTATACGGGTTTCCAAAAGCGTTGTAAATATAAAAAAGCTGCAAGCTGCCTAGAGGAGCAGAGAATGCCATCCTATAGTCACGCACTGGTGTATGCAGCGGGGAATCGAAAAAAGGCTGCTACAAAACGCCAAGCATTTTGCAGCAGCCCGCTTTCATATACCATTAAACTTAGAAAACAATTTTCAGGATGATATGGAGAATCACCTTTGCCACGCGCACAAATACTTCCTTAAAAATGTGCTCGATCCAATCAATAACCGGCCCTTTTTCCTCCCGCAGGGCATTCTGCGCGGCGGTCAACGCCTTCTGGGCGAGGTCCACCTTCTGCTGGTCGCCCGCCAGGATGCTGTCATCCGCGAGCACCTTTTCCGCATTGGCGAGCGCAAGCTGAAAGGCCGCTACCGAAGCTTCCGTATACTTGGAGGTATCCACCGCTTTGGCAGCGTCTACCGCGGTGGCAAGCTCCGCCTTATCCGCCAGAAGTCCATCCGGGCTGATGCGCTGCAGCATCGCGGGCAGGAGCTCTGCATAAGCGGCCAGCGTATCCTTTGCGCGGGAGCCCCACTCCTGCTCAATAAAGGTCAGGTCATCACGGCCCGGCACGTGCATCACTTCGCCGGTTTCCGTTTCATAAGCGCCGGTGCTGCCCCATTCCGGGTGATCCGGGTCATCCGGCAGTTCCCAGTTGGCAGCCTCAAAATACACATAGGGCAGGCCGATATTTTTAAAGGAAGCATGGTCGCTCCAATCGCCCGTCGTAGGCGTTTGGAGGGCGTTGAGCTCCGTGTCGTTGAGGCGAATGTCAAGCCCCAGCTCATCAGCAAGCGCTTTCGTCTGATACACGCCCCAGGCCTGATCGACTTCGCCGGTTTGCTCATTCACCACGCCGCCGTAAGCATAGCGGTAAGTGCCCGCCAAAACGGAATCCAGGTTAATCATCAATACGGTGTTGGCGATCTCCTCCGCGCTCATGCTGGAGGCATATGCCTTGGAGCCGCGCAGGCCCGCTTCCTCCGCGCCGAAGAAGATGAATTTGATGGTATAAGGCGTGCTGACGCCGAACATCCGCTTGGCCGTTTCCAGCGTTACGGAGGTGCCGGAGCCGTTATCATCCACGCCCGCGGTATTCACACTATCGTAATGCGCACCCACGATGATCTGCTTCTCCGAGCGGCCCGGCTTGGTCACAATCACATTCTGGCTGTTGACCGTTGCGCCGCGGCTGGTGTAGCTGAAGGGTTGCTGTGCCACCTCATAGCCGAAGCTTTCCAACTCACCTGTCAAATAGGCAGCGGCCTTCTGCTCCTGCTCCGTCCCCGCGCGGCGTGCGCGCAGGTTGGCATCCAGATACTGTACATAGCTGTAAGCATCCGCTCCATAGGCGGTAGAATCGTCCGCCGCAACAGCGGTGATCCCACAGGAGAACACCGTGCACAGCATCACAAGCGCCATCAGTGCCGCAAGGAATGACTTCTTTTTCATAAAATTGCTCACCCTTTCCTTCTTCTCGCGATCTCAGCGCTGCAAAGCGCTAAAACATGTTTCTCAGTTTAGCCCTTTTTTCAGCCCGCGTCAATGGGAAAGGGAGAATTTGCATGTACAAGATCAGGGCAGCTTTCAATGAATTTTTATAATTTTTGATGAATAAATATTACTTTTTACGCTTTGATAATGCATATTATGCAATTGTTAATACAGTCAAGGTGTAACCACACTACTGATTTTCAGCGAACACATAGGTTTCTTCCCCGGAATCCGACCGGTAGCGGTAAACATCATAAAACAGCTTATCGTATTTGATCCGCCCGCCCTCTGATACAATTTTCAGGCTATACTGCGGCGGAAGCCGGTAGTATTTGACAAACACATAATCCCGTGCCTCCAGCAGGCAAAAGGCGAGCAGCATCACGCCCAATGCCGCGAGCAGTGCCCGCTTCGGCCTGGCTTGAAAGGTGAAAAACACTGCGGCTGCCAGCAGCAGGATCCCAACGATGGCCCCATAGAAGGCTACAAAGGATGTATCAAACCCTAAAAAAAGCAAGGAGCCCGCCAACAACACCGCGCCCAGCGCATAAAGCAAATTCCGCCAAATGCGACGGATGCGCTTTTCCGCCGCCTCCAATGTATGAAGCACAAGCGCATCTGATTTCGCCAGCTCCTGCCCTGGCTTGATCGCTTCCCCTGAGAGCAGCTCGTTTATAGAAACCCCAAGCGCCTCGCTTAACGGCCTGATCAGGGAAATATCCGGCAGCCCCTTGCCCGTTTCCCAGCGCGATACGGCTTTATCTGTTACGCCAAGCTGTGCGGCCAGATCCCGTTGTGTCCACCCCTTTTCGCGGCGAAGCGCCGCAATAAAGCATCCAACTTTCTGATGATCCATCTTTAGATCGCCTCCTTGCAGACAGCATACCGCAAGCCGGCGCAAAAATCACCCTATGCATCGTAGAATCGGCTGATTTATGGCATATATCCCTGCTTTAGGGGGCTTTATTGGCCGGAATGCCACCGCCTCAGCCGCAGGGAGTTGAGCACCACGCACACAGAGCTCAGCGACATCGCGCCAGCCGCGAGCATCGGGTTCATGAGCGGCCCGCCGAAGAGGTATAGCACGCCCGCCGCCACGGGGATGCCCAGCGTATTGTAGGCAAACGCCCAGAAGAGATTCTCCTGAATGATGCGCAGCGTCCGGCGGGAAAGCGCGATGGCCTGCGCCACCAGGGAAAGATCATCCCGCATCAGCACGATGTCGGCCGATTCGATTGCCACATCCGTGCCGGAGCCGACGGCGATGCCGATTTCCGCCATCGTCAGGGCGGGCGCGTCATTGATGCCGTCGCCCACCATGGCGACCGTTTTCCCCTCCTTTTGAAGCTGTTCGATCACGCCTGCTTTTTCAGAGGGCAACACATTTGCGATCACTTCGCTGATGCCAACCTGCTTTGCAATCGCCTGCGCGGTGGCCTCATGATCGCCTGTGAGCATCACCACCTGCACCCCCATCCCCCGGAGCTGCTCCACGGCCGCCGCGCTTGCCTCCTTCACGGTGTCCGCTACGGCGATCACGCCGGCCACACGCCCGCCGTACGCTGCCAACATCGGCGTTTTGCCCTCCTGCGCAAAAAGTTTTGCCTGGGCAAGGCAGGGCTTTGCATCAATCCCGCTTTCCGCCATGAGCGCTTCATTGCCGAGGAGAAGCGTTTTTCCATCCACAACGGCGGAGATGCCGCGCCCCGGCAGCGCTTCAAACTGCTGCGCAGCCCCAAGCGCGATCCCCTGCTCTGCCGCATAGGCAACAATCGCATCGCCCAGCGGATGCTCGCTCCCCTTTTCCGCCGAAGCGGCAAGGCGCAGCAGCTCCGCCTTTTCAAAGCCGGACACCGCGACGAGATCCGTCACCTTCGGCTTTCCGTTGGTGATCGTGCCGGTCTTATCAAAGACGACGGTCGTCAGCTTGTGTGCCGTCTCAAGCGCCACGCCACTTTTGATGAGAATGCCGTTTTCCGCGCCCTTGCCTGTCCCTGCCATGATAGCGGTGGGCGTGGCAAGGCCAAGCGCGCAGGGGCAGGCGATCACCAAAACCGCCACAAAAACCGTCAGTGCAAAGGCGATGCCTTTGCCTGCGATCAGCCAAGCGACCGCCGCCACAATCGCGATAACGGCCACGGTCGGCACAAACCAGCCGGAAATCACATCCGCCAGCCGGGCAATCGGCGCTTTTGAATTTTGCGCCTGCTCGATCATCCGCACAATTTGGGAGAGCGCCGTATCGCCGCTCTTTTGATCCGTCCGTATGCGAACAGCTCCGTTCTTGTTGACCGTACCGCTGTAGACAAAATCACCCTCCTGTTTTTCCACCGGGATGCTCTCGCCTGTGAGCATGCTCTCATCCACAGAGGTGTAGCCGCTCATCACTGTGCCATCCACAGGGATATGCATGCCGGGCTTCACGATCACCGTATCGCCGGGCTCCACTTCCTCCGCCGCCACGGTAACCTCCACGCCGTCGCGCTCCAAAATCGCCGTTTTGGGGGCAAGCTCCATCAGACGGTAGATCGCCTCGGAAGTTTTTGACTTGCTGCGGGATTCGAGCATCCTGCCAAGCAGAATGAAGGTGATAATAATCCCGGCAGATTCAAAATACAGCTCGTGAACGGCGCCCGTATCCCCCTGCCAAATCCGAACGACGGAGTAAACGCTGTAGAGAAACGCCGCGGCAGAGCCGATCGCCACTAGCGTATCCATATTCGGGCTTCCATGCAGAACCGCCTTGATCCCTTTGCTGTAAAAGCTGCGGCCCGCATAGAGGATCGGCAGCGTCAAAATCAGCTGGCACAGCGCAAAAGCAAACGCATGGTGCATCGGGTTAAGAAAGGGCGGAAGCGGCAGGCCCACCATATGCCCCATGGAGATATAGAGCAGCGGCGCCGCGAAAACAACCGCCAGAAGAAAGCGGCGGCGGATGCTGTCCGTCCGCTTGGCAGTGCGTTTCTTTTCCGCCTCCACATCCCGTTTTGTCTCCACCTGCAAGGGGGTATAGCCCGCCTTCGCTACGGCGAGCTTAATGTCGGCGATGCGCACCTTTGCCGGGTCAAACAAAACGGCTGCCCGGTTGGTGGCAATGCTCACGCTCGCCTGCTCCACCCCGTCAAGCCGATGAATCGCCTGCTCCACCGCCCGCGAGCAGGCCGCGCAGGTCATGCCGTCTATGGGCAGGAGAATCGATTGAAGGGTTTGATTGGTATTTTCCTGTTCGCTCATCTGCTGGAACCACCCTTTGGCAATGGATTTTATGAGAAAATGCTTGATGTTAGTGTGAGCGCATTTTTAGGAAAAATCCAATCCAGCCAAGGATAAAAGGGAAGTTGCGTATTTGTTATAAATTTCAGTTTTATGATTCAAGTTTGTATATTATTTCAATACGTTTTTTAATGATTATGATACAATGTAGATGGAAAAGGCAATTCTCTCAATGCTTGCATCGTTTGATTCGCCGTGATTCAGGATGGAACTACCAGCCAGCATGTTTCATCCTTCTGCTCCCTCATTTCATTCTTAATCAGAAAGGAGTCTTCCGCATGAATAAAAACTGCGATGCGATCCGGCAGCAACTGCCTGCCTATACCGACAAGGCGTTACCTGATTCAGAAGCAGCCGCTGTCAAAGCGCATCTGGAAACCTGTAAACGCTGCCGGACGTTTGCCGCCCTGTTCACACCGGGGCAGACTGCCGAAGAGCGCATGGCGCTCGCTCTCCAGCACTTCCATCAAGTGCGGCACAAACAGGCTGTTGCCATCCGAATCCTCACCGCTATTCTCGCCGTGATTTTGATCGCCGCCGCATATGGAGGGGTGATGTGGTCGATGCGCGCGGGCGGGATTCAAAAGCTCGATTTTATCAGCGCAAACGACTATTTTAGCGGCGCGAAATTGCGCCTGCCCTATCAGGCAAAGGGGACGATGGGCGGCGCAACCACAGATTTTTTCTCCGAGGATTCGCCGGAGCAGATGGCCAAAAAGTTCGAAGCCCTCGGTAGCAAAGGCGCGCCTTGCACAGCCAAGGTTTTTGCAGGCGGCAATGTGCTGATCCATCAAACGGCGGAAGGCGGCCGAGAGGCATGGTACGCCCTCCTAGCCAAAACGCCCGACCGGCCGGTAACGCATTACCATCTCTGCGGTATGGAGGCCATCATGCCGCTGCCGGAGCGGAAGGATCCGCAAACGGGGGAGGGCACTGCCGCCACTTTCCTCTGCCCCTACCACCTGATTCAGGATGAACGAATCGAAGACAGTTATGTCCGTTTTGAAAATGGGCTTCTATATGGCACAGCCTACCCAAAACAGGAGTTTCTCGATTTTTACCGCGCCGTCAGCCAATATGAGGTGACGGAGACAGAGCGTGGTTTTCAGATTCAGGAGAAAAAAGAGGGAGCGGATCGGATTAACTACGCCTTCTATGAAATCAACGGCCGCCGCTATTTCAGCATGACCGCGCTGTGAACAAAATATAATTGCCCGCCGAGCCAACATAAAACACCCCGCTTCGGTTCATTCGAAGCGGGGTGTTTTCAGCATATTCTGTTAAGGAACAACTTAGCCAAGCTCCGAGAAATACTTGATCGTACGGACCATCTGGCTCGTGTAGGAGTTCTCGTTGTCATACCAGGAAACAACCTGCACCTGATACAGGCCGTCGCCCAGCTCGGACACCATGGTCTGTGTTGCATCGAACAGGGAGCCATAGCGGATGCCGATGACGTCGGAGGAAACGATCTCATCCTCATTGTAGCCGAAGCTCTCGGAAGCGGCGGCTTTCATCGCGGCGTTAATGCCTTCCTTCGTGACGTTCTCGCCCTTTACAACTGCGGTGAGAATCGTCGTAGAGCCGGTGGGAACCGGAACGCGCTGTGCGGAACCGATGAGTTTGCCGTTCAATTCCGGGATAACAAGGCCGATCGCCTTGGCAGCGCCGGTGGAGTTCGGCACGATGTTGGCAGCGCCAGCACGAGCCCTGCGCAGGTCGCCCTTGCGGTGCGGGCCATCGAGGATCATCTGATCGCCAGTATAGGCGTGGATGGTGGACATGATGCCGCTCTGAATCGGAGCATAATCATTGAGGGCCTTCGCCATGGGCGCAAGGCAGTTGGTGGTGCAGGAAGCGGCGGAGATGATCTGATCCTCTGCCGTCAGGGTGTTTTCATTCACGCTGAAAACGATCGTCTTGAGGTCGTTGCCCGCAGGAGCGGAGATAACGACCTTCTTCGCGCCTGCCTGAAGGTGGGCGGAAGCCTTATCCTTGGAGGTGAAGAAGCCCGTGCACTCCAGCACGACGTCTACGCCCAGCTCGCCCCAGGGCAGCTCAGCGGGGTTGGCATTCTTGTAAATCGTGATGACCTTGCCGTCCACCGTGATGGAATCCTCGCCCGCCTCAACGGTGTGACCGTCATAACGGCCCTGAGCGGTATCGTACTTGAGAAGATGAGCAAGCATCTTCGGGCTGGTCAGATCGTTGATCGCAACGACATCATAGCCCTCGGCGCCGAACATCTGGCGGAACGCAAGGCGGCCAATGCGGCCAAAACCATTGATTGCTACTTTTACTGACATTCTAACTACCTCCATATGATTATTACATGGACATGCGTATATATATTAACGCTTTCCTTTGAAATATGCAAGGATTTCGCTGTAAAATGAACCACTGCGGGTAAGTTTTGTTAATGCTCAACAAAATCTCAAATTGCCAAAAGAAAAAGGGTATGATATGGACGAACTTCTCAGCCAAACGAAACCTAACAAGGAGCTATCATACGTGTTTTCTTTTCTTCAAAATAGATTTGACAGACTGGCAAAGATCCCAGTCTGCCCGGAAAACGAGCCGCAGCTGCGCGAAGAAATCCACCTGCTGCTCACACTCTCTCACCTGTGCGCCGGGGGCGCAGATCAAACGCAAAAGCAGAGCCTTGCACAGTTGACGCAGGGCTGCCACAGCATCCTACGAAAGCTCGAAAACCTGATGCTTTGCCGCGCGCGTGTTTTCGCTTTTGAACCCTGCGCGTTCGTTTCCTTCCTCGATGATATCTGTTGCGCATGCGACCTCTTACTCAGTGGCTGCGGCAAGCGCGTTTTATTTGACGCAGATTTGCATCCACAGGCTTTTTCAGACGGTCAGGGTCGCAGTGACCTCTTACTCAGCGGCTGCGACAGGCCTGTTTTATTCGATACCGGCGTGCCGGAAGCGCTCGTCGCGTGCGCCCCCGGGCCTGTGCGTGCCGCGCTGCTAAACCTGATTGCAAACGCCGCCTGCCATTCGCAATCTGGCACCATTCTCGTGCGCCTTTCCTGCACACTCAGCCATATGCTTGTTACTGTGCGCAGCGCCGGGGAAACCTCGCTTTACGCGCTTCAACGGGGAACGGATACCGCCGGCTCAGGCCTGTGCGCCGTGCGCCGATGCATGGAGCTGCACAAAGGCACGCTCCTGTTCCAAAGCGACGAAGGCGGTACGGCGGCGGCGTTTGCCCTGCCGCGGGATTTGGCATTGCCGGAGGATGCGTATCCTCTCCCTCAGCCGGATTTCGTAGAATATATCTGCGACCGCTTGAGCCCGGTGTATACAGGGCTTTGTGGGCTGTGCCCGTGCCCGGTGTGAAATAAGGCATGAAATAGTACTTGTGTGCGATTTCCTGAAGCGGACATCTGGCCCGACTTAATTCTGCGAACGCATGATTTTTAGAATACAGCACAGTTCTCCCCTGCTGGAAACGCTATACTGAATCTCAAAAATCCAGCCGCCTTTTTGCACGTTATGTTACTGCTCCAATGCATCTCTCTGTTCCGCTTCCATCATAATACCATACGGGAAAGCAACCATCCGCCCCCGCTTATAAAATCCGCCCTTTTTCGCCGCCTGCACCGCCTTCATTCCATGGGTGGCGCACCGGCCGCTGAGTCCGGACAGCTTTGGCGACGTATACGGTTCCCCTCTTTCCATCCGTTTCTCAATCTTCGCCGTGTCAAAACGGAGCCAATGCCAGTGCCACCGGGCTGATATTTTCGCGAATCCCTTGAAAACGATCCCGGCCATGCGCATCCGCCTCCATTCTTCAAAAATAAAACGCTAAGGGAGAGCATATCCCCCTTAGCGCTATCTTACTTCCATTTTCGTGCAAAAAGTGTCGAAGAGCAGAGGCAGCGTCAAAAAAACGAAAAAGCGCTCTCTCCGATGTGCATTTTATGCAATGTTGTCGATTCCAGCCGCTTTCTTGAGTGCCTCGGCGCGATCTGTCTTCTCCCACGTCAGGTCAAGATCCGTGCGGCCAAGATGGCCGTAGGCCGCGAGCTGGCGGTAAATCGGACGGCGCAGGTCGAGCATGTCGATGATTGCAGCGGGACGCAGATCAAAATTCTCCTTGACAATTTCACTCAGAGAGTCATCAGAGATCACACCTGTGCCAAAGGTATCGACCATAACGGAAACCGGCTTGGCGACGCCGATGGCATAGGCCAGCTGAATTTCGCATTTCTTTGCAAGGCCCGCCGCCACGATGTTTTTCGCCACATAACGCGCCGCATAGGCTGCGGAACGGTCCACCTTGGTCGGATCCTTGCCGGAGAATGCGCCACCACCGTGGCGCGCATAGCCGCCGTATGTATCGACGATAATTTTGCGTCCTGTCAAGCCACTGTCGCCCACAGGGCCGCCCGTGACAAAGCGCCCGGTCGGGTTGACATAAATGATCGTATTGTCGTCTATCAGATCCTCCGGGATCACGGGGCGAACCACATGCTCCACGATTTCGCGGCGGATTTCGTCCAGGGAGACATCCGCACGGTGCTGGGAGGAAATGACGACGGTATCGACGCGCACGGGGCGGTCGTTTTCGTCATACTCCACCGTGACCTGCGATTTGCCATCGGGCAGCAGATAGGGCAGCGTGCCGTCCTTACGGACCTTGGTCAGCTGGCGGGTGAGCTGATGCGCAAGGGAAATTGGCATGGGCATCAGCTCCGGCGTTTCATCGCAGGCATAGCCGAACATCATGCCCTGGTCGCCGGCTCCATTGAGATTATAGGCGTCCTTTTCGCCGGATTTCAGCTCCAGGGAATGATCCACGCCCAAAGCGATATCGGGGGACTGCCCGTCGATCGCAGTTAACACAGCACAGGTATTGCCGTCAAAGCCTTTGTCGGCGCTGTCGTAGCCAATGTCGCAAATCACCTTGCGGACGATCTGCGGGATCTCTACATAGCAGCTCGTGCTGATTTCGCCCATCACGAGCACCTGTCCCGTGGTGCAGGTTGTCTCGCAGGCAACGCGGCCCTGCGGGTCATTTTCCATAATCGCATCGAGAACGGCATCGGAAATCTGATCGCAGATTTTATCGGGATGGCCTTCGGTAACGGATTCTGAGGTAAAAAGATGTTTTGCCATTTGTCTCATTTACTCCTTTATGTTACTTTTTCTTCTGAACGGCGCAGAAAACGCCAAAAAGCGCTCGCAGTGAAACCGCGGGCGCTTTTAACACCTTATTTTTCGGTTAACACCGCAGGATTTAGCACCTTGCACACTGCTTCAATGTGCAGGTTGCCGGGCTTCAAAGGGCCTTTCCCTCAGCCGCTCTCAATAAGGAAATATGTAGTTTACAGCCTATATTGTACGGCATGGGACGAAAAAAGTCAAGCGCTCCGGCAGCATGCGGCTAAAAGTTCAAATTGTGTTCATGATTGCTCCTTTTCCCGCAGGAAGTAATTTGCTATACTAAATTTAATCAATCAAAAAACAGGAGGCAATTTGTTATGGAAACCGCTGTGACCAGGCAGCAGGCGCTCACCCTGCTGCGCAAATACAATCGGGAGCCCTTCCATCTCCAGCACGCGCTGACGGTGGAGGGCGTGATGCGCTGGTATGCGCGAGAGCTTGGCTACAACGCGGAGGAAAATTTTTGGGGGCTGGCCGGGCTGCTGCACGACGTTGATTTTGAAGCCTACCCGGAGGAGCACTGTAAAAAAGCGCCGGAACTATTGGCGGAGATTGATGCGGAGGATGCGCTCATCCACGCCGTGTGCAGCCATGGCTATGGCCTGGTGTGCAATGTGGAGCCCGCGCATGAAATGGAAAAGGTGCTCTTTGCGGCGGACGAGCTAACCGGCCTCATCGGTGCCGCGGTGAGAATGCGCCCCTCCAAAAGCGTAGCGGATTTGGAGGTATCGAGCCTCAAGAAAAAATTTAAGGATAAAAAATTCGCCGCTGGCTGCTCGCGCGATGTGATCCGTACAGGCAGCGAACGGCTGGGCTGGGAGCTCGAACGGCTGTTCCAGATGACGATTGAAGCGATGCGCTCCTGCGAGGCGCAGGTGCAGGAGGAGCTAACCGGTATGCTTGCGTGATCGCACAGACGCGCCCGAACGATTCCCGCATAGAGTGAAAAGCGGCTGCTGCAAAACAGGTTGCAGCAGCCGCTTTGACTTTTTCATTCGCCTATTTTTTCAGCACTGCCTCCAGCTTCACAGGATTATGATCCGTATATTGGAAATCCGTTTCGATCACATTCACCGCTTTTACCTCCACATTGGGGGACACGATAAACCCGTCGATCACATAAAACTGCGTTGTTGCCCGGTTGCCACTGTAGGGCTGATTCAAGAGCCTGCAAGTGGGCGCGCTGTCATCCACGGCAAACCGCCAGCCCTCCGGCAGGATATCGGAAGAAAGCGTGCCGGCCTTCCAATAGGAAGCATCGACGAGTGGATATTTCGTTGCGTCCACCTCGGAGAACGTCTGGTTAAAATCGCCGCCTGCGATGCAGTAATTTCCCTTTTCATATTCCGTTGTGAGCAGCTTTAAAAGCTCTTCCGTTTGGATCTGTTTGGCGTCGCCGTCGTCATAGGCCTCCAAATGGAGGTTGATGAGCACCAGCTCCTTGTCGCTCCCCTCCAGCGGCACCCGCTCCACGAGCAGGCACCGCTTGAGCTGCGCAACGCGTACAGGCCAGGTGTAGGTTCCCGTCAATGCGATGCGCTCCGCCTTTGCCGCGCCGAAGGAGCTGAGCGTCAGCAGGCCGGACTGCACCTTGCCGATCGTCGGCAGCGGAAACGGCACATACTGGCAGGAATAGTTTACTGCAAAAGCATTCGTCCCGCCAATCAGGTTTGAAAGCGATGCGGTCTGGTCGACAAAATAGGAACGTTTGGAGCTCTTGTCAACCTCCTGCAAAAACTGCACGTCGCACTCTGCATCTTGAATGATCTTGCCGATCCCGGCGATATTCTTGCGCACATTTTCATCGGTTTCCGGGCGGACATTTTTACCGCCGTCCATGAAGAAATCCTGCGTTTTGTCGAGTGATCCATAGCCAATGTTGTAGGACAGGATGGAGAGAGCGCCGCCCTCCTGAATCGTTTTCTCCGCCTTACCGCCAATCTGGAGCGTTTCCACCGGCTCGGGCTTAAATTCCGCCGCCGTCAGGTAGATCACAAAGCCCACAACGATGAGGAGCAGGGTGAGAAGAATCGATAGTAAAATGGCGCCGATGCGTCTGAGGGTTCGTTTCATAGCATTCGCCTTCCCGGATGCCGCAGGTTGCATAAAAGCCAAGCGGCGTTCCTCTCTTTTTTAACATAAATGTAGCATTTGGCGGCGGGATTGTCAATTAGATTTTATAGATGGCACGGCCGTTTCCTTTCCCATTCCGAATAATAGGCAAAAAATCAAATAAGCACTGTATCCAAAAGGCCGCCGCGAAACCCACGGCGGCTTAAATGATGCGATAAACAGCCTTCTTTTGGGCGCTATCATCGATACTGATACGCCCTGACATACTCCACCACAAAATCCGACGGCCAAATCTCCTCCGGATTTTTTTGAATATCCCCTGACCAGCCGCGAAACGGCCTCCCATTCTGCCCGTCCACCTCGGTGGATAAAATCAAAAATTCCGGCGTTTGCGACGGCTGGCCGAAACTCGTCCGGCAGCTCTCCACGCCGTCGATGTAAAAAATATATTCCCGCTCGTTCCACTCCACGCCATAATCATGGAACGTCTCATAGGGATTCTCCACGCGGATTATCCCCGCGTTTTTCGTCCGGTGCGCACGCCCATAGCCGTCATAATGGAGGTTGCAGGTCACAAGCCCGTTCTGCCTGCGGGCATAATAGGGCGATTCAAAAATATCGATCTCCGCGCCGCTCTTCCCATTGCCCGTCTCCTGCTCTACGCCTTCGCACATCATCCAGAAAGCGGACCATAGCCCCTGCCCCCTTGGCAGCTTGCAGCGCGCCTCAAAATAGCCGTATTTCTGCTCAAAAAGGCCCTTTGTGTCAAGCCCTGCGTGATACCAGCCGGGGCCATATTTACCATCGTGGTATTCCGTTTGAATAATCAGCTTTCCGTCTCGCACAGCCGCCTGTGATCCATCCCAGTAGCCGCCGCGCCGGACATCCTCGCCGTGCGATTTCCATTTGGCTGGATCAAGCACGTTTCCTTCAAACTGGTCTTCAAACGTGAGCTGAAAGCGGGCTAAATCCAATTTTTTCCCTTGGGGCGGATGAGGGCGGCGGAACGGGACGAAGAAAAACTGCGCTGCCGCCGCCCCGTAACCTTGCAGCATATCAAGGCCGATTTTCATGATTCACACTCTTTTCCCTTTATTTCCCGGCCCGCAGCTTATTGATCCGGTCGCGCAGATAGGCGGCATGCTCAAATTCGAGGATCTTTGCCGCCGCCTTCATCTCCGCCGTGAGCTGCTTAATCAGCTGCTCGCGCTCCACGCGGGAAAGCCGCTTGGTAGGCTTATTCGCGTCGATTTCGGACCGGCTTGTAATCTCCAAAATTTCACGGACTTCCTTCTTAATCGACTGCGGCGTGATGCCATGCGCTTCATTATACGCCATCTGCTTTTCACGGCGGCGCTGTGTTTCGCGCAGCGCTTTTTCCATGGAGGGCGTTACGGTATCCGCATACATAATCACCTGGCCCTGCGCGTTGCGGGCCGCGCGGCCAATCGTCTGGATGAGCGACGTTTCGGAGCGCAGGAACCCTTCCTTATCCGCATCGAGGATGGTAACGAGAGATACCTCTGGGATATCGAGCCCTTCGCGCAGCAGGTTGATGCCAACGAGCACATCAAATTCGCCCTTGCGCAGGTCGCGGATAATTTCCATGCGCTCAATGGTATCGATATCGTGGTGCATATAACGCACCTTGATGCCGGCAGCCTCGAGGTAATCCGTTAAATCCTCCGCCATTTTTTTGGTCAGCGTTGTCACCAGCACACGCTCCTTACGCGCGGTGCGGATGTTGATTTCTGAAATCAGATCGTCGATCTGCCCTTCCGTGGGCTTCACGATCACTTCCGGATCCAGCAGCCCGGTCGGGCGAATCACCTGCTCGACAATCGCCGCACTCTTCGACCGTTCAAAATCGCCGGGCGTAGCGCTGACAAAAATCTTTTGCCCGAGCCGCTCGTAAAACTCATCAAAGGTTAAGGGGCGGTTATCATAGGCGGAGGGCAGGCGGAAACCAAAATTGATCAGGCTCTCCTTGCGCGAGCGGTCGCCGCCGTACATGCCGCGCACCTGCGGCAGAGTGACGTGCGATTCATCCACAAAGAGCAAAAAATCCTTCGGGAAATAGTCGAGCAGCGTAAACGGCGCGCTACCCGCCGGGCGGCCGGACATCACGCGGGAATAGTTCTCGATCCCTTTGCAAAAGCCCGTTTCCCGCAGCATCTCAATATCGTATTCCGTCCGCTGGCGGATGCGCTGCGCTTCCAACAGCTTGCCTTCGGCCTCAAACGCCTTGACACAGCGCTCCATTTCCTGATAGATATCCGCAATCGCGGCTTCCATCTTCTCCTGCGAAACCACATAATGCGAGGCAGGATAGATCGCAACATGCTGCAAAACGCCCTTGACCTCCCCGGTGAGCGGATTCACTTCGCTGATTCGGTCGATTTCATCGCCAAAAAACTCAATCCGGTAGGCCGTATCGTTGGAATAGGAAGGAAAAATTTCAATTACGTCGCCGCGCACACGGAATTTATTACGCACAAAGTTGATATCGTTGCGCTCATACTGAATTTCAACGAGCTTGTGGATCACATCATCCCGCTTCTTTGTCATGCCGGGGCGCAGGGAGATCACCATGCTGCGGTAATCAATCGGGTCGCCCAGGCTGTAGATGCAGGATACGCTCGCCACGATGATGACATCCCGCCGCTCGGACAGCGCAGAGGTGGCAGAGTGGCGCAGCTTATCGATCTCATCGTTGATGGCGGAATCCTTTTCAATATAGGTGTCGGTTGTGGGAATGTAAGCTTCCGGTTGATAATAATCGTAATAACTGACGAAATATTCCACCTCATTATTTGGAAAAAACTCCTTGAATTCGGAGCAGAGTTGCGCAGCTAAGGTCTTATTGTGCGCTAAAACCAATGTCGGCCTTTGTGTCTGAGCTATTACATTCGCCATGGTGAAGGTCTTGCCGGAGCCCGTAACCCCCAGTAGAGTCTGCTCTTTATCCCCTCTTTTGATTCCCTCTACCAGTTTTGCGATCGCCTGCGGCTGATCTCCTGTTGGCTTATATTTTGAAACTAATTGAAACAACGAATCATTATTTCCCATTAAAAATCCCCTCATTATGACTAATATCAGCCACCAAATTCGTGTTTTAGATGATAAAAATTCGTGTTTTTATGTACCATGCAGAAGAAATTTTTAGCTGTTTTTTGGATCTTAAACACCAAAACACGAATTGCCTCACTGAAAAGCGTTTTCCGACTCCGTAACACACACCAATATTAGGCGTCATCTATCATGATATTATAACACATATATCGCCTTTTAAAAGTGAAAACTCGATGAATAAATCCGGGAAAATAAAACGCCTGATCATTGATTGCTTGCAAGTTTCATTGATCAATCACTCATATTTTATGAGTCATTTAATATAATAAGAGAGCCAATTCCTCGATAAAAGGTTGGCTCTCTGGTTTTTGGGGTCTCTACTGAAGATCAAAATACCATTCGTGGATATCTCTTAATTCATGAACGTTTGAATGATCATATACTATAGTTACACGAAATCCTAAATTATTGTCAAGGGACATTATTTCTGATACGGTATAATCAATATATAATCTCAAATCTAATTGAGATACATCCACTTTCTACACCTCACTTCTATGCGCCTTGGTTTTTACATCATCCGGCTTAAAATTATCGTTTACAAATTTAACCGCTTTATCTTCATCTTCCATAACACCTAGATAGAATTCAAAAGTGGTATTTACAGACTGATGACCCAATAGCGCCGATACCTTCGCTAATTGAAGTCCTCGCTCAAGCATTATTGTCGCAAACATGTGCCGCAAACTGTGTACCGATATGATGGGGAGCCCAGCTTTTTTACAAATCTTTTTGATTTCATTAATTAGTGAATTAGGGCCACGGTAATTACCATTTTCCTGACAACAAATTGTCAATCGGAAATGCATAAGCGAGGAACAAAGGCTCCCAGTGGTTCAATCGAGGTATATGTATGCCCAAAATGTGGAGCAGTTCTTTGTATCTATGATGAATCCGAAAATTGGAGTAAATATGTTGCAGCTCCGTGAATACCGGCCTGAAATAAATATGGCAACCGAAACCTCAATAGCAAACGAGCTCACCGCTGCCGGTAATCAACCCCTATATTTTAAACAGCTCTCTACCAGCTCATTTGCCATCTCCTATCAGTCCGAGGGCGTGATGACTTTTGAATATGTTGCGTGGGATCTTAAAAATGAATGCCGTTTGATTTTAGCAACACAAGCCGAAAATGCAGATTCAATACTTCCACTCATCAAGCAGATATATGGCTCTTTGAAATGGATAAAAGCTTCACCTATACCAGATGCTATCCGTCTCTCATATAATGATTTTGGGGCGTTTGAATTTGCGTTTCCTGCTTCATGGGAATATGGAACCTCAAGCGAAGCATTCTCTGCCATGAATCCGGATACGAATTCCGTTTACAGCGTTACTGTGTCACAATCCGACAAGAGCTCGCTTGCTGATATCACAGAGTTGCAGTATGCGCAGCAAACCTCACAATCCCGATCGAATTTATTCATGAAGCGCTACGCTGCTTCTGCTCATCAGATCACGGCCGAATCGGTATATTCATCCACCCAAGGCCAACAAATCCTATTTTATCATGTGCTGATACTTAAAAACGGCTTTCAATATGAATTCCTGCTGGATACTCCAGTTGCCGCCGGGGAGGCCGATTATCTTGCAATACAAAAATGTCTCAAGTATTTTCGAGTGTTCTAATTTCCAGGTGCATCCTGAAAAGGAAATATCAAGGCCATTTCTTGCTCTGCAATTCCACTACGCTCCATAAAAATTTTAGAGATAAAGCTTGCGCTTCCCGGAGCTAATGCCGCAGGAAGCGCTTGCTTCTTAAGTATTTAGTTAGAATTTAACATCTTTTCATTTTTTGCTTTCAAACTCATCAATTAGCTCTTTTGAAAGTGAATCGTCGGGATTCTCCTGTAACACGGATAATGCATATTCATAAAGTAATCCTTCGCTTATAGGAGAGTCGGGACAGTGAAAAAATATATAGACTGCAAACGACTTTATTGGTGTAAATGCGGGAAAAAGAGAAAGAGTGCGATTGATATGCCAATTAATCAATGTATAAATATCATCTAATAATGGTTCACCAAATGCAAGCAAATTACAAACAGCTAGATGTTTTTCCGGTGTTTCTTCTTTAGAAATGGAATACATTAAAAAACAATAGTATTGCATGGAATCAGCTTTTGGAAAGGCTTTTTGCAAATTTTCATATGAGTAGACAAAGTTATCCGTTGCTAAAACCTCGTATACTTCAGCATACAATCTTTCTTTTATCATCTTATCTAATGATTTCATTTTCTCACCCACGCATTTCCTACATTAAATACTTTGTCCTTTAGATATCCTGTTACCTCAATGATTTTCCCTCTATATCTCCATATTATATGAACAACCCCTTTGTTATCCATTCGCCATTCTCCTTTTCTAATTGCCTGATTAATAAGATTTGTTATATTGGCCGTTGTTACCTTTGGAAGCACTTTATTCCACAAGTGTTTTGACACATTGATGTGTTTGTTCATTTTAAATGTGCTGATTTTTGCAACACTCTTATAGCTTAATCGCAGCATGCCTGCCATTTTGGCGCTGAACCAGTTCCATGCTCTTGCAACATATGGGCCGACAAAATAGCCGATTGTCGCAGCGGAAGCCGTAATTATAGCAGACAAGCCCCAAATGAATGTGTTTCTTTTCCATCCTCTTAACCCAATACGATCCGCAAGCCATCTCGTCAGGAAGTAACCGCCAACCGCTCCAATGACACCACCAATAACAGCGCCTATTACATTAGCGGCAATTGTCCCAGACTGATCCACCATATTGACGGGATTGTTTTTACAATAGGCAAATAAATTTGCGCTTACTGGGTTCTCTTGAGAAATATTCAGCACTTCCGCAACATCCGCATTGATAAACCTGCCCCACTCCGGGTTATAATACCGCGACTGGAGATAATACAGCCCCGTCTCCGCATCGTAATAATACCCGCGGTACGTGCAGGGGTTCAGCTTCTGAAGCGTTGCGTCGCCCGTCATGGACACGATCTGGCCGTATGCGTCGTACACATAGGATACCTTCTCCGCTCCCGTTTTGTCAACGATGGCGAGCACGTCGCCCTGCAAATTTTTCACATAGAAATAGCTTGCGCTGTCATTAACCGTGAAGCCTACCGGCTCGTCGTTTGCGTCGTACAGGATTCTGACCGTGTCATTTTTGGCCTTTGACAAAGTATAATAACTGACGCTTCTCATACTTAAATAGTCATGAGAAGCGCCTTGTTTTAATATGTATTTATATATTAGCAAATTAAGAGGGTACTTTTTATTCAGGATTTAAAATGTTCACCTTCATTCGCAATCACTCCAGTAATAAATTCATCTATAAATTCTTGTGGGTCAATAAAACGCCAAGCATCTTCCCGTTCAATCTCTTTTATGCTTTTCACCTCCTTTATATTTTCCTCTGCCTTTTGATATAAAATCAACTTATAATCTTGATCGTCTACATATTCAGCATATAGTTTTATATTGTTCACATACTTGTCGCAGAGCTGTATAGATTTTTTCAAGTATTCTTTAGGATCATTCTCTCCCTTATAATATAGATCAAGAGCTTTTAAAAAATAAATAAGCGATTGAATTTGATTATTGGTTTTATCTACATCTTGTAACAAATATGAAACAAATTCATTTTTGTTGTCAATCCACAAAGATGTTAAATATGCACCAATTATCTCTAAACGATAGCTTTTATCCTGACCTAAATACTTGTGTAATATTTCTACTGCACTAAAATAGTCTCCAATTGGTGCCAATGTCTGTAATAATGCCAATCTAATAATATCTTGTATGTTAAATGAGTGCTTAATTCTGTCTAATAGAACTTTTTGCATATTGTAAAGATCTATTGATTCATTTTTTTCTATTAGTTTCAATTCTGCATCCCCCAAAATATATTATTTTAATAGTTTTCCAAGCACGCGACTTCCCCATCCGATGAAGGCATCTACACTGCGGATGGTACCATCTTTAAAATAAAACCTTATAGTTACCTTATATCCTTTAATCACTGCACGTATTTCATTACTCCCATTTCGAGCTTGTGCTATCTTTGAACTCATAACTCTGAAAATTTTGTTAAAAATATCTCTCCGCGAACTACCTAATTTTAGAATTCCTTTGCTAATATGATCTTTAGAAAAAATATGTGCGGCATATTTAGCATATAGTTGATTTGCGATTGAGCCTGAACTACTACCCATACCTAAAAACCATAAAAGATACCGGGGCATACGAGCCGCTACTTTTGGATTTGAAAGTAGAAACCTCGTAGCAACTTTTAGAAGCGCCGTACCTGCAAACCAAAAAATCACAGCTCCGCCTACAGCAACCCCACTACGTATTGTCCAATATTTCCAACCCGAACGATAGCCAAACCACTTTGCAACATAATCTCCAAAAAACCAACCAGCTATTCCCCCAATAACCGCCATCGCCCATTGAAGAGGAGTGCCAAAATCACCCGAGCTATCAATATAATTAATTGGATTATTTTCCGCATATATATATAAATTCGCTTGTTTTACATTGTTTGTAATATTAAGAACTTCTGTTTTATCCGCATTGATAAACCTGCCCCACTCCGGGTTGTAATACCGCGACTGAAGATAATACAGCCCCGTTTCCGCGTCGTAGTAATACCCACGGTATGTGCAGGGGTTCAGCTTCTGGAGCGTTGCGTCGCCGGACACAGAGACGATCTGGCCGTATGCGTCGTACACATAGGATACCTTCTCCGCTCCCATTTTGTCAACGATAGACAGCACATCTTTCTGCGTATTTCTTCTAAAGTCTAATGCATAAAACTAGCGCTTCCCATTGCTAAATTACCATGAGAAGCGCCTCGATTATAAATGCATTGATCTAAGGACATAGACACTACAGCCTTTCAATAAAAGGCTGTGCTAATTCATCCTCCAAGGATAGAGAATCAATATCTCGTATCTCTAGTCCTAGATTTTTTTTCATAAACCTAATATCATCAGGCTCCTCGCTCTCTAGAAAGGCACACTGCTCATGTGTAATAGAATAAAACCAACAAAGGCCGTTTGCTCTGTAAAAGCTCAAGTCTTCGGGAAAGCATGGGTAATTCCAATCATATAAATCATTTGCTGAAGCAAGCAGAATATCTTCTGTTTCGGAGCAACATTTATAAAAATGCAGTATATACGTTCTCTTATCTTGAGTTATAACGCCAGGCCATCTTTTGTCTTTTCTCTTTTTGATTTCATAAGGGGATAGATTTCTAACTAAAGGTTTTACTTTTTGATTGAAGCTTGAGTTGCCATCATATTTACACACTACAAACATGAATGCTTTTGATTTTTGGAAAGCATATTGAATAAAAGTCTTATAATTATTTCCTGAAAAGGAACCAACTATCTCTTTCAATTTATCTCCTCCATTCTATATAACGTACCAGATATGAGCCTTAGAACCTCTGTTTTTATGATAATGCCAGAAAAACCCCTCTCCTCCACTTCTTTCCGGGCCAACACTTTTACGGTACTGTTTTGCAAGAGCAAATGCAGCACTTTTTTTAATACACATTACATTTCGTTCCGAATCTACTCTTCGCTTAGCCTGTGAGAAACTTATTCCTTTTCCGATAATTACTTTACGGTTGATTAATTCGGCCTCAAAATACTGGTAGTTAAATTCTCTTATTTTTCGTTTTACTTTAGTTTTTGCCGTAACATACGTAATAGTCGCAAAAGATACTAATAAACGTAGTATAGTAACGGAAGGAGTTGATGTTCTTGGCATACTAATTCTAGGAGCCCTAGTTAATACAGATGTAGCTGCTACTCCGGCCGCAAATGTGGCGTATGCTACTACATAAATTAGTGCGATAAAAGCTAATGTGCCTACTAATCCTGATAATGCAAAATGCCCCTCATGATCGCTCAGAAGTACTGGATTGCTATTACAGTAGGAGAAAAGATTTGCGTTTACGGGCTCTTCTTTTGACAAATGCAAAATTTCAATAATATCCGCATTGATAAACCTGCCCCACTCCGGGTTGTAATACCGCGACTGGAGATAATACAGCCCCGTCTCCGCATCGTAATAATACCCGCGGTACGTGCAGGGGTTCAGCTTCTGAAGCGTTGCGTCGCCCGTCATGGACACGATCTGGCCGTATGCGTCGTACACATAGGATACCTTCTCCGCTCCCGTTTTGTCAACGATGGCGAGCACGTCGCCCTGCAAATTTTTCACATAGAAATAGCTTGCGCTGTCATTGACCGTGAAGCCTACTGGCTCGTCGTTTGCATCGTAGAGAATTCTGACCGCATCGTTTCCAACCTTCTGCCCGACAAGCTTCGATTCGTTCCAGAGGTATTCATACACGGTTGACGCGCCGCTTTGCGTGACCGTCTTTTTCGTGCGCAGGCCGTCCGCGTTGTACTGGTAAGCAACGTCCGTTCCGCTCTTGCTCATTGAGGCGAGCTGCCGCCCGGCTTCCCATGAGAATGCCCAGCCATTGTAGCTCGTCGGGTTGCCAACAGTATCATACTGAATTCGCTTTGCGTCGTAATACGCAAGCTGATCCTTCCACGTGCTGTCATACGAATACAGCCACGTCCGCTTTAAGAGCAGCGGCGTTCCCGTTGTGTATTTGTAATTTGTCCGGCTGACGAGGTTGCCGCCTTCGTTATATGCATACACCACCGTTAGATCCTGCACCTTATCATCCACGCGCGTAAGCTGGTTCGCCGCATCATAGTGATAGGTATACAGCAGTGTGGAGCCGCCGTCGTTATTGACCTGCTGCACAGTTTTGAGATTGCCGTTGCCATCATAGGTGTAGGAAAAATCCTTGGTTGCAGACGTGTTCGCGCCGGTTTTGATCGCGTTGCGCAGGATATTCACGCGGTCGCTCGTTTGCGCGGCGGAGGCGGACTTGTATTCATAGCTCGTGCTGACGCCGCCTGTCACCGCCGTGCCGTTTTTCGCAAGCACGCTCTTTTCCAGCGTGCGGCCGAAATAATCCGTCTTTTCCGAGAGGGCAGTGGCGGTTCCAGGGCTTGTGATCGTGCCGGATTTCACAGTCTGGCCGCTGGTCTGCGTATAGCTGTCGCCGTTTGTTTTTCTGGTATAGGTCTTGCCAAAGGCGGTTTCCGTTACGCTTCCGTCCTCTGCTGTAACGCTGGAGTAGACAAGGCTGTTATCGGAGAGCTTGCGCACCTCCATGCGGTCGCCGTCCAGCGTCGCCTTTGTCCCGGCAATATTGTCGGTGGCCGTTTTTACGTTGCCCTGCCGGTCATAGGTGTAGGTGAAGCGCCAGGCGCTATCCCCGCTATACTTGATGCCGGTGATATTCTGCTTGGCGTCGTATTGATAGGTGATGGCCTGGCCGTTGCCATAGGTGATGCTGTTGAGCTTGTTATGGTTTGTGCCTGTGCCGTAGGAATAGGTGACGAGGCTTTGGCTGCCAACCTTTACGCCGGTCTGATTGCCCCAGCTATCGTAGGTAAAATTGTAGGAAAATCCATTGTGCGTCACGCTCGAAAGCCTGTCGTTGGTATACCCATAGGCGGTGGACATGGTTTTGGAACCGACCTGCTGCGACACCTTGGTCAGCGCCTGCATAGCGTTGTAGGAATATTGCACGGTATTGCCGTTGCCGTCCGTCTGGCTGTCGAGCTGGCCGTTCTTCTCGTTATAGCCATAGGATACCGTATCGCCTGCGGAATTCGTCGTGCTGGCCAAATAGTTGCCGGAGGCGGTGTAGGTATTGCGGGTTTCCATGCTTTTCGTGCCATCCGTCTGTGTGGAAACAGTCACATTGCCCTTCGCATCTTTTGTCTCTTTTGTGCCGCGCTTGCACTGTACGCAGGTGCAAGCATCCTTGCTCGCGCAGCGGCAGGAGCAATCCGCCTCCTCGCAGCCCTCGCAGGTGCAGTGCGCCTCCTCTGTGCCAGAGCCGCTGTCGGAGGATTCGGCCTGCGCTTCCTCTTTATAAAGTTGGACGCCATCATACATCACGGAGCCCATCTGACGGTCATAGGAGAGATAGAGATCCACAAAGGCGGTATCCTGATCCAGCGTAAATGACTTCTGCATATACTGCCAATTTTGCGTATTCGTATTGTAATCGATCCGGCCAAGTGTTTCAATATCGTTCCCTTCGCCGTCATCCGTCTGTACGCGGAACGCACAGCTTCTGCCCGAAGCCAGCGGCAGGCCGTCCGTTACCTTTGCCCATGCGCCAAATCGGAACGTATCGCCAGCCTTGCCGTTAATGAAAACGCGCTGGATCAGGCAGGGCTGCGTGGTAATGGAACCGGTATGGCGATAAACGCTGTTATCGAGTGTGCTTGCACGCTGGTTGTTATTTGTGTCAGCAGCCACCGCGCCTGTGGGGATGACCTGCCAGGATTCTGCCCCAAAGGTAAAGTCCGGATTTTCCACATAGTTATAAGCAGCGGCTTTATCCGTTTTTTCGAGCTGATACGCATCTGCATAAATCGCGCCGGCGGAATTATCCATGCGGACGTGGCAGCGCAGCTTTGTTGCGTTTACGGGAACCGTCAGTGTCGTCTCCAGCCGCACCCATTTCCCTTTTGTATCTTTCACCTTGGCACTGGAGGTTTCCTTGAGCCAGGTGCTGCCGTTCCATGCCTGTAGGCAAACGCGCGCGCCGTCTCCCGTGATGGCCTGCGGGAGATTCACCCAAGCGGAAAGGGTATAGGTTTCACCCGCCTGAATATTCGGATAATCCTGATATAAGCACACGGTGCCTGTCGTATCCCGCGCAACGCGGTAGCAATAAGCGCCCGCCTGAGCATAAAGCCCACTGCGGAAACGGACATGCGTATTGTCGTTAGAGTAGACTGACCAGTTATAGGCGTTCACTTCAAAGCTGTTATTTTTGATATAGTTCATACTGGTCGGCTGCGTCTCGGATACGTTAGAAAGGATATTGTGCTTTTTGCCTTCTATTTCTTCCGTCTTGTAGGTGGCATATACATAATCGCCTGTTTCGCCATCCATGGAGCAGACCGTCCGGCCATATTCATCGAACTGCTTGATTTCCACATTGCCGAGGCTGTCCGTAAAACGGCGCTGGAACATGCCGTCATAGGTCATATCCAGCCATGCGCCATCCGCATAGCTCCCGTCGGACTGATATGCCCGCTCAATAATGCGCAGCTTGCCCTGGTTATCGAACTGCGCTTCCATCTGGTTATTATCGATATCGGTGAGCGTCATGCCGAATCCATAATCGTATTTTACCGTTTTACCATCCGGATAGGTCACGCTCTTGAGTACGGAACCAAATAAATTACTGTTGTTTTGGTAGGTAATCTGATAGGGTACGCTATTGCCTGCGCCATCCTGCACGGTGATCGCATTGCCGTCCGCATCAAAGCACTGGATGGATTTCAATTGCTTGTTTGTCAAAATACTGGTTGCATCCGTATAGGCAAAGCGGTATTCCCGGCCCACACCATCAATCAATTTTTCAATATAGCCCCCGTTATATACGATCGATATGTAGTTGGATGGGAGACTTGCATCGGCCATTTTGACCATATAGCCATTGGTATTGAAGTGCAATATGTGGTTTTCTGTATCCGCGATCTCCATTTCCGCATAATGCGCACCATAATTAGAGGTAACAGATTTCGGCATCCAGAGAACCGTGCCCGTATCCCCAACATAATTTGTGGTTTCTTCGATCCATTTCACCTTGGTATGCGCTTCGTTTTCCTCTGTGGAGGCAATATAGCTGATTTGCCTGCCTTGGCCATTTTTATAGGAAATCCGCGGCTTTCCGTCTGCACTGTCGCTCACATAATGAATGCTCTGATTATAATTCATATTCCAGGAGGAACCCAGGAGAAGCTGGATCGGAACGATACTTATAAAATTGCAGTAGTCTTTGATCTGTACCGGCATCACATTTCCGCCCAAACCGATATCTTCCCGTTCAATGCAGATATTGCTGGAAAAATCGTTGACATACATTGTACCGGCCCTGCCGACCGACTGCGTATGGTAGTCATACCGGTCGTCAATGCCCTGATTCCCGGCATAATCAATTTCGACGGTTGGACGATAATTGCTGTTCTCCTGATGATTGGAAGACAGTATGCTTAAATCTGTGTTAACCGACTCATCCAGCGCCTTCAGAAGCAGGCCATAATAGGCAATGCCGGAGCCGCTTGGCGCAAAATATTTGGTAACATCAAGAACGATCTGCTGCAACGCATCTGATGCGTTAACCGTTACATAATCGATTGGAGCCGAATAATAAGAAGGCTGTGCGTTGTGGGTGACCGCTGCCGGATCCCATGACTGCGTGGTTCCATACACCGCAAGTTTCGCCGCACTGCTCCCCAAATTCTTTCCATATAAGTTTAGCCGGGCAGAACTAATCCCACTGCTGAAAGCATGTTGGCTTTGCGGAAACAAGAATGCACGCGCGATCGTGCCGCCGCCCTTAATCTTTAATTCAGTATCATACTGGTAATTCCCCGTTGGCGCGGATGAGATTGTATAGGTATCTTCATCCGGTGTTTCAGTTTCCTCTCCCTCAGAAGCTACCAGTGAAGTTTCAGCCTCAACGACAGGATCCAAGACGACTGGATAAACCCTCTCATTTGCGCGCAGCCATTCTGTAGAGGGAGAATAGGTGAGCAGATAACCACCCTCCCGGTTGGCCAAAGTCACCTGGATCGCATCAGAACGCATGCCGTTTGCATCATACATATAGGGTGCCGGAAGCGTAAAAACAGAATTTTCATTTTCGTCGGTGAATGCAACGCTTTTATCCTTGGCGAGACTGGCACGCAATTTCGGCGCGTGAATAATATATTGGTAAATTACCCCTTTGGATGGCTTTTTGTTCAGAATAATGTTTTCTTTCACAGATTGAGGCAGCACGGAATATTCAATATCCACATCAGCTTGCGCATTCTCATAGGTCACGGTGGATTGTCTCTTGGCGAGATTTGCCCGCTTCTGCGCCTGAGATGCATTTTCTAAGAGCGCCTTATCTGCTTTATTTTCTGCTTGAATCTGCGCCCGAGCTGATTTCTTCATTGGCGTTAGCATCGAAAAAGAAAGCGTGTACCCTTGATTGGAAATTTGAACCTGCTGATTGTCCGAAAGAGATTCCGGAAACTTTGCCTGAAAATAGTTCTCTTTATTTTCTACAACGGTTTCTCCGCCCGCTGTTTTTTCCTCCAGCGTATTGTCGATTTCTTTCCATTCTCCATCCTCTAAAAAATGGATGGGATCTGCTGAAAGAAGGGCGGTATATGTCCCATCCGTTCTCTTGAAGATTTTGGCAAACGCGCTTCGCTGTTCTACATCTTCAAACAGGATCCCCGCTTGCTCCGAATTGCCGGGTTGCTGCACTTGCTCTGCCTGTGCCCGTGTTTGCTGCTGAAAGCCATCCGCAATGGCCTGTGCGGGCAGAATTTCGGCAATTAATAAAATTGCCAGCGCCATTGAAATAAACCGCAGTGCTTTTTTCATTTTTTCGTCTCCTCAATTTTGATATTTGAGAGAATCCCCTCACTCTATATAACGAAAAAAATGACGAAATGTTGCACTTGATTTTGTAAGAAATTGTGTTGAATGCTTGTTTTGTAAAAACACACAAACACACCCTCGAATTTTTATTCAATCAATAAAACAGATTTTTATATTTTTGATAGAAAGAATCCATAATTGATTTATTTATATCATTTACTTATGAATTCTCCGGCTACAAGCAATCATAATTTCTACCCTGTCTTTTTTGTGGCCGCATACGGTACAGACCACTTTCGATCTGGTAGTCCATCTGGAGTGGGTTAGGTCAATTACCTCTCCATCCAGCTCAGCTCTTACGATCTGGTCAGAATAATGCCTTAATATTTCCTCAAATTCGAACTGGCTTATGTCTGTTGCGCAGGGGTGTTCAGGAGTATACATCGGACATTTAAAAATAATGCCATGGGGAGTGCGTTCTAAAACAAGTTCAGCATTGGGATCGTGAAAGGCACAGAATAGGTGTAGCATAAGTATTACCTAGTCTTTTTGGTGTTATTTAGTCCATAAAAGACATACAAAACAACACTAAACAGCATTAAAAAAGCCCCGATCTACGGGGCTCGTGTAGTAGCTGACGAAATATTCCACTGCGCTATTGGGGAAAAACTCACGAAACTCACTGCAAAGCTGGGCAGCGAGGGTTTTGTTGTGCGCAAGAATCAGCGTGGGCCGCTGCACCTGGGCAATGATGTTCGCCATGGTAAAGGTCTTGCCGGAGCCGGTCACGCCCAGCAGCGTCTGCTCCTGATCGCCCCGTTTGAGCCCCTCCACCAGCTTAGCGATGGCCTCGGGCTGATCGCCGGTGGGGTGGTAGGGCGCGGAAAGCTTGAAACATTCCGGATCGGCCGGTTCGATTTGTGCGTGTATCGTTTGCTCGCTGAGGATGGATTTCTCCAGAACAATCCGGTTTGTAAAATCCAAACCAAAAGCATCGCAGGCGGCCCGTCAATTTGATCTGGCTGCCTGCGATGCTTTTGCTGTTAAGAAAGCGCGAGGGTATCGGTTCTCCCAATCTGTTCCATCGGAATCTGCACAAAGCCATCCGGCGGGCTTTGCAGCAGATAGGTATCTTGCTGTTCAAAAAGGTGATCTTGAAAACGATAGGCAAAATTAGAAACCTCGCTGTATTGCTTAGCTCGCTTTGCGAATTCGCCTTCTTTTTTCTTCCGGTTTACCATCACATTATTCCGCACAGAGCTCCCGGCGGGATTTGCGGCAAAGGAGGCCTCCGAGCGGTTGCTAAAATCATCCGTCAGCTTGGAAAGCGATGGGTAGGCGTTTTTCCACACGTCCGAATGGATATCGACCTCTTTTAACGTTGCCCACAGCCCCTCGCCCGGCGTATTGGCGTGAGAAAACCAGCCGCCGTCCTCAATCCCGGCGATCGCCCGGTCGTCGTATTCAATCGGAATCGCCGCGTTGACGATCAAATTGTTCTCCACCTTCAGATCGCGCCCGCCTCCCAGCAAAAACCCGCGGCCGGGGATATTAATCAACAGGTTTCCATATGCGGCCTGGCCGGACAGCGCATCGTCAAAATAGATCCCGTTTGGCGTAAAGCCGTCGGAGCCGAGGTTATAGATGCAATTATACCGGATCACATTGCCATAGGCGCTCCAGCTGCGCCCCGCATAAATCGCGCCCGCATCGGAGGATTTTCGCACCACATCATGGATCACATTGTATTCGATCACATGATTGTTGCCCGTGTAAGTGATTGCTTCATGCGGAGACTGATAAATCTCGTTGTGGCTGCAAACAGCGCCTACCCCATTCAGGCTGACGGCCGCCTGATAGGTTTGATAGATCTGTGACCAATCATAAATCAGGTTGTTTGTTACGATATTGTGGGAAGAAGAGAGGGCTGCACGGTCTCCGCCGGTGAGCACGACGCCAGCTTTCCCCGTGGCCGTGATGGTGTTATTCTCCACTGTGATGTGGGTTCCTTCCAGCACAATCGCGCTTTCCCCCACGTTTTGAATCGTGCAATTTTTCACGGTGATTCCATCTCCCGCACCGTGAATGGCGTTTGCCCGGGTGCCCGTAAAGGTGATTCCATCAAACGTCACGTTTTCCGCCCCGTCGATTGTGACGAGATCGCGCGTTTCCAGCGTGAGCTGAATTGGCTGCCCCGCATACCCTTCCGGCGGAATCCAATAGAGCATCAGGTTCTCCCGGTCGAGATACCACTCATTTTCCGCATCCAATTCTTCAAATACGTTGAAAAAATAGTAGGGCATGCCTTCTTTAAATCCGTACACGCTCGCATATTTGGTGGTGACGCTCTCCTCTTCAAACGTGGCGAGCGGAGTGGTGGAATCCGCCCAGTCATACTGAAAATAGCCAAACAGCCAAGCGTCAGAAGGCTTCTTCCACGTTTTCATCCGCTGTGTCAGCGTGCGCTCCACCTGAAATGTGCCGCCCCGTGGATTTTTCATGGTTTCCCAATCCGCGTTCGTCCGCGTGCCGGATTTTGTATAAACCTCTTTGGAGTCGCCGTTATCCAGAATCTTTCCGGTTTTGAGCTGCTCGCCTTCGTTGGGATAGCGCGCCAGCGTCATGCGTTTGCCATCACAAAACAGCTCGCAGTAAAGGCTGCCCGCCTCGCCATATTTTTCGGCGGTGTGATATTGGCCGAAAGCCTTGACCGAACCGATCTGATCCGCTGTTATGCCGTATTTTTGCAAATCCAGCACCTGAATTTGATCGCGGTACGGCTGAAAATCAGCAGGATTTAAGGAAACGCCGCCGTTGAACACCGCCGTTTTTTCCGCAAAAAAAGTGACGCCGCTGTCCTCCGCCGTCAATGTGAGAGCGGAGATGGGATAATTTCCTCCCGCCAGAGAGATCACTTTTTCCTGCTTTGCAAGCTTCCGCGCCAGCGCCAGCGCCCTTTGTGGCGTGCGGACAGGCGCCTGTGCGCTGCCGTCGTTCGCGTCATCCCCCGTTGGCGAAACGAAAATGTCGCCCGTTTTCTGCTCGCGCGCCCGTTGTTTCGGCACGCTGAGGTTGGAGGGCGCGGGCTGCATTTCATCCATTTCCGCCTGGCCGCCGCAGGCGGAGAGGGAAACGGAGAGCAAGGCTGCCAGTGCGAAGCATACATATTTCTTGATTTTTTTCATGGTGACGATACTCCTCCCCGGACGATGGCTTTCTTGCTATTATGCTTGCCATCTGTTCAAAAGCGCAGATTACCCCAGATCGTGCCGGTCGGTAATCAGAACGGCGGGCGTTTTGCAGGCTTCCAACTCCAGCACAATGATTTCATTCTCTTCTTTCAGCAAAGCGCCCGGCAGATACAGTGTCTTCTGCGGCCCTTTCTTCCAATAGCGGCCCAAATTGAAACCGTTGACAAACACCACGCCCTTGCGGAACCCATCCAGACGAACAAAACAATCCGCTTTTGAATTCGCCCGGAAGCACCCTTTCAGGAACATTGGGTATTGCTCAGCGCTCCGGCTGAAATCCAGCTTTTCCACGTTGTCCAGCGGCAGGGTGGTCACCTCAAAATCCATCAGCGCCTGCAAATTGAGGCTTACGCCGCTGATGCCTTTGCGGTCCGTCAGATGATCGCCATAATTGACGCGGCCCATCGCCTCCACCAGCACGCCGATCTCCGTTTGCGGACGGTCCAGGTTGAGCAGCATACCATCCTTTTTCATGATCTTCTTGATGAAGCCTTCCGGTTTTGTCACATCGAAGGTTTTTTTCAATTTGCCGTCGATATACACATAGGCCCGATCGTGCAGCTCCTTGAGCATCAGCGAGGCCATGCCGTAGGCGCCATGGACAATGGTTTTATAATAAATCAGGCCAAAATTCTGGCCGTAATACTCCATGCTCTCCGGCAGTGGCGAACGGTGCTGTTCCCCAATTAAATCCATGTTTTCAAACAGCCCCGTCCGCTCTGACAAGGCCACTCGCCCGATGTTTTGCAGCTTCGGTTCCGGCGGCAGCTCGCCCAAGGGGATCCCCTGCTTTTCGCAGAGCAGCTTACGCACCGCATGATATTGGGGCGTATAGCCACCGTATTCATTGAGCGGCGCGCAATAATCATAGCTTGTAATGGTAGGGCTGTAGCGCAGGTAGTGGTTGGCCCCAGCGGTAAAGCCAAAATTCGTGCCGCCGTGGAACATATAAAAGTTAAAACCCGCATCCTGTGCAAAAAAATGCTCCATCTCCTGCAGCACGCCCCGATATCTGCGGGTGTGGTGCTTACCGCCCCAATGGTCAAACCAGCCACACCAAAATTCCATGCACATTTTAGGCATATGCTCCTGAATGCCATCCAGCGCGTGAAACGCCTTTTCGGCACGGCTGCCGAAATTCAGCGTTTTGTAAACGCCGGGCAGGCCGCCGCCGTGAATCATGCTTTTCTGCGTGCCGTCCGCCGTAAAGAGCAACACATCCACGCCGTTTTCCGTTAAAATACTCCGAATGCGTTCCAGGTACCCCGTATCGTTGCCGTAGCTGCCGTATTCATTCTCCACCTGCATGGCGATGATGTTCCCCCCATGGGTGATCTGCAAAGGCGTGATGAGGTGCAGCAGCTTGGCATAAAAATCGGACACATGCTGTAAAAAACTTGGGTCTCCACAGCGCAGGCGAAGATTCCGATCCCTTAACAACCACGCGGGCAGGCCGCCAAAATCCCACTCGGCACAGATATACGGGCCGGGGCGAAGGATCACAAAAAGCCCCAGTTCCTTCGCCGTTTCTATAAAACGCACGAGATCCAGCCGGTCGGAAAAATCATATTCTCCTTTTTTCGGCTCATGCAGATTCCAGCAGACGTAGGTTTCTACTGTGTTGAAGCCTGCGGCCTTCAGCTTTAACAGGCGGTCGCGCCAATATTCCGGCAGCACTCTGAAATAATGGATCGCCCCGGAATAAATCTGGAACGGCTTTCCATCCAATAAAAACATACCGTTATCCATTGTCAGCGTCATGATCGAATCCTTTCCTCCTTAAGGCTTTACAACTTTACAGCGCGTATTTCCCGGTAGCCGTACGCGGCCTGTGCGGATAGCTTCCGTTTGTAAAATCCGGGATCTCCACAGGCGCGCCGCCGTTTGCCACGGACTGCTCTGACAACGCTGTGATGCACATCCAGGATGCGGCGTCATACACGTCGATTGCGGGGGCCGTCTCCCCCTTTGCCGCGTGGAGCATCGCGCGCAGCACCAGGTAATCCATGCCGCCGTGGCCGCTCTCCCGCATGCCTTTGGAAGGATGCTGCCACAGCTCGCTGTCATACTGCTGTGCATACCGGTCCGCGTTTTTCCACAAAAGCGCTGGATTTGCCTCCAACTGCTCAAGCTGCGCACGCATCTCCTGCTCAAGAAAAACGTAGTCCCCCTCCTCCTGATACATGCCCTTCGTGCCACGCACGGTGAAGCTGCGGCTGTAAACGCGCGGGAGGGTCGTATCGAGCGTTAGCGTGATTGTCTCCCCGTTTTCGCAGGTAATCACGGTCGTCACAATATCGCCCTGCTGAAAGGCCGTGTTGCAGAGCGCCTCGTCATCCGCTTTATTCTCCAACAGATAGGTATGCATGCCCCGCGCCTTGCTCGCTACGGATACGAGACGTACCATGCGGTTGCCGCGATTGATGCCCAAAATTTTAGCAATAGGGCCAAGATCGTGCGTCGGGTAATTTTCACAGTTGTGATTGATATAGTGCGGCAGGCGATAATGCCGGTTTTCCCGGCCAAAGGCAACCTCCTTGCGCAAATCGTGACGGTAAGCGCCATCGCAGTGGACAAGCTCGCCAAACACGCCCTGCCGCGCCATGTTCAGGCACATCAACTCCCGCCTGCCGTAGCAGCAGTTTTCGAGGAAGAAAAAGGGCGTGCCCGTTTGCTCATAGGCGGCCACCAGATCAAAGCACTCCTGTAACTGATAGGTTCCGCCCACCTCCATCGCGGTAAAAATGCCTTTGCGCATCGCTTCCATTGCAATTTCGATGTGGCATTGCCAGGAGGTGGCAATCACAACCGCATCCAGGTTTCCCAATGATAAAATCTCCTGATACGTTTGGGCTTCAAACGGCCTGGCGTGGCCGGCCTGCTCCGTTAAATCAGCCGCGTGAGCGGTTCGATCCGCATACACGTCGCACACGCCGGTGACGATCACATCCTCCATGCGCAGCATCGGCTCCAACAGCTGGATGCCGCGCTGGCCGAGCCCAATCAGGGCAACGCGAACACTTTGCTTCATCTTTTCTCCTCCCCGTTCTCATATGGCCGCAGCACATACCACCGGTAAGACATAGCGGGCAGGGTGATCCGCATCGCCGCGTTGCCGTTGGAATCAATTTCAAACAGCTGAGGATTTTCGTCCATCTCCGAAATCACAATTTGCCTGCCTGTAGGCGCTGCCGGGGGTAGAGGTGGGATGGCCTTATCCGCCACCTTCTCGTCAGTGGTATACGTGCGCGATTGACCATTCCTCGCCCGGATGACCAGCGGGGCGATCTCTTCGCCGTAGACCGGATAGGAAACGTCGCAGTTTTTCGTCTGCGCAAAGGGCGCGGGCGGTTGTGCAAGGCCGGTGAGCCCCGTGTAATATAGGGGCAGCGTGATGTCCTCCGTCCGCGCTTCGTCCGTCTGGTTAAAAAACATCACAAAGCCGCGCACATCGCCATAGGGAAGTTGGTTCATGATTGCGTCGATACAGGTCGTGCGCTCGGGGTTGCCGGTGTCGATGCGCGGCGGCAGGAAATGCACGGTGATGCCGTTGAGCACGCGGCGATATTTTTTGAAAACAGAAATCCATTTGGCCATAATCTGTTTGCCCGTTTCGGAATCATACACTTTTTTCCCACGGATGGTGGGCCATACGCCGCTGGCGGTGATCTGCGCCAGTGCCCAGTCGAAGGCGAAGCGGTTCTGTTCGGTCGGGAAGAACATCGCGTCCTTCCCGCCGCCATGGTAGACATTCAGCGGCAGAAATCCCCAGCCCTGCGAGGGGTTCTTTGAGAACGTGCCCTTATAGTAATAAATCCGTGAGGTAATCAACTGCTCCTCCCGCCGTTCGGAGAAAGCGATCTCCTCATAACCCACGCCGGAGCGGTTGCTGCCGTTTAAAAAATGCCAGTCCGGCGCATTGATGTAAACGCCCCGCGCTTTCAGAGCCTGATACCAATCCACAACCGCCTCTTTCCACTGGTGATACTGCGAATCCGTAAAATCTTCATGACAGTGCGTTTTTCCGCCGGAGCAAAGCATCATGCCATAGGGGCCGTCAATCTCCACCGCATCCGCGCCCGTCTGATCGATGAAGCGGGTCACGTTTTGGATATACTGCCGCGACCAATCCGTGGCCAAACAGCGGCAGATATGGCTCCCGTCATGGTTGAGCGCCTCATCCCCCCGGACGGGCCGGTAGTTTTTCACATAGGCGAGCGTATAGGCCCCCATGCGGATCCCCTTTTGATGCCCGTAATCATAGGCCGCACGGATTCGGTTCAAATACCGCTCGTTCCCGCTCTCCATATTAACGCCGGAGCCAAAGGATTGAATGACCATTTCCAGCCCCACCTCGGCACACTGATCCACCGCTTTTCGGATAGCAGCTGTAGAGTTGGAAATCAGGTGAAAAAACAGCACATTATCCGTGCACCACGGGGCAATCCGGCGATACATCCCTTTGACTTCAATCAGCCTGTGCTCATAATAATCCGTGCCGAACAATAACTCATACGCGGTGATGGAATGAACCTCTTCGCCTTTTTCCAGCTTTACATTCATCCGGTAAGCGGGCGCAACCTCCAGCATGTCATACTGATAGCGCGCATAGTTCTTCGCATACTTTGAAAGCTCCAGGCCCAGAAAATCCGTGGTGGAATCGTAATCGCTATCCACAAACAGCATATCGCGGTGCTGGGTGATTTGCAAAACGTCGGCGGCGATCGTATCCACAGTGACGCTTTCCCGCCCGACGTTTTTGACGGACACCTGCTTCATCAGAACGGGCATGCCGTCATAGAGCTCATACCGCACAGTCAGCTGCAATTGCAACGCCCGGTGGAGGTAACGCACCTCAACCGCCTTGCCGGGCGGTGGATAAGGCCCTTCAACGGTCATGGTTGCCGTTTTCTGGAACGGTACGCGCTCCAGGCAGGGCACGGCTTTGAACTCCGCGAATTCGAAGCCGTCCTCCCCGCTATATTTCTTCCCATTCACCGATACCCAAAAATCTGAATGCGGCGCATCCACCAGCTCCTCCTCCCTTTGCAGATTGCAAAAGGAAACCGTCCGGCAACCGTCCGTCAAGATTTCTCGGCGGACAAGGCCGTTGGCAAGCGTGAGCTTCCCCTTACTCATGGAACAACATGCCTGATGATTTTTTTGATCTTTTCCATCCAAAACCCAGTGGCTCATTTGATATCCCCCTTCTTATAAAAGCTCCAGCAGGAAACTGTAAGCAGCGGTTTCTCCAAAGTGCAGCAGCTTTTTGAACGGCTCCGCCGTATCCGGCCCGCAGCTTTGGCTGCCGATGCCTCGCATAAAGCCGTTGATATGAAGTACGGTTTGATCCAGCCGCTCCACATCCTCCCTATGCCGGGCCTTGCGCAAGTTTTCTTCACTCACATCCACCGCCTTGAAATGAAGCGGCTGCTCAAGCGCTGTGAGGCGGAGGCCACCGCCCGCATCGTCCGTAATTTCCGCCCAGCGCACGCCGCTGCGGTTGCCGGATTCCTGCGGCTTGATATAGGGCACAAACATATCCGGAACGGTCGTGCGGTAAACGCCCATTACATCCTGCGCCGAAAAATCGGAATAGCTCTCCGTTTCCCCCATGCCGTAATAACGAACGTTTTGGTATCGCCCGTTCAGAGTCAGTGTCAAGCCGATCTGCAAAAGGTCAACCGGCTGTTTGATCCTGCTCGTCAAACGCAGTGTGACCTGTACCGCCGTTTCAGAAACCGCCTTTTGCAAAATTTCCACGGCAAAGCGGGGCTTCCCGCGCGCCTTCAAGGCAAAGCTTGTGGTAACGGTATTTTGAAAGCGGTCAAACCGGCGCTTCCGCTTCCCACCGCGGAGCCGATTGAGGCCCAGCTTGCGGGCGGGCGCTGCGGCATACACATGATTATCAATCACCGCCTGCCAGAGCTGCAGCGCAAAACCCGTGCTGTTTTCCGGCAATACCGCGCGTCCATTTCGATCCTTGAGCGCGGCCAGATTGCCGTGTTGGTCAAAGCGGAATTCCGCCCGCTCCCGCGCCAACGCAATTTGGGAATCCTCTTCGCGCCACGGCAAATCCACCCGATGGGCAGCGGCGGTCGGGAAACGCTCCTGCAATATGATTTGCTCCTTCGCAATCTCCCTGCCGCTTGCCCGCTCGATGTATTGCAAAATCAAAAATGCATCGTCATGATCTGTTATGTAAAAGTCATACGGCAGCCACACGCTGGCCTGCGGCGCAATCTCCAGGTCAAAAACACGGCGGTTTTCCAGCACGCCGTTTCGCAGGAGCGAGCAGGCAATCCCGACCCCCGCGCTGGAGCGGAAATAATTTGTATTGCGCACCCAGAGTTCACCATTTTTCAGGGAAGCACGCAGAGGGCGATACACATTTTTCATGCACAAGGCGCTTGGCGACGGCGTCCGGTCGGGGTAAAACAGGCCGTCGCAACAGAAATTACCGCTGTTGAGCCGGTCTTTGTGATCGCCGCCATAGGTGTATTTGTATTTCGCCTGCGCATCATAATGCGCGTGATCCGCCCATTCCCAAATACATCCGCCGAGGAAGCGCTCGTCGCTGTAGATCACCTCCCAGTATTCCTCCAGCCCGCCGGGGCCTACCCCCATACTGTGCGCGTATTCGCAGAGGAAGAAGGGGGCGTCATAATCCTTCTCATGCGTCCACTCTCCCCGGCTCAGCGCCCGCATTTCTTCCGGCGGGGTATAGAAATAGGCCAAAATATCATAGCGGACCCGCTCGCTGCGGCACGCGGGCTCATAGTGAACCGGGATCTCCGTTTTTGTTTTCAGGTATTCATAGCAGGCGTCAAAATTGCGGATACCGCCCGCCTCGTTGCCCATCGACCACATCACGATGGACGGATGGTTTTTATCCCGCTCATAGAGCGCCTGGATCCGATCCAGATAATGCGCTTCCCATTTGGGGTCGTCGCTGATCAGATCCATATTTTTCACAAAGCAGCCGTGCGTCTCCAAATCCGCCTCATCCACCACATAAAGCCCGTAAACATCACACATCGTGAGCATCAGCGGGTCGGGCGGGTAGTGTGAGGTACGCACGCAGTTCACGTGATACGCCTTCATCAGCTCGATATCCCTTAACAGGTCTTTCACCGTCATCGCATAGCCGCGCACGGGGTGCGTATCATGGTGGTTCACGCCCTTGAATTTTACCGGCTGCCCATTGAACAGATAGCGGCAGCCATCCAGCTCGATGGTGCAAAAGCCCACCTTCTGGCGGACGCACTGAAGCTCCCGTCCGCCATCGGAAACGGACAGGATTAAATCATAACAAACTGGATTTTCTGCACTCCATTCTTCCACGGCGAGCGATTCCCAGCAAATCGGCTCCCCAGCCCACACCGTTTGCTCCGCGATGGTTTTTTCGCCGAAGAGCAGCTTTGCTTGCAGCCGCGCCGTTTTGCCTCCCCGAATGTCGGCGGTAATCCTGGCGCGGTAGCCGCCCCCTGCCTTTTGTTTTTCAAAACAAAAGTCGTAGAGATAGCTTTCCGGCTGGCAGGTGATGTAAACATCCCGGAAAATTCCGTTTTCCCGGAACATATCCTGGCATTCGAGGTAGGTGCCTGTGGACCATTTGTAAACCACCGCAACCAGCTCATTTTCTCCATTTTGCAAAAAGGGCGTGATATCGAATTCCCGGCTGTTGTGGCTGCCCTCGCCGTAGCCGACATATTTACCGTTAAGATATACGTCCAGGGAGGAGGCAACGCCCAAAAAGGTGATGAAATAGGTATCGTTTTCCCGATTTTCCAGCGGGAACGTTTTGCGGTAAACGCCAACGGGGCAATTCTTCGGCGTTTTCGGCGGATTACAGCGGAAGGGATACATGGAGTTGAGGTAGTTGATTTTGTCGTAACCTGTTTTCTGCCAGGTAGAGGGCACATGGATGGGATCAAAAAGCTGGCGGTCCGTATCAAGCGTGTCCGGCAGTTTCGCAGCCGATTGAAAATAGGCGAACTCCCACTCTCCAGATAGAAAAAGCACCCTATCGCTCTGAGCGCGTTCGTCCAGATAAGATACGCTCCGCATCCGCTCTTCACTGCCAAAAGGGATGAAATAGCTGCGGTGCGGCAAGCGATTCTCTGAAATTGTTTGAAAATCGCGGTAATTCGACCGATTGATTTTATATTTCATCGTGATGACCATGCCTTTCTTGCGCCGGGCCGCAAGCTTGTGCGGTTTGGGCGCAACAAAATTTTGATAGGCGAAGCCCGCTTTCACACTGCGTTTTATGCTCAAAAATTATAATTCGTTTCACCGCGCTTTTGGTATTACCGGAATATCGGCCGGTCTGTGATTTCCACACAGGGCTCCCGGTAGCCTTCCAGTTCCAAAACGACCATTTCATTCTCATCCTTGAGCCAAACGCCGGGCAGATAGAGTGTTCTCTGCGGCCCCACATTCCAATAGCGGCCGAGATTGATGCCATTCACAAAAATATACCCTTTTGTAAAACCATCAAACTTAACAAAGCAATCCGCACGAGACTGTGTCTCGAAGGTTCCCTTCAGATACACCGGGCACTTTGTGTTTGTGCCGCTCTCAAAATGCAGGCTTTCCAGCCGGTCAACCGGCAGGGTGTAAATGTCGAAATCATACACATACTGCTCACCAATGCGCACCATACTGAGCCCTTTACGATCATGAATCCGTTTTGCAAAATTGATCCGGCCCATTCCCTCCACAAAAATGTCGATCTCCGCCTTCCCCTGGAAAGCCGGAACGGGGAAGGTGAAACCCTCGGTGGGCGGAACCCCATTTTTAATCTGTTTTTTGGTGAGCGGCTTGGAGCGGTCATATTTCCCGACAAATTTGCGGTTGACATAGATATAGGCGATATCGTGCACATCATCCGCCGAGATGGAGGTGTCCGGGTAATCTCCCTCAATTTCCGTATGATATAAAATCATGCCGTAGCTCTGCCCATAGTGCTCCATATAGTGCGGAATGTGGTCGGTATGATGCGTTGCAATCCGTTCTATATTGGGGAACAATCCCGCGCTCTGCGTCAGTGCAACGGAGCCGATCTTCTGTGTTTTCGGCCGCGGTGGGAGCGGCGGCGGCTCTATCCCCTGCCGTTTACAAAGGGTCTCTCTCATGATATGATACTTTGCCGTATAATCCCCGTATTCATTCAGCGGCGCGTCATAATCGTAGCTCGTGGTGGTAGGCTGATAATAGCCGCCATCGTTCGCCCCCGCCATAAAGCCAAAATTCGTGCCGCCGTGAAACATGTAGAAATTAAAGCTTGCATCCGCTTCAAAAAACTGGTTTAAAATTTTGGAAAAGGTTTTCTTTGACCAGGCTTCTGCGGAATGATGGTGTTTTTCCCGAAAATGATCGAACCAGCCGCACCACATTTCGCCGCACATCAGCGGCTTATCCGGCTGAAACGCCTTCAAATCACGAAAGCCATTGCTGGGGAAGCCGCCGAAATTCACCACTTTAAATTCCTCTGCAAGCCCGCCGCCGGAAAGGTGATATTTGCTCTCCCCATCGGAGGTAAACAGTGGCACATCAATGCCGTTTTCCCGCATCAGGTCGCGCAGGAAGGCAAGATATTTTTGATCGCGCCCATAGCTGCCGTATTCATTTTCGACCTGCATCATCAAAATCGGGCCGCCGTGCGTTGCCTGCAATGGCGCGAGCTTTGGCAGCAGCACGTTGAAATACGCTTTCACATAGCTCAGATACGGCTCGCTGTAGCAGCGGAGCTGTATGCCGTCATCTTTCAAAAGCCACGCGGGAAAACCGCCGAAATCCCACTCCGCGCAGATATAGGGGCCGGGGCGGACGATCGCATAGAGCCCTGCCTCCTGCGCGGTTTGAAGAAACGCGACCAGATCGTTCTGCCCTTCAAAATCAAAGGTATCCTCCGTTGGCTGATGCAGGTTCCACGCAACGTAGGTTTCCACTGTGTTGAACCCTGCGGCTTTCAGTTTGAGCAGCCGGTCCGCCCAATACGCCCTGGGGATTCTGAAATAGTGCATCGCACCGGAATAGATGTGGAATTTTGCCCCGTCCAGGTAAAAATTCCGCCCTCTGATTTCAAACATATCAGCACTCCCTCTCAATTTGAAGCGTCACTTTTTGGTGTGCGCCGACCGAAATGGATTGGAAGGCGCAAAGTGCCATATCCCCTAACGGAGCAGCGCAGTCCGCGCTGCCTTCTACCAGCAGCCGGTATTGCGCATCGTAATCCGTCGGGTTGGTAAGGGTAAGCGCCCATTCGGCCCCCGCCGCCGCAATGCCGCAATCCACATGATCCAGCGCAAAGCAGAAGCCGGTATCTTTCCGAACATACACCGCAGGGAGTTCAAAATAGGTCAGCATCACGGAAACCTCCGGCCAGCAGGAGCCGAGGGGAACCTCCCCAACATTGTTTTTACCCTCCCAGTCGGACAAATTGACGCGCTCGTTCATCCGCCCAATTGGGTTAAACATCGTCCGGTACAATCCCGCCGCCATCCGCTTCGTGAGGGGGCGTTTAGATAGAAAACGCACGCATTGCGCCGTTTTCGCGCGCATCCATTTTTCAAATCCCGCGCGGCCATTATGCCACACATAGCTTGCATAGATCGGGTTTTCCGGCGTGCTGACGAACTGCGTGATATTATGGGAGATATCGCGGCACAATTCCAAATATCTGATATCACCGGTCGCTCGGTACAGCCGGAAGAGGGAGGCCCCGGAAAGCGTGCAGATGCCGGGAGCCGCGTGCTTATTCTGCACGCTTGCCCAAACCGCGCCGGTCGTGGAAACGCCGCGCCGGTAAAACTGCGTGTTTTTCGAATAGGCGTAATCGTAGGCAACGCACCAGCTTGCGCAGATGGACGCGGTGTTCACGGCATACTGAAGCCACTTTTCCTCTTTCGTCTCCGCATGCAAGGCCACAAAGGATTCCAAAAGGCCAAACGCGGATTCGCTGTCCGGGCAGGCGAGAATTTCACCCGGCCCGCCGTTTGTAAAGCCTTTCGCCGCATAGTCCCGATTATAGCGCTCCGCAATCGCTTCAGCGGTGCTTATGTATTTGGAATCGTTAAAATACTGCCCGCAAAGCACAAGCCCCGCGGGAGCGATCCCCGCCGAAGCCGATCCGCCTATGAAGGGCGCCTGCGCCTCCATATCGATAAACTGCCCCAGCCCGCCGTTTTTCTGATCGAACGCCACAAAGGCGTCGGCCAGCCTTCTCAGCCCGTTTTCCCAGTGGGAAGGCGCCTGCGCGCCGGATTTTCGCAGCCAGAGAAGCTGTTTTGCCAAAAAATAGAGTGCGTCCGCATTTTTGCGGCTCATGACAATTTCCGCATGTTCCGGGTTGTTAAAATCATCGCCATACCGTTTGCCGTCGCAAAAAACGCCATAGAAAAAGCCGGAGGGATGCTGAAGCTCCTGAAACATAAATTCCAGCGTTTGCCGACTGCGCTGCCGGGTGAGCGCATTGCCTGCCGCCAGCCCCGGCAGCGTGTTCATCGCGCCGCCCACCCAACCTGTTTGCCATTGGCGGTAAATGCCGCTTTTCGCCTCGGAGGAGCGATAAAAGCCGGGCTTTTCGAGCCAATTGCGCAAATTATATTTCTCCTCAATGAGCGCGCTGGCATGGGACCATGGCAATCCGTGTGGATGCCTGCGCGGCAGGCCCTGTTCCATCCGGAGTTGAAAAAAACGGTTTAAAAACGCTGTAACGCTCCCGCAATCGAAAATATATTCTCGAAATGCAAAAGATACGGTATCCCCTTTGCGCAGCCGAACACCCTGATCGCGGGACGGCGCGTTCGTTGTGCACATCTGGTAGGTTTTCTCTTCCCGCACGCAGGGAGAGGAGAGAAGGAACCGCACGGTTTTCTGCGCTGCGTTTTCTAAAACAGTGATTCCAAAATCCCCAAGCTCATTTCTCTGCTCCCAAAATAGCAGCCAGCCCCGCTTTTGTTCGCCGGAATAGAAGCCAATGCAGGGGCTTGACAGGTCGCCGGTGCTCAGCTGGACGCGGCTATTTCCGCTTTTCTTCAGGCGCGGCACATCGGAAATCACCGGCTCTTTCCCGCACAGCTCCTGCTCAGCGCCAGAGGCCATCGGCGGGTAGGGCTGATTCAGGCTGCAAAAGCGGTTGCCGTTATAGAGAGCGGCGGGCGCGAACACATAATTTGCGGTATCCCACTCCGTTTCCTCAAAAATCAGGTTAAGGCCCGCCTCCTGCCGTATTGATTTCAGCGCTTGAAAAACGGCCCTGGTTTCCAGTGCCCCCTCATGCTCCCGCTTCACAAGTTGCGAAAGGCGAACGGCTTCAAAGCCCTCCCCTTGTGTGAGCAGAAAGGTCTGCACATTCGTTTTTACAGAGTTCCGATAGGTAGAAACAGAAAAATAGCGGCGCATTTACATCGCTCCCCTCCCGACCGCTGGTACGGCTCAAATCGGGCATTTTTCGATGACCGCCGTCTCCTTTGCATGGATATAGGAGAGCGGCTCGGATATGAGGCCCTGCCCATCGCTAATCTTCAACGTGTAGAGACCCGATAAAAACACTGTATCGCCAGCCTCATTCACGGAATAAAGATCATCGTCCCGCAGTGCAAAAAGAACCTCTTTTTCTTCTCCCGGCCCCAGTGGCAGCCGTTTCACGGCAATCAGGGAGCGCAGTGGGGTTTGGTATTCCGCCTGTGGAGCGGAAACATAAAGCTGCAACACCTCGTCACAGGCCACTTCGCCCGTATTGCGAACGGTGCAGCGCAGCATCTGCCCATGCAGGCTGCACGCCGTTAGTTGAAAACGGGTATACGTCAGCCCGTAGCCGAAGGGATACTGCACTTCGCCGCGATAATACCGATACGTGCGGTTTTTCATGGCGTAATCATCAAACTTAGGCAGATCGCGCACATCGTTATAAAACGTTACCGGCAGCTTTCCGCTGGGAGAAATCTCTCCAAACAGCAGGTTTGCAATCGCCCTGCCGCCCTGCGCGCCGGGATACCAGCATTGCAGGATCGCGTCGGCACGGCCCCGTACCTTACGAAAATCTATGCAGCCGCCTGAAAAGTTCAGAAGGATCAGCTTTTTGCCCATGGCAAGCAGTTTTTCCAGCAGCTCCTGCTGAACGAAAGGCAGCTCCAGATTTGCACGGTCGCCCTGTTCGCCAAGGTTTCCGCCGCCCTGCAACAGTTCCCCATTCTCCTCGCCCTCCATAGAACAATCGAGCCCCGCGCAGAAGAGAATCACATCCGCACACTTTGCCTGCTCCACCGCCTGTGCCTGCAAGCGGCTATTTTCCGCCGGAAGATAGGAGTAGCCCTGTACATAGGCTGTATTCGAATTTTTGGATTTGACCGCTTCGGGCACTTTGATGAAGCGGGTGGGCTCTCCAGAATAATTGCCGAGATAGGCAAGCTCATTTTCCGCGTTATAGCCCACCACGAGAATGCGCTGTGTGTCTGCGGTGAGTGGGAGCACCCCGTTATTTTCCAGGAGGACAATCCCCTTTTCCGCCGCTTCCACCGCCAGTGCTTCATGCGCGGGCAATGCGTTCTCGGCGGGGGAAATGGCATGATACGGGCAGTCTCCCGAAAACATGCCGAGGCTGCTGCGCACGGCAAGCAGCCTTGCCACAGAGCGGCGCAGCGTATCCTTCCCAACCATGCGTGCCGCCAGCGAGAGGGGCAAAAGCCGGTAAAGCTTGCCACACTCCAGGTCACAGCCCGCATGAAGCGCCATGGCAGCGCCCTTGCGCGGGTCGCCCGTCAGCCTGTGGTGATACACGATATCAGCCACCGCGCCGCAGTCTGATACAAAATACCCCGTAAAGCCCCACGCCTCCCGGAGGAGCGTTTGAATGAGCGTTTGCGACGCGCAGCAGGCCTCGCCGTTGACGCGGTTATAAGCGCCCATCACGCCGCATACGCCGCCATCCTGAACCGCCCGTTTGAAAGCGGGCAGATAGGTTTCGAACAAATCCTTTTTGGTGACCCTCGCGTCAAACGAATGCCGTTCCGCCTCCGGGCCGCTGTGCACGGCAAAATGCTTGGCGCATGCCGCGGTTTTGAGGTAGGCGGGGTGATCCCCCTGCAAGCCTTTGATGTAGGCTGTGCCGAGAAGCCCCGTCAAAAACGGATCCTCCCCATAGGTTTCCTGCCCGCGCCCCCAGCGTGGGTCGCGGTAAATATTGAGATTGGGGGACCACATCGTCAGCCCCTTATAGATGCCGTAATCGCCTCGGCTCTGGCTTTCATTGAATTTAGCGCGCGCCTCCGTGGAAACCGTTTCCGCAACCCGGAAAACCAACGCTTCGCTGAAGGAGGCCGCCATGCAGATCGCCTGGGGGAAAACAGTGGCCACACCTGCCCGCGCGACCCCGTGCAGGCTCTCGTTCCACCAATTATAGGGCAGGATGTGGAGGCGCGGAATGCCTTTGGAAGCATGCATGAGTTGGGAGATCAGCTCGATCGCGTTCATTTGACCCGCAAGCGCTTTCCCAACCTCCAAATGCTTTTGTTTGGCGGATGGATCCATGGGGATTTCACCTCTTTTTCACCGTCATTGCGCTCCGGTTTCGATCTGCAAACAGGTTTTGCTCTCCGCGCCCCAACTATCCACAGCGCGGATTTCAAAGGAGTGCTTTTCCTCCGGTTTTTTGATATCTGTTAGCTCCAACGTCACCTGTTTCGACATCGTATCAAGCCCATTGTAAAAATCGCTGAAAAAGAGCTGTTCGTCCTTGCCATCGATGATCACCCGATAGGAATGCACAAAATCATCATCCGACGCCGCAGGGAAAAGCAGGTAGACCCGATCGTTTTGAACCGTGGCCATGCCGCCTGCTTCCGGCATTACGGGGGCGCTGTTGGCTGCTTTTCGCGCTTCAAAGGAGTAGCGGCCATCATTGCGGTATGGCAGCGGGAACGACCAGCGCATTTCTTCTTTTTCCTCCTGCCCGGTTGTGCCGTCCGCAAAATTGATGCGGCGCAGCCTGATGGAATCCTTAGAAAACTCTATCAGGTAGCCCATCGGCGTTTTCTCCGCATCCGGCGGGATGGTTCCATTCTCTTTCCCCTCTTCCAGTTCCGTATAGGAGAGGGACTGCGTGTTGACAACCGTATAATCGCCCTGCCAGATCGAGCGCTCATCCAGAAGGGAATAGTGCACATGGCCGCTGAAATCAATCACGTTGGGGTACTTTGATAAAACAGCGTCCAGCGTTTCATCGCCCCAATCCTCACTGCCATAGCTCGTATTTTTCGGCTGATTGTGGGTGATGACAAAAATTGGCTTTCCCTCTGAATCCGCGCTGGCCTTTTTCAGCTCGGCATCCAGCCATTTGGCGGTTCGCCGGTAGCCCCGCGTCATGCTGCCGCTGTCGGGAGAGGCGCCGATGAAATGATAGCCATTTACCACATAGTGCGTCCAGGGCGACTGCCCAAGGATCTCCGTGAATGCCTTTTGGTGATTGATCGCGGTAAACACACTTTTATTCCAGTAATCATGGTTGCCCATAATGGTCTGGATGATCGGTCTGCCGTTGCCAAACACTTCGTCCAGCGCATCCTGATAGGTTTGAAAGGCAAACCGGGTTCCCAAATCGCCGATGTCCCCGGCAAACAGGATCATATCCACTTTGTGATGCTTCAAAACAGTAAGCGTTTTTTTCAGATTTTGCAGGAAGGTGTCGTCTTCCCCCATCTGCTTCTCCGTGGGGGGGAGTTGCGTGTCAGAGATCACCGCAACCTTGAACGGATCGCTCTCTGTATGAAACTCCTGCATTTTTGTGCTGTTCATGGCGGCCTCACTGCCAGATGGGATCAGCGCAGCCGCGGTGAGCGCCGCGGCGGAAACTGTGGCAATCGCCGCAGCTGTGAAGAAAAACAGCCGTTTTTTTGAGTGCTGCATGGATCATACCGCTCCTTTAAAAATTCATCATCTGATTGAAAAAAGCTCCTGGCAGGGGCAATAACAACCGCCGTAATGCCTTCCGCCTCCGCCCGAAAGCCCGATGCTTCCATATAGTGGTCATGCGGCGGCCCGGCTTCTGCGCGGATACCTGCTCCTTAGTGTTTACTCCTCTCCCGCCAAAGCGGCAAGGGCGTTCAGCTCTTCGGCCTCCTGCTTTGCCTTTTCCTCCCGGAACGCTTTGAGCTTGCCCTCCTGCGCCTTTTCATCAAATTTGTAGAAGAACATGGGGATCGCCTGCAGCAAAAGCCCAATTGCGCCAAACGCGGTAAGCATAAAGAAAATCACATTGAGCAGCGTCGTATAATTAACCCCGCCATAAACCGCTGCCTGCGTGGTGCTTTCGATCAACGGCCTGGTGAGATTGCCGGTCAGCTTTGTCATAACGTCGGCATTATAGCCGAACACATCCACGATTTTCAACATGGCCACATTGAAAATGGCGTAGGAAATTTTGTTGACCAGGCTCCGGAAGGAAAAGACCGTTCCCTCCAGGCGCTTACCTGTACGCATTTCAATATCGTCAATCACATCTGAGAACATGGCAACCAGAAGCACTGTCATAATGCCGACCGGGAAGTTGGTGAAGAAGCGCAGCACCGTGTAAGTAATCGCGCCCGCGACCGTATTGTAGGGCACAATCCATACGCCTACAATAAAGCACACCACATCCGCCACGATCCCGAGCAGAGAAATACGGATCCACAGTGTTTTTTTATCCATCCGCTGCAAAAGCGGCGGCACGAGCGCCATGGAAAGCATATACGATAATCCGCTACCGACCTGGAGCAGAGGGATCAGCAGCCCCTCACCCGTCAGCTCAATCGAAAACCCAGTTAGATTGTTAATCCAGGCCGAAAGGCGATCAACCGGGATCACGCCAAGGCAGTTCCACTTTGCAAAATAGGGCAGGAACATGGCACCGAGGTTTACGATGGCAGAGAAGAACGCCGCCACCGTGAGGCAGATAAACTTTTTATCCTGAAAAACAACCTTTAATCCATCAAAATAATTTTCTTTTTTCGGCGGTATGTAAACCTTCTCTTTGAAGCCGAACGCGGAGAAAAACATCGGGATGCCGCCCAAAGCAGCAAAAATGAGGGCGGAAGAAAAATAGCCCATCTTCTCGTTTCCCCTGCCCCACAATCCCGCTATCGTAAAAAACAGGAGGGATGGCAGAACAGACCCCAGCGAGCCGACAATATTGCTAAAGGAGATCGCTTTGACGCGCTTTTTATCCTCCGGGAAAACTAGCGGCGTTAGCCCCTGATAGGGGATATCCAGCGCCGTATAGATGGTATAATACAGCAGATAGGCGATGATCGCATAGGCAAAGTTGCCCTTCTGGCCAAAATTCACCGGTGCAAACAAAAGTGCTGTGACCAGAATCACGGGAAACGACATCCAAAAAACATAAGGCCGGCACTTGCCCAATTTTGTATGGGTTTTATCAACAATCATGCCCATCATCGGATCGTTCACGGCATCCCACACCTTTGTGGCGGAAAGCACGATTCCGATCATCCCCAAAGAAAGCCCCAAAACATCGGTAAAATAAAGGTTCAGCGCCGTTGACATGACACCGTAAATCGTGCTCATGCCGAACGGCAGCAGGGAAAACGCGAGAATTTCCCGTGTGGTCTTGTCCTTCAATCTGTTCAAATCACTCTCTCCTTTTTTCGAAAAAATCCGTTTTGATTGATGCGCTCCGTGAAGCCGCTGATAATGTGGTTGGTGTATTCCGAGGAGACCTTATATTCCGGCAAAGCGTATTGCGGGAGGCCTTTTGTGGCCTCCTCAAAGATTTTCTGAAAATTGTTTTGCCGGTTTGATTCATAGAAAACGATCATCTGTGGGTTGATACAGATGATCACGCTGCGCACGATTTTCGCAAGATAAGAGGTGCCCATGATATTTTTTCGGATATCGTTGATATAGCCAACCTCCCCGGCAAATCCGGAGGCACCCTCCAGCACATGGCCGTTGACCATCTCGCCAACACCAATACCGTTATGGCCGAACTGTGCGGTAACGATGTTGGGGCTGTTTAGAACCTCCTGCGTGCTCGCGCCGATCACTGTAAGCTTCATATCGTTCTGCACAATCACATGGGTATGAAACCGCTTTTCCAGATCCCTCTGCATATCAAAGCCGCACAAGCCAGGGTTATAATACCAATCCATAATCACCCCCTCTTTCACCACGCAGGGGAGCGACAGGCATACAACGCCGATCTCATACCGCTGCTGAAACGCCGCAATCACACTGTGGACACAATTGAGATATTGCTGCATCTCAAAAGGAACACGCTGTTCCTCAATGCAGTGCATGGCAAAGTCATAAACGCTGCAAACCAGATCGTTATCATCCGTAATCAAAAAGAGAAAATACTGATATTCCCGATTGATGACATATTGCTGCGCTTTTCGGCCTCCTGTAGATTCCGCGGCCTCCCCCACAAGGGTCATTTTCTCTCTCAATCCCTGCTCCATGCATTTCTTAACGGTTGTCAGCCCAATGTTCGTTTGCTCCGCAATCTGGTTCAAACTACAGGTGCCGCCCTCTCTTAACACGCGCAAAAGATCCGATATGTTTTGATTCCTGATTTCTTCCAGCTGTTCCTGCCCGTTCATCTGTTTTCACCTCACTTTTAACACCGGGTGTCAAAAGTGATTGTACCGTATTGCCACTCTTGTTGTCAACAAATATCTGCATCTATTTCCAAGATGATGCTATGGGTGGAATTTCAACAAGCTGCGCCGGAAGGCGGCATTACGAAACTTTATCTGAGAGAATTTTACCATTCATAGCCATATAAATACACTGCCATCTGAAATGGCTTCCCATCGCGCTTTAACGTAAGCAATTGCTGCTCCAGCCGGTGAAAACCCTGATGCTCATAAAAGCCATAATTGCAGGTGGAATCCGTATAGAGATAGATGGCGTGCGCACCATAGTGCTGCAAATCGTCCATCAGCCTGATAAAAAGCGCTTTTCCGACGCCGCGTCCCCGGTAATCCTCATCCACAGCAAACAGCGTCAGCACGCCGTCGAACTCGCCCTTATGATTTTTGGAAAAGGCGTGATAAATCTGGTGCAGGTTTCGATAGCTATCAAGGCCCTCCCTGTTTCTTCGCCCATGAACCCGCATTGCACAGGCATACCATGCCGTGCAGGCAAGCGCTTTAAGGTGAAGCACAAGTTGATAATCCCGTTTGGCGTTACCCATAATAACGCCTATAATTTTTCCATTTTGTTCCGCCACGCAGGTATCCGTCGCTTCCGAAAGGCAGCTGTAGAGATACTGCTTTTGAAAGCATTGCAGTACCTGCGGAGCCGTAACATACCGGGATAGCCCGAACGATTGGTTTAAAAGGGCGCATACTGCGGCATAATCCTTCGGTTCCATTGGGCGGTATCGAATGCCGTCGCCTAAATCCTCTTTCTTTTGGCACTCCCCCGCCCATTCGAAGCCTTTCTTTGCAACGATAACCGCGATGATTTCATTGATAACAGCGGCGGCGGCAATGGTGCCTTGAATGATCTTAGCACTCTCCGGCGCGGGGCCGGATAAAACGGAAACCGCAATCCCGGTAAAAACCAGGGATACGCCTGAATGGGGCAGCAGCGTCAGGCCGAGATAATTTCGGACGGTTTTAGGGGAACGTGTGATGGCTGCGCCAAAAAACGCACCGCAATACTTGCCCAAAGCACGGGATACAATGTAGACCACCGTGAACAGCCCCGCACCTAAAATCAAATGATAATCCAACGGCGCGCCTAAATTCAGGATCACGACGATCAGGGCGAAGCCGAGAACCGGACGGAAGGAGCGCATGATCTGATCCAGCCGTTCTTCTGAAACCATATTGGAAAAAGTGGCGGAGAAGGCCATTCCGATCAGCATAAAGTTGAGCATCGGGCGCGGCAGAAGCGCGTTACACAGAAAGCCCACGCCGGAGGCGAAAAGAATCGTCAGGAACAGCAGAAGCAGCGTAACGGGAGCGCTCCGCTCCTTTTTTAAAAGGAAGCCTGATAAAAGCCCCGTCAGCACGCCAATAACCAATGGCAGCAGCACGATCAGCGCGATGAGATAAGCTGGAAGCGCACCGGCGGATAGCATGCCCGCCACCAGAGCGACAACCGTAAAAAAGACGATGCAGCCCACAATATCATCCAGCGCCGCCATGGGGATCAGCGCTGCTGTCACCGGGCCATGGGTTTGGAATTCACGCACAATGGAAAGCGCGGGCGCGGGGGCAGTTGCCAGCGCAATTCCGCCAAACAGAAAGGCCAAATACAGCGGTAGGTGAAGAAAATAAAAAACGAGCCCGAAAACCAGCGACACCAGCAAAAACGTGCCGAGCGACTGGGTAAGTGTTGTAACGACGATGGCCCTGCCGGATTTTTTGATTTTCTTCCAGACGAGCTCTGTCCCGATCATCAGGCCAACCGCGCATTCCAGCACATGAACGAAGCTCTGATACCAAACGGAATCCAGAATCGCCTGGTTCAGCAGGGAGAGCGCGTGCGGCCCAAGCAGCATCCCCCCCAGCAGCCAGCCTAAAATCGCGGGCAGCTTTAGCTTTGCCACCAGCTTACCAACCACCCACGCCGCAATAACAGCGGCGAAAAAGCGAATGAGCAGCAGGATCATTTCAAAAGCATCCCCCTTTCAACCGTGCCGTAAAGCATAAAATCCAGCATCTTTGCGAGCTTCTTCTCATGCTCCGTGATCAGTTTGCTAAAATCCTGCCCCGCCTTGGCCATGCCGCTAAAATAACCATTAAAGAGTTCCATCATCAGCTCGTAATACTCCATCGCGTCGGCCTCCGTCACGCCCTCTCGCAGCTTCATCCGAGAGAGAATCACATGAAACGTCTGCCGATTGAAGCAGTCAAACGCTTCCCTGCTCTTTTTGATCTGCTCTGCCAATCCTTCCGGAGGCTGTAGCACCGCCTCAAAAAACAGACGTGCGTAAAGTGGATTCCGGGCAAAATACTGAAAGCGCAGTTCCAGATATGTTTCAATTTCTGCAATGGCATGGGGCTGCAAATAGGAAATCAGCTCGGAAAAGCAGCGTTCCACACAAATCAGGTAGAGCTCGTCTTTTCCTGCAAAGTTGTGATAGAGCAGGCCTTTGGGAATGTGATAATTACTGCAGATGGCATTAACGGTTGTGCTCAAATAGCCCTTTTCCCCAAATTCCTGCATCGCGGCATTCAAGATTCGCGCTTTCGTTCGCTCGGTTTTTTCTTCTTTTTTCATTTTGGACACCTTTTTTATTTATTGACCAACCGGTCTATTTTATTATATACAGGATTGGTGGATTGGTCAACAACAAAATTGCTTTTAAAGCTCACAGTGTAGGATAAAGCCGGCCCAATAGCCAGCCTGACTGCATCCGTTTTGACGCAGCCATAGAAAAAACGCCGGAACAACCGATTACGGTCATTCCGGCGGTAAAGTGGCAAAGTAAAAAATTCGCAAAGTGAAAAGAGGAACGTTCTCCGTATTCCACAGCGTCTGAGAGCGCTCACATGGTCAAACTCTGTTCGGCAACCGTAACTTCCTCCACACGCAGAAGCCGTAGAGAAACGGCGCCGGGGTTCATCTCAATTTCATGGTACACATTCCCCACGCCGTGCCGTGCAGCGGGCGCCGCTTTGATGAGCAGCTCGCCATAGCGCGCAATTTCACGGCGGTATTCGCGCAGGCGCATCACAAATTCCCCATCCGTGTTGAAATAGTCGTTGAGCAGTTTCTTCCCGCCGAACACCTGCAAATTCAAGCCCGTAAAAGAAAAGGTGAGTTTCACATCGAACCGATCCTTTAACAGCTGTCGATCGACTTTCAGGCGGTAGTAGCGGCGCTTCCCGTGGGAATATAAATAATAGCCATAGGGCAGCGGCACTCGCGAGGTTTCCTCCAAAGCGATGAGGCTCGAGAGATCCTTTCGTGCAATCTCCCGCGTTTCTCCATCCACGGATAAATAGCCCTCCGTGGTTTCACACCGAACGGCGTGCCCGTCTGTATAAACAGAGCCTTTGGCAAAAACCACATGATCCCCGATAAGATGGAACTGCATCGCTTTTGCTTTGGATAAAACAATCACCTGCACATTGCCCTGTTGGAATCCGACGGCATCAACCGGCAGCTGTGTAACCGCGCCGTTTACAGACAGACAGGGCGCAACCCCGGCGATCTCCATAAAATAGCAAACGGTCTGCTCCCCCTGCGCCACCTTTGCAATGGGCTGGGCCAACACATAATCAAAATTTACCCCCGCCACGGACAGACGAAAGGGATAAAAGAACAGGGAGCCCGCCTTAATATCCACCGGCGGCAGGGCAAACTGCTTTTCCCCATTATCCCCATAGGTAATTTGAACATGCACATCCGAAAAATCCGAAAACGGCAGCCCGCGCTCATAAGCAGAAACAAAAAAGTAACCGGAACCATTCTCATCCATGCGCACAGAGCAGGAAGGGCGCGAAAGGTCCATTGCACCGGCACGCTTTTCCCTGGGAAAGAACGCCTGCTTCACTGCCACCTGCTCATCAAACCGGTTGATGAACAGGTGCAGGAGCCGCAGCCGGTCGCCATGCGAGCGGCACTCCCCCCACCTGCTGATCGGAGCCTGAAAATCATAATCAATGATCGGATAATTGTTGGGGTACCCTGTTCTGCGGCTTTCCTGCATCAGCCGGTCATTTGGGTTTCTCCCGCCGTGATACATATAATAACCGATCCAGTTCATCCCCGATGCAAAACGGGTAAAGCCCACCCCGTAGCCGTCGTTTTCCTGAAGAATCGGGCGGCGGTGCTGGGTGACCTGGTTGCCAGGGCCCAACTCGCAGGAGGCATAGGGGAAATCGCCAAACCCGGATTCGTTGCCTGTTTGGATCTCATGCAAATCCCCGCCGATTTCCGCTTCGGTTTTGGCGGCGGATATTTCAAAGCGGTTGGCTGGCATGAGCGGTTTTCTGTTCTGCGTCCACGGAGCTTCCGGGTAACCGCCAAACATCGGCAAAAACGCTTGATCCGGCGTGTTGGTAGGCCAGGCCGTCATGGTAAAGAATGGCGTTTGAAAGCCCGCCTGCTCCGCGAGCTTACGCAGCGTGTGAATATGTGAAATGTTCCCGCCATATTCATTCTCAAGCTGCACGCCAAGCACCGTTTCGCCATCAAAATAGGGCTTGATCTCCGCTGCGAGCCGCTTCCAGTAGCGCTCCACACACTGTAAATACCGGGGCGCGTCGCACCGCTTTCTCGGCATTCGGTTCACATAGCGCGGGAAGCCGCCGTATACCACCTCGCCATGGCACCAGGGGCCAATGCGCAGCACACAGGGCAGGCCGGTTTTCCGGCAGAGGGATAAAAAATGGGCAATATCCTGATCTCCACTAAAATCAAATACTCCTTCCTCCGGCTCGTGATAGTTCCAAAACACATAGGTAGAAACTACCGTGATCCCTGTATCCTTCATCTTGAGCAGCTCCCGCTCCCACATTTCCCGCGGCAGGCGGCTGAAATGCAACTCGCCCGCAATGGGTAAAAACGGCTTGCCGTCTCTGGTAAAATACAGGTTATTCGCGCCGTACCGGCTGGAATGATTGCCAAAATGAAAGGCCATCTCCCGAACCTTCTTTGGCACACAATCAAAATGAAACTCCAGCATTCTGTAAGTCTCCTTTCTTGTCTAAAACGATTTCGATCAGGCGGCCTATGCCCGTTCCATCCGGAGCACAAGCGCCTCCCCCGGCGAGAGCTCCAAAGCAATGGCATCCTCTCGGACAGCGCGCTCCCCGCAGGCAACACAACCGTTTGGGGTCACGCGGAACAGCGCCGCCGTTTGATAACCCTTCTCCAACAGGCTCCAGGTGCGCCGGCAGCCCTCTTTGCTGTAGGCAAAATAGGTATCCTTCAAATGAACCAGCGGCAAAAGCAGGCTGTCCCCCTCCTTTACCGTGTTTCCGTGCACCGTTATTTTCTGGTTGCGGCAGTAGGATACCACGCCGCCACTGAAGATACACCGCTGTTTGTTGCCCCGGCCTGAAATCATTTCGCGCCGGTAACCGCACAGGAAGTGGAACGGCGCCTGCACACACGCAAAATCATGCAAGAAGGCCTTGGCCCAGTCCACGTCCTTTTGATGGTATTTTTGAAATACATCCTCACCGTGCATATTGCCGTAGAGATATTTTCCATACCGCCCGTCCTTATAAATTCCGCCGCAATAAACCTGTGGTGGGATCGTTACATACTCTTCCCTTCTCATCCTAGTGCACCACCAGGATGCCGGGATGAGCCCCAGCGTATCCAGCGGCGCTTTGGGGTTGTGCTCCCGCGGCAAGCCCAAAAACGGCCTGTTCGGCAGGGATTCATCCTCCCGGTAGGTGAATTCGGAGGTGATATCAATCCCCTGCTTCCTCACATAGTCAATCATTTTGCGCCGCGCCGCCTGCATTTCTCGAATTGAAAGATCCGGCGCATAATTACGATAACACTGAAAATTATCCACATGGATCGTGCCTGCTTCCGCCAGCGGCAAAAGCGTAAGCAGCCGGTCAAACTGCTCGCAGAAAAGGCCGCTTTCCCAATACTCAACGAAGGAGGTTTTGTAGCACTTCCTGCCATTATAGCGCTCAATGGCCTGCGGCCGGCCCTTGCGGTTGCGGATTAGTGCCCCGGCTTTTACAAACCATGCAAAAGAGGGCGCATTCTCATAAGCATCGTTAAAATTGATATGTACGCTCACAACGGTATGGTATTTTTTCGCCTCCCGCATCAACCAGAGCATGCTATCGCGTGCGCTCTCCCCCTTGCGCCGGAGCGCCTCGTTCACTTCAAAAAAATCAGGGTATTTATCATCGTGCCCATGATACTGCCAACCCACAAGATAAATAATTTTTTGGATGCCCAGCGTCATCGCGTCCACCTGCCGGATCATCTCCAGCGCGTCCTCAAAATTGTTGACGACAACGCTGCCGTTGCCCTCCCGATTGGGGTAGGCCATTGGCATTTTCATCATCATACATTTGGTATAATCAAAATGAAAGGCATACGCTTGTTGCCCATTCATCGGCTTCCTCCGTTCCTGCTGATCAGCCACGCTCGCAAACTCGACACCCGCGCAGATACAACCGTTTTCACCAAATCGCAAAATTTTGCACGATTCTTGATTTGACTTCTTTTCATGGACATTATACAATATTTAAAAAAGCAAACCTTTCAAAAAACAATTTGAAACCTTCGAAATCCTGCCATAAAAATGAGGATGGAACTATGAAATCCGATGAAACCGGCGTTTTAAACACATCCGATCTGTATTTTTCATCGCCGTCGCCAACGGCCAAGCGGCTTTATTACTATCCCATCAGCGCGGGGCACTTTTACTGCACGGCAAATTATCATTTGATCCGTAAAAATTATAATAGCCTATTGATTACGCATATCATCGACGGGAGCTTTACCTTTGTCGCCAACGGGCGCCATATCACCGCAAAGCAAGGCGATACCGTTCTGCTGGATTGTTTTCATCCGCACGAATATTATACCAATGACAGCTTTGAATCCATCTGGGTGCATTTTAACGGGCCGAACTGCCTCGACTGGTATCACGAAATTATCCGCAATGAAGGGAATTTGATCCAATGCGGCAATCCGGAGCAAATTGCGGATTTGCTCTTTCGCCTGTATGACGGCATTCGTATGGAAGACACCGCGCCGGAAATTGATTTGTCACTGAATCTTTACCGGCTGCTGGCGGAGTTTTCCCACCCGCTGCACAGTGAAGAAAACAACATCCGCTACGAGGCAAATATTCGCGACGCCAAGCGGTATGTCAGCGAGCATCTCAATCAAACCATCCGAGTTGGCGATCTTGCGCACGCGGCTCATATGAGCCCTTCTCACTTCTCCCGAATTTTCAAGCAGCAAACCGGTTTCTCCCCCTACGACTATGTGCTGGTTTCCCGGCTGAACCGCGCAAAAGAATACTTGCAAAAAACAAGCATGACGGTTTCCGAAATTGCATATGAGGTCGGCTTTAACAGTGATACCAACTTCATCTTCTTTTTCAAAAGCAATACGGGGATTTCCCCCGCCAAATTTCGCAAGCTGAAATTTTGATAAAATCCACACCCGGGCAAGGCTTTGGAAGACCTTGCCCGGGTGTATTTTATGGTTCCTATCATCGTACAAAACAGGAAAACTGCCTGCTGAAAACAGGCGTTCAGAAAGTGTTCAGCCGCGCCACTCCACTGCGTCCTCCACGCTTTTTCTCGGCCTGGCGGGTGGAGCCTCATCCGCATAGCCCACCGCCATTGCTGCGAGCAGTTCCCCACCGGAACCCAGCCATTCGCACAGCTCCGGATAGGCAAAATAAGTATCGCAAATCCATAGGCTGCCGAGCCCCAGCGAGGCGGCTGCCAGCGCCATATTTTCAATTGCGGCCCCGACAGACTGCGCGTTGCACGTTTCAAACACCCGTTCTTCCAGCGTTAGGGCGGCGTGAAGGTCGATGCCAATCGGATTCACAATAAAAATCAGCACGGGAGCCTGCCGCATAATGCCCAGCGTATGCGCGGCCCCGCCGAGGAAGCATGCGCTGCCCGGGAGAAGCGGGCTGATTTTTTCCCGCTCCAGGCCCCGTTCCATCGCCTGAAGCGCCGCCTCCTTCGCCGCCCCGGTTGCCACAATGAAACGCCATGGCTGCCGGTTTTTTGAGGAGGGAGCAAGCAAGCCTGCCTGCAAAATTTCTTCCACCATATCGTTTGGAACCGACCGCTCCTGATATTTGCGGATGCTCCGTCTTTCCTTGATCTCCGGCAGCATTGCGGCATCTCCCTTCCCGTTTCATTCAAGCAAAGCAGATCAAGCACGTCATTTGTGCTGTTCCAACTTCTCCTGCTTCCCCTGCTTCTCTATCGGTTTGATATAGCGCGCCAGGTATTTTTCCGAAATGGCCAGCAGCGGATACATTACCACAGTGACCAACGCACCTTTTACCGCATTGAGCGCCGTAGCCCCGCCCACCGCTGTGAGCAGCACGGGCCCTGTCAGCTCCGTATGCAGAAAATAGCGAAAGAACAGCGGTGCGATCAGGTAATTCCCCGCCGCGCCGATTGCAATCATAGCGAGGGATGCAACCACACCCGCCAACGTCAGGCAGGCGGCCCGGGAATGAAACCGGCCCGAAAAGCGCTTGTAAAGCAAGGCAAACGGCACCACATAGGCGCACCCCACCAGCAGGTTCATCAGGTTGCCGAAGCCCATCTGTGAGCCGATCCCGCGCACGAGCAGCTCCAACAGGTTTTTGATGATTTCCACCACAACGCCAACGCCGGGCGACAGCAAAGCCCCCGCAAACGCGGCCGGCACATCGCCGAAATCGAGCTTCAGGTGCTGAAGCCCCGGGATGGCGGCGAAGATCGGAAATTCCAGCATCATCAGGACGAAGGCGATCGCCGACAGCAGGCTGATGAGCACGAGGCGGACGGTTTTCTTTTGCATAGCAGACAACTCCTTTTTCCGCTGCCAACGAAAAAGCCCTGTATCCACAGATACAGGGCGCTCAGACGCAAACATAACTGCGCCGCTTCTTTCATCCGGACTGTGACCGTCGGCTCCGGGATCGCACCGGAATCGGCCTGACAGCTTTCGCCATCGGCTCGCGGGCTCAGAGCGCTTTGCTCCATTACCGCCGGTGGGGAATTGCACCCCGCCCCGAAGACAGCATTTACTTTACCTCTATTGTATGCACACGGCCTCTATTTGTCAACAGCCGGGTTGAAAATTTTTCCGCCCCGGGCCTTTGCCCGCTCAGACGTTATCGCCCGCCTCCAGCTGCTCCTGCATCTCCTCCCACTGCGCATACAGCTGCTCCTGCTCTTCATGCAGGGCGGCGAGCTGCTGTGTGAAATCCAGCACCTGGGCATAATCCGCCGCAACTTCGGGCCGTTCCAGCTGTGCGTTCAGGGCGGCAATCTCCTCATCCATGCGGGCGATCTCCTCCTCGCAGCGGGCAATGCGCCCGGCGAGCTTGCGGCGCTCGCTTTCCCGCTCCTTGCGCAGCTTATAGTCATTCTGCTTCGGCTTTGCCTGCGCAGCCTTTGGCGCGGGCGGCTGCTCCTCCAGCGCCTGTACGTAATCATCATACCCGCCGAGGTATTCTTTCACCCCATCGTGCGTCAGGTGGAGCACACGATTTGCGATTTTATTGATGAAATAGCGGTCGTGGGATACGATCAGCATGGTGCCCTCATAGCCCGCAAGCGCATCTTCCAACGCCTCGCGCGAAGAAATATCCAAGTGGTTGGTCGGCTCATCCAGCAATAAAAGGTTTGCCCCGGAGAGCATCAGCCTGAGCAGCGCCGTGCGCGCCTTCTCTCCACCGCTCAAATCCCGCACCAGCTTATATACATCGTCTCCCTGGAAGAGAAACGCAGCTAAGGCGGAACGTACTTCTGTCTGCGTCATCGCGGGGTAGGCATCCCAAATCTCAGCGAGTACTGTTTTCTCCGGATGCAGGCCGCCGAGGCCCTGGTCAAAATAGCCGATCTGCACATTCGTCCCAAAGGTGAAGCGTCCGGCGTCCGCCGGTGTTTTGCCCAATAGCACACGCAATAGCGTCGTTTTGCCGCAGCCGTTCGGCCCGAGGAGGAAAGCGCGGTCGCCGCGCCGGATATGCAGCTCCACATTGGCAAACAGCTGCTTTTCTTCAAACGATTTTTTCAGCCCGGAGGCCAAAATCACATCATTCCCGCTGACCATACGCGGCTGGAAGACAAAGCGAAGGCCCTCGAGTTCGGATTCGGGCACTTCCAGCTCCGCTTTCATGCGCCCGAGCATCTTCTCCTTGCTTTCAGCGGTACGGATACTCTTTTCTCGATTCCACTGCCGCTGCTGCGCAATAATGCCCTCAATCCGCTTGATCTCCCGCATAGAATTCTCATAGTGCTTTTGCTGCACCTCGCGCTCCTGTTTTTTAAATTGCTGATATTCCGTATAATTCCCTTTAAACAGTTTCACGCGCCCGTGCTCCATCTCCATGGTGCGGTTGGTAACGCGGTCGAGGAAATAGCGGTCATGCGAAATAATCAGCGCCGCGCCTGTGAAATCGCGCAGGAACCCCTCCAGCCACTCCACGCTCTCAATATCCAAGTGGTTGGTCGGCTCGTCGAGCAGCAAAAGATTGGCCCCTGACAGCAGAAGCTTGCCGAGGCTGAGCTTTGATTTTTGTCCGCCGCTGAGATTGCCGCAGGGCTGGCTGAACTCTTTTTCCGCAAAACCGAGCCCCATCAGCGCCGCACGGGTTCGGCTGCGGTAGGTGAGGCCGCCCATGCGGTCAAACCGCTCGTTCAGGGCCTGCTGCCGATCGATCAGCGCATTGAGGCTCCCCTCCCCCAATTCCAGCAGGCGGATCGTTTCATTCAGCTCCCGCTCAACCTGCATCACATCCTGAAAAACGGAAAGCATTTCATCATAGATGCTTCGCGCTTCGTCCGTACAGGCATGCTGCTCCAAATAGCCGACGCGCGCCTGCTTGGAGAGGAAGGCCTCGCCTGACGTTGGCTCCAGCTCCCCCGTAATCAGGCGGAACAGCGTGGTTTTACCCGCGCCGTTCACGCCGATCAGGCCAATCCGGTCATGCTCGCCTACCTCAAAGGATACGTTGTCAAACAGCTTTTTTTCACCAAAGCTGATACTCAAATTGTATGCTTGTAAATATGCCATCGATTATAACACCATTTTCATTTCAAACTGACTGTTATCATAGCATGTTTCCGCCATCCAGGCAAGGAGCAAGCCAAAAAGCAAAGCAGCGCAATGCATCACTGCACTACGCTGCTTCTTTTTTCATGCCAGATTAGCGTGATTGCTGCAAAGAGCTTTTGCTTTTGTTATGCAAGCGCCAACAGGTCCACCGTCTGTGTTTTGCCCTCAATCTTCGTGCTGAACACAGCCTTCAGGAGATACTTGCTGACGGTGATATAGGTTTCTGGCCTGCCGTTCTGGATATCCAGGCGGTATGCGTTGGCCGCAGAAGCGCTGATCACAGTCTTCAGAGAACCGCAACCGGCAAGCTTTGCCCAGTCGATCGCCTTGAGGGTGATCGTCGCGGTGGCGAAATCGCCGATGTCGAAGCTAATCGTTTGGCCCGCGATCATCGCGTTGATGCCGACGGCCGTCAGGTCAATATTCAGGTCGCCGAGCATACCGGATACCAAGGAGCTCATTTCATCCAGCAGCGCATGCACCTGATCGTTCAGCGAACCGCTGCTGATGGCGCGCGCAGCGCGCGGCAGCAGGTCGAGAATGGTGTTGAGCGGGTGTTTCATCAGGTCGTCCACCAGGTTGACAATCGGCGTCAGCAGAGCACTGAACGTTGTATCGGATGCGCCGTTTTCCTTATCGTTTTCTTTTGCCTGCGTGTAGCGAACAGTAAACTCCTCAGAAGAAATAACACCCTTCAGCCCAAGGCTCTCAAAGATCGGGATAATCCGCTCATATGCGCCATAGATGTAGTCTCCCTTAGCGTTCGTCTTGTTCTCCATGGTAAACACCATAGAGATCAAGCCGCCCAGCGGACGGAACAGGGTGATCAACGCATCGCGGAAGCCCTCCTTATCGCCATCCTGGAATCCCCAGTCGCCATTGGCAAAGGTGATTGCGTCATAGGCGTCATAGGTATCATTCTCAGCGGCAAGCGCGGCAATTTTTTCACGTGCGCCGGTAAACTTCTCTTCCGGAATCATTGCAACAAAGCCGGAGGGGCGCATTTTCGCCGCCGCGCCAGAACCAACAAGCGCAATTCCCTCCACCAGCGGGCCGAGCACGCCGAAGAGCTTGAGCAGCAGGCTCATATTCTGGTTGCTGAAGAAGGAATATTTCGCAACGCCCTTCAAAGAGCCATTGGCGTTGTAGGCAAGCGCCGTCTTAAGCAGAGAGGCTAGGAGCGCGTCTGTCGCGGCAATATTAGCGCTCAGCAGGGGGCGCATGCCCGGCACCTTCAGCTCCCAAACATAAGTGGGCTGATACGCGGCGATTTCATCTTCAAACATGTCGCGAGACGGCACCAGCGGGCCGATCGGCTCATACATATTTTGGATCGTATTATACTTTTCCATGATCTCGTCGGAAACCTGACTCCTCAAGCTGGAGGGCAGTGCATTGTATGCCGCCAGCGTTTCCGCAACCACGTCGTTGTTCACTTCGTCAAATTTGATGCCCGCAATATAGGCTTCAAATTCAAGAACCTTCGCGTAATCCGCATAGTCCTTACACTGCTGATAGAGCTTATTGACATAGACAGAAGAGGTTGTATAGCCGTTGTAGGCGTTTGTGGCAACATAATGGAATGCATAAATGCTTCCAAAAATATCGCTGATCGCCAGCTGTTCGTTTTCATTCAGCTTATCATACGCTGCCACAGCGGCTTCCGGTTGGGTGGAATCCTTCGTCTCATTAAACGCGATGCACGCCAGCCGCATCTGCTCGATCACCTGCGGGGCAGCGCCGGCCTTCAACTCAGTGGCGTAGGAGGCTGCTTCTGCAATTCCCTTGCTGTAATTCACGTTCAGATGATTCTTAATCGCCGCATCTGCATCGCAATAGGCCTTCATCGCTGCAAGATATTCCTCGTTTTCCACGCCGCCCTCATAATTCTTCTTATCGGGCTTTTCCGGCAATATCGTTTCGCAGGGGTCAATCGCCTCATAGTAATTGCCCAGCATCTTGGCAAGCTCCAAGGCGCGCGTGCCCCGCTTGGAATAATCATAATAGAAGCCATAGCCAGAGTAGATACCCTCTGCATACATGCGCACCAATTCCGGCGCTGCCTTATAGGCCTCCACATAATCCAGCAGGGTTTGCCGCTCTTTTTCCTCCGTGAACTTGGTGGAAGTGCCCAGCTTTACGCCGGTTTCCGTGGTGCCGTGCAACGGGGCGGTCAAGGCCAGAGCCGCACTACAGGAAGCCTGCTCGCCCAAATACTGATCCAGTTTTTGAGAAGCCGCCATTACATTAGCAGCGCTGGTGCTCCCCTTCTCTACGAAAGCTTCCCTCTTCGCAACCTCTTTGAAGAGGTTGGTTGCAAGGAGCACATCCATCGCATCCTTTTCAGCCTCTGTCAGGAGTTTCCACGCGGCAATAGCAGCATCGTAAAGCGCAAGCTTTTTGTTAAAAGCAGCAAGATCTGCTTCCTTCGTGGGTGCCTTCCTAGCAATATTGGTGCTGTCCGCCTGCAGAGCGGTCAGCGCCTCCTTCGCCGCCTTGTAAGTATCGCTTGTGCCAACATCAGCAAGCTTTTCCTGAAGGTCGTCCGTCTTCGCTTCCACTGCGGCGACCGCAGTGCGCGCATACTGTGCAGCTGCTTTTCCATCCCCCGCTGCAAACACAGGGGACATGGAAGAAACAGCCATCAAACCAGCTAAGAATGCGCTCAATAGCTTTTTACACCTTTTCAACGTTTGTTTACCTCCCTTAATTGGGCGGGAAAACAGTTCGCCTGTTCAATTGCCCTCCTTTCGTCCTATCCAGAGTATCCGCATATTTTGCTCTCCCGCCTGGAGCATTTTAACTGTGTATAATCCAGATATCGGTGACGTTCATATTTAATATAAAACGTTTTCGTTATTTGGTCAATCGGTATATAAAATTGAAAATAATCGGTATTTTTTATATGTATAATATTGCATAGCAAAACCCCCTGTAGCGGATGCTACAGGGGTTTTGCTTATTTCATGCCGTTACGGCATGGCTATCAAATTACTTCTGCCAATCATAGTTATAGAACCGCACCTTGATTGGTTTGGAAGTCACGGTGTTGCCGTAAACATCCTCCACCGTCACCTGAATCCAGCAGGAGCGGGGGCCTACGCCGTAGATTGCGCGGATGAGGGTCGTTTCGGAATCCGGCGATTCAATGGTCGCTTGCTGATCCTTCGCGGACCAATTCGCATAGCTCCACTTCACGCTCTTGATCTCAACGCCTTCATTCGTCTGAACGCCGACCTGAACGGGTACATCGTTCCATCTCTTCGTCCACGGAACCTTAACGTACAGAACTTCGCCGTTCACCGCAGCGCCGTTTTGCGCAATCGCAACGCTCTCCAGCTTCGCGGAGTGGTTCACTGCAAGGTAAGCATCCGTCAAAGCGGTGTAAGCCGCGTTTACTTTCTGCTGGGATGCATAGGTGTTGTCCAAGGCAGCCTGAGCATCCTCAAGCGCTACCGTAAGGGTAGTCCACTGCTCTGCCGTCATGTCAGCCTCTGTGAGGCCAGAATTCTGCACCCTTTGGACGATCTCTTCCAGCTGCGCTTTATTCGCGCGAACGTGAACGACACAGCTGACCTCGAAGCCGCCATCAACCGATGTGGCGGTAATCATCGCATTGCCGGGGGCACCCGCGGTGACAACGCCGTTTTCTACTGTGGCAACATTCTCATTAGAGGATGCCCAGACGACATCCTTATTCTTTGCGGTGCTCGGCTTGAGGGAAACGGTGAGCTTCGTTGTTTCGCCCTCATAAACCGTCGCTTCCGTGCGGTCGATCGAAATATCGGTCACCTTCCGCTGGAAGAGTGCGACGAGGCGCTCAAAGAACTTCACGAGACCGTTCGTCCCCACGCCGTCGCCCGTGACGAAGCCGAGGGTAATCATATCCAGAATCTTATCTGCCCAAGTGGCAAGGTTTACAAGATCTTCATTGCCGCTGTCATAGAGCTTCTGGAACACAGCGTTCCACCGCTCATTGAAATCCTTGAGCGCGCCGATGGCGCCATCCGTGGTCTGATCTGCGCCCTTGAAAATCGTGTAGGCGGCGCTGAGGATCTTATCCACGCCGTTGTCTTCCTTATACATCTTCGCAAAGGTATTCAGCACTTCGCGCAGACCCTTCTGGAGATCTTCGCTCATGCCAACCTTGTTGGCGATCAGATCAGCAACGGTGTTGATGTTATCCTCATAGAATGCAATTTCAATCACATTGCGCAGAATCATCGTGACGAAATCCGCCTGATCGACATTCTCAAGGCGGTAAGCCGTCTCGCCGGACTTGGAGGTATACGGGGTTACCGTGCCGACCGTGAGCATATTCAGGTCATAGAGGAACGGAATCTTCAGGTTGACCGGCTGGCCATCGATCTCAAGGCCTGCAAGCGCGTCGATAACGAGCTGGGTCAGATCGAGATTCAGGCTGAAGTCAACGCTGTAGATCGGGCGGACGGTATCAAGCAGGACGAAAATCGCCTGCGCGGTGTTTTCAACGCAGACCTGAAGGCCGTCGTTGTTGATGAAATACAGCAGGTTCGGCAGGATCTCAAAGACCTTGTTGATCGGATCGGTGTAGATCTCCTCAAGGAGATTGAGAATCGGCGTGAGGATCGCGCTGAGCGCGACGCTGCTGTCTTCCTTGACTGCAGCGACATACGCGTCATAGCTCATGATGTCATCCGGGTTGCAGCCAAGGTTTTCGAGAATCGGAATGATGCCAGTCTTGTAGCCCGGATAACCGTTGGCTTTTACCACGCCGAGGACCTCAAGATCCTGATCCGCAAGAACGGTTGCAAGGATCGGGGTAAACGGCGTAAGCGCCTTTGTCAGCGCTGCGGCAAAGCCATCCTTATCGCCATCCTCAAAGCCCCAGTTGTAGCCTTCCGTCACCTCATCCCAGGAGGAGAGGTCGATGCCCACAATGCCAAGGATCGGCTTAAGGTCGATGCCCAATCCGCCGAGCAGATCCTTCACCATCAAAACAAGAGAAGTGAGCGTCTCGTTGGTGTAGATGCCCGTAACATAGGATTTAATCAGCTCGCTGAGCTTCAGGGTATCCTTGCCGCCCAAGATGAGCATCATGTTGTCGATGAAGTCTGGCAGGCGGTCAGAAATGTACTGCGCCTGCTCCTTGGTCCAGTCCTCACTGTAGGTCACATTGTTGATCACAGCGCCTTTGTCTCCATTCGCAACGGCCTCATCGGCAGCGCCGGAGAAAGCGTAGGACATTTTCTTAGATGCATACTCCTGCGGGACGAAGAGCTCCGTCAAAGCAGCAATGACATTGTCCGGATTGTCGCCCAGGTTCTTGAGGATCCCCATGACGTCGTCGCCGAGTTCGATCTCGGAGCCGGTCAGGGAGCCGACAAGCGCGAAGACGGAATCCAGGAAATCCTGGTCGCCCAGCATGGGCAGGACGTAGCGGAGAACCGCAAGCAGGGTATCCGCCTTGTCAACGACAAGCTCGCGGCGCGTGCCGCCCCTGCGTCCGCTTGCCGATTCCACCAGCGTGCCCTGGCTTGCAAGCAGCGCCTGATTGATGGTCGGCAGGACGAGGTTCGCATCCGGCGCAACCAGGCCGAGAACCGTGGAGAGCAGCTTATTGACGTCGCTTAACATGGAGAGATCCAGACCCTCTACGCCGACCATCGGCAGAACGCCTGACAGCACATCATAGAGATTGTCGCCCTGAATGCCGGCCATATCAAGAACATTGAGCGTTGCCACATCTCCGCCGATGAGCAGAGCAATGCCAACGTTAATGCTCGCTGGCGTTTTCTTCAGGATCTCGGAGATCATATCGAACTCCATGATGTACGCGAGCTTCGGCAGAAGATCGAGCACCGTGGAAATGGGGTTCTCAGCAACTGTATCCGTCAACCAGCTGAGCAGCGGATTCAGGATGCTGCCGAGCAGCTCCTTGCCCTGCGTGTAGTTATTGTATGTGGCCGCATCTACCGCGCCCTCACAGCCAAGCATTTCCATCAGAGGCAGAATTGCGGAATTGTAAAGATCCATCGCCTGGATCCGAATCGTTACCTTGGTTACGCCAAGGATAGTTTGCTGATTGCTCATGGAGTTGGATGTAAGAGCGGCCCTCAGGATGGGGTCGAGCCCGCTGAGCGCCACACTGAACGCATCAACAAAAGACGCCTGATCATGGACGCCCCAGGAGGTTGACAGATCATAACGATGCCAATCGTTCCCAATGCTATTGAGCGCGGTCACAACGCCCGCCCATTCGGGATGCGTCCCATTGGTCACATACTGGTTGATGTGGTCATCCAGCGTGGTGGGGTAAACATCCAGGCCATATTTATCAGCATTATCAAGGATGAGTTGCCCTGTAATTTTGATGCCTGCAATTTCATACAGCTCCAACCCCGCCAAATTGTCAACGATCATCGAATAAATGGTCGTCATGACGGTATTGATGGTTTCATCCGTATAAAGGTTCCCGGCAATCGTCTGCTTGAGCAAGACGGAAATTACCTGATCCAGGCCGAGCAGGTTCGAGAAGTCCGTGTTCTGCATCAGGCCGTCCAACCGGCTGATCACTTCATCGAGCTTTTCAGAAGTGACGTCATACTCCTCGCCTTCTGTGCGGGCGATATCGCCGGGCAGGATGTCGCGCGTTGGGTATTCCGGCTCATACTTCTGCCAGCCGGACATGCCCTTTGTCTCAACAAAGCGGTTATACTCTTCGAGCATTGGGGCCAGGCGGTCGTACTTTGCCTGAAGCTCGGCGGAAACGGTAATGTGCTGGAGGATATTGGCCTCCACACCGCCGATGGCCTCTTTGACCGCTTTGTAGTTGAGCAGCGTGATCTTGCCGTAATCCTCATAGTTTTCAATCGCGGTATCCAGCTGCGCATTGACGCGGTTGGTCAGGGTTGTGTAGATGCGGGCCACATAAGCCTCGATCGCATCCCACTTCTCTTCGCCAAACACACGGTCAAGCGTGTCGGGATCATACTTTTTAAGCTCGGCAAGCTTTTCCTCCGCGGGAATCAGACGCTCGTTGATGAGCGCGTCCGTTGTGAGGGCATCCAGGTTGGTGTTCAGGAGATCGTCATTAAAATAGATCAAATACTCCTCTACCTCGGTGGAAAGCTTGCGGGCCTCAATTTCGACCTTCGCGTTGTGGATAAACTCCGTCACATACGCCGTGCCCTCTGTGAACACACGGCTGACCGCAGCGGGCTTACGGGCCGTCACCATATTATACTGGGCAGTGGCCTCCGCCCAGGTTTTGGTGAGGTCTTCATCGGAGATGGTTGCAAGGTCCGTCGCCGCAATCAGCGCATCGATTGTGGCCTTGATGCCCTGCAACTCGATAACCTGCTTTTCCACCTCGACAGAATCAATAAACGCGTTGATCTGTTCCATCTTGAGGCCGGTTTCACCAAGCGCATAAGCAATCGCATCGGCGGTGCAGCCGTTGAGATTCGCCCTGAGGGCGTTCATCTCATCGAGCAGCGCTACAAGGGCATCATACTCCATCGCGGCAGGATCGTTCTTCATCTTCTCCGCGATCCGCTGTGCAAACTCCAGCGCAAACTTTTTGTCGCGTGCAGTGTTCGCATCGTTGATGAAGGTTTTGATCGCAGCTTTATCGAAGAAGTGGTTCATCACCGTGTCGTTGCCCCAGAAGGAGCAGGCGTCCACAGCGGCCTGGTTGTTCTGAACCAGTTGAACAAGCTCTTCAGAACTCAGCTTATCAAGATCAGTCTTGAGCAGGCTTTCAGAAAAATAATTGCCAAAAGCCTTCAGCTGGGCCGGAATTTCCGTATTCATTCCGGTTTCCGTGCGGCTCCAGCCGTTCGCCTTCAAATAGTTACAGGCATTTCTGGTGATATTTCCTAACCCAGATTTCCAAACATAGCGGCCATGGTTCCAGGTGTATTCCACCGCTGTTGGAATAGAATCCGGAAGCTTAGACACATCCGCATCCTGTGCCAGCAGAACGCTCTCTACATTGCGTACAATTCTGACGCCATAGGTGCGTTCCTTTGGCTGATCAGGCTCGCTAAAGTTTTTCCAGTCCGCATTATTGCCGTTCATCCCGCCGACAAACGCTTTGATTGCCGTGCGGGCGTTCGACAGTGCGTCGCCGGTAAAACCGTATTCATTTTGAAGCTTGGTTAAAACAGCTTCGGCAACGCCATGCGCCGTTTTGGAACTGTCATTGCTTTCACCGGCATGGCTAGGCGCCTCTGCCGTCGCAACCGTCCAAAACGCTTCCGCCGCCTTCTCAATGTCGCCCGTTGGATCGCTGACGACAGTCATGTAATTCTGCGGTGTTCCCCAAGCGGCATTCTTAACGCCATCCGCCTGCAGCGCCGCCCCCAGCGCATCATAAGGATCCGCCGCCAGCGCCGTCAAGCCAACGCTCAGGCTTGTCATAACCATCAAAACAGCCATGAACACGCTCAGCACTTTTTTGGAGACTTTCATTTGCATACCTCTTTTCTTTTCACGATTCCTGTGCATCACCTTCCCGTGATCCCCGGCCCTTTGCACAGGTCCTCTGCAAACGTTTGCAGGGAAGCCGGTTCGTATTCACCTAGTCATTCGAAAAAAGCCTATCACACCCTTTTTTTGTTGGAATTCTCTAAAGTACTAGAGTCTTCCTTATTTATTAATAATAAATGAATATTTCAAATTCATTATTTTCATTTAGGATTTAATGAAATTTTAATATACTTATAAAAAATCCTGTATTTACAAGGTTTTTATAGTTCCTGGGCCATCTCTTTTCCTTAAATATTCCTCTAAACCCATATTTTGTTTCTCTGCATTATGTCGAAATATAATTCTTATTTCACCACATCTTGTCGATTTTTCTTCAGAATATAAATTCCCCTCATTTTGTACATTTTGTACAAAACAGACCAGAAACAATTTTTTTTGAAAAACGCGCTCCAATTGGCAATACCTTGCTAAATAATCCGCATAGTTTCATTGAAAAAGAGCCTTTCATTTCTTCTCATATACGCCATTTTTACAGACCAGTATGGAAAAAGCGGAGGAAAAGCATTTCGCCTTCCCTCCGCTTATATTTTTATTTATTGCCTTTGAAAATGCTTAAAATATCAAAGTAGCCATCGTCATCCGGGCCATAGGGGTTCTTTGCCGGTGGGGTTGCAGGGCGCTTCGGCTCTGGCGGCAGTTCAAAAGAAGGCCGATCCGCCTTTGGCTCTTTTCCTTCCGCCTTCACAGCGGCAGCGCCTTTTTCCATCGCCTCTTCAAAAGGTGATTTGGTCTCTGCCGGTTTTGCAGCCGGAGCCGTCTCGGCATCCGCCCGCTCCGCGTCTTCTCCAAAGCCGGTTGCAACCACGGTAACGACCATTTCATCATCCAGCATATCATCAAAGGAAACGCCCCAGATGATCGTTGCATCCGGATGGGCCTCCTTGGCGATGATTTCAGACGCAGCCTCCACATCCTCCAAACCAATATCATCGGAAGAGGTGATGCTGATAATCACACCGTGCGCACCGTGGATGGAGGTTTCCAGCAACGGGCTGGAGACTGCCGCGTTCGCAGCAGCTTCCGCCTTATCCTTGCCGCTGGCATGGCCAACGCCCATATGCGCATGGCCCGCATCCTTCATAACGGCGGTGACATCCGCAAAATCCAGGTTGATGAAGCCCGGCACCTTAATCAGCTCCGAAATGCTTTTCACGCCTTGGAGCAGCACGCCGTCCGCTTCATCAAAGGCGTTTGCAAGCGTAATCTTTTTATCGGAAACGTATTTCAACCGTTCGTTCGGGATAATGACTAGGCTGTCCACATGCTCCGCCAGCTCCGCAATGCCCTGCTCAGCCTGCGCCATGCGGCGGCGGCCTTCAAAATGGAAAGGCTTTGTAACGATGCCGACGGTGAGAATCCCCATCTCCTTGGCAAGCTGTGCAATCACCGGCGCAGCGCCGGTGCCGGTGCCGCCGCCCATGCCTGCGGTGATAAAAACCATATCCGTGCCTTTGAGCGCATCCGCGATCATATCATGGCTTTCCTCCGCCGCGCGCTGACCCACCTCAGGGTGCGCTCCAGCGCCCTGGCCATGGGTCGTTTTCTCGCCGATCTGGATTTTATGGGTAGCCTGGGAGTGATTGAGCACCTGCCTGTCCGTATTCACGGAGATAAATTCCACACCCTGTACACCGGAGCGAACCATACGGTTCACGGCGTTGCCGCCGCCTCCGCCTACGCCGATGACCTTTATCTGTACTACATTTTCAAAGTCGTTATCAATTTCAAACGGCATTCGTACATCCCCCTATTGAACAATCTATGTAAAACAAAACGCAAAAGGCAACTGCAAACAACGCCGCCCCGGCGAGCCGCGCACCGTATCCTGCCATCTTGGCATCAAGATACAGGATGATTAGTAATATACTAACACGGCGGGGGGTAAAATTCAATATGATAGAAAAAGAATTTGGATATTTTTTCGCCCAGCTCGCTTTTCCATCATTCCTCGGCCTGCGTTGCTGGCTGGGAAGCCTTGCTTGTCTGAGCTGGTTCGACCGTTTCACTGAAAAAGGCCTTTTTAGGGATTGTCAGATTAATGCTGCCCTTTTTATCCGGGTTACTCTCCTCCTCGCGCGCAATCACCTCTTGGCCGAGCTTCAGCTTCTGCGCAAGCTGGTCATCTTCGCCCAGCAGCATCTCCATGCGGCCCTGATAAACCACACGGATATCCTCAAGGTCAGATAAATCGATCCGTGTGATTCCGGAAAGCCTCGTCTCCTGCACAGCATCCAGCAAATGGTCAAGCACCGTTTTTTCCTGCGATTGGTCGTTTTCCTGCTGCTCAACCACCGTTTCGCCTGCCGCTCGCGTGCTTTCCTGCGTCTTTGGCGGGAAGCTGGCCTGTTTGCCGGGAGAAGCGCTTTTTACCTCGACACCCTTGAGCAGGGCAGCCCCCTCGGGCAACTCTGTCGCGCCGATCTCCAGCACTTTGCCGCTGCCTGTCATGATGAGATAGGAGTTTCCCTGCTGCACGGCGAGCTTGAGCTGTGCCTCCTTTACGGTGAGCACCAGCTTGTCCGGCAACTTACGCTTGATGGTGACAGATTCCACATAGGGGAGCTTTTCCGCAATCCGTCCGGCCGCCTGCTCTGTTTTGCACAGAAAAAGGTTTTCCCCTTTGGCAATGCCGGAGGCCTCTATGATCTCCTGTGCGTTATAGCGGCTGTTGCCCTTCACCTCAAAAGCCGCAATATGAAAAAACACCGTGAACGTCAGCACCGCGCCCACGCAGAGAAGCAGCAAAAACAACACAAGATAAAGGATTGCCTTTTTCCTGCGCCGTTTTTTCAGCGAGCGCAATTGCTGCTCGCGCCGGATCTCATCGCGGGAACGCTGCGTCTGCTCCGCCTGTGCAGGCGCAGCCGGCCTCTTCTGCGGGCCGGCTGTCCGTTTTTGATTAGAATTCTTCTTTTGGTTCATCACAGATCTCCCTTTTGATTTGCGCCCCAATCGCCTGGAGGCTTTCCTCAATCTTTTCATATCCGCGGTCGATATGCCGGATGCCAGTGATTTCTGTGCTGCCACGGGCGGACAGGCCTGCAATCACCAGCGAGGAACCTCCCCGCAGATCGGGGGCTACCACCGGCGCGCCCGATAAAAACGGCACACCCTCCACAACCGCTACGCGCCCCTCCACCTTGATATGGGCGCCCAATCGCATTAGCTCGCTGACGTGCTTATAACGGCTTTCAAATATATTTTCAATAATAACACTGGTGCCGTCGGCAATTGCGGTCATCGCCATCACAGGCGCCTGCGCATCGGTTGGGAAACCCGGATAGGGCATCGTCCGCACCGTGTGCACCCGGTGGAGCCGGGGCGGCGCGCTGATCGTCAAATCCCGCGCGCAGATGCTGATATCACAGCCAGCCTCCTCCATCACGGGAATGACCGGCCCCAGATGCGCCGGAATAATATCCCGCAGTGTCAAATGGCCGTGCGTCACTGCCGCGGCGGCCATGTAGGTTGCGGCCGTAATGCGATCCGGAATCACCGTGTGTTCTGTGCCGGACAGAGCTTTTACGCCGTTTATAACGATCGTTCCTTCCCCTGCGCCGTGGATGCGCGCGCCGCACCCGTTGAGGAAATCGGCAAGGTCACTGATTTCCGGCTCCCGCGCCGCATTGACAAGCACCGTGCGCCCCCGTGCCGTGGCGGCGGCAAGCATGATGTTTTCCGTAGCGCCCACACTCGGGAAGGACAGTGCAATCTTCACGCCCTTCATCGGCTCCGGGCAAACACAGTCGAGCCTGCCGTGCTCCTCCTGAATCTCCACACCAAATTGCCGCATGGCGGAAAGATGCAGGTCAATCGGCCTCAATCCGATTTCACAGCCGCCCGGCGTTGACAGGCTTGCCTGGCCCATCCGTGCCAAAATCGGGCCGAGGAACACCACGGAAGAGCGCATCTCCCGCATCAGATGATCCGGGATATCGGAGCGCTCGATGCTGGCGGCATCTATCGTGACCGTGTTGTCCTCCCGCTCCACCTTGCAGCCGAGATACGTTAAAATACGGATCGCCGCGTCTACATCTGTCAGCCTGGGGCAGTTATGTATGACGCAAGGCTTATTGGTCAAAACGGCAGCCGCAAGAATCGGCAGGGCACTGTTTTTAGAGCCGTGTATCCTCAGCTCCCCGCTCAAGCGCTTCCCGCCTTCAATAACGATTTTCTCCATTGTCGCACACCCTTTCGCATAAAAAACACAAGCGGGCCGTTTTGCCGCCCTGCAATATACTATGCAAGGGGTGGAATATGCGTGAAAAGAGAAAACGAGCCAGAATGGATTGGGCCATCCAAATTTAAGATTACTGATCCTTTTGCGCCAGGCCTGCAATCACCCCGTAAATCCGCTCATTTGCATCTGTGATTGCGAGGGCTTTCGCGTTTGCCCCGAGCTTCTCGCGGCGCTCCGGGCTGCTCAGCAGCCGGTCGAGTTCCTGAGCCAATCGCTCCCCTGTCAGTTCTTTCTCCTCGATGAGCACCGCGGCATCTTTGCTGACAAGCGCCATCGCGTTGTGGTATTGATGATTCTCCGCCACATTGGGGGAAGGGATCAGGATGGACGCCTTGCCCATCGCCTCAATCTCGCTCAGAGAGCTGGCGCCAGAGCGGCAGATCACTACATCCGCCGCCGCCATGCAGCGATACATATCGTCGATATATTCCCGGATAATGACATGCTTTTCGCGGTCAGGATCCACGCCCTTTTCCTTGAGCGCATCCTTCACCCACAGGCCGTACTGCCCCATGGCATGCATAAAATAGCAGTCCGCCTGCTGGTGGCGTTCAGCGATCACCTCCACCATTGCCCGGTTAATCGCCTCCGCCCCCAGGCTTCCGCCCATGGAAAGCACCAGTGGGCGATCGTCGAGCCCCAGCTCAAAGCGTGAGAGCGTGCGATCTGCGCGCAGCAGCTCGCCGCGCACGGGAAGCCCCGTCACGGTGCACGGATTTTTTGCATTTAGATACTGCTCGGCCGCGGGAACGGCGAGCATCACCTGATCCACCTTCCCGGCAAGCACCTTGTTTGTTTTGCCTGGAAAAGCGTTTTGCTCATGAATCGCGGTTGGAAAGCCGAGCTTTGCCGCCATGCGCAGCACCGGTCCGCTGACATAGCCTCCAAAGCCCACCACCACATCCGGCTGAAAATCAAGCAGGATTTTCTTTGCCTGTGCGGAGGATTTGAGCAGCTTGGAGAGTGTGCCGAGATTGCGTTTTATGTTCTCCAGCGTCATCTTCCGCTGAAAGCCGCTGATATCGATCGTTTTAAAATCATATCCCGCAGCAGGGACGAGGCGCGCCTCCATTTTTTCGGCCGTGCCGACAAACAGGATCTGTGCGTCCGGATGGCGCTCACGCACCATCCCCGCGGCTGCCAGTGCGGGGTTGATATGGCCGCCCGTCCCGCCGGCGGCAAATAAAACCTTCATAAGCCTTTCCCTTTCTCTTCCTTACAATCTGAGCGTAAGAATTTTTCACCGATGTTGTTTTACATTTTTCGCACCCTGGAATACCGTGATACGGATAAAACGATCCCCATTTCCATCAGCAAAATCATCAGCGAGGTGCCGCCGTAGCTGAAGAACGGCAGGGAAATACCCGTATTGGGCACTGTATCCGTAACAACTGCGATATTCAGTGCCACCTGAAGGCCCACTTGAAAGACAAGCCCCATGGCGAGCAGCGCGCCGAAACGGTCGCGCGCTTTCATGGCGATGACGAAGCCGCGCCACACAAGCAGGCCAAACAGGATGATAATCGCCGTTGCCCCTATGAAACCGAGCTCTTCGCAAACGATAGAAAAGATAAAGTCATTCTGCGGCTCAGACACATAGAGGTGCTTCTGCTTGGAATTGCCAAGCCCCGCCCCCAGGAACCCGCCGGAACCGATCGCGTAGAGTGACTGGTTTGTTTGCCAGCGCGCGCCGAAGGGATCGAAATCCTTATCCAGCCATGCCGTGATGCGCTTTGCCGCATAGGATGGCAGCTTATCTGGAAAAATGACGAAAAAAGCCACCACTGCGATCACTGCGACCGCACCGATCACGAACCAACGCATTTTTACCTCGCCGAAGAACATCATCGCCACGCCGATGGAAAACATCAAAATCGTACCGGACAGATGGTTTTCTAAAAACACAAGCCCGCACATCAGGCAGATCACCGCGGCATAAAAGAGCATATAGAGCGTGGACGTTGCCTTGCAGGGGTTGATCAGGCCGTTGGTTTTATCCCGCAGGAAGCTCGCTGCCTTCCCTCGCGAGGGCGTTTTATCAATGATCTGCCGGTGGTGCTTCTCCATACTCCAGGCACAAAAGAGCACCAGCGCCACCTTGGCGATCTCCGAAGGCTGGAAGGTGAAGCCACCGGGCAGCGGAATCCAGCGCTTGAAATCGCCCAGATTGGTGTGGTAAAACAGCACCACGACCAGCAGCACGATCGATATCGCAATGCCGGGGATGGCAAGGTACTTATACCATTCATAGTTGATCTTTGACACCAGAAACATCAACACCACGCCTACGATGGCAAAAATCAGCTGCCGCTTAAAATAATACGTGCTGTCCCCATGGTTGTTATAATAGGCGTAGGTATAGCTGGAAGAAAGCAGCATAATCAGGCCGATGGTCAAAAGAGCGAGCGTAAACATCATAAAGGGCACGTCAAACGCATCCTTTGACATCAGTTTACGCAGCGCAGAGACCTTGCTTGTGCCCTGAGGCTGCATTCGGTTGCGGTTGCGCGCCGTATTCGCTCTGTCTGCCATGATCAGGCCTCCTTCGTTTCCATCCGGCCGGGAATTCTCAGCCGAAATACATAAGCAAAGCTCCCAAAGCCCCGCCCAAGATCGTGATTGCGCTAAACACAAAAACGATCTTCGTCTCTTTCCAGCCGGACATTTCCAGTCCGTGATGAATGGGGGTCATTTTGAAAATACGCTTGCCAGTGCCCGTTTTATGCTTCGTAATTTTAAAATAGGTGCGCTGGATAACCACGGAGCCGCCTTCGATTACATATATAATGCCCACCGGCACCAAAATAATCGGGCAATCCAGCGAATAGGCCAGCGCCACTACCATACCGCCGAGGAACATAGAGCCGGTGTCGCCCATCATAACCTTGCCCGGATACCAGTTCCAAATCAGGTATCCGCCGCATGCGCCGGCGAGCGCCGCGCCCATGATGCTCACGCCCATCGCCTGCCGCAGAACGCCCATGATCGTAAAGGAAATTGCGGCGAGCATCGTCACGCTGCCGCACAGGCCGTCGATCCCATCGGTAAAATTGACGGCATTGGTCGCCGCATAGATGACGATAATGCCAAATAAATAATAGACAATCGGGTGAAGAAGGATATTTCCCAGGAAGGGGATATACATATACGTTCCGTTTGCAATATGCAAAGAGGCAAGGTAGGCCACCGCCACAAGAAGCTGTGCGGCCGTCTTTTGCTTTTCCGTCAGCCCAAGGTTGCGTTTTTTGACCACCTTGATGTAATCATCCGCAAAGCCGATGATGGCAAAGCCAAGCGCCATCAGGATGCCTCCCCAGAGCTTTGTGTTCGCGTTTGCGCCACTCAGGTCGGCCCCCTGCACGAGATGCCCGCCTAAAAAATAATCGGTCAGTGTCACGGCCAAAAGCGCTGCAATTGTGGCGATGATGAACATAATGCCGCCCATAGTAGGCGTGCCCTGCTTTTTTTTATGCCAACTCGGTCCGATATCCAAAATCGTCTGCCCAAATTTCAGCTTGTGCAGCCATGGCACCAGCACGATACCCAGCAGCGCCGATACCACAAAGCCGAGCACAGCGCATAGTATGATTGCAACCGTTGTGTTCATTTGATTTTCCACCCCTCATAAATTGCTTCGATTAGCTCCTCGAACCGCATGCCGCGGCTCGCTTTGAAAAGCACGGCGTCACCCGGCTGGAGCGTGCGCAGCAGCTCTTCCAGCAGCCCATTTTTGTCAGCCGCATAAAAGCACTGTGCAATGCCCGCCTCGTTAGCTGCCTGCGCCATCCTGGCTGATTCGGGCCCACAGGCAAAAAGAATCGTAACTCCCTCCTGCGCCACAAATGCTCCGATCTGCGCGTGCGCCTGCCCGGAGAGCGCGCCGAGCTCCAGCATATCGCCCAGCACGGCGATGTGACGCTTGGCATCCAGCATCCGGAGCGCCCGGATTGCCGCGCGCATGGAATCCGGGCTCGCATTATAGCAATCCTCCAGGATCGTCACGCCATTTGCCTGCCTGACGCGCTGGCGCATCCCTGCCGGCTCATATTCGCCCAGCGCCTGGGCGGCAGCCTGCGGGGCAACGCCGAGGATCAGCCCCGCTGTAAAGGCCGCGAGCGCATCATAGACAAAATGCATCCCCACTACGGGCATCTGGACGCTGACGCTGCCATAGCCATAGTCGATCGTGAAGGAGAGCGTGCGGTCAGTCTGCGTAATTTCCCGCGCGCGGATGCGGCAGCGCGCTTCTTCTATTCCATAATAGAATACCGGCCGCCCTTTAATTTGCGCGCCCGCGAGCAGCGCGTCGTCCCCATTCAGAATCAGCGGCGCGTATTCATCCATCCCGTCGAGCAGCTCCAGCTTCGCCTTGCGGATATTTTCGCGCGAACCCAGCTGCTCCATATGGGAAACGCCTATGTTCGTGATGATTCCCACCGTTGGTGCGGCGGCGCGCGCCATGCGGGCAATCTCCCCGAAGCCGCTCATCCCCATTTCAAACACTGCCGCGCCATAGCTTAGATCCAGTCCGAAGGCCGTCATGGGCATGCCGATCTCATTGTTGAGGTTTCCCTCATTTTTCAAGGTTTTATACCGTTTTGAGAGAACGGCGGCCGTCATCTCTTTTGTTGTCGTTTTGCCCACGCTGCCCGTGAGGCCCACAACGGGGATTTGGAAAAACTGGCGGTAGTAGCCTGCCAACCGAAGCAGCGCCTCGCGTGTATCCGCCACCCGGACGGAGGGCCCGCCGCAGGGCATATCACGGTGCACCATCACGGCCGCCGCGCCTTGTGCAAAAGCCTTCTCCACGAAATCATGCCCGTCGAAACGATCCCCCTTGATGGCGATGAACAGGCAGCCCGGCGTGATCTTCCGGCTGTCGATACAAACGCTTGTAACTTGCGCTTCCCCATGCGCTTCTCCCTTGCAGGCCAGCGCAATTTCCCTGATTTGAAGCGGCAGCATAGGCGTCTCTCCTCTCTGTTAAACCTCTTGCTTCAACTCTTCTAAAATCTGTGCGACAATCTCTCGCTCGTCATAGTGGATTTTCCCAGCTTTTAAAACCTGATAGGTTTCATGACCTTTCCCGGCGAGCAAGACGATATCGTCCTTTTGCGCCAACTGCATCGCAAGGCGGATGGCTTTTGTCCGATCCGGCTCCACATGCACGGGGATTGGAACATCCTTCATCCCCTCTAGCACGTCCGCGATGATTTGATTCGGCTCCTCAGAGCGCGGGTTATCCGATGTAACAACCGCCACATCCGCAAGCCGCGCGACTACAGAGCCCATTTTGGGGCGTTTGGTGCGGTCGCGGTCGCCTCCGCAGCCGAATACGCAGAGAATCCGCCCGTGTGCGATCTCCCGCAGGGAGGAAAGAATATTCTCCAGTCCATCCGGCGAATGGGCATAATCGATAATGACGGTATAGTCCGTATTGGTAGGAACCACCTCGATGCGGCCCTTGACCCCTTTTGCCGCGCGCAGGGCGCTCAGCGCCTGTTGGAAGGGAACGCCAGCCTTCATGGCGCAGAGCAGCGCGCCCATGGAATTATACACCGAAAAATGGCCGGGGATGCCGAGATGCACGCGCCCGATCATGCCATTGCCCACCAGCTCATATTCCACACAGTCCGGCAGATCGCGCACGTTTTTCGCCGTAAAGTCGGCGCCGTCCTGCCTGATGGAATAGGTGGTTACCACGCTTCTTGTGCCCTCTATTATAGCGGCGGCCGAGGGGTCGTCAAAATTGATAACAGCCTGCTCTGCCTGCTCAAAGAGCTTGTGCTTTGCCGCCCGATAGTTTTCAAAGGTGCCGTGATAATCGAGATGATCCTGCGTCAGATTGGTAAATAGTGCGATATCAAAGCGCAGCCCCGCCACCCGCTGCTGTGCGAGCGCCTGGGAAGAAACCTCCATCACACAATGCGTACAGCCCGCCGTTACCATCTTTTGGAAGAGCTCGTTGAGCTCATAAGGGTCCGGCGTGGTCAGCTGGGCCGGGAACACCTCGTCCCCCGCCATATTCTGAACGGTGCCGATCAGCCCCGTGCGATACCCCGCGGCATCCAAAATTTCTTTAATCAGGAAGGCGGAGGTTGTTTTTCCGTTTGTGCCTGTAATTCCGATTAGATGGAGCTGTTCCGCAGGCTCGTGAAAAAGCGCTTCGCACATGAGCGAATAAGCGGCCCTCGTATCCGGCACGAGCACCTGGCAGGAAAGCCCGGTATCGGCCTGCGCAATCACTGCGGCAGCGCCGTTCTCGACTGCTTTCGCCGCCAGCGTATGGCCGTCGATGTGATTCCCTCGGATGCAGACAAACGCGCACCCAGGCCGCACTTTACGGGAGTCGTCGGTGATAAATGTGATCTCCGGGTCGAAATCCGGCAGTGCCGGGGTAACCCGCCGCAGCAATTCTGATAAACGCATTGCCGCACCTCCACTTCTGAATCGAATATAAGTAGTATAACATAAAACTGCGCGCTTTATGGCGCCGTTTTGCTTTTTCTATGTGTGTTTTTTGAAATCTGCCTTCCCGATCAGTGTATCGTTTACAGGCGAAAGCACTGTCATGGCGCAGTCTTAATCTCTGCGCATGGCGCAGTCTTAATCTCTGCGCATGGCGCAGTCTTAATCTCTGCGCATGGCG